>Ga0169931_10011366_pt1 | contig 12551 bp, 8 predicted proteins | sample Kivu_15m_20L_FD_129675 | JGI IMG/M metagenome (GOLD analysis project Ga0169931, IMG submission 129675) | Freshwater microbial communities from Lake Kivu, Western Province, Rwanda to study Microbial Dark Matter (Phase II) - Kivu_15m_20L... | ecosystem: Environmental > Aquatic > Freshwater > Lake ...
AAATGCTCCGCGAAGGTCTGCCAGATGCGCCGCGGATCGCGCTCGGCGCCCTCGCCGCCCAGCGGCGGCACGCCCAGCCGCTCCAGACGGATCCCCTGCGAATGGAGCATCCGCAGCAGGTAGTGGTCGGGAATGATCAGCAACTCGGCGGGCGAACCGAACCGGCAGCTCGGATCGGCGAACAGCCGCGGATCGACGTGGCCGTGCGGACAGACTAGCGGCAACTCGGCGACCGAGGCGTACAGTTCCCGCGCGAGGCGGCGGCAGGCCGGATCGGAGCTGAAGTAGCGGTCCGAGGCGTCGACAACAGGGCGGGCGGCGGCGGTCATCGACGGGATCGGCCCGGAATGTGCGAGGGACCCCCTACCTTAGCCCTCAAGCGGCTCGCTGAAAACCGCTGTCGCGACAAATGCCCCCGCGGGCGCCGACCGCCGGTCTCCGTCGGTCCCGCTCGCCGCGAGGTCTTCCTCGGCCGTCAGTCCGGCGGAGCCAGCCATCCGCGGCACCGCTCGACGGCACGACGCCACTCGCCGCAGCGTCGGCGGCGCTGGGCCGGCGTCCACGCGGGATCGAACTGGCGGTCGATCGCCCACAGACGGGCCAACTCGGCCGGAGTCGACCACCATCCGCAGGCCAGCCCGGCAAGCGACGCGGCCCCCAGCGCGGTCGTTTCGCGGACCCGCGAGCGGCGGACGGGCCGACCGAGCAGATCGGCTTGGAACTGCATCAGGCCGTCGTTCACCGCCGCCCCTCCGTCGGCGCGGAGTTCGGTCAGCCGGACGCCCGCCTCCGTGGTCATGGCGTCGATCACGTCGCGCACTTGAAACGCCATCGCCTCGACGGCGGCGCGCACGAGGTGCCCGGCGGTCGATCCGCGGTCCAGACCGATGACCAGGCCGCGGGCGTAGGGATCCCAGTGGGGCGTCCCCAAACCGACCAGCGCCGGTACGAAATAGACGCCGCCGTGGTCGGCGACGCTCCGGGCCAGGCGCTCGGCATCGCCCGCGCGTTTGAGGATGCCCAAGCCGTCGCGGAGCCACTGGATCGCCGCCCCCCCCACGAACACGGCGCCTTCCAGGCAGTACGTGACGCGATCGCCCAGCGCCCAGCCGATCGTCGACAGCAGCCCTTCGGCGGCGATCGGTTGCGTCCCGACGTTCAACAGCGCGAAGCAGCCGGTGCCGTAGGTGCATTTGGCCATCCCCGGCCGAAAACAGGCCTGGCCGAAGGCGGCCGCCTGCTGGTCTCCCGCCACGCCGCAAATCGGAATTTCGGCGCCGAACCAGCGTTTATCGGCCACGCCGAACGACGCGGCGGAGGGCCGGGCCTCGGGCAGCATGGCCCGCGGCACGCCGAAGAGAGCCAGCAGCTCGTCGTCCCACCGGCAGTCGTGGATGTTGAACAGCAGGGTGCGACTGGCATTGGTGTAGTCGGTGGCGTGGACTTTGCCGCCGGTCAGTCGCCAGATCAAGAACGAGTCGACGGTGCCGGCCAGGATCTCGCCCCGCCGGGCCCTGGCATGCAATCCGTGCTGGTCCAGCAGGCGGCGGATTTTGGTCGCGGAGAAGTAAGGATCCAGAACCAGTCCGGTCTTGCGTCGGACGAGCGGTTCGGCGCCCTCCTTCTTGAGCCGTTCGCAGGCGGGGGCCGTGACGCGGCTTTGCCAGACGATGGCCCGATCGACGGGCCGCCCGGTGTCGCGATCCCACAGGACGACCGTCTCGCGCTGGTTGGCAATCCCCAGCGCGACGATGTCGGCGGCGCGCCCCCCCGCCTTCCGCACAGCGGCGCGGGCCGCCTTCAGCTGCGACTTCCAGAGGTCCTCCGCATCGTGCTCGACGTGGCCTGGACCGGGGTAGTGCTGGGCAAACTCGAACTGCGCGCACGGCGTCGGCCGCAGGCGCCGGTCGAACAGCAGGCTGCGGCTGGAGGTCGTGCCCTGGTCCAGCGCAAGAACGAACTCCGGCAAGCGATTCGCCTCCCGCCTTCCGGCCGGCGCGCACCTCGAAACGACGACGTGCCCGGCCGGAACGCAGCGGATCGACCGGGGGACCGCACGGGCGGCTACGGGTTCTGCTGCTCGCTGCGCAGTTGGTCGAGAAAAGCCTGGATGTCGGCGGCCGCGGGACCGGCGCTGGCCGCGGCTTTTTGCTGCACTTCCACGGCGCGATCGAGTTGGCCCGAAAGATGCAGCAAGTGGGCGAGCGTATCGAGCGTCGACGCGTCGTCAGGCGCCGCCCGCGCGGCGGTCTCCGCCGCGTCGAGCGCGCTGGAGACGAGCTCCGGCGCAAGCTGCGGACCCTGACTGGCCAATTCGTAGATTTGCCACGCCAAGGCGTTCAGCAGCTGCGGTTCGGCTTCGGCGTCGCCCGTCAATTCCGCCAGGGTGGCGACCGACCGAACGTGTTCGCCAGCCCGCAACAAGGCGGTCAACCGCTGCGCCCGCGCCAGGCGTCCCGCCTGCCCCTGCAGCTGGGAAAACGCCTTCGCCCACTCCGCGTCGGCCTCCTCGTGGCGGCCGTTCAAATCGAGCGTCATCGCCGGCTGCGTGAGGACGCGCATTTCCAGCGTGTTGAGCCACGTCAGAAGCTCCTCGTCGTCGCCCGCCTGCCGGCGGGCCTCCCGCAGAGCCGCTTTGACTTTCTCCATGTCGGGATTTTCCTCGCGCAACGCGAGACCCACGATCTGCATCAGCTCCATCCGTAGCCGATCGCGCTGCTGCGACCGCACGAACTCCGCGGCAAAAACGTCGCGATCCCAGGCGTCGGCCACCACCTGCGCGAGCGGTTCGTCCATCGCCATCGGGTGGCCGATCCATTCGATCTGCCCCGTCTTGCCCACCAGAAACGCCGTCGGAATGCCCCCCTGAGCGGCCGCGTCCATGTACGCCTTCTTCACCGATTCGTCGGGATCCGTGGTCAAACAGTACGCGCTGGTGAGCTGCGCGTAGGTCGTCGCCTCCTCGCTCGACCCGTCGCCCGCCGCCGAGCCCTCGGCGCCACGCACCGGCTTTCCCAAAAACATCGTCACCGTCTCCAGCGGCTCGTCGCTCACGCTGACGATCTGCACCCCCTTTTCGGCGTAGGTGGCTTGCGTCTCGGCGAGATGGGGCATGCTGGCGACGCACGGACCGCACCACGTGGCCCAGAACTCCACCACGTACACCTTGCCCGGTGCGAACTCGGTGACCTTGGGGAATTTTCCCCCGCCGTCGCTGAGCCAGTGTTCGATGTCGAGCGCGGGGGCCGGCGATCCAATGGTCAACGTTGCCGCCGACGGCGCCTCCTGCCCCGGCGCCGATCCAGCCACCGCGCATCCCGCGACGGCCCAGGCCAGCGCCCGCACAGGCAGCAAACGCCGCGTCCCTCGCGACTCCAAACGGTTCCTCGCCACGCTGGTACCACGCATGAAAAAACTCGCAGGTCAGAAAAAGGGAGCGGCGACCTCCGCGCAACGACCGGCCCGCGCCGCGGAACGTAACCGCCCGATCTTACCAGATCGTCCCTGGGAATACGCCCCCTGTTGCCACGCCACCCCCCCCTCAGGAGTGCCCTCCCGACCGACGGCATGCCGGCCCGATGGACGTCGTCGCGGCGCATGAGCCGCCGCTCGTCGTGGGCCTCCGGCTTTTTCCTCCGTGAGGAGCGGCGGACGGGTTCCCGGACCGCGCCGTCGTCAACAGCTCGCCCCCCTGCACCCGCACGCCGGTCGCCGAAGCAGACTCCGCCCAGCGCGGCAGGCGGATCGCACGACGCGGCGGCTGCCGCCAGCCGGTCAGGGCTTGAAGCGGAATCCGACGTAGGGCACGGTCTGGACCAAATCGTGCAGCACCCCCAGTTGGGCGCGGAGACTGGCCACGCAGGCGTCGACCTGCTCGACGTCGATCTCGGCCGGCAGGTCGATCGCCCGCGGCGGAAGGGCGTCGTCGGTCGACCGCAGGGCGGCGGCGATTTCGCGCCGCGTGAAGGCGTGGTAGGGACGCGTCGCCAGAAACCGGAGCAGGCGGAACTCCGCCCCGCCGAGGGGAATCGGATCGCCGCCAAGCGCCTGGCGGTACGAAGCCGGCGGAGGGACCGAGCCGCCGCGAGGGCCAACCCCCCCTCGGCCGGGTTGCTCCGGCGGTTCGTCCCGGACAAATTCCCAATCGGCCGCGGGGAAGGCGTCGCCAGGCCGCGGCAGCTCCGGTCGTTCGACCGGCGGCGGTCGTTCCATGGGTCGCCTCCCGGGCGGGGCAGCGATTCGCGGCGTGCCGACCGCAACTTGCGGCGCGTGAATCGGGCCCCGCAAACACGGTCTGCGTGGTAGGTCGCCGGGCGGGAGCGCTGTCTCAACGCCGGCTGCCGCGTCGACCCTCGCTGCACTGTCGCTGGAACCTGCCGTGATTGCAACCGACCTTCCGCCGCTGAGTCAACTGGAGTCGCGCATTTGCCCGCTGCGGGCGACGTTGCTCGAGCACCCGGTCTATCGCCAGTTGGATCGCCTCGACGCGTTGCGGACGTTCATGGAGCACCACGTCTTCGCGGTGTGGGATTTCATGTCGTTGCTCAAGGCGCTGCAGCGTCAGCTGTGCTGCACCAGCGTTCCCTGGCTGCCCGCGGCGCATCCTGCCGCGTGCCGCATGATCAATGAGATCGTGCTTGCCGAGGAGAGCGATGCCGACGGCCGGGGCGGCTACGCAAGCCACTTCGAGTTGTATCGCCGGGCGATGCGGGCATGCGGCGCCCGCACCGCCGCCGTCGACGGACTGATCGAGGCGTTGGCCGCGGGGCGACCGCTGGAAGCGGCCCTTGGGGATCCCGCGATTCCCGCGGCGTCGAGAGCCTTCCAGCAGCACACCTTCGCGGTGATCGAGCGGGGCGACGCGTGCGAGCTGGCGGCGGCCTTCACCTTCGGGAGAGAAGACTTGCTGCCCGACGTGTTCCAGCGGATCGTCGACGAACTCGATTTGGAGTCGGGGGGCAAGCTGGCCGATTTCCAGTACTATTTGCAGCGGCACATCGGCCTGGACGGCGACGAGCACGGTCCCATGGCGCGGCAATTGCTGGCGTCCCTGTGCGGCGACGACGCCGCGCGCTGGAACGCCGCGACGGAGTCGGCTGCCGGATCGCTCGCGGCGCGCGTGCAACTTTGGGACGCGATCTCGCAGACGCTGGGCCGTTGAGCGGGCCGGCGGCGACGCGGGGCAGGCGGCGTGGCTCGCGCTGCGATGTGCGTGGGGCCTGCCTTGCGGCGGATTTCCCGCTGCGGCCCGGCGGGCCGGGTCGACTCTGCTCGAGCGATCGGTGGGGCGGCGTCCCGGCGACGTCGTCGGCAGCCCCGCGGCGCTGGTCTCTCTCTGTGACGTCGGCGTCGGCCGGCAGCGGCCGCGGCGTCAGCCGCACAGTTGCTGGACGACCCGGGCCGGGCGACCGTCGACGATCCGCTGGGCGCGTCCGTTGCTGTAGTAGGCGAGCGCCGTGTGATCGATGCCGAGCAGGTGCAGGACGGTCGCCTGGAAGTCGTTGGGGGTCACCACGTCGGTCACGGCGCGGTGGCCGACCTCGTCGGTGGCGCCGTACGTGACGCCCGGCCGGACCCCGCCGCCCGCCAGCCAGATGGAGAATCCTTGGCCGTTGTGATCGCGTCCGGCATCGGCGTTCAGTTCGCCTTCGCAGACGGGCAGCCGGCCGATTTCCCCGCCCCAATGGACGATGGTCGTATCGAGCAGTCCCCGCTGCTTGAGATCGGCGACCAGGGCGGCCGCCGGCTGGTCGGTCCGGCGGCAGATGGCCGGCAGCGCGGTGCGGAGGCTCGAGTGGTTGTCCCACGGCTGCCCGCCCAGAAACAGCTGCACGAAGCGCACGCCGCGTTCGACGAGCCGCCGCGCGAGGAGACAACGCTCGCCGTACGACCGCGTCTCGTCGCGGTCGAGCCCGTAGAGCCGGCGGATGTACTCCGGCTCCTGGCGGAGATCGAGCGCTTCTTTGGCCGCGGTCTGCATGGCGGCCGCCAGTTCGTAGCTGGCGATGCGGGCTTCCAGTTCGGCCTCGCCGGCGTGCTGTTGGGCGTAGCGCCGGTTGAGGGCGTCGAGCAACGCAAGATTCTGCCGCTGGAGCGTGCCTTGGAGTCTGGGGGGCGGGTCGAGGTTGAAGATCCGCGGCTCTTGGGGGCGCAGCACCGTGCCCTGGTAGAGCGGCGGCATGAAGCCGCTCGACCAGTTCCACACGCCGTCGACCGGATGGCCGTCGGGATCGGCCAGCACCATGTAGGCCGGCAGGTTGTCCGCCGCGGAGCCGAGCGCGTAGGCGATCCAACTCCCCATCGTCGGCCGGCCCGTGACCCCCGCCACGCCGCCGTGGAAGTAGCGGATCGACACCTCGTGGCCGTTGTGTCCGGTGTGCATCGAGCGCACGATCGCCACGTCGTCGACGATCTTGGCAAAATGCGGAAGCAATTCGGACACCTCGGCGCCCGACTGCCCGTGCCGGCGAAAGCGATAGGGCGAGCCGAACAGCTTCTTGCTGGCGCGGTTCACGAAACTGAACACGATCTGGTCGCCGTAGTCGCGGCCGCTCAAGCGGCTGAGTTCGGGCTTGGGATCGAGCAGGTCGACGTGCGAGGGTCCGCCGTGCATGAACAGCGAGATCATTGCCGTCGCGCGGGCGGGACGATCGGGCTGCCGGGCACGGAGATCCAGCGGCAAATTTTCTCCCGGCTTGGCCGGCGCCGCGAGCAGTCGGTCGCGTTCCAGCAGCGAGGCGAGGGCGAAGGCGCCGACGCCTCCGGCATGCCGCGCGAGAAACTCGCGGCGGCTCACGGGGCCGGTCGTCCGACCGCCCGTCGCCGAGGGACCCGTCGCCGAGGGACCCGTCGCCCAACCGCCGGTCGACTCGTCGCCGGTCGCGACGCGCTCATTCGACATAGAGGAACTCATGGGAACTGAGAAGCTGTTGGCAGAGGCTGGCGAGTGCGGCCAGCTCGTGATCGGAAGCATCGCCTTGGGCGCGCAGCTGGCCGATCTGCGCCGCCAGAAAGTCGCAGACCAGCGCGAGCTCTCCGTCGTCGATCGGCCGCTGGTAGGCGGCCTGCCAGGCGTAGGCGGCCTGCCGCGGCAGTTCCGCGCCAAGCGGCCCGCGGAAATCGGCCGTTGCGTTCCAGGCGCGCTCCGCGGAGTCGCCGGGCGTCTGCAGCCTGATCGTCGGATTCCACGCGAACGCATCGCTCTCCGCCGTCGACCGCCCATCGACGACGAAATCGACGGCGTCGCCCGCTTCCACGTCGATGCGGGCGATCTCGGTCGCCGCCTGCCCCGCGCGGACCGTCCACTGGCCGACCGCTCCCTGGCGGCTGGAGACGATCGCTGCGCGGACGCCGTCTCCCTGCTCGGCCGCATGGACGAGGGTTCCGCCGATCGACGCGACGCCGTCGGCGGGGGCGATCCAACGGCGAATCGCCGCATGGGCGGCATCGCCCGGATGCCCGCCCTGGGCGTTGAGCAGCACCCCGCCGAGTTGCGGATCAGGAAGCTCCGCGCCCCCTTGCCAGGCTTCGCCCGTGAACCGCGGCAGCGGGCGGAAGTCCTCGACCCGCCCCGACTGGGCGTCGAACCGGCCTGAGCCGTAACGCCAGTCCGCGGCGAAGCTGGGCACGCGGCGCGCAAACGCCGCCGCCTGCCGCGGCGCGTAGTCGTTCGGCGTTTCGGCACGGAGGCGCCGGGCGAAGTGCTCGGCCTGCTTCAGCACCCAGTCGTTGTTCATCAGCATCAGCGACTGCACGGGCCCGACGCTGGCGACGCGCCGCTCGCAATTGACCGCCATCACCGGCGCGTCGAACGCGGCAAGCAACGACACGGGCCGACTGCGGCGAACCTGCAAGTAGACGCTGCGCCGCACGCAGTCCGCCTGTGCGTCGACCTGACCGGCAAAATCCTCCTGCACGGCCGCCGCAGGACCGAACAGCGTGCGGTCGAGGCGGCCCGCCACGGCCAGCATGGCGTCGCGCAGCGTCTCGGCCTCGAGCCGCCGCAGCGGAAACTTCCAGTACAGCGCGTTGAGCGCATCGACCTGCCGCGGGTCGATCCCGGCGGCCCCGTCCCCCGACCGCGCCGCGCCCGGCCGCGCTTCGCCCGAAGACTGCCGGTACGCGTGCGAGTGCATCACCGACCGATGCAGTTGCTTGAGGCTCCACCCCTGCGCGGCGAATTCGACCGCCAGCCAGTCGAGCAACTCAGGATGCGTGGGACGCCCGCCGAGCATTCCCAAGTCGCCGGCCGTCTCGACGATGCCTCGGCCGAAGTGGTGCATCCACACGCGGTTGACCAGCGCCCGGCCGGCCAGCGGATGGGTCCCCGACATCAGCTGCCGAGCCCAGGCCAGCCGCCTGCCGGAGGTGGGGCCTGCCGGGTCGGGGGCCGCGAACTCCCACCGCGCGCCGTCCGGCGCGGCGATCGTCAGGTCGCCAGGTTCGACCGCCTGCCGTCGATCGCGATGGTCGCCCCGGTAGAACAGGTGCGTCGTCGGCAGGCCGCCCCCGGGTTCCGTCGTCACGCTGACGAAGTCCTCCGGCGGCTTCTCGGCCCGCTTCGCGTCGATCCGGGCCTGGTCCTGCTTCAGGTCGTCGGCGGCGGCCTGGTTGTACTGGTACAGCACGCCCGGAGAGACGTTCGCGCTGGGATGGCGGAGCAGCAGGTCGTTGTGGTCCGCCGTCCGCGCCGCCTCGGGCGTGAAAAAGGCCTCGCGCAGCGGAGCCTGCAACGCGTCCTCGAACCGCTGCAGGTTCTGCTCGAAAGCCTCGGCGACCAGCCGCGTCTGCTTCTCCTGGTACGCTTGCTGCAACGCCTGGACCTCGGCGTCGATCGCCGCGGCCTGCTGGCGGTCGGCCGCCGTGGACAGCGAGACGAGCCGCTCCTGCGGACGTCGCCAGCGGGAGGGGTCGAGCGCGGGCTCGAAGACGGCTCGCAAGCGGTAGTAGTCGACCTGCGAGATGGGATCGTACTTGTGGTCGTGACACTGCGCGCAGCCCACCGAAAGGCCAAGCAACGACGTGGAAACGACCTTCAGCACGTCGCCCACGGCGCGATTGGCAGCCTCCTCCAGATCGGCCGCCCCGGCGGTCGCGTCGGCCGCCATGTGCAGAAAGCCGGTTGCGGCGAGCTTGTCGAGCTGCTCGGCAGAGAGTTCCTCCCACGGACGCGACGCCAACTCGTCGCCCGCGAGCTGCTCGATCACGAACTGGTCGAACGGCACGTCGGCGTTGAGCGCGCGGATCACGTAGTCGCGGTACTTGTAGGCGTAGGGCCGCGGGGTGTCGGCGTTGCCGTCGCCGTCCGAGTCGGCGTAGCCGGCGACGTCGAGCCAATGCCGGCCCCAACGCTCGCCGTAGGCCGGCGAGTCGAGGAAACGATCGACCATCTTCTCGTACGCGAGCTCGCTCGGATCGTTCAGGTACGCCTCGATCTCGACGGGCGTCGGCGGCAGCCCGCACAGATCGAACGCCACCCGCCGCACGAGCGCGAGCCGGTCGGCCTCGGGCGAGAAACGCAATCCCTGCGAGCGCAGCCGAGCCAGCAGAAAGCGGTCGATCGGCGTGCGGACCACGTCGGCGTCGGGGTGCTCCGCAAGTTCCCCCGGCGATCCGACGATGCGATCCAACGCCGGCGGCTCCGGCCGCGCCAGCGGCTGGAAACACCAGAACGCCCGCTCCTCGGGAGTGATCCCCAGCCCCGCCGGCAGCGACGCGGGTTCCTCCCGCTCGACCCGGGCCCCGGCGGCGATCCAGGCTTCGATCAGGGCGCGGCTTTCCGCGGGAACTTTTTTTCCCGCGGGGGGCATTTCCCCAACTCGGATGCGGTGGACGAGCAGGCTCGCCTCGACGTCGCCGGGGGTCACCGCCGGACCGGAGACGCCCCCCTGCACCGCCAGCCGTCGCAGGCGGAGATCGAGGCCCCCTTCGAGATGCTCTTCGGCCCCATGGCAGTCGAGGCAGTAGACCTTCAGCAACGGACGGATCGCGGTCTCGAACGTCGGCGTGCCGCCGCTCGGCGCCGCCTCCGCGGCCGAGGCCCGGCAATTCCCCGCGATCTCGCCGCCGCCTCCGCCGACGACCGCCGCCGCGCACGCACAACCGAGCGCCAGCCGACCTCCTGCCGCCAACAGCGCGGTCCGCACCATCGTCAGACGCCCTGGAACCGAATCGGGGGACAGAAACCGTCGCCGCGGGGCCGAGCCCCCGGAGCGGGCCCTCGCCCGCGTGCATGCGCGGCGCCAGGGCTTCGTCGGCCGGCCGACCACGGCCCCCAGTATACCCGTCCTGCGGAAGGGGGGAGCGGTCCGGATCGGGAAAAAAAACGAGCAGTCGCCACCGTCGGGGCGACGTGTCGTGCCGACCCTTGGCCCGGGCGCGCGTGGCGGCGACGGCGGGGTTTCGGCGGCAGGTTCCGCCGCCGCGGCGCATCGGGCCGATTCAGGTTCAGTCGGCACGCAGATCGCGGAGCGGCGCCGCGCGATCGAGCGGCGCCGCGCCGCGGCGTTCGCCGACTCGGCGGCGAGCACGCCCGCGCGGATCGTGCCTGACTGCGTGACGGCCGTGTCGCTGGCTTCGTCGGGCTTGACCGTGGCGCCGGGGCCGAGGATGTCCCTCCGCGGCGCGGCCGAAGAGCGGCCCTCCGAGGGGGTGAGGTCCGGTCGCGGCGGGCTCGGCCGCCGCGGCGAGCACCGCAGCCCCTTCCCGCTGTGCTCCACGGGCGCCTGCGCGAGGCGGCAGCCGGGCGGCCCCTCGGAGTCGCTCTGGGGAGAGTCGCCCGGTTCCGCCGGCGCGTCGCCTCGCGGGGTCGGCGGTTCGGGCCCCTCGCGGGCTCAGATCGCACCGTCGTCCGAGCGCGGCGGCGAACGGGTGTCGATCAACGCCCAGCACAGCGCGCCGATCGCGAGGGGAATGCCGCAGAAGGCGAACGCATACTGCCACTGGGCGCGGGGGACGTAGCCAAAGGCCGTCTGGGCCAGCGCCGCGCCGAAGACGCCGATGGAGTTGATCGTGGCGAAGAAGGCGCCGATATGCCGTCCGCCGACGTCGGCCGCCACGCTCCACCAGGCCCCGGCCGGCAGATGGATTCCCAGGCAGGCGACGGCAAAGCACGCGCTGGAGAACCAGGGCGATCCGCCGAGCAGCGTGCCGCAGAGCATCGCCGCCGACGCCAGGGCGTAGCCGCCGCTGCCGACGAGATTTCGCCCCAGACGCGGGCCGCATCGCGAGTGGATCAGCCAGTCCAGCAACCACCCGCCGGTGAGGCAGCCGACGGCCCCTCCGAGCATCACCAGGCCGCTCTGCCACCCCGACTCGATGTTCGAAACGCCCAGCCGGCTCTCCAGATACAGCGGATACCAGGCGAATAGGGTGTAGACGGTCATCGCGCCGCTGATCAGCACCGCGCCCATCAGCCAGACGTTGCGGTTGCGGACGATGCTCCGCCACGGCAGCCCGTGGTGCTCGGCGGGGGGATCGGCCGGTCCGATCAGACGGCGTTCCGCGTCGTTCACCCCCGGATGCTGCTGCGGCGAATCGCGAAACCACGACCAGAACGCGGCCGCCCAGACGACGCCCACGGAGCCGTAGATGAAGAACACGCTGCGCCAGCCCCACGACTCGATGAGGTACGCCGTGGCGGGCGGGGCGACGACGCCGCCCAACAGCGCCGGCATGTTGACGATGCCCCGCACGCGGCCGCGCGTCGCCAACGGAAACCAGGTCTGGGTCACGCGCGCGGCGTTGGGCAGGGCTCCCGCCTCGCCGGCGCCGAACAGAAAACGCACCACGACCAGCTGCAGGAAACTGGTCGCCATCCCGGTCAAGGCCGTGAACGCCGACCACCACAGCACGATCCGGGTGAGGATGCGGCGGGAGCCGTAGCGGTCGCCCCAGTGGCCCGTGACGATCTCGAACATGCCGTAGGCCACCGTGAAGGCCGCCTGCACGTACGCCGTCTGCACGTCGCTCAGCCCCAATTCGCGCTGCATCGAAGGCATCGCTTTGCCGATGCACATGCGATCGAGGTAGAGAATGAAGGTGAGCCCGCACAGAAACGCCAGCACGCGGTGCCGCACCCCGGTGGGGCGTTGGTCGATCGTCATCGGGGGCCCCTTCCAGCAGGCTCTGCGGCGGTCGTCGGCGACGCCAGTTCGTGACGACGGGTCGTCGCCGCGCGGGGGCCGACCGCCGGTCGAGGCGGACCGGTCGACGGCAAGCGACCGGTCGCCCCTGCGCTGCGTGCTGCTCGCCGCCTGCTCCCGTTCGCGTCAGGCATCGGCAGCCGGCCCGCGGTGCGGCGCAGCGTGGGAACGATTGCCCCAGGGCATGGGGATCGTGGGGGGCTCCCGATGGAGGCTTCGACGCCGATCGGGAGGGCGGCGGCCGAACCAGTCCACCAGCCGGCCGAGTTGCCGCACCGCCTCCTCGTACGCCGCCCGCCCCTTTTCCGGCGTGGCGAGCTCGGCGTCGCCCATGACCCCCTCGGCGCAGTAGGCGCTGGTCCAGGGGACCCAGCCGGCAGGACCTGCGGCGAACAGATCGAGCCAGGC
>Ga0169931_10011367_pt1 | contig 12550 bp, 3 predicted proteins | sample Kivu_15m_20L_FD_129675 | JGI IMG/M metagenome (GOLD analysis project Ga0169931, IMG submission 129675) | Freshwater microbial communities from Lake Kivu, Western Province, Rwanda to study Microbial Dark Matter (Phase II) - Kivu_15m_20L... | ecosystem: Environmental > Aquatic > Freshwater > Lake ...
CACCGGCCCGCACCGGTCCCGGCTCGCGCAGCAGTGCGACCTGGGCCGGCAGCGGGCTGTAGACCAGCTGCTGGCGCTCGGCGTGCATCCAGCCCTCGGCACGGACCGGCAGTCGCCACGGCCAGGCCAGCGCGAGCGCGGCGCCGCCGAGGATCAGCGGCCAGGCGAGTCGGCGCGTCCAGCGGATCTCGGCGCGCCGCCGCGTCCACACCCGCAGCTCCGCCAGCACGGGTCGCCCGATGAACCAGGCAATCTCCACGACGAACAGTACGATCCCCAGCAGCTTGAAGAAGAAGTGGTAGACCGCCAGCGCGATCGCCACGAACACCGCGAACCGGTAGAGCCAGGTCACCAGCGCGAACGCCACCAGTCCGCGGCGCAGCCCGGGTGCCAGCACCTCGGGATCGGGCTCGCACCAGCCCAGCAGCAACCGCCGCAGCCAGGCCCGCGCCAGCGCGCCCGCGCGCTCGTGCAGGTTCGGCAGGTCGAGCGCGTCCGACAGCAGGAAGTAGCCGTCGAAGCGCAGGAAAGGACTGGCGTTGACTGCCAGGGTCAGCACCCAGCTGGTGGTGGCAAGGAAGAACAGCGCGCTCTTCAGGTCGCCGTCGGACACCAGGCTCCAGGCGAGCGTGGCCCATGCCGCGAGGGTGAACTCGGCCGCGATACCGGCCGCTGCGATCCGGAAGCGGCGCCCCCGGTCAGGGAGCTTCCAGGCCTCGCCGGTGTCGGTGTAGAGCATCGGCCACAGCACCACGAACGCAATCCCCATCTGCGACACCCGCAGGCCGTAGCGCGTCGCCGTCCACGCATGACCGAGCTCGTGCAGCGACTTGGCGACCAGCAGGGCGAGCGCCCAGCCCAGCAGCCCGGATGGCGTGAACGACGCCTGCAGCGAGTGGGTGAACGCATCCCACTGCCGGGCCGCGAGCATCAGGCCGACGAACGCCGCCGCGATCGTCGCGGCGAGGAACACGCGCGAGTAGAGCCACGACACGGCCGGCAGCGAGCGGGCGAGCCACCGCGCCGGCCGCAGCAGCGGCACGCGGAAGAACAGGTAGTGATGCAGCAGCCACTTCGAGGGCGACTCGCGGGCCGCCTCGGCCGCCCGCACCAGCCGGTCGACGTCGGCCGGCGCGTCGGCCCGCACCAGTTGCTGCGTGCGCAGGAACGCATCGAGCGCGGCCAGCTGCTCGGGCTCGGGCGACAGCGTGGTCTCGCGCCGGACCTGCGCGAGCAGGCCCTGCGGATCGGCGCCGGCCCGCCAGCGCGACAGCAGCGCGAACTCGAGCCAGCCGATCCGGAAGAACCGGTTGCCGACCGCATCGTGGATCGTCCAGGCCGGCGAGCCGTCGCGATTCGGCGCTGCGGCCGCGATCCGCAGGTCCTCGCGCAGCGCCGGCAGGCGGTCGAGGGCGGCGGCGCCCATCACCAGCCGGTGAACTCGCGCAGCGCCGCGAGCGGGCGGCGGAACAGGTAGTAGCCCAACGGCGCCCGCTCGCCGTACAGCTTGGCGGTGCCGGTGAGGCCGATCCGCACGCGCTGCGCGTCGACCTCGCCCAGGGCCTCGAAGCGGGCCCGCAGGCGGTACGAAGCGACCCCATCGGGTGACAGCGTCGACTGGTAGCTGGTCTGCACGATCCGGGCCGGCAGCGGATCGGTGGGCGCCACCCGCAGGAACAGCCGAAGTGCCGAGTCGGCCTCGAGCGAGATCGCGTCGGCCACGGGCAGCCAGATCAGCACGCCGGCGTCGCCGGGATCGGCGAGCAGCGCGATCCGCTCACCGGTGACCACCGGCTTGCCTTGCCAGTCGAGCGTGTCGCCGAACACCACCACCCCGTCGCGCGGCGCCACCACCGCCACCCGGGCGAGCTGCTGCTCGATCGAGGCCACCTCGGCGCGACGTTCGGCCACCCGCCCGTCGAGCACCGCGAGCTCGGCCCGGCTGGCGGCGTTGTCGAACGACTTCTGCGCCGCCGCGAGCGCATCCGCACGGGCCACCGCCAGCTGGCGCAGCGCCACCTCGCGGCGGCTGCGCAGCGTGGTGTCCTCCAGCGTGAACAGCCGCTCGCCCTGGCGCACCGCCTGGTTCGGCCGGACGTGGAACTCGCGGATCACCCCGTCCATCGGTGCGGCGATCGCGAACGCCGACAGCGGCGCGATCTCTGCGGGTGCCAGCACCGACATCCGAACCGGCACGGCCAGCGCCGCCAGCGCCGCCAGCGCGAGCGACCCGCGCAGCACGCGGGCCGCCCACCGTCCGGCGCGCCGCGACCGGCGCCCCTGCAGCGCGGCCCAGGCGTGACCCCAGACAGCCGGCAACCTCGCCAGCCAGGGTTGGGCGGCATCGGGCGCCGGCTCGTCGAGCGCGAAGCCCACGATCGCCACGCGGCGAGCGTCAGGCGTCACGACCGGAAAGCACAGCAGGTGGTCGGGCAGCCACTCCGACCAGTCGGCGGCCAGTTCGGCGGGCAGGTCGGTCGCATCGAGATAGTCGCCGTCGAGTCCGGCGCGCGCAGCCAGCACCCGCCCCACCCTGCCGAGCCACTGCTGCAGCGGCGAGGTGGAACCCAGCTGGGCGAGGCCCGAGACCGTGGCCAGCCGCGCGCGCGTGCCGTCGGTCTCCCAGACGAACGCCTGCCGGTAGCGGAACAGGGTGAAGGTCTCGTTGGCGATCGAGAACCGCAGCTCCGCGATCGTGCGCGCCGCCCGCAGCCGCTCCTCGAGGTGGACGAAACCGGCGATCAGCTCGGGTTCGATCAGCGGCAGGCGGGCGGTCATCGGTTCATCGGTTGCGGAGCGGGAACAGCGCGTTGCCGCTCATGCCGGCCAGCAACTCGGGAAAGGCACCGCGGATCGTACCCTCGACCTCGATCGACTGGCTGACCGCATCGACCCGCCCGTTGATCGCCGACACCGTGGCCGGGTAGGTGCGGCCAGTCTCGTCGATACGGACCTGGAACCGGGAGCCGGTCCGCAGCCAGGCGAGCCACTTCGAGGGCGCATTCAGGCGCAGCTTCAGCGGACCGCCCGAGACGATGTCCACCAGCGGCTGACCGGCCGCGACTCCCTGGTAGGGCCGTACATGCAGCTTGACGATCCGACCGGAGAACGGTGCATCGATCCGGCAGTGCCCGGTCTGCAGGACCGCGAGGTCGATCTGCGCGGCGGCCCGGGCGACCGCGGTGGCGGCCAGCCGGACTTCGCTCTCGCCCGCCGCACTCAGCCCCTGCAGCCTCAGCTTGTCTTCGTGCTGTTGGCGCGCGGCGTCGTGCTCGGCCTCGGCGATCTTCCGGCGTGCCTGCTGTTCGCCGCACTCGAACTGCACCAGCGGCGCGCCTTCCTGGAACGACGCACCCAGTTCGCCGCCGAGCCGGTCCACCCGCCCCCCCATCTGCGCCACGAGGGTCGTCTCGCGCGTCGGGATCAGCAGGACCCGCACCGGCGGGGCCGCCGGCAGCTCCGGGTCGGGCCCGGCCACCGAGGCTTCAGTGGTTGCGGTACGGGCCTTGCCGCCCGCCCCCTGGCCGAGCGCGGGCGGGCCGGACAGCAGCGCCAGCAGCGCCAGCAACCCGACGGCGTGCCGCCCGGGCCGCCGCGGGCGGGGACGGCGGCGGCGCTCAGTCACGGGCCAGCGCCGCCACTGGCACCGACGCGGCATGGTGGTGCGCCACCGCCCATTCGCGCAGCACCGCAGCCGAGGCGTCGACCGCCGCCTGCGCCAGCGCCGACAGCGCCCGGGTATCGGGCGCCGCCGGCATCGTCGCACCGTAGCGGCTGGTGCGGGCCGAGCCGTCCCCCCGCGGCACGCTGAATTCCACGATACCGCGACGCGCGCCGTCTTGCGCGGGCTCCAGCATCACCCGAGCCTGCAAGGGTAGCGGCCGCGCCGCGGGGCCGGACTCGGCCGGCGCGTCGACGACCTGCAGGTCGTGCCGGCCCAGCGCGGCCCGCACCGCCGCTGCGATCGCGGCGCGCTGCGCGGCGTCGTCGTACGCGATCGCAAGGGTGATGGCCGGCTGCTCCTCCGAGCGCTTCGCCGACGGCGAGAAGGTCAGCCGCTGCCACTCGGCGAGCGAGCGGTCGATCGCGCCGGCCACCTCCGCCAGGCTCGCCTGCGGCGGCGGCGGCTCCACGTCGTAGCCGAGCGAGTTGTAGATCCGTCCCCAGGCAGACTGGGCGTTGGCATACGCGATGTGCTGCTGGTACTCCGATAGCAGCGCACGGGCCTCGTTGCGGATCACCTCGAGCTCGCCCTCGATGCGGGCTGCCGAGGCCGAGCGCGCGTACCCCAACAGGCGTGCGTCGACCTGCGCGCTCTGCTCGACCTGCCGGTGCTCGGCCACGGTCAGACCGTAGCGCAGCATGGCCACCCGCACCTGGGTGATGATCGCCATCGCCTGCGCCATCCGGCGCGCCTCGTCGACCTGCTTTTGCGCCTCGTTGGCCCGCATCAGCGTCGGAATCGAGGCGAGCCGCAGCAGGTTCATCGACAGCCGCAGCCCGCCGTCGACCCAGGTGTTGTCGAGCAGGAACCGGTTGCCGTCGTAGCGCGCGCCGAAGTCGAGGCCCAGGTTCGGCAGCGCCGACACGATCGCGCGCCGCACTTCGTTCGCGGTGATGCGCGACCGGTAGTCCTCCTCGCGCAGCTCGGGCCGGCGGTTCAGCGCCAGCTCCTCGAGCTGCGCCAGGTTGTCGGGAGCCGGCGGCAGCGGGACCTGCGGCGCGTCGGCCAGCGCGAACGAGGTGCCCGGGGGCAGGTTCATCAGCGCAGCCAGCTCCTGCTTCGAGAGCTCGAGTTCCTGCCGTCGGTACTGCAGCAGCACGATCGCGTCGAGCAGCGCCCGCTGGTACGCCAGCACCTGCGGCTGCGGCATCAGACCCTGCGACTCGATCTGCCGGGCCCGTTCCAGGGCCTGCTGGCTGCGCTCGAGCAGCGCATCGATCCGGCTCGCCAGCCGTTGGGCCCCCAGCGCGCGCCAGTAGGCGTTGCGGGTGTCCGACAGGATGTTCTGGACCACCTTGCGCTTGCGCTCCTCGGCGATCAGCACCTGGTCGGCCTGCTGCTGGGCGCGGTAGTACGAGACGCCGAAGTCGAGCACGTTCCATGAGAACTCGGCGCTGGCGATCCCCCGGGTCCGTTCGGTCGACGTCTGGTGGAAGGCGCTCTCGAAGCCGGTCTCGACCGTGCGCGAGCGGGTCGCGTCGGCGGGTGAGCGGGTCAGGTAGCCGGCGTTGAGCAGCAGCCGCGGGAACAGGTCCCAGCGGGCCACGTCGAGCTGGCCCTGCGAGAGGGCGCTCTCCATCGCCCGCAGGCGGAAGTCGAGGTTGTACTTGAGCGCCCGCGCGGCCACCTCAGCGTACGCGAGCGGCCCGCGCACCGGCTCCTGGTCGACGAACATCTTCGCGCGGTCCTGGGTCACGCGCTGGGTGATCTCGGCGTCGGTGGCGGGCTTGGGCGCCACCGCACAGCCCGCGAGCAGCAGCGACACCAGCGCAGCCGGCACGAGGCCGCGCCGCCGGCCGGGACCGGCCGGGACCGCAGGGTCGGCGCCAAGGGGGTGGGCGAGGCTAGATTGCATGGCTGGCATCTCGGCTGGTCTCAGCACTGCCGCACGGGCGGCGGTTTCGGAGCGATCTTCGGCGGCGGTTCGAACTGCTGCCTCTGCTCGCCCAGCTGCTGGCTGAACGTTGCAGCCGGGCGCGACTTGCCGTCCGGCAGCAGCCGCTTGATCGGCTTGGGTTTGGGCTTCGGTTCGGGCGCGCAGTCGTCGTCGGGCGCCGCCGTCCGCGCCGCGGGCGGCGGCAGACCGGCCGCGGCCGGCGCGATTGCAGCCGGCTCCGTATGCTGCGGTGCCGGCGCCGGCGTGAGCGGGGTCCAGTCGCGGGTCGGACCGATCCGCTCGTCGCCGAACAGGCCGGTCGCACGATTCGACGGAAACAATCCACCGGCGTCGAGGTCGAGCGACTCGTTGCCCGCCAGCCGCGCGCGGTCGTCGAGCATCGCATCGCGCGCTTCGGCCACCGCCTGCGCCACGAAGGCACCCTCGGGGAGGTCGGCCCCGGGCGGCGCGGTCAGCGCACCGAGCTCGTAGGGCAGCCGCACCAGGCTCTCGGATGGCACCGAGCCAGCCGCCGTCGCGAACACGCCCGCCACCGCGCGAACCGTGTCGGCCACCGGGCCAGCGCCTGCCGGCGGCGCGGCACCCGGCTGGTCGATGAAGGTCGAGGACGAGGCCTGCGGCCCGGGCGGTGGCGCCGCCCCGGGACCTGGCACCGGCCGCAGGTTGAGCGCGATGCTGCCGGCGCCGCTGGCCCCGGCGGGGTCGGTCACGGTGAACCCGACCGTGCCGCCCGGAATCGTTCCGTCGGCCTGCGGCGTACCGGCGAACCCGGGCGCCGGCAGGTAGCGCAGCGTCTGCAATTGCTCGACCGTCAGCGACTGGCCCGGCGCCACCGCTGTGCCGTCCGGCAGCAGGAAGGTGCCGGCCTCGGGTCGGCCCACGGTATCGACCCGGACGGTCAGCGACGGCGTCGGATCATCGGGGTCGGTGACGCTCGGCGGCAGCACCGGCACCGGCACGATGCCCGGATCGACAGTCTGCACGACCCGTCCCGCAACCGGCGGATCATTGACGCCGTCGATGGTGATGGTGAGCGTGGTAGTCGCCCGCTGCCCGCCGGGATCGGCGACCGTGTAAGTGAACGGATCGGTGAGGGTTTCGCCGGGACGCAGCGCGATCACCGGCGGATGGGTCCGGTCGACCGTGTACGCATAACGGCCGTCGGGCTGCAGCACGAGGCTGCCGTAACGGCCCGGAATCGCGGTGCCCGCCCCCGAGGTGGCCGGCGTGGCCGGGTCGAGGCCCGCGCGCACGCCGACCACGGTCAGCGGATCGCCGTCCGGGTCCACATCGGGACGATCCCCAGCCGAGCCGCCGGTCACCGCATTGCCCTCGGCGGGCGTCGTTGCGTCGGCCCGCAGCCGGTTGGCGTCGGGCGCCGCCACCGGCGGCTCGTCGACCCCCTCCAGCGTGATCGTCAGCGTGGTGGTCGCGGAACCGCCGTTGCCGTCGGAAATGGTGTAGGTGAAGCGATCAGCCACGGTCTGGCCCGGCCGCAGCGCCGCCAGCGCCGGGTTCGCGCCATCGGGCCGGTAGGTGTAGGCGCCGTCGGGCCCGATGGTGACCGTGCCGAACTGCCCCGCGACCGGCACGCCGACCGAGCCGGCCGCTGGACCGCCCCCAGCGCCGGTCGCGACCCCGACCACGGTCAGTCGGTCGCCGACATCGGGATCAGAATCGGCCGCGTCGGTGGGCGCGCCGCCGGTGACCACGTTGCCGGCGCTGCCTGCCAGCTGGTCGACCCGGACGCGGTTGGCGTCAGCCAGCGCGAGCGGCTCGTCGTTGGCGCCGATCACGGTAATCGTGATGGTGGCGGTGGAGCGGTTGCCGTTGCCGTCGGTGATCGTGTAGCTGAACACGTCCTGAACGGACTGGCCAGCCTGCAGGCCCTGCGCCGCGGGTAGGGTCGCGTAGGTGTATGCGCCGGTGGGCTCCAGCGTCAGGGTGCCGTAGGTGCCAGGGATGCCGGTGCCGAGGTTGCCGCTCAGCGGGCCCGGAACCACCCCAACCGCCACGCCCACCACGGTGATCGGATCACCGTCGGGGTCCACGTCGGCGACGTCGCCAGGCTGCCCGCCCGCGACGCCCGCCCCGGTCACCGCGTTGCCCGTGATCGGCGGATCGTCCTCGCCGATGCTGCGCGCGTCCGGGCGTGCATCGAGCGTGTCGTCGACAGCGAGGACCGTGATCGGCACCATCGCGACCGCGAACCGGTTGTCGTCGGTCGTCTCGCCGGGCAGCCGGTCGTCGTCGGCGTCACCGGTGTTGCCCCGGTCGTCGACCCGCACGGTCAGCGTGTCGGCGCCGACGTAGTCGGGTCCGCCCCGGTAGGCGAGCGTCGCCAGCGCCTGGTTCAGGTCGGCGACCGAACCCACCAGGGTGACGCTCGAGCTGCCATTGCCCGACACCGAGACGCCGCCGGGCGCAGTCAGCTCGAGCACGCCCTGGGTGACGCTCAGAACCACCTGTACGTTGGCCGCAGCGCCCGCGTCCGGATCGGCGATCGAGACCCCGGGAATCGGCAGCCGCGTGCCCTCAGCGACGGTCTGCGCGCCCGGCACACTCACCGTCGGCGGGTCGTTGACCTGCACGAAGGCGAAGTCGAGCCGGTCGTGCAGGGTCCCGGACACGACGGTCAGCGCGATCGTCCCGTCGGTGCGGGCGCCCTCCACGTCGAAGCGCGAGCGCACCTCGCCAAGCGCGCCGCCGTTGGCCGCCGGAATCATGGTGTCGACCGTGATGCGGACCGCCCCGACCGGTACCGCACCAAAGCCGTAGTAGCCGTCGACACCGGTCACTACGGTGCGGGTGGTGTCGTCGGCCGTGCTGAACACGCCATCGGACCCGGCGTGGGTGAGCGTGACCCGCACGTCGCGCAGCAGCGCCTCGCCGGCACTGATCGCGTCGTCGGGCACGTTGGTGTCGTCCCAGACCGTCCCGCGGATCTTGCCGAACCCGATGCTGTCGCTGTCCTGATAGGTGTTCGCCGCGCCGCCGTAATCGGCGGTGCTGCCGGTGCGCTCGCCGGTGCTCGGCGTGCTCGTGTCGCCGGCGCTGGTGGTCACGGTCAGCGAAGTGCCCCCGGCCGTCAGCGAGGTGTAGGTGACCACTGCGGGGCGCTCCGGCACCGGCTGGACCAGGTCTTGGACCGTGCCGGTGTAGCGGATCGACACCGAGCCGCCGGGGGCGAGCGTGGGGATCAGCACCTCGAGGGTGTCGCCGTCGCTGGCATTGGTTGCGCCGGGCGGCAGCCCGGTGACCGAACCGGCCCCGCCGAACGCGAAGTTGACCGCCCCGGCGAACTGGTCCACCAGCCGGACGTCGTGCGCCTGCTCGTTGCCACTGTTGGAGAACACCACCTCGAAGGTGACCTGGTCGCCGACGACCCCGATTACCCGCTTGTCGAGGTCGATGATCGAGGGTTCGCCCACCGTTACCTGAACGGTGTTCGAGACGGCCTGGACGACCCCGCCCGACTCCCAGTTGAACACTACCGGCAGCGTGGCGCCCAAGACGTTGCCGGCCACGTTGTCCACGATGGCGTTGAACTCGATGACAACGAACTCGCGATCGCTGTCGCGATCGGCGTTGGTCAGGTCGCCTAGCCTGAAGCACGGCGACTCGCCGGCGACCATCACGGTGCCGGCGGGCATCACCGAACCGGTGCCGTCGCGGATCGCCGCCCCAGGCAGCACGCGCGTGGGCACGATCCCGGCGATGGCTGCCGCATCGGCGCCGCCGCCCACCTGGTCGAGCGGCCCGCCGGCGATCGTGCTGGATTCGATCCCGCCGCCTGCTCCGTTGGCGACGAAGGCGATCGTCGCCGACCCGTCGTTCACGAACCGCAGTCCCGCGGGCAGCGTCGGGCAGATCGCCGCGTCGGGCACGGTGCCCTCCGGCACCTGCACCACCATCCGATAGCGCAGCACCTCACCCGGTACTACCGACAGGCCCTCGGACGACGCCTCGGAACTCGCGACCAGGGTGAGCACCGGCGTGACCTGCAGCACCACCGACACCGGGGCGTTGTCGGCCACCCGGTAGTCGTTGAGCGGGCCGCCCGGGTCGGTGGTGTCGCCGGTACGCTCGAAGTCGCCCACCGAGGCCAGCGGCGACAGGTCGCCGTTCGCGGTCCCGGGCAGCGAGCTGAAGCGGACCGTGGCGTTCTGGTCGAAGGTCTGGCCGATCGAGGCGCTGTCGGTCACTCGGGCCTGGTATTGCAGCGTGACCGTCGCGCCGGGCGCGATCGAGGCCCAGGAACCGACCACGCCGGCGCCGGCGAAGGCGAGCGAGGCGGCGGGCGGTCCCGCGGTCTGCGTCAGGGAGCCGGCCTCATAGACAAGACCCAAGGGCACCAGGTTCACAACGTCGAGTGCTACGTCGAACGCCGGCGGCCGTCCGGCTGCCGCCACGATGGCGAGCTCGAAGGTCACCAGGTCGCCCGCGTCCGGCTGCGCGCTCGAGGGCGTGAGCGAGACGCTGAGCGAAGGCTCGACCACCCGCAGGTCGGGCGCTGCGTCGGTCACGGCCACGGTTGCCGACGCGAACCGTGCCTCGTTGCCTTGGAGGGCGCCCTGCCGGTTGTCGGCCACGTTGGCGACGACCACGGTGTAGGTCACGGTGATGCGCTCGGCGGTGGCGTTGTCGGTGTCGGCATTCACGATCGTGCCGAACGGGATCGTGATCCGGTTGGCATCGCCGCCGGCCGCACTGGGCACGATCGAGCCCGGCGCCGGCAGGCCGCCCGGGAAGGCGAGACCCGATGAGGCGCTGATCGAGTCGATCGACACGAACGACAGCCCCGGATCGAGCGTGTCCACGAGCTGAGCGGCGGTCGTGGTTCCTTCGGGGACGGTGAGCGTGACCTGGTAGGTGATCCGCTCGCCCACTACCACGTCCTGTCCGTCGGTGGTCGAGGACGGTTCGCTGGTGGCGGTGATCAGCTTGTCGAGCAGCGGCAGCGCCACCGTGAACGAGGCTGCGTCGGTGAGATCGGGGGATGCGAAGTCGGTGCCGCCCTCAGTGGCCGCATAGCGGGTGAGCGTTGCCGACGAGGTACAGGTCTGCCCGGCTTCCACGGTTGCCCGCAGGCGCGCATCGTAAGTGATGATCAGCACGTTCGAGCCGGCCGCTGCTGCGCCGCCGAAGGCAGTGCGGGTACCGCCCAACGAGCCCCGGTCGTCGGCGGTGCCGGCCACCCCGTCGGCGCCGGCATCGTCCACCAGTTGCAGGCCCTGCGGGCCGAACAGTGCGGCGATGGCCTGCGCCTCCGAGGCGATCGGTGCGCCATCGCCGCGCACCAGGTTCGCCAGCGAGCCGGCGGTGCCGTCGTAGATCGACGTGCCGTCGCCGAGGGTGATCCGCAGCCGCGAGACCGAATCCGGGTCGATGCAGTCGGGCAGCGCGTCGCGAACGGTCACGTCGAACGCGCCGCGGTACGACTGGCCGAGGTTCTGCACGACGATCGCGTAGCGCAGCGTGTCGCCCCCGTCCACGCCGGTGACGTCGGCGTCGAGGACGGCGACCTGCGCGTCGTCGATCAGCCCGAGCCGCGGATCGGCCGACGGGTTGCCGGCCGGTTGGATCAGCGCACGCGGGTCGCTCGTGCTGTAGGTCGGATCGAACACCGAGCTCGCGTCGTCGATGTCGTCGTTGACGATGCCCTTGCGCAGCGTCAGCTCCGGCTCGCTGGTGCGGACCTGCACGATCCCCTGCGAGGACCGTGTCTCGCCGGCGGTGTTCGAGACGCTGGCCTGCGCCTGCGCGGTCAGCACCGCGGCGTCGGCGAACGCGGCATCGCCCGCCCGGACCGTGAAGGCCACCCGGATCGTCACCGGCAGGTCGCTCGCGTCGCTGCGGTCGCCGAAGAAGAACCGCAGGCCGTTCGCATCGGCGAGCGCGGTCACCGTCGGCTCGGGCGCACCCAGGCCATCGCCGCCCACCACCTCGAACGAGAACTGGCCGACCGGCGGCTTGGCGTAATACGGGCCGGCCATCCGGGTGAACCCGTTCGGCGTCCCGTCGGCGTCCGGGTCGGCGGCGGTGAACAGGGGCAGCGGCAGGTAGGCGCTGAGATCGAGATTCTCGAAATCGCCCGTGGGCACCACGTACTCCATCACGTAGGAGACCGTGTCGCCCGGCGCCAGCCGGGTCGGATTCGCCGGATCGTGGCCGACGTTCTCGCCGTTGCGCCCCCAGACGACGATCGAGAGATCGTTGCCCCGGATCTGCGACGACACCCGGGCGTCGTCGGTCTCCCCGGAGAGCCCGGCAGCCAGCGGGTCGAGCGCCGCCCCCAGGACCGTGCCGCCGACGACCGCGCGGTTGACCACGCGGTCGCCCACCCCGAGCGCGAGCTGGGCCGCCCCCGCCACCGGATCGCCGCCGGCATCGGGCGGCGCCTGGCGGTAGGCCGCCAGCACCCTGGCCGAGAACGTCAGGCTCGCGGTGGTGGCACCGGTGCGCTCGGTGTCGCCGGCGAAGAGATCGCCCACCAGCATCTGTCCGGCGCCGGTCGGCAGCGCGCTCGCCAGGTCGAAGACGACCTGCTGCCGTCCATCGGCAAGCGTGGTCACCGAGTAGTGCACCCCGCGGGTCAGCGCGTAGGTTTCCGCGGCGCCGCCGCTGCGGACCACGGTGAGCACCGGATCGTCGAAAGGCCCGGTCGATCCGTCGACCATCTCGAGGCCGTCCGACAAGGTGTCCACCACCTGCAGCGGCGCCGCGCCGGCCGCCCCCGGCCCATCGGGTCGATGCCCGAACGCGAAGTGGTCGGACACCTGGACGTCCAGCGTGTAACGCAACTCGTCCACCGGGCTCAACCCGCCCGCGGTCGCCTCGAACGCGACCGACTGCATCATCTGCAGGGCGATCGAACGCGCAACGAGCGCGTGGGCGTCGGCCACGGTGCTGCCCACCGCGGTAGCGGG
>Ga0169931_10011368_pt1 | contig 12548 bp, 9 predicted proteins | sample Kivu_15m_20L_FD_129675 | JGI IMG/M metagenome (GOLD analysis project Ga0169931, IMG submission 129675) | Freshwater microbial communities from Lake Kivu, Western Province, Rwanda to study Microbial Dark Matter (Phase II) - Kivu_15m_20L... | ecosystem: Environmental > Aquatic > Freshwater > Lake ...
ATACAAAATCAGCTAAAATAAATTGAAAATACTTCCCTCGACGAAAATACTTTTTTCTTCGTCGAAAATACTTCTCCTCGAGCCCCAACCTGCGTGCAAGTTCTTACAGTAAAGCTTCTGGAAATCTTAGCTGTTGTTCTCCAGTTTAAAAAACGGGTTAAGTTTGCAACAGAAGAGTAAATTGTACGTAAACTGTTCCCAACTTACTGATAAAATAAAAATAGTTTGAGAGTTTTTTTGTTATTTGAGGCACTCTCTTCCACATTGAAAAAATAAGTAACTATTACATTAATCTGATAGCTATTTTGATCTGCCTTTCTCGAGTTACGTGTAACCTTATCCAGGTTAATCAACTAGAGTTAACTTCTCATTCTTTGTCGTATTCAATGTAATCCCAGTTCTCCCACGGATCCTCCCAATTAAATTTCATGGTCTTGTATTGCTCCCACTCACTATTTTTCACAAGGCATTTATTTAGACTCTCAATTATCCCTTGCTTTTCTAACTCAGCTATCTGACCAATGAAAACGATTTCTTGTCGCTTATCAGAAACTTCTTCGTCAAAATCTCTCTCAATTCCTGAGCGAACAGACTCTTCACTAGGCCATAATTTCTTCGGGATTTCACAAAACCAGTTCCCTCCGTTGCTAATGGTGAGAATTATTCCAGCTTGCGACCACTCTCCCATATTAATGGGACGAGTTCCAATCCACATAAATCCTTTAGACCTAAGCACTCCTCTGAAGGGAGATTCTCGGCGTGCAGCAACTCGAATCTTTGCTTCCTCTTGGTCTATTGTTTGTCCCTGAGGCTCGTCATCCATTTTAGTATCTTCTTCACTGCAGTTGTGATCAATTGTCTCATCATCACTTTGGACGCTTCCATGTGAGTCAGTATCGGTGCTCATATGGCTTTGGTCTTCGTCGTCCTGACTTTGTAAGTAGTTGGAGTACTTATTATCTGGAACTTCAATTATGAAGAAAACTTTCACTAAAAGTTCGTATAGCCTGGATGGATGAAACGGTCTTCGTGCCTTGTAAACAAAAGACCCTATTCCATACTCCAAAGTTTCAGGCACGTGCGCCTCTTTCAGCGACAAAAGCCACCCAGGAGACTTAATAGCTTGATCGATATTGAACTTCTGTGTGTTCATAATCTGAGAAAGATCAACTTTTGAATTCTTAGTCGGTATTATGTCAGCTCGAGGGTTTATGAGTTGCAAAATTTTCATACAACGCTCAGTGACACCAGTTTCTACCAAATCAGTTTTGTTTAGCAAAATCACGTCGGAAAACTCGATTTGATCAACGAGCAAATCGGTTACAGTTCTATCATCTTCTTGCTCCACATTTTGGAAACGCTGAGTTAAAAATCTAGCATCTTCAAAGTTATCTAAAATAGCTGTTACATCAATAACTGTAACACATGTATCAAGTCTGGCAATCCCAACTAATGACTTTAAAGGTTCTTTAGTAGTGTCAGACATTTCTTTAAGCTCTTCTTCAGTCATTAGAAATGTTTCGGCAACTTGCATGGGCTCGCTGATTCCAGTGCTTTCAATGACTAGGTATTCATATTGGCCTGAATTGGCAAGGTGTGTAATCTCTTCTAGGAGATCCCCACGCAAAGTGCAGCATATACAGCCATTCTGAAGTTTAACGAGCTTTTCTTCCTTTTGAAGTAATGAAGACTTCTCAATTAAGCTAGCGTCAATATTTATTGACGCCATATCATTCACAATCACAGCACATCGAAGACTTTGCTTGTTGTGAAGTATGTGTTGGAGAAGAGTTGTTTTCCCTGCACCAAGAAATCCAGATAGCAACGTAACGGGGAGTGGGGGGCGCTGTGTTTTCATCGTTGAACTCGAAGATAATTCTATTTCTGAAGCTTAGTGTTATTTTGCTTTGTCAAATGCTAGTATCAAACTCAAGGTAAATTCCCTTCCATCCTCTATATCTCCTGTTCCTGATGGGTTTTAGGCCTTGAGGTTGGTTAAGGCCTAAGGCCTAAGGCCTGCAGCTGAAGGCCTGTGCCTCTGAGAAGACTCGCTAGCCCAGCCATCCACTATGTAGTGTAGGACCTAGACCTTTTTTGTACTCTCTCGACTCCTCTCGAATAAAAGGGAGCTTGCATGGCAGGGCCGTTTGTCCCTTCGTTACGTTATAGCCTATTATAAGCCTATGTAATAAGCCGCCTAATAAGCCTACGATCGAGCCTGGCGCGTCCGGAAGGCGATGTCTACTATGTAGCACTGGCGTGCAAGGGTGCATGGACCAGACTGCAGATGAACATGCTTCAATGGCTTCTATTCTTAATCCTTTGGAGAGATATGGTGGGCTTCAAAAGATTACGGAGAAGCCAACTTTAGTTGCAGCAGTTGGTAGCGTCATCATTTCATTGATGTCAATTTTAATTCGGAAGACTATGCCCTTGAGTCGTCGTCTTCGTGTCATGTGTGATGCCCTGTTTCAAAGTTGTATTTTTGGTGTTGACTCAACTAAAACCATGCTCAGCAAGTTATATCACAAATACTTCTTCAATGAACAGGGCAGTGTTTATTCTCCTTGGAAGGTGCTGCGGGCTATTGATCTCTGTAGGGGAGATTTCGAGATTTCTGGACTATTACAGTACACGATCGCTTTCCATCACTTGATGAACCAACACTTAATTGGTCTTTTATGTAAGCGATGATGGGTTTATAACACACATTGGAATATGATATTGAAGTCAGGAGATGCGCTCAGATGGAGCACTGAGTTCTTGAGTTTGAAGCACTCCTGGCGTAGGGCGACTCGAATATCTGATTTTACATTGAGATCGATTCCATAATAGATAAACGTCTTTCTAACATATAAAATTCGTTTTTTCTTCATTCTAAACTTTTAACCATCAAACATATCCCATGACTTTGATACCAACTGCAAAACCTACAATTACCGCAGTCGTGATATATGGTCGTGCTATTCGTCCAAAGTAAATGTAAACACTGGGTTCACCGATACTATCAACTTGATACGCACATCTCCAAGCTCCTCCATTGAATGACCTGTATTTGAATAACTCATTCGGATTTTTTAAGTTGAACTTTGGATTCGCTGGACTTTCAGGATCTGACAGATCCGAAAGTAAGATTGCTGACATAACGGCATTCGATGTATCTGGGGCAAAAATTTCATATGGTTTAAAATAAGGCATGCCCTCGTAGGCCCAAGCAAAAGTTCGATTATGAACAACAGAAACGGTGGATGTAGCAGGTGCGATGTTTGAAGACACGATACACCCGCCCTTACTTCTCGCTATGATGGCACGCCAATGTTGCATACGCTTCGCCAAAGCATAATTCGGTCCTTGTGCAATACTAAGACCATTCACAATGTAAAATAAGTCTCCCGAATTACTTACAAAAGGTTTCATGGCATTTTTACGAAGCAATCGACCACGGCTCAAGAATCTCATCACATAACAAATAAACCGACTGGAATAATCTTTGTACATATCCAAGCTCGCCTCATGTGCCTCCTGCGTTATGACGTGAATATCCGTCGGTGTACACAAGTAAGCTAGGTTGGCGTGTCTTTTCTCTGTCATATCCTTACAAATCGCATCCATCGCGAGAGAAACTTGAACATGTGGAGCTCCATCTAGATATGCGTAACTTCCAACGGTGATATTCTTTCCAGGATGGACTGTCATGAGCCAATTGCGGATCGTAGGTGTTTGAGTAAACAAGTTACATCCAGCCGAAGCGAACAAGTCATCATCTGATGGCAGACCGTTTGCTGGATTTACTCTCATAGGAAAGGTAATCGAGCCAGAAGATTCCCGTGCGATGGATATCAACCGTTTCCAAATGTTAGGTCTATCTAAATCAACAGCAATCACATTAGCCCCAAGAGCCATAAGTACAAGGAATGGACCCATCGCAGACCCTGCTCCCAATAAAACAAAATATTTGTCACTTAGATCCAAGTATTGTGGATGATCGACACAACTCTTAATGGCATTTCCAGCACAAGCTTCTATAGTTCCATACTGCACCCAACGATCAACTTGATCTTTCAACGCTTGTCCCGATAACTTCTTCCCCTTGTATGGCACCTCCAAGGTTATTTGGGAGGATGCTTTTCTTGTTCCCTTGATGAAACCCGTATAGAACGAGTCTTCTTTTTTCAAAGCACTAGAAATCATTGTCAATGCACTTTGAAAGGATACACTTTTGTTGGTAGTTGGATCTACAAATTCAAATAGCTCATAAGCCTTCGCAAGGCCTGCCTCTGCAACACGAAGAGCATTGTCAGGTGATTTCAGTTGTTCCTCTACAAGTGTAATAAAATGTTTTACATAACCAAATCGCCAGTTGCGTTCGTTTAGTACCTTGGTCGCCTTTTCTTGATTTACAGCACCAATAGCAGCTGCAATAATAGCCTTGGAAACAGTGGTAGATGTACGTTCTCCTGTGGCAGGATCAATAGGCCAAACAAGTCCCCGGGGTGGGGGTGGGGGTTTGGCAAACCGTTTACCGAATGCACTTTTACGATTTGCGACCATGTTAAATATCATAGGTAATGCACTTGGTGCATATATAACAGGAAAAGCCATCACGAGGTAATACAAGATGGTAGTATAAGAAGGACCCAATAAATGAAGGTACACAGGATCCTTGGATGCTGTTAAGAATACAGTTAATTCTCCTGTAATACCTGTGGGGTATAAAATAGCAAACAGTGAATATCGCAGCCAAAAGAGTGGATAAGGTGTCTTTTTCGCGGCATCTCCAGAGAGTACAGCCGCAACATAGAAAGCGTATCGTGGAACTTCCACTAAAGCCCAAGAAAGTATCATAACTCCTGCGCCTACTTGTTCTGTGAGTTTATGAATGGAAAAGGAGATGATAGAGATACAGGTGTAAAAGTCATGGGTTAGGGTTAGGGGTATGTATAATGCTTATTGTATTCATTTTCATTTGAAATTTCCAAAAAAAAAACAAACCTTGAGCTTGTGGAGAAAAGGTAACAAAGAATAAAGCTGCCAATCGACTCCCTACTTGAACGGACGTAACAAAGACTGGACTTCGTACAATACCAATAGCTGCATGAATGATTTCAAGAATAGCTGCTAGTTGTACAATGGCAAGTGTCTGTGCAAGTCCAGGTATGAAGTACATGGATCGTAAGGCCTGTTGAAGAGTTGTAAGACAGCATGTGGAGAGGATACTGGGTAATGACAAGTATAAAACCACTGCCCATCCTATACAACATAAAGTATTGTAAAAAATTAGGTATCCATCCTTCAGGGACGCCATTTCTCTTCGTCTTCTGGATCGCTGACACAAAGTTTTTCTACTACTTTGTAGGATTTTGAGATCCAAAAAAGTCAAACGCGGTGCCAATAGATTGATTGATGCAGGTGATGGATGATTATTGGCTCTGTTTAATATCTAGAGACAAAATCAAGGATTGGAAATGACCGACGTCATGTCACGAGTTTCCTTGCGTCTGCGATTCCGTCCCAAGTGTGCTACGTAACTATCTACAGTAGGTAGTGTACAGTATTTACAATAGGTGTCATAATACAGCGCAGAACAACCCTACTAGGCCTACATACTGAACAAGCGCACGAGTTACTGTACGTTTGACGGGAACAATTGTGAGCAGTTACTTTTGGTTTGCTGAAATAAAGTTTTGTATATCTATAATCATGAGCTAGCTCTGTTTGATTGGTTCACACTGTGGTATGTGACACTAAGTCATAATGGCGACAATGGATGCTCCGTCTGCTGAAAGGAATAAGGATCCCATCTGGTTCATCCTTCGTGATTTTATATTCCGAGTGTTAATGGATACTGTTCCGACAACCAACATGATTCGTATTCTAGAAGTTGCTGCAGGTTCTGGGGTGCATACAACATACTTTTGTCATCATCTAGACCAACTTCTCGTTTCGACTGGTTGTAGTCTTCGTTTTGAATGGACCCCGACGGATCCCGATCACCAATGTAGACAATCGATAGATCAACGAGTACGGGATATATCCTTACTTCAAGGACATATTCACAATCCTACTTCATTAACACTACATGAAAAGGGCATGCTAGAATATGGCAATATAAATGGAAATAAAACAAAAAACGACTTGTCTCCTATGGATTGTATCCTTTGTATCAATATGATACATATTGCACCATGGGAAGCAACCGTGGGTTTAATGAAAATTTCATGTGATATTCTTACTACGCATGGCTTTCTATGTTTGTATGGACCGTTTTTAAGATTTGGTACAGCTGTAGAATCTAATTTGTAAGTAAACAACAGGGCTATTGGAGTATTTTGTTTTTTCTTTGGAATATTTTATGCGTTTGTTAACATATCCTTTGTATCTCTCCCCCCTTCCTCCTCACTTGATGATATATCATAATAACCTCATAATATAGAGCTTTTGATAAAGCACTCAGAGAACGTAATTCTGCATATGGTGTACGAAATTTAGAAGATGTCGAACGTGTAGCATCCGATTATGATCTATTTATAAAGCATATCATTGATATGCCTGCTAATAATTTAATCGTAATTTTTTGCAAGACGTCCAATTGCAAGGAGAGTATTCGTTTTGGATAATAGAATCGTGTAAAGACGAGAGAGAGAGAGATTCAAATTGCAGAGTCCAGCTGAGAGACTTGAATCATCTGTACATTTCATACACTGGAATCAAGACTTTACTTTTTGTACTAGTTAAGTTTAAAGATATAACAAAGGCTTGGTTATTCAAACTACTGTGCTAATGTGATATGTATGTATGTATGCATGTATTTTTTATTTTTTAGAATAGTAAAATTGTCCTTGCCGCTACTTATGTTTCTCATTTTTTCTGCCCCTTCCAAAAGAGTTTGTTTTGTGGAAAAAAAAAAAAAAACAGTGCACAACCATCCCATGGCGTTTTCTTTTTCAATGGTCTTATACTTAGATCATCATGTGATTTCTATTTGGCTCATAAATCATTATCGGTGGAATCAAAACTAACTACAGAACAAGCCCCATCAATACCCGACGAATTCATCCGACTCTCGAGGGTACGTGCAGAACCTGAACCTTGTTGGTAGAACTGTTGTTGCTGGAGCTGATGAATAGGTACATCTCGACGTTGTTGTTGCCATGAGCAATAGGGATGACTTAATGTTGGATACGCAGGAAAAGGATGTATATGATGATGACCATGATGGTGATGTGCTGATGTTTCACAAACGTAGCGATTTGTCATCTTCTTGATTGTCGAGGTATGTCCTTCCAACCGTGTATACGCGTTGCCATAATGCGGATGATTTACAGTCGAGCTGGATAAGATTTTATCATTATTGCTCAAGGGATAGTGAATGGACTCCGACTGTAGTCGTCGTTGGGATACCCATTCAGCTGCTTGACTCAACAATGCAAAACCAACTGCAGCATGCTTTTGTTGATGTTTTGATACCTCAGAATATTCATATGAAACTCCTGTATCTATAAAGGACAGTTGTGTCGATGGCTCTCCTCCTGACGAAGAATAAGACGACGACGATGAAGACAGATCCAGGATTTGTTGTTGTTGCTGTTGTTGATTATGTTGCGACCGACAACGTCGTTTCTTCTCACCTTCATTACTTCGATCTAAGAATGTGTTATCATGTTTCCTCTTCTTGGTCAAGAAATTCATGAGTTTAGGAGGGCGTGGTAATGGTCTTCCGGTATACATCTTGAAAAAAAAATGACCGGAAGTAGTACTGTAGGAAGGAGCGAATACTTGACAGAAGAGGTATGTAGAAACCTCAAGTCGTGGCTGAATGACGAATGACGCGAGATTCGACTCAGATCTCGCCGTTCCGAGATGTTCGAATCATGATCAGGTTCGCGGAATGACCAGGAAATCCCGGATTGGATCGATCCGCCGAATCTCACAGTAGCCTATGACGCGCGCTAATTGTGCTGCCGCCGCAGACATTTTTACAGTGGAGAAATAAAGTTAAAATATAAGCGCGCCCTATGTATCCATGTTTCTTTTTGAAAAGTCAAAGCCAGTACAGATACATACCACGTGCGGCACTTGTTGCGTACACAGCCCTTTGTGTCTTCTCCATGTTCCGTGTTCTGCGTCTTTGTCCATCATCGTTAGGCCGACAGCACCGGTTACCACACCAAGACAATAATTACACAACACCACAATACGTTTCCATTCTGCAGAGATAGGTTCCCATTGTATCTAAGCATTGTTGGGAAAAGAAAAAAACTCTCAACTTGTTTTCTCATTTTATAATTTAAAAAAAAGGGAAAAAAAAAACAAATCTTGGGTCTCTCTCATTTTTCAGTGAGCTTGTGTGACTGATTGACTCATTCATCATCATTATGAAGATTGAAACGCCACAGATTTTGTGGCATAGTTCATCCGAGAGAGATCAGAATAAATGTGCTCCTCTATATTCTGTATCTCTTCTTCCTCAGGTTCATGCATTCAACACTGAAGGGGGCATCTCTGTTTTAGCCACGGCTGGTAATAGCAGTGAAATTCATCTGTGGCATCTTGGATTAACAGCAGCAGCAGCAGCATCGACGACGAGTCCATTGGCAACGGCAAATGCTTCCAACAGCAATAACACTCCCATTTCCTACGTCACGGCGCTGACACGACCCCATGAACGTTCCATCAACTCCGTTGCATTTTCACCTCATGGTATTTTCCTTGCATCCGCGGGTGATGGGGGGACATTAGCTATCTTTACACCCTCCTACCAGACGATGGGGTCAACCCAGGCTCCGCCGGCCTCCTGGTATGATGTGACTGAGGAGAAACATGTACAGTATTCATTGGTCAGGTTACAAATTGAGGGTCATGCAGTCAATGACATCATGGACCTGTCATGGTCTAGAGATGATAAACGACTGGTCATTGGTACACTCGATCATGGAGTGATTTTGATTGAGCATACTCCTTCTCACTCACTCTTGGGAAATTGGAAAATTATTTGGACCAATCGAGAAAATAAAAATTATGTTCAAGGGGTAGCTTTTGATCCACTCAATGTTTATTTGGCAAGTCAGGGGAGTGATCGGACTGTACGAGTTTGGGCACGTAAGAAACCAAATAAGAAAACACAATCCCAGTCTACTACTTCTACCACCAATACTACTACACAACCCATTGTGATGGGTGTACAGGATTCGATAGTCGGGGCTATGGATACTATGAATTGGGCTCCTACTATTACAACTCCGACGACTCTGGGAGAACATACGACTACCTCACATATTCCTCCCAAGGTGGGCCCTGCTTCTGTTTCGGACAATGTCAATACTTGGTCTAAATTTGAAGCGGGGAAAAGCAAAATTATTAGATTTGCTGGAACTGATGAATCCGATCCTTCCTCCTCCTCTTCTCCTGCTACCACTAACTCCGGTAAAGATCCATCCACAGTTCCAACTCATGCACTTTCAATAAATTCCAATGAAAATGTACGCTCTACCTCACACAAGAAATCGTATCTCTTTGCTGATGAAAGTACTGTTGAATTCTTCTTTCGAAGATTAGCATGGACAGAAGATGGAGCCTTTCTAATTACACCTGCTTCTTTGTGGCATAAGTGTATCAAACGACCCTTGGAACGTATTGATACGTCCACTTCTACGCAGGCAGCTACCGGTATTAATCCAACATCCTCTACTTTGGAGGCAACAACAACAACAACAACTCCATTCTCTTCGTCTTCACCCAGTTTTGCTACTTATCTTTTTGCACGACATCACTATGATGCACCCTATAAGGTTTTGGCAGGTTTAGATAAGGTAACGTTTTTATGAACTGCTTTCTTGTATCCTACTCATTTCATAAATCTTGCTTTCTGACCTGCTGTAACCTTATCTCATCCATTCATATTCTTCCCATATTCATAAATATGTAGCCATCGGTGGTAGTTTGCCCCAATCCTGTTCTGTTCAAACTTCCTCCGTCAGCAATCGAAGAATATAAAGAAAATAGTCCTAATAGTACTCAAAGTAGCACCAACCCATCCTCTCTACCATATCGTTCCATCTTTGCTGTTTTGACATTGGATAGTATTCTGATTTATGATACATTTCATGGCAAACCCTTATCTATATCACGAGGATATCATTGCTCTGGTTTGACGGATTGCACTTGGTCCTCGGATGGTCATACTCTCGTGGTTTCGAGTAATGATGGTTACATTTCTATTCTTCGTTTTGCCAAGGGAGAATTAGGAGAAGTGTATAGTGAACCATTGAGTATCCCAACGCCAGAAATCCAATTATCGTCATCAACGTTAGAAGCACCACCTCAAGATTGTCATCCTTTAAGTGGGAATCAATCGTCTACTGCGATACGACCCTCTAACAAGTTGGGTGCTAATACAGGCATTTTAGCATCATCATCATCAACCTTACTCCCACCCTGTGAACGTGGAAGTATTTCTTCTATTCTTGCGCCTCCATGTAAAAAGAGTCGTGTTAGTACAACTTTGGAAGAGGAGGATTCACTTGTTTCATCCGTAAATATCCCTAGAATGATGGTATCCAAATCTGCTTTAGAGTTTCTTGAAGAAAAAGTCCCATCTGAACCATGTATGGTAAAGGAGGAACAACCACTTACTGTTGCAAATACGATCAAGAAAGTTGTTTTGGAAAATAAAGAAAATGAAGATGGCTTTGTTGGCGCTGTAACCAAATTGTCCCTGGCTTATCCAGCGTCCTCAGTTGTTTCTGAAAAGGATGAGTTTGTTGCAACAACAAGTAAGAAACATCTTCTCGAAAGTTCATCCAGTATAGATGACAGTACCATGAAGGATACAACAACATCATGCCCTACAGTTCCAGCATCAAAAAAAGCAAAAAAGAGGATTCAACCTACACACATGATGGATGCTTAGTGTAGTTGTCATAGAATTGTATCATGTTCTATGTCTACATATATATAAAACCAATAAAATCATATGGGTTTGTTTGTCTATTTTATGTACACTCTTTTTCTTTTAACTGTTTTCTTTTTTTAAAAAACCTCCTAAACAACCATTCACGTACTCCTGGTCATATCAATACCATAAACATGTTGAACAATCTCTTTTAATTCTTCTACAGCCTTGTCTACGGTATCATTGACGATGGTATAATCAAAATTTCCAGGTGTTGTTCCGTATTCCATTTCCATAATTGCATTTTTCGACCGTTTTTCTATACTTTCTGTAGATTCTGTCCCACGTCCAATCAATCGTTGACGTAATACGTCCAGGGAGGGTGGTGCAATAAAAACAAACGTTGCATGCAATTGATGTAAGCCTAACTTTTCTTGTGCCTTCTTCACGGACTGTACACCTTGTACATCGATATCTAATAAACAAAATTTCGATGTTTGTGGATTTTGTACTTGATATAACGCATCGAGGGAGGTACCATATAAATTTCCATGTACGGCTGCATATTCTAAAAATTTACCAGCATCAATGTCCGCTTGCATAGCTTCCTTGTTGGTGAAATAGTAATGTATCCCATGTACCTCACCAGGCCGTGGTGCACGTGTTGTATGTGAAACGGTGAAGCCAAAGTATTTCGCTCCCCCATGAAGTGTCATGAATTGTTCAATAATGGTACCTTTACCCACACCGGATGGACCACAAATCACAAGGGGTCGTAATACCATCCTAGGATTCGTATTGGTGGAAATGAAAGTACTCGTAGCACCTATTTTGATGGAAGGCGCTGCTGTCTTCTTGGGATTACACGTTGATATACCAGCGGGTGCCGAAGTAGTTAGCGATGGCAAGGATACGGTTGATGATAATGAATGATTACGAAAAGAGGATGATTTTGATCCACGTATTAAGTGTCCCGTTGTGAACAAATAATACTGGCGTTGATGGAATATCAAAGCAGTAGCAAGAGAGAACAAGATACTACGATACCACCAAGGAACTCTCACGACTCCTCCTCCCACGTCTATATTTGGTGAACGACCTTGCAGCATGTACAGTAAGGAGATACTGTGTTCGTAACGACAAATTGTGAAAACTATACGTGTGTTTTTATGATTGGAGAGAACAAGTTTTCATCGGAAAGGCTTCGTTAGTTACAGGCTCATGATGAACTTTACCATGGTCTCTCTCATCAATCGGGTAAGCTTGTTTGATGGTTGCTGACTAATAGATATCTTTTTTATAACATGTAATCTGATTTTACAGTAGGACTACGTAGGTCCTATGTAACGTACCGTACAAAACCGGAAGGCGCGCGGGGCGCAGAGATATCTAGGCGAGAACGGTTAAAAAACGTTATGACGTAGTTGTGACGCTAGCGCGCATGTTCCATTCTACATACGTGACGCGCAAAGTGCGCACGGACCGCGTAGGGACGACTTCTGGGCATTTTGCTCGCACGCACGCCGTGGTTGCATTTTTTTAAATAATCTCAGAAACCGCTTCTAAAACTTTAGTGACTGGATGAAAATTTCCGGAGACTTCAGAAAACCCACCAAATCGATGATTTCGCTATAGGGAGGTGGCTTACGCGGGGAAC
>Ga0169931_10011369_pt1 | contig 12548 bp, 16 predicted proteins | sample Kivu_15m_20L_FD_129675 | JGI IMG/M metagenome (GOLD analysis project Ga0169931, IMG submission 129675) | Freshwater microbial communities from Lake Kivu, Western Province, Rwanda to study Microbial Dark Matter (Phase II) - Kivu_15m_20L... | ecosystem: Environmental > Aquatic > Freshwater > Lake...
AGCCTTAGCTGACAAGCATTACAGGCGAGACGGAGCCATGAAACGCTCTCGATCGCCTCAAACCCTTGCCATAAGAGGATTTGAGCAACATCCAGACAAACTTTTGTCAGTCAATCAGGGGGCAGGGTCTTCAGGCGATTGGTTCAAACGAACTATCCTGGAGATGGCCATAGGTGGCCGAAACGATGATAGAAGCCGTTGTCGATATATGAGCGCGTAAAGGATGTGCGCTTTACGGAAGACACCATCAGCGTAGATCTGATGGATGGCCGCTCGATCACGGTGCCGCTGGTTTGGTATCCGAGACTGTTGAACGCCTCGCCAGAACAGCTTGCCCAGTGGGAAGTCTGCGGCGGCTACGGCATCCACTGGGATGCCTTGGACGAAGACTTGAGTACCGAGGGAATGCTGCGTGGGGCACCAGCTCCAGAGGCAAAAGTAGGCTAATCACCCCGCATGCCCACCATTGGGAAGAGTGCTTTCCAGCAACCACCTAAGCATTGATTAGTTCAACGCTGGGGCTGCTACCCGCTGCTAGCTCGTAGTTCAACCGCTCAAACCCAATCACTGTGCCCGCCTGGTTTTTAATCAGCAGCACCTCTTCACCCGTTTCCTCCGCGATAAATTCTTCAGCGGGGTCGCCAAACCAGACCATCAGCGTTTTACCGACCTCGTCGTAATAGATTTTCAAAGTGTCCATAAAAGCGTTTTTTAGGCATGCTCCAACCGTTCAGCAATCCACACCTTAATAATCGATTGGCGACTCACACCTAACCGCAGCGCCTCCCGATCTAGCGCCTCAATCATCCAGACCGGGAAATCAACGTCTATGCGTCGCTGCTCGTATCCAGGGCGTCTGAGCTGTGACAGATCGAGGTCATCGATAATGTCTTCTTGGCCCTCGTCAAACTTTTGGTCAAACGCTTCTGCCTTCATACAGATCCACCTCTTGCTGCCGTGCTCGCCTAACAGAGATAATGCGAACCCTACCTAATCGGTAGGTCACAACCGCTGCCCATACCTTTGTGCCAATTTTCCCTACAATAACCAATCTCGGCTCGTCTGCGGTGCGGGCAGGCACTTCGATACGGTCATCATCCTGCCAGAGAACCTGGGCTTCCACAAAATCCACCCCATGCTTGAGCTTGTTTGAGCGGCTCTTGTTCTCAATTGAGGACACCCCCATGTCAGAAGAATTCATCCCCCACAGCGAAATCTACAGCGCCCCTCCTGGCAGCCCAGCCCCCACCCAGCCCAGCCGCGAACCCATGCACATCACCATCATCGGCTCTGCGATCGGCATTGACCTTGTGGTCAAAATCCTCCATCGCCTTAGCTTTGCCGAAGCCCGCGCCGGTCGCAAACCCCAGAACGACCCCAACACCGGCAGACCCATGCGCGTGCTCACCAAATGGCTGCGGTACTAGCCAATATCAGGGGGGTGCTCACCCAGCTTGACCCACATCTTTCGTACCCGAGTCATCTGGAGGCGATTCATCTTCAGCATCGCTATAGTGGCCCGCCCGATCGCCGTCAGCCCAGTAACTTCAGTTGCTTCAGCATTCCAGGCAAAGTGGTCACTCCAGCTCTGCTACTGAGGATGAAAGAGCGGGGTAATGGCCTGGGTCCCTGGATCTATAGCCGTTTGGCGATTGGCCTTGTAGCGATTGCACGTAGGGCAGGCCAGGCAGAGATTCTCAAAAACGGTAGCGCCTGCCGCCGAGAGCGGCACAATGTGCTCAAACTCAAAGGTAGTACAGTCAACGCCTCTGCGGTACGGCAATAGGCACAGCTGTTGGCAAAGCGATCGCGAATCTGACGCTGTAAAGCACTGGGTATGTAGACGCTCACGAGGCTGGCTGGCTCAGGTGTTCTAAAGTGTAGTGGGCTCTAGCCTTAAGCAGGTTGAGGTCATCCACCCGTGCCAATAGCTGATCGAGAATAGTCAAATCGTCTGCTAAAAGTTCTCCCTCTGCGTTACGGCTCAATAAATCATGGAGCTGGCTTTGAGCGTCTAGCGACAGGGCGCTTTCTGCGAGGGCAACTAGTTCGTCATTGCTTAGGCTGGTGAGCAACTCCGGGTCATTATGGGTAGCCATCAGCCGATGATAAGTGGCTAAATCCAGCAAGACCGAGACCCTCTTACCCGATTCATCAGTTACGTAGCGTACATCCTGAACCATAGCTAACTCCGCTAAGATACTAAAACTTTCGCCTTAGGCTGACCCTTCTTGCTCAATAAAAAGCTTAATGGCAACGCTAGCATCAACCACGCCACGAGTTGGATCACTCATCGTATCCCCGAATTTCTCGTAAGAGAGTCACGCTGTCGGGGGCGATCGCAGGCGGTGTCCATCGCGCTTGATGAATATCTTGCAGAACCTTCGCTTGGCTCTGCCGCTGGGCTTCAGTATCCAGCGCGCGCTGAAGCAGCGCCACAATTTGCTCATTGATGCCCATTGTGACCGCCAGCTTGTTTTGACTGATGCCGTAGGCCTCCAAGACCTGTTTTAACACTCGCCCTGCCTTTCCCATGCCCCAATCATGTCAGGGGACGATGAGAGCGTAAATGTGAACATGCTTGTCCACGTCGTGTATGGTCTTATGCGTGAACATACTTGTTTACATTGCCGTACTCATCACCCTGCACCCATGGCAGAATAATTCATTCCCAACGGCGAAGTCTACAGCGCCCCTCGTTCGGCTGATCACGGTCGTTCGTGAAACGTCTCTCGAAGGAGAAAGCCCCGCCCCCACCCCGCTACTGAGCCACCCCATTATAGCCACCCAGACAGACAGACCAGAGCAACCCTGGAGCCAGATCTAGAACGGCTTACACCATGGCAGGGATTTTTATGCCGCTGAGAATGCCCTCTTTTTGGGCCATGTAGAGCATCAGATCGATCACCCGCATTGAGTAGCCCCATTCGTTGTCGTACCAGGCCACGACCTTAAAGAAGTGGCTGTTGAGGCCGATGCCGGCCCCCGCGTCGAAGGTGCTGGAGTGGGAGTCGGTGATAAAGTCGCTGGAGACAACATCGTCTTCGGTGTAGCCCAAAATGCCCTGTAGGGAGCCAGCAGCGGCGGCTTTGGCGGCGGCGCAGATGGCCTCGTAGCTGGTGGCCTGCTCGGTCTTAAAGGTGAGGTCGACCACCGATACGTTGGGGGTCGGTACCCGAAAAGCCATGCCCGTGAGCTTGCCCTTCAGCTCGGGCAGGACTAGGGTGACGGCCTTGGCAGCCCCCGTGGAGGACGGGATGATGTTTTGGCTGGCTCCACGACCACCCCGGAAGTCTTTTTTGGAGGGCCCATCGACGGTGGGCTGGGTGGCGGTGGCGGAGTGGACGGTGGTCATCAGCCCTTCTGCTAGACCAAAGGCTTCGTGGATAACTTTAGTGATCGGGGCGAGGCAGTTGGTGGTGCAGCTGGCATTCGACACAATCACATCCTTGGCGGGATCAAAGGTTTCGTGGTTAACGCCAACCACCATGGTGTGCACCCGGTCGGGGTCTTTGGTGGGGGCGGAGAGAATCACTCGCTTGGCCCCGGCGTCGATGTGCTGGTGGGCGGTGTCGAAGGTGGTAAATAGGCCGGTCGATTCCACCACGTAGTCGGCCCCGAGGTCGCCCCAGGGCAGTTCGGCGGGGTTACGCATCGCCATGCAGGGGATTTTTTTGCCGTCTACAACAATGCCATCGGCTAGGGCTTCTACGGTGCCGTCAAAGCGCCCGTGGGTGGAGTCATATTTCAGCAGGTACGCGAGATTGGCAGGGGGGACAAGGTCATTGATGCCAACAAATTCGATATTGGGATTTTTGATGCCGCCACGCAGTACCAGGCGACCAATACGACCAAAGCCGTTAATGCCCACTTTTAGGGTTGTCATGGTTAGCTCTCCGTTGTGTAGGTTGACCGTGAGATCGGCTGTAGCTAGCCGCTATCCCATCAGAATGGGGGGCTGAGATTAACCTTGGGTAAATTAGCGCTGGCCAGATAGCTCAGAACCGAGAAGGCTGACATGGCCATGGGACGCCATCTGGGTTGCCATCACCCCTTTGTCCAAGGGGTGATGGCAACCCATGGGTGAAATGCTACGGGCAATTTCCCTGGCAGCGAGAAATTTACGTTTTAATTTCAGAGTTCCGTTTTGGAGTGGGGGCACTAAAATGCGGAAAGTGCTGCCTGGTTTTGGCCTGCCCTCGGAGGATGCGTTGTGTTTACTGGCCTCGATCTGGTTGTGATATTAGTGGTGTTTTTCGCGTTCTTTTATGCGACGGGCACTAGCAAGGACAAGGAATTTAAGCTGGAGCCGCTGACCCTGCTCGTGGTGGCCATTGTGGTTGGCATGGTGGCGGTGTCGCTGTTGAACCGCTGATCCGACTGGCGATGCCATGGTGACCAGCCAGGAAAGCCGAGCTACAGAAAAAACTACAGAAAAATAGATAGGGGCTGTAGAAAGGTGGCCAGGCTATTGTAAGTGGCTTCGATGCGATCGCCCTCTAGCACCACCTCCGCCGTGGGGTAGTTTTGCAAAACCTCTAACAGGGTAATCTGCTTGTCATCGCTGGCAGACAGCACCAGGGCCGCTCGCAGCGCCTGGCGGTTAGCCCCATCCGTGCCGGTGTGGATCGAGCCGCCCAGTTGGTCGAGCATCCACTCGCCGGGGAGGCTGTTGAGGGTCTGGTCGAGGAGTATGGGGTCGGCGGCAAGGGGGGAGATCAGCAGCGATTGAAGTTTCCCTGGCTCTTGCCCCGCCTGACGGAGCAACCCGTCTAGGACGCCAGAGGATTCCCCAGTCTCAGCCAGTACCACCAGGGTGGCCACGGGCACAGTCCGGCTAAACCCTCGGTAGTTGAGGCGGACATTTTCTGCCGCTGCCCCGGGTAAGGCCCCTAGCGTCACCAGGCCTGCGCTGGCTAAGACGGCTGCGGCAACGATTGGCTGTTTCATGGCGACCTAGTAGTGGGTTTATCCGTTGACGTACTCCCTCTAGGGAAGTTGCCCAGAGAAGTGACCGTCCACCCTTGTGCAGCCAGTATAACCAGGCTGACGCTCAGCACCCGTACTAACCGGGCTCGGCGCGGGTGCTGAGGGAATAGCAAAAACGATCGGCGCGGGAAATGGTAGCCCCGTGCAGCACCGGCCGCTGATCGCGGGTGTAGGCCGTATAGCGGTAGACCATGAGGGCATGCCCCAGGGGCACCTCCAGATACCCGCTCAGGTCGTAGTCGGCATGGGTGCACTCCACCACGGCATCCACCCGGTCGAGGGGAATGCCGTTTTTAGCCAGGGTAGGAAAGCTCATCTGCTGCTCGAGCAGCGAGGCAAAGCGCTCCCCCAGGTCAGCGACCAGATAGGACACATCTACGGCCCCGGCGGCCCCATCCATGCGCAGGAGTTTCTTTTGCAGGTAGACAGAGGCCTTGGGGGGAATGCCTAGTACAGTGGCCACCGCCGCTGGGGCCGGGGTCGTCTCAAACACCAGATTCTCAAAGGTAAAGGCCACCCCCTGACGGGCCATATCGTGATCTAAAAAGACCAAGGGGCTAGAGAGCGAGTAGGTGACCTTTTTTTGCGGGGTCACAAATACTCCCTTGCCCCGGTAGGCGATCGCCAACCCCTGACTGACCAAATTGGCCATCGCCTGGCGGGCGGTAATGCGGCTGACGCTGAAGGTTTCCATCAGCTGGTGTTCGCTGGGCAAGCGATCGCCAGACCTATACTCCCCCGCCTCAATTTGGTGGCGCAACTGCTCAGAAATGCTGATGTGTAAGGGAGTTGACATAGTCCACAAAGTCAATGATCAGCCCTAACCATCCTCTATACAAGGGGGTGTGATCCCAGGGCAAATGTGATAAACTTAACTTGTCATAACAAGTTGAGTGATGGTCGTTTTCGCTGACAGCTGAGTCAGCGGGTCGTTGTGGGAAACAGTGTCTACGGGCAAGGCAGTCTTGGGATAGTCTTGGGGCGCAGCCTGGGCAACTCGTTTCTGATCCTTCTCATTATCAAACGTTGTTTTAGAAATGCCGCGAGAACGTAGCCATGCTTACGAATACTACACCCGTTGCTGAACCCGGTGCATTGCCCATTCAGCCCCGCCAAATTTTATCCACCACCGCCCTAGGGACCCTGAATCAGCGGTCTAACCTAGCTGGATTGCTACAGTTCGCGAGCCATTTGGGGCTGATTGTCCTGGGCGGCTACCTGTGGGCCACCGCCCCGCTAGGGCTGGCACTGCCGGCTTTGGTCGCCTGCGGCGCTAGCCTAGCGCTGATGTTTTGTGCCATGCACGAGTGCTGCCACCGCACCGCCTTTGCTAACCCCCGACTCAACGACGGGGCCGCCTGGCTGGCGGGGCTGTTGTCACTTTATAACAGCACCTTTTATCGCCGCTACCACAAGTGGCACCACCGCTATACCCAAATTCCTGGCAAAGACCCAGAGCTGGGCGATCCTAAGCCGGTCAGCCGGGCCGACTACCTGGGGCAAATCAGTGGACTGCCCTGGTGGATCGGCAAGCTGCGGGGCCACAGCCAAGTGGCCCTGGGCGATCTAGAGGGCTGCTACTACATTCCTGAAAGCGCCCGCGCTGAGGTGATCCGCTCGGTGCGTTGGCAACTGCTCACCTACGCGGCGGTGGTCGCGGGCTCTGCCCTGGTGGGGCATCCCTGGTTTTTGGTCACCTACTGGGTGTTGCCCCTGGCGGTAGGCCAGCCCCTGCTGCGGTTTGTGCTGCTGGCCGAGCACACCGGCTGCCCCAACACCGACAATCCGCTCACCAACACCCGCACGACCCTGACCCTCTGGCCCCTGCGCTGGCTAATGTGGAATATGCCCTACCACGCCGAACATCACCTGTACCCGTCGATTCCCTTTCAAGCGTTGCCCGCTGCCCACGAGCAGCTAAAGCCCTACTTTGAGCGGGTCGATGGGGGCTATCTAGGCGTCCATCGCGGCATTTTGACCGATATTGTGGCCGAGTTGAACTAGGGGATGGAGATGACCACGCCAAAGCACTTTAGACTCAAGGATTTTCCGTTACAGTGCGGCGTGGTGCTGCCCGAAGCCAAGGTGGTGTACCAGATCTATGGGGAGCTGGGTGGTGCTGCCGGGATCGATGGCTCCGCCCATCGTAACCCGGTCATTCTCTACCCCACCTCCTACGGGGCGCAGCACACCGATGTCGATTGGCTGGTGCGCCCCGACGGCATTCTCGACCCCAGCCGCTGGTGCGTGGTGATGGTGAATATGTTTGGCAACGGCCTCTCGACCTCGCCCAGTAACTGCCCCGCCGTGGCCCAGCCCGGTGTTTATTTCACCCACTACGACAACCTGCGCGCCCAGCACGCGTTGGTAGAGGCTCTGGGCATTGGGGAACTGGCTCTGGTCTACGGCTGGTCAATGGGGGCGCAGCAGGCCTACCACTGGGGAGCGCTCTTCCCCGACCGGGTGCAGCGCATTGCGGCCCTCTGCGGCACCGCTAAAACCACTGACCACAACAAACTCTTTCTCTACAGCCTGCGGGCCGCCCTGACCAGCGACCCAACCTGGACCGGGGAGCGGTTTGAGGGCACCCCCGATCGCGGTTTTCATACCTTTACCCAGGTCTACGCCAGCTGGGCCGCCTCCCAGGCCTACTACCGGGCGAAGCCCTACCTGGCCTGGGGCTACGACTCGCTGGAAGACTACATTTTGCGCGCCTGGGAGGCGGGCTATCGCAAGCGCGACCCCCACAATCTGCTGGCGATGATCGACACCTGGCTCCACTGCGACGTGGGTGATAATCCGCTGTACCAGGGCGACTATGCCAGGGCCATGGCATCGATTACGGCTAAAACCCTGGTCATGCCCGCCACCACCGACCTGTACTTCACCCCGGAGGATTGTGCGGCCGAGGCGGCCCTGATTCCCCAAGCGGAGTACCGGCCGATTCCGTCGATCTGGGGCCACCGGGCGGGCAACCCCTACCAAAATCCAGAGGATGAGGCGTTTATTCAGGGGGCGATCGCAGACCTCTTAGACGATGCTACCTAATATCCCGGCTCGCTGGGCTGGGTTCAGCCCAGCGGATCTGTCCATCAAAAACCTGGATCGGTCATGGGCGGGAACAGTCTAAATTCGGAACGTGCGCGACACCTGGTACAGCTGTCGTTCCCAGGTGAGCCCCGGCAGGCTAGGGCCCGCCGCTCCATGGCTTTGACAAAGGCATCTTTACTGGGTTCCCCATCGTGAGCCAGGCACCTGTTGCGACGGCACCTATTAGGAGGGTTGCCGATTGCGATCGCTGCGGTAGCGCACGTATTCGGCCAGCCCCGCCAGCAGGGCCGACCCTAAAATGAGCACCACGCTGAGGGCGTTGATGTCGGGCTTGACCCCGGTGCGCACCCGACTAAAGATTTCTAAGGGTAGGGGGTTAGCACCGCCCCCGGCGGTAAAGCTGGAGATCAGCAAATCATCCATGCTGAGCACAAAAGCCAGCAGGCAGCCAGCCAAAATGGCCGGTGCCAATTGAGGAATCAGCACTTTGATCAGGGCCTGGGTCGGGGTAGCCCCCAGGTCAAGGGCGGCTTCCTCAAGGTTGGGGTCGAGGCTCTGGAGGCGGCTAGAGACCACCACCGCCACGTAGGCCAAGCAAAACACAATGTGGGCAGCAATGATGGTGCCCAAGCTGAGGGGAACGGCCACCGAGGCCAAAAACACCAGGGTGGCCACCGCAATGGCAATGTCGGGGATAATCAGCGGCAGGTAGGACACCCCCCGATACAGGGCTTTGCCCCAAAACCGATAGCGGGCCAGGCCAATGGCCATCAGGGTACCCAACACCGCCGAAACCGCCACCGCCACGATCGCGATCGTCAGACTGTCTTGCAGGGCGGCAAAAATGCGGCGATCGCTAAACAGAGCCCGATACCAACGCAGGCTAAAGCCCCCCCAGCCCGAGCTATAGCGCGAGTCGCTAAAGCTGTACACCCCCAGCACGACAATGGGGAAGTACATAAAGGCGTACATCAACGCGGTGAAGAGGCTGGGCCAGGTGAGGGAGCGGGGCATGGGGAGTGGGTAGGTGGGGGTTAGGAGGCTTCGGTGACGGTGCTGCGATCGCCGTAGCGGAGCAGGAGAGCAATCGCCAGGCTGACCGCAAAAATCAGCACCATGCTGAGGGCCGAGCCAAAGCCCCAGGCGCGGGTGGGGCCTAGGAATTGGTTGTAGATTAAGCGCGAAATATTCATGGACGAGGCACCCCCCAGCAGGGTAGGCACCACAAAGTCGCCCAGGGAGGCAATAAACACCAGCAGACACCCGGCGGCAATGCCGGGCATGGTTTGGGGCACCGTGATTTTCCAGAAGCCCTGACGGGGGGTAGCACCCAGGTCAGCGGCAGCCTCTAGCAGGCGAGTGTCAAGCTTCTCTAGGGAGGCGTAGAGAATCAGCACCATGTAGGGCAAAAAGCTGTAGGCAAGGCCAATAAATACCGCCGTAGACGTGTTGAGCCAGTTTTGGGTGGGCAGCCCAAGGGCGGTCAGCAGAGTGTTGACCACGCCGCTGGGACGCAGAATGGTGATCCAGGCGTAGGCCCGCAGCAGGGACGAGGTCCACAGGGGCAAAATGAAGCCCACCAGCAGCAGGTTGCGCCATCGTTTAGGCGACATCAACGCCAGCCAGTAGGCCACCGGAAAGCCCAGCACCAGGCACAGTAGGGTAGACCCCAAGGCAAACACCAGCGATCGCCCCATCACCCGCAGGTAAATCGGCTGCAAAATTTGTAGGTAGTTGCCCAGCCCGTAGCCCCCACTGGGTTGCCCCAGGCGCAGCCCCGGCACCAGACTAATCTCTAGGATCAGCAGGGTGGGCAACACCAGCAGCAGCAAGAGCCATAGACCCGCTGGCCCCAGCAAGACCACCGGCCCTAGCCAGCGTCGAGGAGCCAGGCGATCGGCCCAGGGAGGGGAGGGGGGGGGCGAGGGGGCGAGGGGGGGAGCCATGGAGGTGGGGGGTGAGGAGGGAGGTGGGTGGGGTTGAACCGAAAATCCAAAATCTAAAACCTTGCCCCTAAGCGCTGGTGACTTGCGTCCAAAACTTATCGAACAGGGCAGTGCTGACCTCGTCTACGGCGACAATGCCTTCGCTCTTGACCAAGACTTCCTCGGGGGGGTAAAGGCCTTTATTGTTTTGAATGTCGGGGGGCAGTCGGTCAAAGGCGGCCTGGTTGGCGGTGGCAAAGAGCAGTCGCTCCACTGCGGCCCTGGCCACCTCCGGGTCAAGGATAAAATTCATCCACTGGTAGGCGGCCTCGACATTGGGGGCGGTGGCGGGAATGGCCAGGGTATCAGTCCACAGCGACGACCCACTGGCGGGGATAATGTACTCGAGGTTGTCGTCTTCGAGGGCGAGGGCGATCGCATCGCTAGAGTAGGCCATCGATACGCTCAGATCACCCCCCAACAGTTCGCTCTCAAAACCGGTGGTCTTAAAGGCAGCAATGGCAGGTCGCAGCTCCAGCAGCCATTTGTAGGCAGCTTCGATCTCCGCTGGGTTGTTGGTATTGTAGGAGTAGCCCAGGGACTTGAGGGTGGCCCCCAGGGTCTCGCGCATGTCGTCGATCAGGGTAACGCGGCGGGCGAGGGCGGCTTGGTTTTCCCACAGAAAATCCCAGTCAACGGGCGCACCCGGCGATGCCTTGCGGTTGTACACCAGCCCCGTGGTGCCCCAGCAAAAAGGGATGCTGTGGGCGTTGTTGGGGTCGTAGGCAGGGTTGACCCACTTAGCTTTGAGATTCTCAAGGCCGGTAATGCGGCTTTGGTCGAGCTCCGTCAGCAGGTTGAGCTCGGTCATCTCCGACACCATGTAGTCGGAGGGATAAATAATGCTGTAAGCACCGCCGCCGCCAGCCTGCATTTTGGTCAGCATGCTCTCGTTGGAGTCAAAAATATCGACCACCACCGGTATGCCGGTTTTCTCGGTAAAGGCCTGGGATAGACCGTCGTCGGTGTAGTTGGCCCAGGTGTAGATATGTAGGGTGCCATCGTTGCCGCCACCGCTGGGTGGCCCCGATAGGTTTTGCCGACAGTTGGCGGCCGCCAAGCCAGCCATGACCGCGGCCGACCCCTGTATAAATCTGCGGCGACTCAGGGCGGGGCGGGGGTAGGAAAAAGCGTTCAGTCGTCGCATTCCGGACACAGTGTTCTCCAGGGTAACTAAGGGGGGTGAAGTAGGGCGGGGCGGGGACTGGGCGACCTTTCCCGAAGGCTAGTCTCTAACGGATAGGAACACTGAGTCAATTATGAGGGGAGACAGGTGTGCGGGGAGACGAGCACCCAGCAGGCACCTCCGGCAGGCCAGTACCCGGCGCGCGGCCTAAGCCACAGCCAGAGCCAGACAGTCATCCGCCGCCCAGTGCATATACACGGGCGTACCGACGGCAATGGGGGTATCGGCTCGATTGGGCTGACGCACCGTCAGGGTTTCTCCGGAGCTGAGTTGCACTACGCAGTGCAGGTGAGTGCCCAGGTACATCAAATGCCTGACCTCGCCCTGGTAGCAGTTGGTCAGGGTACCTGGCGCAGTCAAGCTCAGGTTGATTTTTTCAGGGCGTACGCTAACGACCACCTGCTCAGGCAACGCCCCCTCGGACCGTTGCTCAGGGGCGCGAGCCAGTACCTGCAGTCCGCTGGGGGTGGTTGCCTGCACCTGGGCTGGAGAGGTCTGATGGCCGCGGCCCGACAGCAGATTAGTCTCGCCAATAAAGTCGGCGACAAAGGGCGTGCGAGGCTGGTCGTAGATTTCACTGGGGGTGCCGACTTGCTCAATCTGGCCGTTGTTCATCACCGCGATGCGATCGGACAGCGCCAGGGCCTCTTCTTGGTCATGGGTGACCATAATGAAGCTAATGCCTAACTGCCGATGCAGGTTAGCCAGCTCCACCTGCATTTGTTTGCGCAGTTTTTGATCCAGTGCCCCCAGGGGTTCATCCAGCAGCATCACCGCCGGGCGGTTGACCAGGGCGCGGGCTAGGGCCACCCGCTGCTGCTGCCCGCCGGAGAGCTGGGCCGGGTAACGGTTGGCCATGGGTTCCATTTGCACCAGCCGCAGGGCTTCGACGACGCGATCGCGCACCTGGGCCGACCCCATCCGCCGAATCTTGAGCCCAAAGGCAATGTTGTCTTTGACGGTCATGTGGCCGAACAGCGCGTAGCTTTGGAATACCGTATTGACCGGGCGACGGTGGGCCGGTACCTTGCTCACGTTGGTGCCCTGGATCAGCACATCGCCGGACGTGGGGGTTTCAAAGCCCGCAATCAACCGTAGGGTAGTGGTTTTGCCGCAGCCCGAAGGGCCGAGAATGCTAAAGAACTCCCCCGGTTGCACCGCCAGATCGAGATGGTCTACCGCCACGTCGGGGCCAAAGGCTTTAAAGATCTGCTGCAGCTCTACATCGGGCTGCGCTACCGTGGTGGCTGCCGCGGCCGCCGAATGCACCGTTTGAGCCATGGCCCTGCCTCTCCGCTTTTCAACCCAACTGTAGCGATCGCCCGGGCGATCGACAA
>Ga0169931_10011370_pt1 | contig 12547 bp, 6 predicted proteins | sample Kivu_15m_20L_FD_129675 | JGI IMG/M metagenome (GOLD analysis project Ga0169931, IMG submission 129675) | Freshwater microbial communities from Lake Kivu, Western Province, Rwanda to study Microbial Dark Matter (Phase II) - Kivu_15m_20L... | ecosystem: Environmental > Aquatic > Freshwater > Lake ...
CATTCCGCATTCCGCATTCCGCATTCCGCATTCCGCATTCCGCATTCCGCATTCCGCATTCCGCATTCCGCATTCCGCATTCCCCCCGAGCCCACCCGTGGTCCAAATCACTCGCAACCCAACTCGCGCTGTCAAAATCGGTTCGATCACCATTGGCGGCGGCCATCCGATCGCAGTCCAGTCGATGACGGCCACGAAGACGACTGACATTCCGGCGACTGTTGAGCTGGTGCGATTGCTGGAGCAGGCGGGAGCAGACGTTGTCCGCATCGCGGTCGATAGCAAAAAGGATGCTGAAGCGTTGGCGGAGATTCGGCAACAAACCTCAGCCAACCTCTCGGTCGACCTCCAGGAAAACTACCGGATGGCTGAATTCGTCGCGCCGCATGTCAACAAGATTCGCTACAACCCGGGACATCTCTACCATCACGAACGGGAGAAGAGCTGGCAAGATAAAGTCCGTTGGCTGGCAGAGATTGCCACTCAGTATGACTGCGCGATTCGAGTCGGCGTCAATTGCGGCAGCGTCGATCCTGCGATCAAGGAAAAGTTTCCGCACGAGGATTCCATTTCCCCGATGCTGGTCAGCGCGGGCGACCATTGTCAGTTTCTCGATTCGATCGGTTTCACCCGCTACGTCGTTTCGCTCAAGGATTCCGACCCGCGGAAGGTCGTTGAAGTAAACCGCCGTTTCGCTGAACTGCGTCCCGATGTGCCGCTGCACTTGGGCGTGACCGAGGCCGGTTTGCCGCCGGACGGGATCATCAAGACGCGGGTCGCTTTCGAACAGCTGATCGGCCGCGGGATCGGCGATACGCTGCGGGTCTCGCTGACCCTGCCTAATCATCGCAAAGGGGAGGAAATCACCGTCGGCCGCCAAATTGTCGAAGATATTTACGCGGGACGCGTTCGCTCGGTGGTAGAGTTTTCCAGCGACAAGCTGAACATCATCTCTTGCCCCAGCTGCTCCCGAGTCGAGAACGAGGCGTTTGTGCAGTTGGCTGAGCAAGTTCGGGAAATGACTCGTTATGCTCAGGAGCACGCCATCACGATCGCCGTGATGGGCTGCCGAGTGAACGGTCCGGGCGAAACCGATGATGCCGATTTAGGGCTCTGGTGTGGACCTAAGCATGTCAACTTGAAACGGAAGACAGAAGAACTTGGAGCTTTTCCGTATGACGAGATCTTGCCCAAGCTGAAAGCGGAGTTGGATGCCTTGATTGCCGGTCGAAGTCGCTAGTTTTTCAGCTGCGTTTTATGTGTAGACAAAAAACGATTGAGAGTAGAGATTAGAGGAATCGGCCGAACCAAACACCACGGTTTTTTAGCTCATTCACGGCGGTAAAGCGTGATCATTCGGACTGCGGAACCGGCGGGAATGGGTAAGGGGAAAAAGCTGAGGCTCGAGCGGTCGGATTTGGGTTTCTCGAGTTTGGAACACGCACTCTCAGTTCACCTCGCCTAGCGGCTACGGGCTAAACGAAAAGATGACCCCCGGGCTTAACGATTAGAAATTTCGGCAATTCACCACTCCAACCTCGGCTCATATGGTCAACTCGCTTTTTCTGCCGGAACTGCGCGAGATGCTGGCCGAGCACAACAGCGAGGACTTGCGCGAATTCTGCATGGCGTTACATCCTTCGCGGATCGCTGAGTTTATGGATGGCCTGACCGCCGATGAGGCTTGGCAGGTCCTCCGCCACGCGGACGCTGAGCGACGCGTCGAAGTTTTTGAGTACTTCGGCCACGATCGGCAAAAAGAGATCATCGAGACCCAAGATCGGGAAGAGGTCGCCGAACTCGTTCATCATATCGCCTCCGACGAACGCGTCGACATTTTAGCCGGCCTCGACGAGAGCGTTGTCGCCGAACTGCTGCAACGCTTGCCAGCAGAAGAGCGGCGCGACATTCTGCGGCTCAGCCAATACCCTGACGGCACGGCTGGCGCGGTGATGGCAACCGAGTTCGTTCGGCTTCCTGAAACGTTGACCGTTCGGGAAGCGGTCGATGAAATCAGCCGCCAGTCGGAAACCTACGAAACGATTTACTACCTTTACGTCGTCGACCATGAGAACCATTTGCGTGGGGTAGTCTCGGCAAGGCAATTGCTCGCCGCGATGCGGCATCCGGAAACACGTATTTCCGAGGTGATGGAAACAGCCCTCACAACCGTCAACGTGATGGACGACGAGGCCGACGTGGTCAACAAAGTGGCCAAGATGGACTTGCTGGCGATCCCAGTCGTGGACCACGAGCGGCACATCGTTGGAATCATCACACACGATGACGTGATCGATGTCGTCCGAGAGACGGCGACCGAGGACCAGCTGCGAGCGGCCGGTGTTGCTCCTTTAGAGGACACTTACCTGCGAACACCAATCTGGACGCTTAGTTGGAAGCGCGGCATCTGGCTGGCGTTCCTCTTCCTCGGCTCGATCCTGACTGCTTTCGCTTTAAAGTCGTACAACTTGCATCTCAAGAATTGGGACTGGCTTGTCCCTTTTCTGCCGCTGATCATCAGCACCGGCGGGAATTCGGGTAGCCAATCATCGACGTTGATTATCACGGCCCTGTCACGCGGCCACATCACGCTGAAGGATTGGTGGACGATCGTGACCCGCGAGGTTTTGATGGGCCTAGCCCTTGGGTTCGGATTGAGTTTGCTCGGCTTGGTGGTGGCTCCGCTGGTTTTCCAAATCAACCAGTTGCGAGTGTTGCTTGTTGTCCCCGTGACGCTGCTGGTGGTCGTGATCTGCGGCACCGTCACCGGCTCGATCTTGCCGCTAATCTTCAAACGCCTCGGCTGGGACCCGGCATTAATGAGCAACCCGTTTGTGGCTGTCATCATGGACGTGTTGGGGACTGTGATTTACCTAAATGTCGCCTTGCTGTTGCTGATGGACCAACTCGGGAAATAATTTTTTGCTGGCGGTCAATACTTCTGTTTGAATGCGGGCGGCTTGGCTACGGGCTGGGTGGCCGATTGGACGCGGGGACGCCCGCAACGACCACTTGAGCTTAAATCACGACTGAAAGCTCGATTTTGAGAATTTTCTGACGGTCGCTGGCTTGGTCCTGCGGCCTTTTGAACGCGACCGAATTTTTTGCCTAGAGTTGCAAGGCTTTGTAATCCGAATAAAATTTCGAACTGCGCTTTGTACCGTCCGTAACGGCGGTAAAGCTGGGAAATCGCCGGCTCTCTCCCCCTGCGGGTCTCTACCGGAGAAGTCGACCATTTGCTTCAAGCTGGCCGGACAGCAGTTTTTCTGCGAGCAGGCAAAGCGTTCGCTCAATATATCTGCGAGAACCTCCCCTACCATGGCAGACATTTTCGACAAGTGCGATGAGTTCTGGGCTCGAATGAGCAAAATCGCGGGCCAAGAACACATGGTCGCGCTGCGCAACACTTTCTTTCGCCAGTTCCCGATCACCAACTGCACGCCGATCATCAACAAGGACGGTAAGGAACTGCTTCAAATCGCGGTGAACGACTACCTCGGATTTGCCAGTCACCCCGAAGTGATCGAAGCGGCAACCGAAGTCTGCAAAGTGCACGGCATCGGAACTCCGCTGGGAGCTCGTCCGCTGACCGGCAACACCGAACTTCATGTGCGACTGGAAGCCGAACTGTCGAAGTTTCGGCTGACCGAATCCTCGCTCGTTTACAACCTCGGCTTGACGGCAATGTCGGGCACGATCGCGTGCTTGGTCGGACGTAAAGAGCGAATCTTCGTTGACGCCTACGCCCACAGCTGCATCCACGACGGCGCTCGTTTGTGTAAAGGCGAAGCCAGCTGGTTCGCGCACAACGATATGGACGACTTGGAACAGCAGCTCAAGCAAGTTCCGCTCGACACGCCTAAGCTGATCGCCGTCGACGGCGTGTACGGCATGACGGGCGATTTGGCTCCGTTGCATCAACTGGTTGAACTGAAGCACAAGTACAAGGCACGCCTCTTTGTCGACGATGCTCACGGCACGGGCGTTCTCGGCGATCACGGACGCGGCACGTGCGAGTTGTTCGGCGTTGAAGAACATGTCGATATGCACGGTGGAACGTTTGCCAAGTCGTTCGGCACGTTCGGTGGTTACATCTGTGGCCCCGAACATGTATTGCGATACGTCCGGCACGTTTCTCCCGGCTTCATGTTGACCAAGGCATTGCCGGCAGCGATTGTCGCCGCAACGCTGAAGTCGCTGGAGTTGATGCAAAAGCACCCCGAGCGTCGTTTGAAGCTCTGGGAAAACATCAATTACCTGCGAAATGGCTTGCGAAATGCTGGTTTTGCGATCGGCAATCCACAAGGTGCCGTGACCAGTATTTTCACTCGCGGCGTGACGGCTTTGCATGCCGTAAAACTGCTTGAAGAACAGCATGGCATCATCGTCAACCCGGTGATGTACCCCGCTGTACCTTACGGAACCTCGATTATCCGCATGACTCCGAGTGCACTTCACACAACCGAGCACATGCAGCGACTCGTTGATGCCTTGGCCGATGTGGCCAAGAAGATTCCGTTGCTCGAAGGAAACAATGCCGCGGCGCAACGGTTTGGCAATTCCGAAGCCGCCTCGGGATCGCATGAACCGATCGAACCCTCTGCGCATTGAAACTGTCCGCACAGCACGCCAGCGAGCTGACTTTTATCGCGTCCGCCGAGGGCTTTACGCCACCGATCCCTCGGCGGTGATTCCGCTGCGCAGCATGGAGTGGGCTTTTCTCAACCCCGACGTGCACCCCTTCTACGGGCATGCGCGGCGCGAGGTCTTTTTGGCTTATCGCGGTAATCGCCCGGTTGGTCGCATCGCGGCGATCGTCGACGATCTGCACAACGAGCACTACCAAGACAAGGTCGGCTTCTTTGGCTTCTTCGAGTCGCCACCGGAACCAGAGGTGGCCGAACGATTATTTGGCGCCGCGAGCGACTATCTCATCTCCCAGGGTCGCGAGCATGTCCGCGGACCGATGAACCCTTCGATGAAGGGCGAGTTTGGCGTGCTTGTTGAGGGGCATCAAAACACACCTCGCATCATGATGGCGCACACCCCCAAGTATTACGCGGATTTACTCGAACAGTTTGGCTTCGAAATCATCAAGCGTTTTTTCGCGTTTAGCTACGATATCAATGCGGACGTCGAGTGGGACGCACATTACGGACGGATCTGTGAGATCTCAGATCGGATTTGCGCTCGCTTTACCGACCTCCGAGTTGAGGCGGCGACCTCGAAGAACGTCGAGCAACGGCTGCTTGAGATCAACACCATTGGAAACCACATCCGTAGCGTCGGCTGGGGTTTTGTTCCGATGACCGACGACGAGTTGGCTTATATGGTGAAGCAACTGCGCCGAGTGATTGACCCGCGGGCTGTCGTTTCGGCTTACTACAAAGACCAACTGGTTGGCTATGTCGTCACAGCCCCAGATGTGAACTGGGCAATCAAACGGGCGAAAGGCCCTGCCGACTGGATCAGAATGATTCAGCTACCGAGGTTGCTCAAGAAGATCCGTCAATGCCGTCTGATTGCTATTGGCACGCACCCTGATTACCGCCGCAAAGGGATTATGACGGTGCTCACCCGCAAGATGTTTGACCTGGCAGCAAACGACTATAAGCATTGGGAGTTCGGCTGGATTGCCGAAGACAACCTCGCCTCAATCGGCGCTCTTGCCAGCTCGGTTGCCCTCGACCGCTACCGAGTTTATCACGTCTACCAGCGAGCACTTTAGCTCCAACTTGCGACTGAGTGTAAGTGAGTGTGGCGGGCACTTCCGCTGGCGCCTGTCTGCGAAGCAATCGTCTTTTGGAACGCGGATTGCGACCGCTGCCTGGTTGCTTATAATTTCAGACATTCGGAGCACATGGCTCTTTGTTTGGCCGGAGCGACTTCAACTCCGCGATCCTTTTCTCTTGGCGATTCGCCGCGAGAGAACGGACCGCTAGCCCTGTTGTCTCCTTCAACGCATCACCATCAACACTAAGAGTTTGGTATGAGCCGCATTCGTTGGGTCGGTTTTTTCTTAATCGCTTTTGCGTTCTCCACGCCTGTAGTTTACGGACAAATCCAAACTCGCTCGATTTCCGTAACCGGACGCGCCGAGAAAGCAGTGGCACCTGACCACTATCAGATTTCGGTGACCGTAAAAGCCAGCGGCAAGACGATGGCAATTGCCAGCGATGACTTTCGCAAGAAGAGCGAAAACGTCCGGACCGTTTTCAATGAAATGGATTTTCCGGAGGTAAAAATTGTGTCGAGGGGTAAATTGCTAACTGATTCGCCGTTCGTCGATCAGAACGAAATGCAAATCATGATGATGGAGGGGCAAGACCCCGGCCAACAGGAAAAAAGTTTTTATATCGTCGAGCGGCTCATTCTCGATTGGCAGCCCTCCCCTCAGGCAAGTGCCGCTGACCTGGAGAATGGTATCCATGCAATGCTGGACCGGATCAAAGCGGAGAAGCTCGCCTTTGGCGGCGAGGCCAACCCAAATTACTATCAGATTACTAACCTCGTCGTAGGCCTAAACTCCCAACTCAGACAGGAAGAGAAATCGCTGCGTGCCGCCGCATTCGCAGATGCCAAGTCGCAGGCCGAGGAACTCGCCGCCCTGGCAGGTGCCAAAGTCGGAAAGGTGCTCGAAATTAAGGTTGGTCCTGAAAGTTCAGCGATGTATTCAGCCGGTGACGACCCGTTCTATAGGCCGGGCGACAAAGAACTTAACTGCCGGTTAGGGCAGAAAATTCAGCTTAAGTCTGAACTCGTTGTCCGCTTTGAATTGGAGTAAAACTACCAATCAAACGCGGGCGACCGTGACGATTCGTAAACGGCATGAGGGCAATCCCCACCGCAAACGATGTGCTTTTGAAATGTTCGGTGACTCGGGTCAGCGGTAGCCTCCCTCGAGGGCATGGGACCGAATTGCCCTGAAAACGGGCAGAAATGACTTGGTTCTAGCTGGCAAGCGGGTACCTCGACTCCTAAAATAGACTTAGCTCGTGGAACTAACTGCCCAAAGTTTCGTCTCAAAACGGAATCGTCCGCGTTAAGATCGGTTTGCCTCTCAAACAACGCTTCAAAGCAGCGCCCTGATCAGGGCTGGACCCTCGCGAGGGCAGAACCGGTTGGGAAGCAGATTAGGTGGTTGCGAGCGACACTCCGTCCAGCAGTGTTTCCTTATCGAAACGGCGAAGCAAATCACGGCTGCGGCGAAAACCGCATAAGCGAATTTCGAGGACCAACACGATGAAAATGAAACTAGCGCTGGTTGCCCTTGGGCTTTTGATGTTTGGAATGATTGGCTGTAGCGGCAAGCCCGCTGAGCCGGTCACCAACGTTCCCGCTAATCTCCCGGGCGGTCCACCTCCTCCGGAAAATCGCCCGACGGTTGCCATTGGCGGCGCAGGTGGCGCAGCTCCTGCGGCAGGAACTCCCGCTCCCGCTCAACCCGCCGCTCCGCCTCCACCAGCCAATTATTCGGCCAACGGAAATGTACCGCGGAACCTGCCCAGCGTGGCAATCGGTGGTGGCGGTGGCGGAGCAGTTACCAGCTCTGTCGGAGGCGCCGCTCAAACGCCCCCACCCGCAAATAATCCAGGTTCAGCCGCCGGCGGTGGCTTAGCTAACGGGCTTTACCCGCAAGGAATGTCGGGAGGTGGTGCCACCGGTGGTTCCTCTGGTGGCTCGATCGCTGGCGGCCTGCAGAATGGAATTTATCCCCAGTTCGCCGGCGGAAGTACACCGACATCAACCGCGGCCGCCCCGCCAACTCCCGCAGTCGCTTCTGCGATTGCAGGTGATAACGTTAATACTGCGAAGAACGCAGGCTCGGCAACCAAACTACTTGACCAAGCGAAAGAACTTTTCGCTGAAGGCGAAGATGACAAAGCAGCTAGCGCGCTCTACGCCTACATGCTCGCAAAAGAAGACGCCTACGAAACGTATCCGCTCCAGTGGTACGCCGGTATTAAAGAACCACTGGTTTTCCTCCGCATAGGAGTTGGGGTGACTTACACCCCACAAAAGGGCTCCTCCGATAAGCCGCCAGTCATCGGCGACCCAGTCGCGGGTAGCAAAAACACACGTCGCCCACCAGCTGGTGGCGATGGCGACGTCGTCGGCAACGCGGGCTTTGGCGGCCCAAGCACTACTTCAAACTCGCCCTACTCGACAGTCGATACGACAACTCCAGCGGGCTTCTTGCTTTATTACACCGGTGATTACACCGAAAAGCTCTATCAGCAACTGAACACCCGTCGCAAAGCTTCTAAAAGCCAATTCGGGAAGATCCTCTCTCAATTCCCCGATCGAGTCCCGAGCAAGCCGCCCGCACAAGGCGATGCGGCTCAAGCTGGAAACACCGCGCCTCAAGGTGGCCCACCGGGCGATCGTCCTACATTTGGAATCGGTGGCGGTGGCGCCCCTCCCGCTGGCGGCGGTGGCGGTGGCGGCGGCGCTGCAGCCGGTGGCGGAAACGCCGGAGCCCGAGGCGGCGGTTCACGCAAACTGGTGGACCTGTGGTCCGGCTCCTCTGGAGCTATTCCCGAGCGGTTGACCACCGGAACCCTGATGCCCGGTGTAATCTGTCTCGGTGAAGGCAAAAGGGATGACATCATCTCTCGAGCAAAAAAGCTGGGTGTCGATGTCGTGCTGCTGTTCGATGTGAAAGTTGGTGAAGCAAAGGGCGAGAAGTACACCAACACCGCGCTCCGCCTTCTCGATCCAGAAAACCCGGACGAACAACTCGCGCTCGGCCGAGCCCTGAACAACACGAAAGTAATGGAATCGCGAGAAGGCGGGAAAGACCCGGTCGACACTGAACTCGCGAGAGTCGTAGAAGAATATATGGATGTCAATCTGATTGCCTCCAAGTTCCCAGACGCGGTTAATCAAGAAGCAGTCAGCAAGCGGCTGGAAGGTTTGCTTGCAGTTGAGGTGAAACATCCCCTGAAAACTGCTGTTGAGGTGGTTGGCTTCTATCGCGTTGGCTTACTGAAAGAAGCCGAAGTCGAGGCGGCCCTGAAACAGTTGCTGAGCGAAGACTTGGCCGACGCAATCCTCAATGGCGACGAAGGAACTCGGGTCACGGAATTGCAAAGGCTGCTTGAACAGGACTAATTGTCAAACAAACTCGCTCTGTTAATCGCCGTCTAAGACGCACTGTCTTCGGCGGCATGAGTTTGAGAATATTCAATTTTTTCTAAACGCAGCTGCCGAACTTATGCCATCAGGCTTACGACCCTGCAGTCGTAACGCCTCCTTTCGGCAAATTTCGTATTTGCGCTGAGCCGAACCGGGGGCTCGCGCGAAGCCCCGGTTCAGCGGTGAAAACAACCTGCGCTGGGCGATGGTCTCCCCCCGACCACGTCCCGGTTCGGTCTGCCGTTATTGCGCGAAAATTTGCGTCAGCGTCGAACCGCCTGTGCCCCCCGCTGGATTGTTAATTGCCCCCGGCTGAGAAGAAGGAATGGCAGCCTAGAAGAAGGCTCAGCTGATTTTATCTTGGCTTTTATTTAACTGCCCCGTTTCTGACGACTGCGGGCTGCTCGAACAAATCTCGGCGAATCGGCGCTAAGCCAAAGATTCCCCCAAAAAGTACGGGAACTATTTTCGATTCCCAGCGTCTCTCTACCGACTGCTTGGCATAAAATTACCAGCAGTGTCGAAGAAAGAATTGTCGTTAACCCTACGCTTTGGGAGCGAGTACCATGTGTCATTCGGCCGCTCGAGCAACTCAGTTGCACTTGTTAATCTCCGCCAGCTTATTGGCGCTTCTGCTTTGCCTCGTCTGCCCAGTCATCGGGCTGGCACAGGGCTTTCTCATTCCCGACCATCCACGACACATTCATCCATTACCTCGCCCTTGGCTCCCACCACCTCCGCAAACTTATGCTTTAAAAGAGTTGACGGTTGACGCGTCGATCAAACAACAAGTTGCAACAACCCAAGTCACGCAAGTATTTCAAAACACGGGATCGGAAATAATCGAAGCCTGTTTTGTCTTCCCACTCCCCTATGATGGCGCCGTCGACCGCCTCACCTTCCTAGTCGATGGAAAAGAATACGACGCGAAACTTCTTCCCGCTGCCGAAGCACGGAAAATTTACGAAGACCACGTGCGACGGGCACAAGATCCAGCTCTCCTTGAGTGGATCGGAACTGGAATGTTTAAGACCAGCGTCTTCCCGATCCCGCCAGGAGCAACCCGCACGGTCCAACTCCGTTATTCGCAACTGCTGCGTCAAGACAATCGACTGACCGATTACCTCTTCCCGCTGGCAACAGCCAAATACACCGCCAAGCCGCTCGACAAACTTTCCCTTCGCGTTGCGATTGAGGCTGCCGAGCCGCTGAAGAACATCTACAGCCCAACGCACACTGTCTCTGTCTCACGCGATGATGACCGCCATGCGGTGGTGCAACTGAGTTCCGCAAACGCTGTTCCCAACACAGACTTTCGTCTGGTTTACGATTCAGCACCGGGCAATATCGCGGCTAGTCTCTTGAGTTACTGGCCGGCTGATGAAAGCGAGGGCTATTTTGTCCTACTCGCTGCTCCAGACATCAAGGCAACCAGCGACCAGCCCGTGCGAAAAACGGTCATCTTCGTTGTCGACCAGAGCGGCAGCATGAGCGGCGAGAAAATTGAACAAGCTCGCGAAGCGGCGAAATTCGTGGTCAACAATCTTCGCCCCGACGATCAATTCAATATTCTCCGATACGAAAACGATGTCACGCCCTTTGCCCCAGAACTTCAACGCTTCGACGACAACTCCCGGGGCAACGCTATCGGCTTCATCAACGGAATCACATCCGGCGGTGGCACCAACATTGACGGAGCACTCACTGCCGCAACCCAACAGGTCAAGGAATCTCAAACGCCCTCCTACATCGTGTTTCTCACCGATGGCCTGCCAACTGTGGGTGAGATCAACGAGTTGAAAATTGCCGAGAACATGCGGAAGAACAACCAGCATGGCTCACGACTAATCAGCTTCGGAGTCGGTTACGACGTCAACGCCCGTTTGCTCGATCGCCTCACGCGTGAGAATCGTGGCCAGAGCGAATACGTAAGACCAAATGAGAACATCGAAGTCGCCGTCTCGCGTCTTTTCAGCAAAATGTCCGCTCCCGTTTTGACGAACCTGCAGCTGAATTACGACTTCCCTCAGAAGTCAGCCGAATCAGGTCCAGCCGTAGATCGAATTTACCCCAAGGACGTGCAAGACATCTTCGCCGGCTCTCAATTGGTTCTGATCGGTCGCTATCGCCAACCAGGTTCAGCGACGATTCGGCTGAAGGGACAAGTCGGGTCTCAAGAGCAGAGTTTGGAGTTCCCGGTCGATTTCGCAGCCAAGGGTGGCAGCCAGTCGTTTGCCTTTGTCCCGAAACTCTGGGCCGCAAGGCGGATCGGCGAGTTGATTGATCAACTCGACCTAAACGGACGGAATGAGGAACTGGTCAAAGAACTCCTTCAGCTCTCAACCAAGCATGGCATCATGACCCCCTACACTTCATTCCTCGCGGACGAGAACTCGACGGTCCGGCAACTGACCGACTTCAACGGGAATCGCCTGATGACGCGAGATAACCTCATGGCTCTTGAGCAAACGGCTGGAGCCAGCGGAGTTGGCCAGCGCGCGGCCAAGCAGATGTTCAAGGCGACTGATAATCTGGCTCAAGCAGCACCGTCTTTCGGAGCCGGTGGTTTGGATGGGCAAGGCTTGGGCGGTGTTCCTCCGCAAACTGCCGGAGGACTCCCTGCCCTTGCGACGGGAGAGGGAAGACCACAGGGCGGTCAACAAGGCATCCGCCAAATCGGCAATCAAACACTCTACAAACGTGGCAAGAGTCTCGTAGCCGAGAATTGCGTCGAGGTAGATTTGGAAAAAGAGGCCAGCAACATCGTCCCAGTGAAGCGCTACTCACCCGCGTATTTTGAATTGGTCGCTGCGAATACCGTGGAAGAGAACCAACTCTTCGCCGAACAGTCGCCCGACGAGGAACTCGTCATCAAGCTGCGAGGAAAAGTATACCGAGTCGAGTAGCTTGGGCACGACCCTTCAGCATTGTTCGATCGCGGGGCAGCGTACTGAGCTGGAAGTGATGCGTTAAGTTCATGGCTGATTTGGCGTCAGCTGGAAACTGACTCATTGGCGGAAGCCGTTACTAGCGGCCCATGCCGCGACTGAACAGCCGAGCCGGGGGCTGGCGCGAGGACCCGGCTGACGAGAAGAAGAACCAAAGGTAAAGGCGGGACAAGCCGTAGCTGTTCGGCAGACCGCACTTGCGCTTCGCCTCGCCGTTGGCTACGGGCTAAACGAAGAAGCGAGGACAAAAAACATTACCTACAACCGCGTCCTCTGTGCCCTCTGTGTTTACCCTTCCTTCCGTCCCTAAGGCGATCCGCACTTGCGCTTCGCCGATTGCTACGGGCTAAACGCAATACCGTTCAACGAAGCTAATTTTTTGGTTCCGGTTTTCTACAGGTTGTGCAAGCAATCACTGTTCCGAGCAGCCATTGTGCAAGCAAAAAGCCAATGGTTCCTTC
>Ga0169931_10011371_pt1 | contig 12547 bp, 7 predicted proteins | sample Kivu_15m_20L_FD_129675 | JGI IMG/M metagenome (GOLD analysis project Ga0169931, IMG submission 129675) | Freshwater microbial communities from Lake Kivu, Western Province, Rwanda to study Microbial Dark Matter (Phase II) - Kivu_15m_20L... | ecosystem: Environmental > Aquatic > Freshwater > Lake ...
AATAGTTGGACTGCCAAGACCCATCGTGAACCTCAAACTGTCTTTGCAGGCATGGGAACAGAAAAACCTCTCTATGCTGTAAATATATCATAATTCAGTACAACCCACAAGACCCAAGAAACACTCTGAACGTGCCTGACCACAGGCCATTCTACACCAACAGTTCTAAATTCCAGATCGGCCAAAGAAGCTAGCGAGATGTCAAGCATTACGTGACCAATTACGAGAACAGTTTTATAAGAAAATCTAATCAAGTGCCTACCAATCATCCTGGAATTGAGGCGTTTAGAAACAAATGGCTTAGATCAAGACTGGCTAAATGATATATGCCGTCTATATTAATACAACTTACTATCTAAAATGCAATAAAAACAGTTTAGTAAATATCAATGATTGATCATAGATAGTGGTATTAGATCACAGGGACATCAATAGCAAAAATACAAATAGCTAGATTCCCAATATTACGTATAATTTACAGTTGGATGTGTCCTGAAGATAAGTCTCTAGTCTGCTGATATTTCTTTGTCCTTTTCTATTAACACCACTCAGCTTGCGACCGATTCTTTACATTGTTGCATTTTGATGATCGACTAGCTATCCTGTTTCTTTAACGTCTGCGTGCATGTTTTTGGTGACTTCAATCATTTCTTTGAGCTTTTACTATTTGTCTTCTTCGAGTCTTTTGTAGAGCTGTTCGTCTTAATAGTTGGAGTCCCGAGGGTTTGATTTTGACATTTATAAACAATCTCATATACACATCATTCAACATTATCTTACTCCAGTTTTTATTATTTTTTGATTGCTTCTTACTATTTCTAGACTTTTATTTTTTATCCCTCCTCTAGCTACTAAATCTATTCGACTTATTATCCTTCCTTTATTCGCTATTTTTCTTAAATAGCTTCTTTTTCTAACTGTTTCTCCATCTTTTAATAAAAGTATGGATGCAAAGGTCCTTTGTAAAATCTTCCTTGGATCCATACTCGATACATCTTAAGTCCTTTTTTGCGATTTTGTAATAATTTGCAATGAAGACGGATTTTTATCGTAGTCAAACCAGCCTTTTAAAACAACGCTTTTAGTTCTTATTCTTAGAAATAGTAAACGCATACTCCATCATTTTTTTTGTAAAAATTATCTCTCAATTTTCTTTTTCCTTTGCTGGTTAAATTCAGCTGACCGAAATCATATCGACCATAGTCTCTGAAAAACAAGAAGCTTCCTGGTTTCATCGACTAAGCGACTTTATTAGCCACATATTGATGTTGTTCTGGCGCAATAGCCGATAACACAAAAATAAGCGAGTTAAGATCTCCAAGCTGAGGATAAGGAATCTAGTGCTTGACTAAATCACATACACAAACCTTGATCCTATGATCTAGCTAAGGATGTTTTTGAACTTATTCTTAAATTAATTTAATGGCTTTTGCTGAGATATCGCAACCATAATAGTTGAAACATTCGAACTGTCTCAAAAGAGGAAAAAGAGTATTGCCTACTCCACAGCCCAGCTAATAATAGTTACTTACTTTATTGATTTATTTGTGGTATTCTTTAAAGTAGGTGATTTCTGGCATCTATCTTTAGAGATAGGTTCTGTCTTTGAAAAAATTGCATTTGTGGTATTGGTAAAATTTATCCCATACTTTTTGACCACTATTCACCGCAATTTCGTATTATTGCTAATTGACGAAAATTTAATCTTTTGATATTGCTTCTTATGCTTACTTTTTCATTTCTTATGTCAGTTGGTAGAAGACTACTTTCTGTTTAGGTCTTCCTTGTTGATTAAGCTCGAGTTATCCCCACTATTTTTATTAAACTGGCTCTGTTGGGTCCTTCTACATTGATAAGCTATCTATATAAAAGAAATAATGGCCAACAATCACTTTATAATACAAAAATAATAGAAAAAATGATTCATGATAGAATATTCCCAATACTAACATAGAATCCGTTCCCAAAAACTAGCTAAAATCACTTTCCAATTCTGTAATCAAATCCTTTTCCGCAATAAATCGTCAATAAATTTCCATAAATTAGTTAAAAATTTCCTTATCTGTTACGGAATCCGTTTCCACAAGAATGTACCAATGATATGCCTATCTTGAAGAATAATGCAATTGCTTTCGGGTCGTATGCAGTTTTTCCTTAGATTAAAAATCCTGGATTTCCTTTACTTTGTTAAAATTCAATCCCTAGATACAAAAGCAATCCTTTTCCACCGTAATGCTAAAATATTTTACCTAGAATAAAAAATTAATCTTTTCCTAAAATTTATGATTGTAGGCTTCCCCAAATTAAGCAAAATAGACTGCCTTTAGTTAGTAATAAAATCTTACCTGTGATAAAAAATTAGTCTTTGCCTTTGATAAAATAAAACCCTTTACCTAAAATTAAAGAAAATCCTTTTCCTCAAAAAATAGAAGTATAAATGTCAAACAAAAATAGCAATTACTTTCCATAAGCAGCACAAGCAGTGCTACCAAAACTCAAAACTAGTGTGTTTCCAACTATATAGAATAACTCTTTGCCGAAGACAAAAGATGCTTTTCCAACATAAATAATGTCAAGGCGCATTCTTGTGTCGAAATGATCAAAAATATACAATCTATCATCAATTCATATATTTCTTAATTATTTTTTGATTTAGAATATTATTTTTTTATCTTTTTTATTTTTTGATAGTGTATATGCCTTTGTAAGCTAATTCAAATAAAATAATGTGGCTTATGAATGCTATTGCTGTATCAAATAAATTAGCATATGTAAAAGTGTAGTCAGTGTCTCAACTCTTTCACGATGGTCAAACTTCCACGTAAACTACCATCATGTCTGCACAATATCTGTGAGCTGTGTCTTAGAGAAATCATGGATTCTAAGCAGGAGGTTATCATTTGCGGATTCTGCTCTACCCATGTAAACAAAGAATAAATTGACTTATTTCCTATAAACACTAGTCTACTTATGAATCTACGCCAGACTCCTCTTCAAGCTAGTCTAAATAGAAAACCAACCATCTAAGAAGAAAACTTGATATCTAATGAAGAAGCTCGTACTGATATGGGCATCAAAACAACAAACACCGCAAACGGTATGTGTCCTATCCACAATAGTCCTCTGGATGTCATATGCACAACTGACAAACATCTCATCTGTTGCCACTGCGCCCTATTCGGATCCCACAAAAACCACAAACTCAAACAAACAGAATAGTTTCATACTGACATCCACACAAACCTTAGAAAACTTGACCAAATCAAAAAACAGAATAAATCCTTGATGTCTGATTCTAAAAATAGAGCGCTCTAGTATTTCGAATAGCAGATAACGATTAAGACTCAGGTGCTGGCTACTGAGCTTGAATAGACAACAAATAAAATAATCTAAGAAATCTTGAAGAAGAAAGAGAGAACATTAAAAGATTTGGAAAATTATATGAAAGATGCAAGGTAATCTATAAGATCTATGAACTTGGGTACGGAGTACTATTAAAATTACAAAAAAATGATAAAATGGTAGGAATAATGTGAGAAAATAGTTGAAAAGCTTTAAAATTAAAAATACAGTCTGGATCAAAAAATTAAGTATTATTTCGATAGTCCTCTTGAAAAAGTAGACTAAGGCTTGGAATTATTACAGGAACTTACGATGAAAAGTCGAACTTTGACTGTTGCGATTGATGGTAGTCTAAGTCAATTCAAAGCTAAAATTTTACCGTTCGAATAGATCTCTAAAATAATAGACAAAATGATAACTATTGGAACAAAATAAACTAAAGACTCATTTTAGCAACCAGAACACAATCCTTTTATGAACCTTAATACTTCCTAGATCAGGGTGAGTCATGACTAAACCCTAAACAGTAGTGTTCTTAGCAGTTGTTTTTAGAAAAAATAAGCTAAGAACTACAAAATTGATAGTCCTTTGGATTTTTCTCCAAGAGCCTCACAAAAGGTGGCGAAAAAAACTATGTATGCTAAAGAGTAAAAAATGCTTCAATTCCATGCTAAATCGCCTACTAGCTATGTTAAAAATACCACACCGATAAAGACAGGAAGCAGATTAAGTATTAAGAATGTATAGTCTTCCAAAAAAGAAGCTTTGAACACTTAAAAAACTTGTTCGATTCTGATAAACCCTTAAGTTCTGACGCCAAATGTTGGTCTTCGTTCTACCTTGAGCCATCAAAGGTTACCAAGTTCTAGCTAGTGGAGATCTCCTTCTTCGAAAATACAGTTCAAATCACCTCCAGCCAAATAACCTCTTCCTAATATTGTTTCTCAGAGATAGGCTTAAAAATTATATAGTCAGTTTGCCAAGGACACCCTCACAGACTGTTTTGATCTTTCGGATTGTCAGCTCTAAAGCAACAAGATAGTCTAGTACGTACGTAGAGCTCGTAGAATCCATAAAGTAAAGAAACTAAAACTCTGCAACAACTCGCTTAATGTTTAAGGATTTTGCAAAATGATATAATTGCTTCAAGGTGTGACCAACATCAATTTGGCCAACAACAGCCTCGATGAACAAATACTATAAGCTCTGATAAAGTACAAACCTTAGCTATAGTGGCTGAAAATAATTACTTTGACTGGAAATCCGATGACACTCACTCAGAAGCATTTGGGGAAGCTTTAAGAGATCAAGAAGGGAGGAGTAGTAGTGGTGCTTAGCTGAGCCAACTATATGATAAATAAACATTATTATTTATAAAGGATGATGTATCATCATTTCAGGAGCTCATTGCTGTTTGGTTTTATAAAGCGTTGTTATGAGTTTTTCGGGCTCGTACAAGAAGGTTGAAATCATTCTGATTTATTTCTTAGGGATTTAAAATTTCTCGTATCTTCTTAAGAGTTTGACGAGGCACAATTTTGATTAAAGATGAGCTAGTTGCTTACCAATACAAGCCCTGACTCCACTGCTGAATCCCATAAACGCAAAAGGATCGATATCTCTGCACTCACTCTACCATCTCTCAGGCCTGAATTCAAAAGGATCTTTGAAATATTTCTAGTTGTAGTGGTTAGGAATCCATTTCATGCCCAAAATCATACCTTTAGGGATAGGTATATTACCGATCAGATGATCATTCTTAGCTTATCTTGCAAAATTAGAAGGAACTGGACCATAATGACGTGTAGTCTAGTATTGAATCCAATCGATGTATGTTATTTTTTTAAGATTGTCATGGGTGATGTCAGAATCAGTTTTGATAACTTCGCTGACTTTTTTTCTTAGCTAAGTCTCTACACGAGGGTTCAGGCAGAGATAGTAGATTATCATGGTAAGGAAGTTGGATGTTGTATCTGATCCTGCATTTAAAAAACCTATGAAATCTTAAACTATGTCTTGGTCGGTGTATGGCTAGAAGTCATCTTTGTCTACATTTTGTTATCTCAGAAGATCTTCAAGGAGATCCATAGATTTTCTGGTGGTTGAAGGATTTTATTGAATTTATTTCTTTCTTTTCAAAAAAGTTTCAGTGCAGATTGCAAAAAAGGCTTTGGAATCATCTCTTACTTATCTGAATTTTTATGTTAGGCCCCATTTTATGACACAACTTCCAAAAGTATTGACCAAAGGATGACCACCTACGAGAATACAGTCGCTTGTGAATCTAGGGAGAAACTGAGAAATTTTCATTCCGCGAATTTTGCCATCGATGTTGTCGATTCCGAAAAAACATCTAATAATCACTCTGCTGAAAACGTATCCAAAGATTTATATTAAGTAGCAAGAAAAGGATCCATTTTCATTTTTCGATGTTTGTTCCATTTAATCAAAAACCTAATCCATGATTCTGCAAACATTATCAAAGTTCGAGATAACCAAATCATAACTAAAACTTTTATTGATGATTTTTCTCTTGCGTCTCCATTCATCATGTTCACTCAAAAGCAGAGCTTTTCCTCTCAACATTTTGAAAGCTGCGACATATTGAGGAGGTTTAATGTGGTGATCGATTTTGTCCGGTGTGAAAAATTATTTATTGATCTATGGGATTATAGCTGTAAAAGCTACCCTGTTAAAAATGTATTCAAGTGCCACGTCGTATTTAGGATATATATATTTTTCATTATAAAGAGAGTCTCCGTGTTCTTTTAGTCCACGTTTCCATTCTGAGATGTAGTACACCAACATAGGTTTATAAGGTGCCACGAAAACCTTATATCCTAAGTCAGTGAGAAGTTTGGCCATTCTCTTTTGTTCGTTGATGGGGCGGAAATAACACGCGTATGTGAGATAGAGCAATCCTAGGATGATGGCTCCAAGTATCACCACAAACATAGATATTATGTAGTTATTAAGATCACTTAAAAACAAAAATAAATCTCCATCTAATTAAATTTAAAATAAAATAAAATCACTTTGTTTCTGGAAGTTATAATCAATCATATTCGATAATATGCACTTTTTACCAGTCATTCGGAGGCCTTCCTTCCATTTCTTTGATTCTATTAAGCATTATACAGCTCATTATATCTTTGACTGAATTCGGATAATAATCCTGAATATAATAAAAATTACCCCCATGGCCTAAAACATTATTTTCGCTTACTACCATTCACCAGAATAATATTGGTCTAAAGCCCATGTCCAGCTCTAATAAAATTTCGTAGTAAATGGACTTTGGCAAAGTTTTTATGATATAGTCAGAGGGATGATTGTATTTAAAGCTTAGCCTTTTAGGGAATTTAAAAGATCCTATCTTTTTTGATATGCTAGACCACTGAACTATGATATCCTGTTTTTAGATTTTAATTTGCCTTTACTTTTGTTCTTCTTTCTCCCTCTTTTTTTGGACTCGTTCAAAGGCAATAAAGAAAAATCACACATGTAGAGCCATTACTCATTCTAAGAATGTTTTTACTTTACAAGATCGATTTTTCTAATATGACTTAATTACAAATCATCCAAGAGCTCGCATAGCTATCCACTTAAAACATTACTAACTCTATATTTTCTTGCGATATTGCATAGTTTTTTAGCAATAGTTATGTCTTATCCGACTAATTTGACCTGTCGTTTGAAGGTATTACCGATTGCCCCTTGAAACGCTTCACCGATATGCATACCTGCATGCAAGATGAAGTGTTAGATTTACTATTATTATTTACTATTTTCAACAGAAAATGAATTGATATGTCCTTGTACTTTTTGATTGAGTTAAGCGAGCGAAATAGATATCTGCAAATACGTCCTTAAAGCTAGTTATATAATTTTTTGAGTTTATTAGGTCTTGCCTGTGTTTTTGAGCGGATTATCAGCTATGAAAAATTTAGTAGTTTAGGTCTATATATGCAAATCTTAAGGAGTTTTCCAAAAAAGTAAATAATGTGGTGGATCGTTCTATATGATTTCTCCGCCGTATTTGACTGCACACTCGTTTATTTGTGATGTGATTTTATTGACGTATATTTGAATCTAATCTTAGTAAGAATTGCAAATTTAATCGTATTTGGAGAGTTGTATACTCATAAATATTCCGTGTTTAGTGCGAGATTAAAATATATTGACGCTTGATGAAGGGGCTTAGACTTATTTTACGTTGATGAGCTAGGCTCCGATCTAGCCTGCGCCCATGACTAGTAAAGTAGTCATTTTTTATATTTTTTTTTGGAGAAGAGTTGTCTACAGCTATACTTATGCTTCTTTTTATTGTTATTTTTGCATACTTATTTATTTTAGAGCTTAGAATGGAGCGATTGATATTTTTTTGATGGTCTGACACATGTTTTAAAGTGGCACTAGTGCGTTGTTCTAGATCGAATACATGAAAAGTATGGTAGAAAATATCAAAAGAAGTGTGATAAAAAAACTGCGAATAAGATTGATATTCGCGCTGGTTCTCTGTGTCTATCTATCATTAAAGATGACTTTAAAGTTTTATCCTTAGGCTCGGATCAGTTAAGGCTCCATATAATCCGAAAGTGCTAAATCTGGTTGCTGCAGTTATGGAAAATTATCAGGATAGATAAAAATTGCAAGCTTAGTAGTTACAGATAGATAGATGATGGGAGATGATGTAGCTAGTGAAGAAGTTATCATAGTCTTCACGAAGGTCTTTTGAAGAGAAATAGTGCTAAGATTATTGACAGCTTTGGCATAGTTTTGTATCATCTGATCGATATTAGGATCTTGTTGAAACCATGTGCTTGCTGACAATAAAGGAAGAATGATGATAAGGCTCATTATCATAATTATGATATTTTTTTGGATACGTTCATTAAGAGTCTCTCCCAGCTTGAAACTTTCTTTGTTATTTTTTATACTTTCTTTTTCCTGGATTTTTATTTATTAATTTTGGCAAAGCTAGGCATATTTTTGCTCTATCTATCTTTGTTTGATAGGATTGACATTAATCCTCTCGAGTGGAGTCAGCTTGAAAGTCTGTTCCATTCTTTCGACGATATTATTTATTTAAAATATCTTTCTTTGTGCTCTTTTCTTACCAGCCGCTAGGGGTATCATGTCTTATCTGGATTTTCTTCTCAAAGAGTGTATTGTATTCTTTTTTAGATTAGAAAAGCCTTTGGGTCTTTAATGTAATTAATCTGTTGCATCACTTCTGTCAGTATAGTTTTATTAAGATACGGGATCTTATGAAAATTTTGAAAAAAAATTATGAGTAGGTTCTAGTTATCGGAGTTGATGAATGGGATCTTTTATCTCATCTACAACATCTTTCATTTCTTATTATTCATCGATATTTTACTAATCTGTGTTTTTAATTTATTCTACAACTGTCTAGGTATTGTAAAAAGACTCACCTACAGCTGATTATGTTTGCTTGCCTTCTTTCAATTTATTAAGTTACTACTGAGCTTTTTTCTCTTTCAAGTGTTTTAAAAACATTAAAATGATCTTAGCCGCACGTCCTCCTATTCTCGACAATCTACTAGCTTTGATTACTTTTGCTATAGTAAAAACTGCAGGAAGATTGCTATTCATCGCTAGCCAGTTGTCAACCCAAGTTATCTACAAAATCATTGAAAAGGTCGAAATTATGTCGATCCAGAAATAAAATGAATAGCTGTAGCCATTACTAATGATCCAGTTAAATACGATCTAAGAGAAAAATAGAGCTATGCAAAAAATATGAATATATCCAAATACGTAGGCAGCCTGTTGTCCAAAAAAAGATTTATTAATATCGATGGCAAAGATGCTATAGATGGTCATAATAGCCATGAGTACTTTGTACAAATCTCGATTTAAAAGTAAAGAAAGTTTCTAAATATTTAATATCTTACATCTTTGCAAGAAAAACCTGAGCCGTCATCAAGTGTCGCATCTTTCTTTTCAACAACGTCCATATCTTACTACCCGAAAGGCGGTATTTTTATTTATCGTAGAGTGCATGAATAAACTGACTTCCCGCTTTGTTTCATGATTATAAACAAATAGAGATCAATATAGTTTAAAATTAAAGCTGATATAAAATTATAAAGCAGTTAGATGAATAGTCCCTATAGTCGAAAAAATGAAGAGTGGGATAAAAAAAGATAAAGGATTTAGTAATTTTAGCATATAATTCAAAGGCAAAAACAAACTGTCGAACACTTGTTGTCTAAATCTCCGCAGAAAGTCAATCCTTATTGTCCACAAAGGATTCCCAATAATAGTCGTAATCAACCACACTATACTGTAAGCGTTTATCAAGGTCAGATGTAGAACAGTCTAACGATTATGCATACTCAGGTTCAACCTAAAAAGCGATATAGGTGTTAAAAATACTTAAATGAGGCTAATATTCCGACTCCTCGTAGCTATAATGATTTCACTGAAGCCAAAATGCAGACTAAACAGTTTGAGATGAAAATATAAGAGCCGAAGCATTAAGAAACTGACAAAGAGCTTTAGTACTTAAAATCAGCATAGTATCAGTAGTATTTGATGAGAATTACAAATGGAATACATAATAAAAGAGATGTTTTAAAATAAATGAAAAACGCTAGAAATCATTGTGTTTATGTAAATGGCAGAGATTATAGAGGTAAAACTGAAACAAAAAATAACATTTAACATATAATAAAAACTTAATACGCAGAAGAAAAGGGATTAAAATAATTTGATCGAAAAATGCCTATAACAAGAAATGTTAAAAGTTTTAAACAATAGTTTAAAAATATCTAAAATATAGCTCAAACTTATAAAAAATAAGATCTGAAACCTAAAAGATATTAGATTGAATCAATTTAATTGTAGTCTCCTATAGTTTAAAAACAAGCTTTGCGTTAATAAAGTCTTTCATATTAAAAAATTAACAAATAGGTTTAAATGCAAAATTAGTAAAGTGTTTAAGTTTCAAAGAAACGTAAAAGGCCTAAACCTTTGATGATGTAAATAATACGTATATCTCCTCAGAAAATTTAAGCTGTAAAAACGACTAAAATACTACCCAAAGCTACAAAAACAAGTGAACCTTTTGAAGATAAGCTTCAAACATATAAAAATTAGATTAAACTCTATCAGGCATTCTTAAATGATTAGGCTAAAAAAACAAATCAAGAAAAAACCGCAACTCCTAAAAAATCGATCTCTAAGTCAGAAAAAACCTAATAAATAAGCTATAATTTTAAAATCAAGTAAAAAGAGTCAAGATAGAAAAACAAAAATATTAAAGACAGATAATCAAGTCTATCTTCGTAAAGTTTTTAGCCTTCCCCTGCTAAAAAAACTATATATGACTGTGATTTCAAAATATATAAATCAAAGTCTATTAAAAGCTGTTCCAAACCCAGCAAGAAAGGCAAAATTAATGCTCAGAAATAAAGATATTAGCCTTGGCATTAGAAATAATGTAAAGAATAATTTATGCAATAACAAAAAGCTAGATAAATAAAAAAATAGACTATCAATACTATAGATATGAAAAGAAAAATAATAATAGAAAAATAATCAACAACAGAGAGAAAAAAAGCTACGCCCCAAAAAATTAAAGTTGTTAGTCAGTCAGCCCTTAAAAATAGGAAATATTGATCTGTTTTGATAATATAACTTTTTATATTTGTTTAATAGTCTGAAAAGAATATCATTTTATCACTTAGATCCGAGATCCTCTTGCGTATAAGTTAACAAAGACATATACTTACTGTTACTTGAAATTCTGACCCAAAGCGAAAGTATTTCTTATATTATTTCGTTTGTTAACAAAAGTAATAGTAGGAGCCGTCAGATCTACGTCCATCACTAGTAGTCCTCCTTCCTCAATATATAAGTTTTCTCTTGATTTGTTTGAGAATATCCGTCGATATCCATTATGCCCTATAAAACCTAAGAGTAGCTCCAATAGTCAGCCGATTAAGGATTGTTCCCAATCCAGTGTGATTGCTTTCTGTTGGCAGTTATTACTCCAAATGTTATGAATCGTTTATCTGTATCGTTTCCGTATTTTGTTACTCGAAAAATTATTGTCGACTTTCTGGAAGCGTTTGCAAACTTGTGAGTTGAAAGAAATCAGGTATGACAGTTTTTTCATTATTTTGGTTCAATTAATAGCAAAATTTTTGGCATACTAAGTAGTATTATCCCAGAAGGCTTATCATTTATTTAATCGTGCGTTTAATCAAAGCTTTATGGAGGAGTTATTATTTGAGACTTCGTCTTCAGCTTAAAATCTGTCGAAAATATATTTGATTATGGTCGTTTCAAGTTATTTTGTGCCCCTTCTAGATGTAGATTGACTAAGATTATCGTAAAAGCTGCAGTTAATATCAGAAGAGGTCAAATGTTTTGGATATTCATCAAAAAAATATATAAGCATAGTCATCAAATTTTGATAAATATCTTTATCAAAAGCATAATGTGAATCAATAAATAGATAGATGAATGAAGTTCGTGTATGTTTGCATGCACAGTATAATCAAATTAAAAAAATCTTCATTTTTTAGTGGATCATTCGCTTAAGGATATATAGTTTGATTCTTAGCGAGTATGAAATTATATCAAGTTGACCTGCTCATTCACGATCTCAAATCATTCAAAACTGCCCTAGACACGTGCAACTACTACTTAGTGCTTCATTCCTAGACTGGCGATGTGCATGTCACATCACCAATCAACATAATGAACACTGAAGTTGTTTTCAAAAATAAAGATACAATCGATGCAGATAGACTGCAATTATGGTCCTACGATACTAATCTATTGTTGGCTAACATCAAGCTGCCTAGTTCTCGCAAACGCTAGAGTTATGAGCAAGTTATTAAAAAATACAATCTAAAAATCAACATAAAATTTGAAAGAGTTTCATAAAATACTGATATTTGTGAGGTATCTGGCAAATCTGGTTTGACTTCGGAGATAACTGCGTGCGAATAAAAAACAGAAGATCGTAATTTATTCGACAAATACGAGTTTGTAAGGGAATCGATCAAGTTAGATAATTCTTTCTAATGATTTTTTGATGTTAATTAGTTCAAGACTAATCTATTATTACAATATTAGAATCAGAGAATTGATATTGAACATTTCATCTATTTTATTTTATGCTTGAAGTTATATATAATATATCAATAAAATCAACTGTTCATAA
>Ga0169931_10011372_pt1 | contig 12547 bp, 8 predicted proteins | sample Kivu_15m_20L_FD_129675 | JGI IMG/M metagenome (GOLD analysis project Ga0169931, IMG submission 129675) | Freshwater microbial communities from Lake Kivu, Western Province, Rwanda to study Microbial Dark Matter (Phase II) - Kivu_15m_20L... | ecosystem: Environmental > Aquatic > Freshwater > Lake ...
GCCAGGATTTCGTCGTTAACGCTGCCGCCCGTGAACACGTCGCGACCGTCCCCGGCGTTCCAGTAGAAGGAGTTCCTCCAGCCGGGCCCGCCCTTGACGTCGTCGTTGCCGAGTCCGCCGATGAGCGTGTTGATGCCGTCGCCGCCAGAGATGACGTCGTCACCTGCGTTGCCTTCGATGAAGTCGTTGCCCGAACCGCCGGACAGGCTGTCATCGCCGGTGCCGCCTTCGATCACGAGCGGAACCAGAACGACCGTCGAAGCATTGATGTAGTCATCGCCTTCGCCGCCACGGAACACGCCGGGACGAGTCAGGCTGGCCACTTCGAGACGGTCCGTGCCGGCCTGAAGATCGATGATCAGAGTCGTGAAGGGGATCGCCAGAGTCGTGAAGGGGATCGGGCCAGGCGAAGACGGGCCATTGTTGTTTTCGACGAAGACCGAGTCGTTGCCCAGACCGGTGAAGATCGACGTGACGGTGCCGAAAAGCGTGCCGATCAGGGTGTCTTCGACGTAGATCTCGTTGCCGCCCGAGCCGCCCCAGAAGTTCAGGGTGTTGACGGCGTCGTCATAGCTGATTTCGCCGCCCAAAGGCGTCGCGCCCCAGACATAAGCCAGCTTGTCCAGGAAATCGACCCAGAACGAGATGCTGTCCGGAACCACGCTGCCGGAGTCGTCGATATTGACGGTCGTATCGCTGGCGGCGTTGCCGCTGCCGTAGACATAGACGTTGCCCAGGACGTCGTCCAGGCTGTTGACGCCCGTGCCCATCGGCGCGTCGCCGCCGATGTTCACGACGTTGCCGGAACCGTTGCCGGTGTCGATGAACGTGTCGGTATCGAAGCCGGTGCCGAAGATCGTGACGACGTCGTCGTCATCGCCGGTGGCGATGATCAGATCCGCGCCGGTGTCACTCACCCGGACGAGGTCCTCGCCGGCACCGGTCGAAACGTTCACCAGTTCGGAGGTGTCGATGATGTCGACAGTGTCGTTATCGTCACCGGTGACGATGAAAACGGGCGCCTGGTTGTTGAAGACCGTGGCGATGTCCTGTCCGCCGTCCAGATCGATATTCACCTGGAAAGCGTTGCCGAAAACGTTGGCGGTGTCGGTGTCGACGCCGCCGTCGATGTTCAGCAGGCTGGCGTTGCCGAACACGTCGTAGACATTCAGACCGTCGCCGCCGTTGACCGTGACGGCCTGGGCGAACGTGCTGGTCGAATTGATCGTGAACCCATCGTTACCCACACCGGCGTTGATGGTGGCTTCTTCGATGCCACTGCCGTAAGTGATCGTATTCAGGCCACCCCAGGTGATGGTGCCTTCGCCGCCGATGTTCTGATCGAGTATCCAGTTGCGGCCCGACAGGTTGACGGCGTCGTTGACGAACAGCTCGCCGATGCCGCCGGAATCGACGACATGGATATCGCCGAAGATGTCGTCGATGCCGACGACGATGTTACCGATCACCGTGACGTCGGGCACACCGATTCCCGTGTCGATGTTCAGCCGGGAACCGCCGGGGGTCGACCAGACCTGGACGAAGTCTTCGCCGTCATCCGTGTCGATGTTCACGATGTCGGCGGAAATGCCAAGGTTGAAGACTTCGACGTTGTCGTCACCGCTGCCCGTGAAGAGAGAGACTTCCGTCACGCCGGTGCCATAGGACACGAACGCGGTCGTGTTCCATTGGATGCTGCCGGACAGGGTCGGTGTCTGGTCCAGGGCCCAGCTGGCGTTCGATACGTTCACGGCGTCCTGAACGGTCAGCAGGGCGACACCGCCCGAGTCGATGACATCGATCGTGCCCAGGATCTGGCTGACACCCAGCAGGTTGGTGCCGATCTGGGTCCGGTCAAGGAGGCCAAGTTCCGTATCGACGAAGATAAACGAATTGAGTGGCGAGGATCGGATCTCGACCGAGTCGTCGCCATTCCCCGTACGGATCTCGACCAGCGAGGTCAGCGGAATGTTGATGACCTGAACCGTGTTCGTGCCGCTGCCGTTCGCCGTGAGGGCCGAACCAGGCTGAATGACGACGTTGATGATCTCGGCCGCATCGGTGAAGTTGTAATCGCCGGCGAAGGTGTCGACGAACAGATCGTTATCGATCGCCGAACCCTGATATAGAATTTCGTTGGTCGCGGTCAGGGTGATCTGAGCCGCGAGCAAACGGCGGTCTTCCAGGCTGCCTTCCCACATCAAAGGGGCTGCAAGACGCCGGGCGGCCCCGCTGCGGGCCCTTGATTGCTTGCGAGTATTGACGAGTCGCCTTTGAGCACGCTTCTTGAACATCGAAAATCTCCCTATCGCTGTGGAGCCGGAACATGGTCCCGGGTGGGTCGCAGTTGCAGAAACTCTGAGTCAAATCGCAAGGGGCTGGGAAAGCTAAATCGGTAGTCCGACACCGCCATACAGTCATGGATCGTGCGGAAAACACGGATTTAATAGCGTATCCTACGCAGAGTATGCAATTTGCCTAATTGTTATAATAGATTTTGCTTTTGTAGTCGAGCAAAATCTTCTGATCTTTCGGGAATTCCCTCAATCATCTTCATCGCAACCGTCAAAAACGTGCCAAGTATATCGGATTTTCAGGAGTCAGGGTCGTCAAGACGTTCGTTAAGTGCTTATTGGTAATGATTTGTAAATCGAATGGCCGGTCCTGGCATGACCCTGAATGGGGCGATGCACCGATCCGATCGATCGGGTTCCGACCGACGAAACCGCCTGTTCCGGATCTTTCGGTCCGGTTTTCTGGGGGGTTCTGGATTATCTTGTGGCCCGATTTAGATGACTTCGTCAGGGGTGAATCGATGCAGTCAACGGTCCTGCACTTTGAGCTCGTAGGCCTTGGCGTCGATCAGGAACTCGTAGAACGCCAGAAGCCCGCAGAAGTAAAGCCCGGCTCGACCGTCAAGAAAGCCGAGACGGACAAAATAAGCGTAGACGAACCGGATCAGGGGCCGGAAAGGCAGCCTGAGGTAAATCTTCCGGAGAATCCGCTTGAATCGCTTGCCCCGGCCCAGGCCTTGAGGAATCGGATCGCGCTTGAAGTGGTCGCGCTGGATGGCCTCCCACGTGGCGTATCGATCGTGTTTTTCGAGCCAGACACTCAAATCCGGATAGGCGTAATGGTCCAGCTCATGATCGAGCCGTTCCGCGCGGCCTTGCAGAATCACGTGCTCATGGGCTTCGTTGTCGCCGGTGCGAACGCCGGGCGGCACGGGCATCTTTTCGAACCGGCCCAGCCTGTGGCGGAACAGCCGCAGGTTCCAGCATTCGGCATAGCCGCAGTGGCGGATGCGCCGGCCGAGGAAGAAATATTTCATGTTGAGGTAATAACCTTCGGCCTCGTCGGTTTCGATCCGGCGGGCGATCTCTTCGGCGAGTTCGGGCGGGGCGACTTCGTCGGCGTCGACGATCAGGACCCAATCGTGTGCGAACGGCAGATTCTCGAGCGACCAGTTCTTCTTTTTCGGGTAAGTTCCGTTGAACCGGAACTGGACGACTTTCGCCCCGAATTCGGCGGCGACTTCGGTCGTTTCGTCGGTCGACTGGCTGTCGATGACCCAGATTTCGTCGGCCCAGGCGAGTGCCGGCAGGCAGCGGCGCAAGTTCGCGGCCTCGTTCTTCACGGGCACGATGACGCTGACCGGGGCCTTGCCGGAGATTCGCGGGGCTGTGGCGGTTGTTTCAAGGGTTTCGATCGTCGTCGACATGGTCGGGCCTCACTCCACGAAACCGGGTTTGCGTCCGCCGCCGCGGATCCAGTCATAGACTTCCACCAGCCGCCGGGCCTGACTCTTCCAGGTGTAGTCACGCTCGACGAGCGTCCTGCCCCTTTCGGCCATTGCGGCGCGGTCTCCGGCGGTCATTTCGTTCTTGAGCCGATCGAGGGCCCGGGCGATCGAGGCTGTCTCCGGTTCGCACACGATGCCGCCTTCGGCCACGGCAAGTTCCGGGAAGTGGCAGGCCGTGGTGATGACGGCCGGCACCCTGGCGGCCAGGGATTCGAGCACCGACATGCTGAAGCCTTCGCTGCGGCTGGGCAGGATGAACGCATCGGCGGCCGCCCACATCCGGCGGGCCGATTCGCCACTGACGTGGCCGACCATCGTGAACCGGCCCCTCAGGCCAAGGGCATTCATGCGTGCGGCGAAGTCGTCACCGGCGCCGTCTTCGGCCCCGGCGACGAGCAGGTGCCAGTCGTCCTTGTTCGCCCAGCTCGATTTCAGGGCATCGGCCAGCATGTCGAGGCCCTTTTTCACGTGCAGCCGGCTCAGAAACAGCATCGTGAACTTGCCCGCGATCCGCGGCAGCTCCCGTTCGACATTGCTCCTTGCCGGCAGGTTTCTAAGCGGTTCCAGGGCGACGCCGTTGGGGACCCAGGCGATCGGCGTGCGGGGCGCGATCCGGCGCAGGTGTTCCCGTTCCGGCCGTGTGAGTGCATGCAGGCACGAGGCATTGCGCAGGATCGTCCGCTCGACGAGCCGCAGATAAACGGCCTTCTTGATGGCCTTCTGCTTGAGGGCCCAGGGTTCGGCCATGCCGTGCGCGGCGACGACGTAAGGCACGCCGTGGCGCAGGGCCTCGCGGCCGCCGATGCGGGTCTGCACTTGCCAAAGGCCGTGAATATGGACGACATCGGCCTGGCGAACGGCCTGGCGGAAGTCGGTCTCCGGGCCCGAGAGATTCAGGCCTGGCGGCAGGTTCAGCATGTCCGTGCGGGAAGCAGTGGTGGTGACGATCCTGGTCGGCCGGTCGCCCTCGCCGACCAGGGCGCCGGTCATGCCCAGGATGGAAGGCACCATGCCGCCGTCGCGGACGGGATCGAGCCCGTTACAAATGTGGATGAACCCTGTGGATGCCGTCGGATGCGGGTTCGAGGCCTTCGGGTCGTCGTGAATGCCGGCCTTGGTGTCGGTCGCGGTTGTCATCGTCACCGGTCTCCGTCGTATGCTTATAGGTGTCGATTCAGGGCCGAGGTGGATCGCCGAAGGGATTCGAAGCGATTCGGATCGTCAGACACTTGCCGATGCGGACCGGGTGGGTCTGGCGGCGGTTTCGAGCGCTTCCAGAACGCCCCTGGCGAAACGTTCAGGCCCCCATTCCCGGGCGACCGAACGGGCCGATTCACTGAGAATGCCGCGGGCCGTGGGGCTGTAGGCGGCCATGGTCGCAAGATGTTCGGTCAGGGAATCGGTATCCAATGGGTCGAAAGTTTTGCCGGTCGGCATGCCCAATTTGGGCACGAAGGTTTCGGCAGCGCCGCAACGCTCGGAAATCAAGAGCGGGGCACCGCAGAGGGCGGCTTCGTTCACGACGAGGCCCCAGGGTTCGCTGCGGCTGGGCATGACGAACGTGCCGGCATGAACATACCAGCGGGCCGTTTCGTGGATCGGCAGGAAGCCGGGCCAGTGGCACAGTTCGGCGACACCTTCTTCGGTCGCGAGCTGTCGAAGTTCGTCGCGAAGCGGGCCATCGCCGACGAGCACGAGATGCCAGGGGGCCGATTCGCTTTGGCGAACGTAGGCGCCATAGGCCCGAATGAGCGTTTCGAGATTCTTTTCGGGCGCGAACCGGCAGACGGTCAGGAAGTAGGGATCCGGCAGCGGTCGTGCTTGGCCGCGGGCCGTTTCGGCCATGGCTTCGATCGCGGCATTGCCGACGGCGTTATAGCCGAGATGGATGCGATCGGCCGCCATGCCCAGATCGGTCAGGTAACTTCGGTGGCTTTCGCCGCCCACGACGCCGGCCTGGAAGCGGGCGACACGGTGGGTCTTGATGGCTTCTTTCCACCAGACGCGGGCATGATCCACGCGCTGCGATTCGGAAAGCAGGATTCGCAAAGCCCCCGAGGATTTGGCCCAACGGGCCATCTCGAGCGATTCGGGGCGCACGTAGCCGACGGCCGCGATGGCCGTGGGCTGATCCTGATCGAGCCGGGATCGCATGGCCCGGCGGCATTCGGCGCGGCTGAGCGATTCGACCGTCCGGTCCGGAAACAGGCGGATGTGTCTATAGGGCGGCTCGGCTTCGGTCGAGGCCGATTCCCAGGGATACTTTTCCTCGGTGCCGGCCAGTTCGTAGGCGAGCAGTTCGCCGCCGGATTGGCGCAGGGCCGTTCCGAGGGCTTCCAGCCGGGCGCGGTGATAGGGGCCGAAGTTGGTGAAACAGATGGCCAGCGTGTGTCGAGCGGTCGTCATGGATTTCCTTATCCTTTCAAGGTGAAGACGGTTTCGGGCCGATCAGGCGGGCATCCTGTCCAGCGGCATCGGCCGGTTTTGCCAGTTTTTCATCCATTTAGCCCAGCGGGCTTCGGCCTCGGTCTCGGCGAACCGGTTCACGAGCCAGAGCATGACCATGGGCGGCATGATGGAGAAGCCATAGATGTAATAGAACCAGACGAAGGGGTCGTCGTTGACAGTCATGAGCCAGGCATTGTAGTAGGTCAGGGCCCACCAGGCCTGGGCCCAGCATGTGTACTGATAGCGGCGATAGTATTCGTATGCCGTGCGCAGGCCAGTGGCCAGGACGGAAAGGACGATCGCCGTGGCCAGCGCGCCGCCATTGAGCTGAGTGGCTCCGAGGATGCCGATGGCCGGGCCGGTGAACTTCTCGTCGCGCTTGAATTCGCTGCCGGCCATCCAGGCGGCGATCCATTTGTCGCGTCCGAAAATGGGTTTGTCGGGCCAGACGATGCGGGGGATGAACGTCGTGAAAAGGCGCAGATAGTTGGCCCCGTAGTCATATTCGGATCGTTCCGGCACGGTCGAGAACATCAGCAGATAGCCGCCGTATTCTTCGGTCTCTTTGCTGCGGAATTCCTTGCGGTTGGCCCTGGGATTCTCGGCCTCGACGAGATTCAGGTTCACCAGGGCTGTCGACGGGTCGAAATCGACGAGAAACTGGACGAAACCGGTGGCGCTGCGTTCGTAAAGCCGCTGATTCCGCCAGGCCAGCGAGACGGCCACGACCAGGCTGCCGACGACGGCCAGCACCGTAAGCACCGCAAGCGGCGGGCGTTTGAAACGGGGCCCGTAATAGGCGCAGGCACACCCCAGGATGCCGATGAGCGATGGCGACCGCTTGCCCTGAAAGATCCAGAGCATGACGAAACAGAGGCACACCGCCAGGCCGGCGAAGAACAGCGGCCGGGCCGGTTTTTCGCGCCGCGAGCCGGTGACCATCAGGAGGATGCCGGAGCCGAGCATCATGAAGTAGAATTGGCGAAGCAGGTGTTCGCCCTGCGTCGTTTCTTCGTCCTTGCCCTGAACGATCATGATGATCGAGCAGAAAAAGCCCCAGGTGAGCATGAACGGTACCAGGCCGCTCAAGGCCGGCATCGACCAGTGATAAGGTGCCCGAGGCATTTTGCCCGAAAACCAGCGGCCCGGCCCGAACCAGTAGACGAACAGGAACAGGCAAATCGCCCAGAGCGATCGCCAGTTGGCGGCCTCGACGATTTGCTCGCCATGGACCGAAACGGCCCAATCGCGATACGAAAGCGCCTGAATGACATAGACCTGAAAGAAGCCGATCATGAACAGCCAGACCGGCGCGAACGGGTCGAACCGTTTGCGGAAGACGAACACGGCCCCGAGGATCAGGGATAGGATCAAGCCTCCCGTGAGATAGGCGGGGAACGTTTCGTTCATGCCAGCGACTCCACGACGCCGCGAACTTCGTGGCCTGACTGGAGGAGCGTCTCATGAAGGGCTTCGAGGGTCCGATCCCGATAGACGTGCCAGGTATGCCGCGTGGCTCGCTGCCGGGCCGATGCGGCGAGACGGCCGCGCAGGTGCGGGTCGCGGCCGAGCCGGTTCATCGCCTCGGCCAGGGCGTCGGGATCGGCCGCGGGGACAATCAGCCCGTCCTGACCATCACGAACGACGGAACCGGCCTGGGGCGTGGTGATGACGGGCAGGCCGCTGGCCAGAGCTTCGTAGCAGACGACGGCCGAGCCTTCGAACAGGCTGGGGAAGACGAAAACGTCGTGCGAGGCCATCAGCCGGGGCATATTGGCATAGGCGACCTTGCCCGTCAGTTCGATCGTCGGATCATCCTGAGGTATCTTTTCGAGCGCGCGGCGCGGGGCCTCACCCGCGAGGGTCAGCGACCAGCCCGTGCGGCGTACCTGACGCCAGGCCGCCAGCAAGTCGCTGAGGCCTTTGCGCTGGGTGATGCCGCCCGCGAACAGGAACCGGCACCGTTCCGGCGTGGCATAGCGGGACGCAGGGGCGAACCGGTCGACATCGGCTGCATAGGGGACGACGCGGATCTTGTCGGACGCGACGCCCGAGCGGGTTTCCACAAGCTCCGCGATATGTTCGGAGGGAACGAGTACCAGGTCGGCCTGTTCGATGTCACGGCGGCGGCGATCGTGCAGGCGTTTCAGCTCGTCGAGATCGAGCGAGCCGTCGCCGAGATAGAGAGGATAGAATTCAGGTGCCCGCTGGCGTTCGCGGTCGAGGGTTTCGAGTTCTTCGTCCATATGGCCGGTGACCATGCTGAGGACGACCTTGAGGCCGCATTCGCGAGCCCTGGCCATGGCGAATTCGGAGCCGACGTCGCTGAAGAACACGGCCAGTTTCGCGCCAGCCGCGGCCCAGCGGAGCATCGATTCGGCGCATTGGCGGTCGAAACGTTCGGTGCGGTATTTCGCGATGCGGGCCCGCAATTTCGGCGAAGTGCGACCGGCCCGGTTTTCGGCCCGAATCAGGAAGTCGTAAGAAGGCAGCCGTTCGACCTGGGCGGTATCGAGCCCGGGCACGACACGCCGCTTGAGGCCGGCGTGCAGCGATTTCGTCGCCGGGATCGTCGCGGCAAGGCGTTCGATAAGGCCACGGCGGTAATGGTAACCCGTCACGAATCGGCAAAGCATGCCGGTTTCGGCCAGGCCTTTGACCAGTTCATAAGCGGGCGGGCGGGCGTCAGGGCAGAAGACGAGTACGGAACCGCCGTTTGCCGAACCGGATTCGAAATGCCGCATTGCCATCGGCTTCCTGCCTGTCGTCATGGGGGTCCATCCTTGAAGATTATATCTCGTATCATGTCTCGGTGCGATGATCAAGGCGTCCCTGTTCCTCAAACTGGCGAATTCGGGACGCGAACCGTCGAAACATCTTGACGAGGGCCCGTCGAAATCAGGCCCCGCCGCGGACGAGGTCGCGGCCTTGAATACGGGGCGGACGGTCGAGGCCGAAATGGCCCAGAACCGTCGCCGTGAAGTCGATCAGATGGAGATTCGGCTCGGGCTTATCGCTTAACGCAATTCCCGCGCCGCTGGCGATCCAGCAGCCATCGAAGTCGTGATTGGCGAGGTCCTGGCCGGTGTCGTTCTCGGCCGGGAACAGCGTGTCGAGACCCACCATGCCGTTGGATCGCCTGCGAAGTTCGGAGAAATAGGCGAGATAATCCGGCGGGGCGGTGCCATTGACTTCCTGGTAGATCGAGGCCGGTTTGAGCACCCGGTTGCCCATCGGGCGACCTTCGGGGTCGACGAGATTTTCGAGGTCATCGGCGAGCTTGCGGCCGAAGGCTTCGGCTTCTTCGAGTTTGAGGACCCCCTGCGGCTCGCGGCCGGCGACGTTCAGGAAGATCCGGCCGTAATAGCCGCCATCGCCCCAGGCTTTGGTTTTCGACCAGTCGACGAAAGCCTGTTCAAGCCTTGTCGGTTTGTCGGGCGGTTTCAGGAAGACGAGGTCGCCGCGCCGGGCCAGCCATTCGTTGAGGGCGAAGCCCCCTTCCATGGCCCGCGCGCCGTGGTCGGAAACGACGTAGACGGTTGCTGGTTGCGGCAGGGTATCGAACAGCAGGCCGATTTCTTCGTCGAGCAGGCGGTAGTAGTCAATGAGCGTGGCCAGGGCCGGGTCGATGCGGCAGGCCTCTTCGGGCGTGGCGGCATTTTCCGGCCAGTCCCGCCAGAAGGCGTGCTGGCAGCGGTCCAGGCCGATTTCGACCATCATGAGAAAGTCCCACGGGCGGCTGATGGCCAGGTGCCGTGTCAGGGCGAAGCGTTTGCGGGTCATGCGCCAGAGGTCTGCGCGCAGTCTTTCCGGCTCGTTGGTGCGGAAATTCTCGATGTCGAATTCGTAGGGATGCACGCGCGGCAGCGTGGCGATCTCGTGGGCGAGTTCCGGCGGCCAGGTGTACGGGGATTTGATCGTCGGCGTCAGAAAATCGGCGACGAGGCAGCCGTTAACCGGCTTCGGCGGATAGGTTTGCGGGATGCCGACGAGAATCGAGGCCAGCCCGGCATGTTGCAGGTGATCCCACACGCGCGGCTCCTGGTTGACCAGGGCCGTCGCCGTGAACAATTTGCCGTAACCGCGATCGGTCCGGTTCCGGAAGCCGTAACAGCCGAGTTGGCCGGGGTCCAGGCCGGTGGTGGCGACCATCCAGGCGGGCACGGTGATGGGCGGGTCACAGCTTCGCAACCGGCCCCAGCGTCCTGTTCGGCGCAGGCGATCGAGATTGGGCAGGTAGCCCGCGAGCCGGTCGAAGACCATTTCGGGCGCGGCGGAATCGAGGCCGATGACGACCAGTCGCGGAGGCTTCGGCATCGTGCGGTTCAAGACTCCGTCAGCGGGCACACCGGTGTCATCGGCGGCGCTGGGGGAACATCAGGGGCGGTGATAGGATTCGCGGGATTCCGGCAGGAACGGTTCGAGTTCCTTGACGAGGCTCTGGGCGAAATCGGCCAGAAGTTCCTGGCGTTCTTCATCCTGTGGCCGGAAGATCTCGATCGTCATGCTCGAACCGCGTGTCGTGCGGCCGTGGCTGGATCGGCTCGTGATGGGCAGGCCGCGGATGGCCTTGTGGATCGAGCCTTCGCCGAAGATGTAGTACCAGAAGCCGATGCGCTGGATCGTCGAATCCTTCGAATAGGCCAGGACCGAAATCGGCACCTGCCGGCCGGCCGGGTCGTCGAGCGTGACGGTGTCGTTGAGCGATTCCACGCGGCTCCAGCCGCCGGAGGGCAGGCAGACTTCAGGGCTGTGCCGCAGGTTCAGGCCCTTGACGGAATAGTTGATCCACAACGAAACACGCTGGCCGGGATACTTGGCGTGTTCGTAGATGCGGTTGACGTAGTCGTCGGTCTGGGCCTCTTCGACGATCTCGGACGCGATCGGTTCGTCGCGGCCGTGCCAGTCGCCGATGACCATGGGCAGGTCCGCCAGCGACTTCTTCAGGAGCGGCCGTTCGATCGAGGCGGCACGTTCCATGGCCGCGTGGGCCGCCAGGCCGAGGCCGAGAAAACCGAGAGTCAGGATGACACGGGCTTTGACGTTCATACGCGCGCTCCCTGCACGACGCTACGTGAGGCGTCGACCGATTCCGTTTCGTGCGTTTTCGTCACGCCGCCGGTTGAGATGACGTCCGTCAAAGCGTTGAGGACCACCATTTCGAACTGCAGAATCGCCAGCCCGCCGAGCATCAGAACCATGCCTTCCACCGTATGCCAGGCTCCCTGGGCGTAGTTCGGATCGACATAGTACATGATCAGGCCGGTGACGATCACGCGGGCGATATTGGCCACCATGGCGACAGGCACGGCGCTGGCGACAAGAACGACCCGATACCAGGCCGGCTTGCCGCTGAGATAGGCGACGGCAGCCGTGAGCGCCAGAAAGCCCGTCAGTTGCCGCATGCCGCTGCAGGCTTCCGCCACGAACATGCGGATGTCGCCCGGCAGGGTGAGCATGTTGCCTTCGCACAGAACCGGGATTCCGCAGGCGGTCATGACGCCGGCCGCGACACGGCTGACGATCATCTGCAGCGGATTGGCCAGCATGGTGTAAAGCGCCACCGGCAGGGGAATCATGAAGACCAAAAACGCGATCGGGAAGGCATAGGTGCGCAGCGTGCGTGAGCCGAAGACCAGGGAGACCGCGCCGGCCAGGGTGAGGATCATCGAGCTGTCGGCGATCAGGCCGATCGGGAGAAAGACGGTGATCAACCGGCCCGCCAGGCCCGCGGCGATGAGCAGAGCCCCCAGGCGTAAGCCGCCGGAATCGGCGGTCGGTGCGTTCGCCCCCGAGCGGCGCAGCCGGCGTTCGGCGGCATGGTTGGCGAAATAGAGGCTCAGCGGAGCGACCAGCCAGCCGTGGCTGTAGTTGTCGTCGTTGGACCAGACGAATGTGAAATGCTTGAGATTTTCCCAGTAAAGGGTCGTGATCAAAGCGGCCGCGGCAGCCAGGCCGATGAGGCTGGTTCGACCGTCCGGAGTGGCCCAGAGGGATTCGAAAACCGTTCGCAGGGCCGATTTGGGCGGCGATTTCTTTTTCTGTGCTTCGGCTACGTCCATGTCGTCGCTCTCCTGACCGCGCTGTCCTGACTATGCCGGGCCGCTGTCGCGACCGAGCCGGATCCGTTCGTCCTAGTTGGCACGCACCGTCGTCGCCGCCCGGACGCCATCGGGCCGGGTGTCCGACAGGCCACGGATCGTGGCGATGGCGTGCCGGTCGATTTCATGATCGGGGTCTTCGCCCCGGGCCTTTTTGAGGGCCATTTTGGCTGCTTCAGTCTTGAGCGACTGAAGA
>Ga0169931_10011373_pt1 | contig 12547 bp, 4 predicted proteins | sample Kivu_15m_20L_FD_129675 | JGI IMG/M metagenome (GOLD analysis project Ga0169931, IMG submission 129675) | Freshwater microbial communities from Lake Kivu, Western Province, Rwanda to study Microbial Dark Matter (Phase II) - Kivu_15m_20L... | ecosystem: Environmental > Aquatic > Freshwater > Lake ...
CCCCAACCCCAACCCCAACCCCAGAGTGTTTTATTGAAATATGAATAAATAAATGATGGCAAATATAGATGATCATACTTTTGACAGGGGATGCATGAGAATGTTCATGATAAAAAAGACCGATACTAGTCCTACAAAGGAAATGGAATAATTGAGAACTGGGTTTGAACTTGATGCAGCTTTATTTTCTTAAGGAGTTTCCACTCGCCTGGCTTGTTTTGTATATAAAGGTAGTATTTATCTTGATGCTTTTCGGCGAAGGCTGTTGCTTGCTTTGTTCGATTCTTAGGGCTTTGAAACCGGCTCCTCGATTTCTTATACAAGAATATCCCTTTTCTTTTGAATAGTTGATTCGACTATTCCCTAAGTCTAAGCCTCTACTTCTTAATGTTTTTTGGCAAACTATTTTTTAAAAGCCTAACCGGGATCATTCTATTAACTATGATCTTTAGATTACTTAATCTAAGCCAATGTATGAAAACGTCTATAAACTTGTTGCCTCGATACTGATTAAAAATTACTGATAGAATCATCACCGACTATGTTTATTTTTAGCTAGCTCCTTTCTTACTTATTTTCTTTTTATGTAAAACTAGATTCATTTCTGCGCAGTTAAGTAACTTTATCATACATAATTTACGCATAGTTTTAGCCTTTATCATGTCAGAAATAGTTTTTCTTTTAATGTTTTTGCGCTATTATTACAAATCGTATTGTCTAACGACATCACAGTATGGCGTATCAGCTGTAATTACGAAATCCACTTTGATAAAGTCTTGTTTAAATGAAGCAGTTTCAGTCAAATTACTAGGGTCAATATTATTTCTTAAGGCGCGCCATGTCTAAGGAACTCCAGTGAATTTTTTAGTATCCTTAGATAATGTTATCAATTCTTGTTCGAATTTGTTCAAAGATTAAAGGTATTTTTGTGCATAGGCGCTAAATTTCAATTATTGAGCATCGATGAAAATCTCTATATCATTATTCATTTCGTAAAGAATTAGCTTATGACCAGCAGTTGGAAGGCATCCCACTTTGAACTTAATACATGACGATTATTTTTTGAATTTGTATTTTTTAGTGGTTTTGTTAAAAGATATTTAGTCTTCGATTTATCCTAGGATCTGAGCATCTTTTTCAAGAAATATTTACGTTTTTGTAGCTTTATTTTATAGGTTTTGTCGTTTTTAGCAAAGGAAAAAGCGAAGATTGGTTCGAAGATGAAAGTTAGATCTTCGATTTTAGACTTCTCGAGCTGATTTTTCATTCCAAAAATTATCAGCGAATTAATAATAATGAAGAAAAATAAAACATTTGCATAGCTAGTATATAAAAAATCAGTTTGATTAGGCATGCTTACCTAGGTAAAAATCATCTTTCCAGTAACCATTATAGACCTTACCTTATCTCAAAGTAAGAGTTCCCTTTCCGTTTTTCCTTCCTTATTTTATAGTACCGTAATATACATCACCGTTAGGCATCTCGATCTTGCAAAGACCTTCAGGCTTATCTAATTTAAACTAGCCATTATACAACAAATTTTGATTTGTTTTCAGTTACCCTAAACCGATTCTTTTACCCTCTAAAAAATCTCCCATATATTTAGATCTATTAGACCAGCGATAAGTGCCTCGACCATGAGGTTTGTCATTTTTGAAGATTCCTTCGAATACGTCTCCATTTTCAAAAATCTATTTTCCGTAGCCTGCTTGTCTGAAATTAACAAAAATTCCTTTATATTTGCGACCTTTGCTATTTTCACCTCTTTTGATCTATAACATGCCTTAGCCTTAAGCCTTACCTGACTTCCATTACCCTCTATAGTTATCTCCTTAAGAATTGATCCATAAGCCATACCCATGATGAAGTCCTTGATGCCATTCGCCTGTATAGCATTATCCTGTATGCCACTGAAACTACCCTCTGCCCTAAGGTTAATTATCTTGAAAAGTTCCTTTGTAAATGCCATTTTTTGTTATTTCTACGCCTTTGACTTTATTGTTTGCTTTCCAAAGCCCTTAAAAACAGAAATTTTTAGTAATGTATAAGCCCATTCCACTTTTTGCCTGCCCTATCATTTAACCAATATAAACTGATCGACTTTTATATTAAACTGCGCAAAAATTACTTTTTACTAATCTTTATATCGATAGTTAGGGATTTTGTGGTTGATAATTTTTAAGAAACTTTTAAAGTTACTATCTTTTCGGCACTCTAGGGAGTATTTATGAAAAACTAAGAGTTAAATCTTGATTTTTTAAGTGATAAATTTACTGAAAAGTAAGATAAGGTTTGGCATACTAAGTCGTTAGATCATAAAAATTCTATCCTTTTTTTAATTTTTTTTTATTTGATGTTTGATACCTTTATCTATAAACTAAACTTTTTAGTTTTATGCGCTGCTCAGAATTCTGCTATTTTTTAGCTTTAATAGAAAGACTTTTTTATTCTCTTTAGGTCTTATTTCTAGAAGGAGTTTTGAAAGCTAAAATTACTTTGAGATAGTTTGAATTTACATCATTTTTTGCTTTTAAAGACTAATAGGGATGAATTTTAAAACTTTTTTGGTGACTTGATGATAAATTTGATGTTTCAGAATTTTTGTCAAGAGATAAAATATTTTTTTATGATTTTTCTTCTTTTCTTTAAGCTGTTTGACTGTACACTTTTCTTACTTTTTTTACATGTGGCAAATGATTTTGATGATTAGAAAAAATATATTTTGTCTTTTAAGTTTAGCTTTTATCTCTATTTTAGATTTCTTTTCGTTGACTGTTAGAAAAATCTAAAGTTTCCATGCGAAAATGACCAGTTTACGCAATATTTTATGATTTTTTATATTCTGAAAAATCTAAATTGGAATCTTCTTTATCGATTTCTAAGAAAGAAGGTTTGATTAGCTTATGCTTAAGAGAGATGAGCTCTGGTGTCAGCTAAATTATACTTTCGTTTTACATCTTGTATATAGTTACTATATAATTGTCAATTTCATTATAAATATCATTATTTTTTATTTTCAAAGATTTTCTTCAGTCTTGTAATGTTTGAAACCGAGTTCCATGTCAGTTTTGAATAATCTTAAATACTTAATTTACATTTTGTTGACCCAAAAAGCTCCTTAATTAAAGAAACCTGTTTCTTATAGTAATTTTCTTCCGCTTTAGTAGCTTGTCAAAACCTACATTATGGCCTTATTGCTGCTTTTTATTTGTCTAAACGACTAACTTTAAGGATTTGAGTAAATGTTTGTGATAAGTTTGTTTAAAATATCGTAAGCTCTTTAAGTTTTGTCAACACTGCTTTGTTTCTACAGTTTTAGAAAAAGTTTTGCAAATTTTTACGTAGGACTCAAGCTGTTATTGTCAGTTTTTTTACTTGTTGAGACTTGGGGCTTCATTGTGAGATTAGCTGTGCTGGCTCTAGGTAAATTTTTTGAAAAATATATTTGAGCTTCTTATCTCCTGCATTTATTCCATTTTTTACTAATAAAATCTGCCAACATTTAAGCCATACCTGTCTGAGTCATTTTACTTGGATTATGCTGTATCAAAATATTACTATTTTTGTTGTTTATCAGCCATTATTGATAATTTTTCTAATTTTCTGTACCTTCTTGTGGCTATCTTAATATTCCTGAAGATTAAATTTTAAGGGTTTGGTACATAAAAGATTATTATTTTCCAGGCAAATGTGAGTAGATGCGCATTTTTTATTTTAGCTGAAAACTTTCATTTATGTCAGCACTATCGAAAAGTTGGATAGGTATTCTTTTTGTTTGATATTTTTGAGACTACCAAGTATCTTTAGCGAAAATTGGATATTAAGTTAAAAAGAGTTAGATTTCTTCAGGTTCAATTAGGAATATTTTTACTGGATGTGTTTTTTATTTTATGAAAGTTATGACTGAATCTTTAACATTTTTGTAAATGCCGATAATTACTATTTTTTTGAAATTTAAAAGTGTTTTGATGCTTGATGCATTTTCCTATTTAAAATCTATGACTAAGGTGTCAGTAAGGTAAGCTTTTTTTTATTTTCTATAACTTAACTAAGGTTGTAGTATAGCGATATCTGAAGTCCTGCGCAACGTGTTAAAAAGTGTAGAAAAAGAAGGTTTATAGACATCACTACGATGCTAGATCTATTATTCTATTTTGAAAAAATACTTGCTCGAATGCTAGTGCTGCTGAGTATCTGATATGCCTGATATGCACCCCATTATTTATTATCTTTTAAACAAATTTTATAAGTTTGAATAAATTATAAAGACCCAGATTATATGAAAGGTCATTATCATTTTTTGATTCCGATCAGAAAATGACTAAAAGAGTTAACGACTCCAAGAGTAGCAACTGTTCCTCCAACGATGGCTAACATTTGAATAATCAGTTCGTAAAATTTAGGATTATGCTTACGATAAACGATCTTAATCGGTTCTATTTAAGTAAAGAACATGACAGCTTCAAATTATTAACCAGGACTAACGTTGTTGGTAGTGCTTCTTAAGGAATATCTATATTTTTCACTACTTTTTGCAGTACCGTTACCCTATATAACTACTGGAATTATTTTGAGATGACTATAGTAATCTTTTCTATTGCTTTCATCTAGATAATCTTGAACAAACTGCTTATTTTTGAAATTTCCTTACAAGTAATTGATATAATTTTAGATACTTTAAGATTTATGATAGATAGGAAACTCGAAATTATTATCTTCAAGGCCGAATTCAAGTGTATTTATGCGATAAGACATTCTCGCTTGCTGCCTTAGTTCTTAGCTGGTCATCAAATATAAATTGTTATATGCTGATGGCTTTATAACAAGAGTTCCAGGTGTCTGTATAAGATTTGCATTACTTTTGGCAGATTTAGAGTACCGAAGATTCTGCATTGCAGGTTTTATCTTAAATTATTTTGGAAATTTTGAAGTTAAATATTAGAATCTTGAATTCTCGTATAGATGGCGCCATTTTGCTGTCCTTGAGGCACATGTTGCATGGTTAACTTCTCTTGAATATTTTCTTCTCGATATTCCATCTCATCATAGAACTCTATAGCCAAAACTGCATAAATAAAGAGTTACCGTTGCAAGGCATTTTGTTGAAGATGATATCGATGCGTACAGGTAAATATTATGATTCATCGTTTTATACTGCCAAAAATGTGTAGAATCTTTCCTCATAAAACTCTTGTACCGAGTAAAGTATAAGAGAAGCGGCTGCCTGTATTTACAAGATTAGTACAATTAAAGCGATGATCGTGAACATTCCTCCTGTTGCGGATGACAGTTATTGGTCGGTTTGTATCTTTCTGAAAAAATCAATTTTTTTTAGCATCTTTTCGCACGTCACTAAATATCAATAATTAAGATATTAATCCATAAATATTGTCATCATAAAAAAATACAATAGATAAAATAAGTAATTTAAGTTTTGATCAGATCGATATATAAACACTCTTATTATTATTTTTAAAGAAAATGAGAAACGAAGAAGAGATTTACTAATCAAACGAAAATGTTTTGGAAAAACTAAGGTAGATCATTCTGAATATAGTAATCTAAATTAGAAAATTTCAGTACAAAAGAGTGGTTAAAGAGAACTTTATCGCTAATATGTCGGACTTTATGTTTCAAAGACAGCCCTTTCCGAAGACTTTTTTATGTAATTGATCACTAAATTAGAATGCTTTGTGAACATAATTTTGTTCAGAAACTATTCAAGTCTCATAAATAAGTTGGTTCGATGACGATTCTATAATGTTTTCATCTTCTTCTGGCAAATACAACTCAAATAAATTCACTAGTTTACCTATTTTCACAGTCAAAACTACACTAATTTTTGTTCTAATCATTCGATATCAACAAATAGTAGCATTAGGCTATTGAATACTACGTTCAATTGCTTAAGGCTATCATCATGAGAATGACATCAGGAGGAATGTAATTAGTGCAAATGTTTTGCAACAACAGGACTCCTTCATTTCCTTTACTTACAGCTGCTAGCAGTCTTGCAATCAGCAGTCAAAGTGATTAATTAGTAAAAGTTACAGCGCAGCAATGTGTATTATTTTTGGTTTCACTTTTAAATACAATAGACATAGGTCGCGGATATCTGAGCTAGCTTCAAATGATCATTTTTTATCACGAACTGACGATGGATCTCATAAAAACATAAAGAAAAGATCAGTAAGGATCGATTAAATATTTGGTAGACCTTTTGGGAGCACTTAGTCATACATCGAATGCTTTTTTAGTTCTTATGAATATAGTCGTCAACATAGTGATCCTTAGACAGTCTCAAAATACCCCAATAGTCCTTAGATTTGTAAGGACTTTCACTTCATTTATCGCATAAAGTTAAATAATTTCTTTATAGAAGAAAAAATAATCAATTATTCTTGTGACTCACATCATAAATCGTCTCTATTTTAGTAGATTCGTTCACAGCACCTATCTTGCATCGGCAAAAAATTTGCCTTCAAGACTTCTTTTTCCAAGGCAAGATCTGAGTTCATCTATAAGCAAACGAGGACAAGATTTAGGAACTCTTTTGATCTAAAATACACAATAAAAATAATTAAAATTGATGCATAACTGGGGAAAATTCAATCGAGATAGTGAATAGATAATTAAACTAAAGTAAGGTGGTTAAAGAAAATCAAGAACTAACAGTATATTTGGATTTTTCGCAGCCAAAACGAATCCCGCAGAATAGTATTTGAATCAAGTTTTAGAGATGTCAGGGCTTCGAAACGATCAGTTAAATGTTCCTTTAGGTTAGCTAAATACGACTATCAACTACAAAACCTCTCTATATATAGTTTAGCAAATGCTCTTAAAATAAAAAAGAAAAGGACAAAACATAAATTAATATGATGCTCACTGCAACGAAACCTAAGGAAAATTTTAGCTTAATTAAGCTTTTTGTCAATAAATATTAAATATGTTAAAAAGCATTGAAGCAAAAAATAAGAATTTGCAATAGAATTGTTAATAAACGATAGAATGTCATTTTTAGCTGGCATTTTTGCAAAAATTATCAAGTTTTTTAAAAAATAATATCGGCGATTACCTATTACCTTAGCAACCCAGTATTAAATTGAATAGTTTATACTTCATAAATCAAATAGGTAAAAAACTGCAAATTTGTGGTAATCTTGAGAGAAGAGCAAAAAATTGGTTACTCAGAAAATCATAATAAATTCAGACAAATATACATGAGTTGACAATACAAAACGATTTTAGGCATATTATTGACTACATTAAATAGAATCGTACTTAAAAATATTTGTCTTAGCCTTGCAGTTATTCACCTGGGACTTCTCTTTTAAGAATATAAATTTAATAACAAGTTTTTAAGTATTAAACTATTCGAATTTATTTAGATCCTACTTTACCCTCGATAAACGCTTATACTTTATCGAGATGGGTTTAGCATGTTTCTAATGCTTAGTTTAGGAAAAAACACACGATCACACATTTTGATCAAAATTAAGGAGAACTCACAATAGGACCATCTTAGAGTTTTATTGGTTTCAAAGGAAGTTATAGAAATTAGTAGTAACTATTCAGATTTGAAATTAAAGATAAAGATGGAGAGATTTTTTCATAAATAGATACGATGATTTTATTTAGTGAAATGCCCAAAGGATTTAATGCAAAAAGTAGCAATCACGCCAAACAACTAAACTAATAACTTGACGATTTGCAATTAATCGTTGAAGAATTCATTATCAAAATAATTCCTTCATATTTTGAGAAGACTCATAATCGTTTGTGTTAAAAACTGAACTCAGATAAAAAATGAATTCGAAGCCTCATATTAATACTTTTAGTTTTTCATCTTATTTTATGCAATTTCAATTATGTTTTAATTCTAAATAACCATTTTAGTTGCAACTTTTATCATCGATTTTGAATAAAAAGGGTCCTTCTGCTAAGTTTGACTAGCGAGTATGAACACTATAGCATAGATAGGATAGATATTTTTATATTTGATTGATGATAGTTGAAGTAGATCAAGCTTGTCTGAGTTCTTCTCTGTTGATTTCAGGTTGAGGTGTTTGATTTTCTTCCATTTCTTTTTTGATCTTAGCGAAAAAGTCCTTTTCTTTACCTGCTGGAACGATCAAGGCCTTGCGTCTATTTGGATTTCTAGTGATCTGGGCCTCTTGTAGCTAGCTTTCGAAAAGCGACACTTATCTATTCTCGGACATCGATTTCTATAATAATTATTACATCAGCGTAAAAACCTTTTGATATATAACATAGCCTACCTTATCGGCTTTAAATATTTAATCATTATTTATATCGTAAAAATACAAAAAGATTTCAAAGTGCATTTATATCAACGTAGGCTACAACATTTCGTGGTGAGAGCACTAAAACCTTTCTAGTATTACGACTATTAATTTTCTTCAAATATTTTCCAGAATCTCAGCGTTTAATCTGCTGAGGCGGTACATATCGTAGAGTTATCTGGAGAAAGAACCATATGTAATACTCTTTGAGAATGACCATGAAGATCAACTACCTTATTGAAACCTGGATATCTCCATAGACTCAATTGATTTTCGCTGAATCCATGGGAACTTAGAATCTATTTATCCTTGGGATTCCATATCAAAGAGCAAACTTGACTGTCTGTATTGATAGTATTGATTAATTTTCCTGTTTAGATGTTCCAAAAACGCATAGTTTGGTCAGAAGTTCCTCCTCCTGTAGCAAGTAGATTTCTTTGCCAGGGGCACCACGCCAAAGCTTTTACAGCAGCTTTGTGGCCTTGAAGTTGATGTCTGATTCTTCCAGCGCTTAAATCCCAGACTAAAGCCAGATTATCGTTGCTTCCCGATGCTAATCCACAGGCATCATGCTTGAGCCCGCAAACTTCACCCCGATGTCCTATTAACTTAACACTTCCAGACTGTGAAGATCTGTAATCATGTCCAAGAATCTTTGTATCTTTAGATCCAGTGAATAGCATCCCATATGTAAAGGCAGCTGAAGAAACACGATTCGAATGTCCTTTAATAGTTTTTATCAAACGCTCTCTTTCGACATCATAAAGTTATATCTTTCCAGAAGAGAGTCCGACTGCAAGTTGATCTCCTGCCGGATGAAAAGACAAAGAACACACATAGTCGTCTTCTTTTACGCAAAGCTATCTGATAGCTTGAGGTGAGTAAAGATACACTCTTTATCCGAGTCCGATAGAGAGGATTCCGCTTCTTCCCCAGTCAAGTAAATTGAGATAGTAATCATCTTTGATTTCAGGGGCATCCAGGATCTTTTCAGGCTAAAGTTGTATATTTCTCTTGGCAACTTTACGTTCGACATGTTCTCCTTTTTTGAGCAATAAATTCTTGACTGAACTCATGCAATATTTTTGTGGCATTCCCAGTGGATTTTCACACACATTTTGCTACCCTAGCATCTCTTTGCTTAGAATATGCTAATAATTTTCTTGAAAATCTTAGGCCATCATAGCTTCAACTGGCTTCTGAAGTTGAGGCCTGTGAGTTGTACGATTAAGGATGAATCTATCTAGAGGGCTTCGGTTATTTTTGATGCAGTCTTACATATTCGTTAAAATATAATAAGCTTATATTAACTGATTTTGGCTCTCTAGCCTGACAAAAGTATATTTATTTAACGGTTTATTTATATCAAAGTTTTGTTGTCTAAATTTCTCTTTTAAGCTTTTTGATCGTTAAAAATTGATCAGTGAATCTGATTTATATGTATTCATAAATGCAGCGAGAAATTAATGATCAAAATCTTTCCAATCTTCGAAGTCCAGAAGCAGCCAATCCGCTTTTATCCAAAGTCCTAGGGGTCAAAAATCGACTTTTTTCTGAAACCGTAAGTTTACTACTAGTCTTTTTCTTTCGATGAGTCATGGAAGGGGTAATATCATGAAGAGGAGATCGTCCTTCTTTGTTGGCCATCTTCAATGGTGTAGTCAGATATCTAGCAGGCGTTTAGTTTTACTTGTCTTAATCGATTTCTGGCAGCTATTGGCATTCTTACGGCTCCATTCTTGAATCAAAGTCACCGATAGGATTTCCCATTATATCAAGAATCTCCTAGTTTCCTTATGATTCTTCTTTGTCGTTTTAGATAATTCTTTTGAAACTGTTGGAAAATTAAATGAAAATGTCAGGACTCGTGTTTTAAGGTTTTATTTGTTAATAGAATTACGCGATGTGAATGGGTGATGAAAACATTTAAGGTTTGTGATTTTAGGGACTAGCTGAAGGTTAGAGCTAAACTCCGAACTCTGGAAAAGTAATTTTTTTATTTTAGGACTGATTAGTGTAGTTCATAGGCAATTATTATTAGTTTTTGTTTTATGAATGTCGTTAAATATAAGATGAGAGATATTAACGAGTCATTAAAAAAAGTATCAAAATGATGATAGACTTTACTAAAATATCATTACTATGCTAATATTACTATTTTTTTTACTAATATTTTTGATTCCAATCTTTGATTGTGATGTTTGTATACATAGTGTATATTATCAAGCTTGTCTATATTAAAATGGGAAATTAGTCAAATAAAGAAACCTAGTAAGAATCTTTTCGTAAAGAAGATTGGTTGTTGCTTGAAAAACATCAAGATTGTATTATATGGCGGCATCAAAATCGACCTTCTTTGATGATCGAAGAAAGAAGTTTACCATACAAATAGGGTGAATAGTTTCAACAAATAATGATGTATCTCTATAGGAAAAAATGTCCTTATCTAGTCAACGCGTATCTACTTTAGGAGCAGAAAAATGATGAGATATGCAAATCACATACAAAGAGATCTTTCTTTTTAGAAAGGATACCCATCAGATTGTCTTTATTGTAGCATGTTCCTTTTCCGGATTATTTGCATATTTTTTAAGCAGCTTTTCAAGGCTTTTCTCATTTGGTCAACTACAAACGCAAATATTTTAGTGTTACTGAAGATATGATTGGACTGAATATTGAAGGAAACGCCAGAGTATGGATGAATTAAGATTTTTGGGATAATTAATTTAAACATCCTGACGTAAGTTAGCAGAAAATGGTACGAAGTATCATAGAATCAATATCAAATTGTATCGATAAGCGACTTCCACCAAATATTCCTTTAATTTCTTCATATTTTTATCGTAATGAAGACACTTTAACTTTTCAAGAAGCTTATGGAGAGTTCAAAAACTACGTTTACTTGTACAATTCAGGGATGATACCTAATCGTTTAGAATGTATTCATAATGTAGGTGGAACAGATACGATTTTAAAACAAGTTTCTTCTCTCAGAAAGTAATATATTTAAAACTATCAAAACAGTAAAATAAATAGTTATTATAATTTAAATAGTAACTTGAGCTTTGGAAATCATCAAAATCAAATAATTTCATTGAATAATGGTTATCAAAATCATCAGATAATTTAACATAATAAACTTTAAAATTCATATGGCGTTCCTCAAATACATTTTCAATCAAAAGCACCAAAAACTGTTAACAAACCTATTGTTTTTAATGATACCCAAAAATTAGCTTAAACAATATAAAGTTTTAATCCTGTAAGATACAATAATATGCTTTCGAGTTCAACCAGAAGATAGTCAAATCAAACTAAACAACCTCGGTTTTCAAGTTTAACCTAAAATAAACCACCTCTTACTTTTAGGTCAGCTTCTCCTGTTATCTTTTCAAGTCCTCAAAACATACTGTAGAATAGACCTCAGATTACTTTTCAATCTAATAAGATTCCTAATCACATAAATAATAATTTTTCTTAATCTAAAGGCAAAGAAAAAACTGAATCTTTTGTTTAAACTTATCATTTTTCTCATCAAAAGACTAATATGCCAGTCGTACCTCCACTGTATTCTTAAAGACATGCTATAAGTAATAACGGACTGAATAGAACTGAAAGTTTTACCCAACGAAATCCAATAGTCTCAAAACCTATATATACAGTTTAAGTCACACCTGGCATAGGCTCTCGAATACAAAAAAAATCTGAGAAAAACGAGCAAAATATACAGTAAAAATCTTATGCAAACACTGAAAGAGTAAATAAAATACAAACAACTATAAAATTTAATAATAAAGACTACAGACCTTAAGCATCTAAACCGCAAAATTAAATTTTATCTGTATAGACAAACAAAAATAATAATGATCCTGGCAATCAAAAATAAAATAATATAGATTAGACATAGAAACTTTTGAAAATATATGAAAGTTAGAAATAAATATAAAATAATCCTGTAAATATTTAATCTGTTAAGTTTTAATAACAATCAAACAGCAAAATCACAAAAATATATTAATAAATCAAGCCTTAATAAAAAAATATTTAGGTCAAATAAGTATTAATCAATACAAATAATTACAAAGAAGACAAAACTAGTCCTTAACTTCTTATGTTACTGAGTAAACCTCAAGAAAACATAATCACAGATTCTCGTCCTTTTATTAAAAACAGTCAAAATATTTAACTTTAAGCAATTCTCAAAAATTACGATCAAAAAAGGTACTAAAATCCCTCAGAAACAG
>Ga0169931_10011374_pt1 | contig 12546 bp, 9 predicted proteins | sample Kivu_15m_20L_FD_129675 | JGI IMG/M metagenome (GOLD analysis project Ga0169931, IMG submission 129675) | Freshwater microbial communities from Lake Kivu, Western Province, Rwanda to study Microbial Dark Matter (Phase II) - Kivu_15m_20L... | ecosystem: Environmental > Aquatic > Freshwater > Lake ...
CAATGAACTTAAAGAGCAGTATCCTTAGGCTGATAAATTGTTCAAAAATAGTCTCAAGATGGCTCAGAAAAAGTACGACCCCTCGCATATAACAATCAAGAAAGTGAGACTAAAAATGGCAAAGGTTTTATTGAAGCTAGGCGACATTGACCAAAGTTTCAAGACACTCTAATAACTCCAATAAGAGAACTAGTAAGATCTAAGGTAAAGTATAAGGAAGACCAATGTATAGGTATAGATAGATGACTAGAAAATTACTTTAGAGAAGTTGATTCTGACCTAGCTGAAGACAGTTATTGAAACCTAGTAGAATAAACTAAATCTTACGCAAGCTGAGGTGGCCAAATACAGGTAAAAATATTAAAGTCTTACGAAAACGTACCATATAAAGTAGCCTTAAACCTGATAATTTTCATTCTTAATATCTAACATTCAATATTCCTGTGAGTTTGATATTGTATTTAAATATGGATTTCAGTCTAGACGGAGAATAAGTCAGCCACTCCCCTCGCACCGAACCCCATCCAGAATCATAACTCCCCAACCCTTTCGTCAAAGTATTTAGTGTCTCATACAGCCATCACGCTAAACTGCAGCTTAGCCGCCCTCAGAACAACAATCATAGTCACAACAATCATAGTCACAACAAGCACAATAATCGGCGCCTCCGTAGGGCTGTGGCAAGTTTGTTTCTTTGGCTTTCTACTAACAATTTTTTCAAGTTAGTCAGTAGTAGGTCCTTGAACGCATCAAGCTAAACTTCATACCAATCAAACGTGAATTTTTCGAGAAAACAAAATAGAACCCTGATTTCTACGGTCCTTTCTGGATACTCACCACCATCATCTTTCTGTTAGGATCCACAAGCAATTTGGCAAGATATTTTGCGAATTGGTAGAAAACAGAGTATATTTTAAAACTAGAACTAGTAAGATATGGAGTCATCATGGTCTATAGCATCGGATTTGGAGTACCAGCACTGCTTCATCTCGTCCTCAAATTTCTCAAATGCACCACTCTTTCTCTCCCTGACGTAATTTACACAATATTAAGCTCATTTGCATATACGGATATTCTTTCGGCTGCTTCATCTTAGTCTTCCTACTTTGCATAATCCCCTATAGTTGGCTTCAGTGGTTGTTGATGATATACGGAATGGTGAACTCTATTGCTTTTTTGGTACTTAATTTGATGGAGTATTTGTAGCAGATTTAAAAGAAGGCGTTGATCGTGTATGGAATCATAGGCGGAGTGCAGATCTTTCTGTTTTTGATGTATAAGCTAGTCTTCTTCGATCTCATCTACGACGAGTGAAAGTGATCAATACAGTCATTATACTACAACTACTATCTAACATACATTATCAATAAAAGTAATAAGAATTTGCTTTTCAAAATAAAATTTTGTTAAATTTCATATTTTTTTTAGTTTTTCCATCGTATAAATGCCTAGAATCACTTAACTTTTTCAACCTAAAAATTTTTTGGTGGTCGTAAGCGCGTTGACAAATTCTCTAAACTTTTCCCTCGTAATTTGGTTTTTTAAGTCAGCTACACTTACAAAATAATCTCTGATATCTTCTTTTTTGATACCAAAAGCATCCGCTAGTCTTGCGAACCCCTCCATTTCGATCACATCTTCTTATCTATTGCAAAATCTATTGAAAATTCTATCAGTTAGTTTTTGAAGGTACTATTCATTACTGTGCTTGGTCATGCTCTCCATAAACTAAATAAATTTCTTCTCTCCAATTACTTTATCTTGATTGTTGTATTCTTTGAGAAAAGCTATTAAGATAGATTTATAATTGAGTCTGCTCTCGCCCTCAGGATTGTTAGGGTAGTAAATGCTACAGACCATCTAGGCAAGCAATTCAATCGGAATTCCATCTTCGAGATGATAGTGAAACGCAAGTGTCCTAAAAATGATTTTAGGTGATAATTTTTTCCTATCCATTTTTATATTTATTTATAACTTATGTCCAAAGCACCCTCCTAAGAAGACCAGAAAAGACTAGAAGAAGCCAGATAGATGAAGAGAAAGAAGAAAGAAATGAAATAGCAACAAGAAGCGTAAAAAAAATTGAAAGAATAACAAGGAGTCATCGATCAAGAAGTTGTTATTATATATGAATCTGGACTTGCTGATGCTTATAAATGTACCAGAAGGTTTATTTAGATTTTTTGCAAGAAGCGTATAAGGAACAAGTCAAAGTCAATATCTATGAATTTGCAGCACAAAAGATATTAAAGTATGAAAAATTAAAGAAAGAAAAAAAAGATAAATTACGCAAATTAGAGCAATTTAACGAACCTAAACCTGTATGAAAGTATTCTTAAAATGATTGTTTTGATGATTTGAATATAAAATGGTTAGTTATAATGAAAAAATTCAGATTATAAAGCGTAAAACCCAAGTAGGAAGACGCAAAGGTTGAAACTGGCAAAAGCAGCAAACTTGTCAGCAAAATTCAATAGTAAAACGAACGAAAAAAACGACAGTTGTAGAAGTAGATGGCCATGGTCAAGAGCAAACTGGAATAAGCGGCCTCTGGTATCGCTTAGACATAGAAAAAATTAGACACTGATCTCTTTTTGAAAAAACAAAAATAAAAGCAAAAGTAGTATGCCAAGAATTTAAATTCATAGTACTAACGGCAAAAGAAGTAAAGATAATCTAAATTGTATAGAAATTAAAAGTAAACAGGGTCGCAGAAATTGATGTTGACTTCGAAAAATGATATGCCTTTCGAGATCATGGGGGCTATAGGACAAATAGGACAGAGAGATAATCCTATGAAGAAGTGGGTGATGGATGATCATCATATAAGACTCGACGAAATGGTGCTTCAAAAATAAAAATCATAATATTTTGGCTAATTTTTAAGAAAAGCTGAGGCATAAAAACTGCTAAATAATTCTTAAAATGTGTGGCGAAGGGCCAAAGAAGTATCCTCAGACTGTACTCAAATCAAGTATCTGCCTGTAATCGTTCAATAGAGTCAACTGTAGCCTAGCGATTACGGGTAGCCCTTGATTTCAGCCTTGTCTCTTATGCCGCCTGCCCTCAGCTAAGTTCTTTACAGACAATACCCAGGAGTCGATAAATAATAGTATTTTTTATTTAAATTTTACCCAGGCGGCGACAGAAAAAGTATTTTAACTGACTAATGGATCGAAGTACGATAGTACTAACGCAAACAAGTTAACGTCAATAGTCGAAACAGAGACGGACTCACTTTCTGGAGCACTCTTGTATAAAAAGCTTACAGAAAAATGTATTTTGATCAAAAATCACCATGCAACTTGCTTGAAGCTGTAACAACTGTATATGGAATCGACCCGTAGATCATTTCTTTTGATAGCAAAGTAGCTGTTAAAGAAAACTGGCCTAAAATATTGAGCGCTTTAGTAAGCAATCATCCAAAAGCTATTGTAGCGTTTGTCGACAGTAAAAGTTCAACATAACATCGATGTTATCCTTTGAAGAATGTTTAATTTCCTCAGATACCTAAAAAAAAGAAAAAAAATCAATAGCCTGTTGCTGTCCCTTAGATCCTTTACCATCTTAGCAATCCTTATGCAGGTAAGACACTTAAATCAGATTTTATTAACAAATTTAGTTTGACTTAACTTTTGAACAAATTTGATAAAATTCTTATTTTGAGAGAGTATCCTTAGCGGTGGGGAGGCATAAGGGTCAAAGTAGAGTTCATGTCTAACGGTCCTATTAGTATAACGGGTTCTTAGTGGACTAAAAATAATCAATACAGTTTTACTTTGACAAAAAATAGTGATGTGCGTATCATAATGCGTCGCAAATGGGGCAGTCTATTTTAACCTAACGACAATTAATTCACTTTCGGCTTCATGCTATTCAAAAGTCCACAAGGAGACAACTAAATCAGCTGTATGAAGGTCTAAAATGTCGTTTGCAAGGTGCGCAATATAGATATAAATGGTTGTATTTTCACGGGGCAACTCGCTAAAGGAACCTATATCGTGCTTCCTTTTACACATAATATAAGTCAGCAATACCTTCAGTGTTTTAATTTAGACATTTTAGCTGAAAGATAGTAATACGTGTCGATTAATAGATGCAAATTGCAAGACTACTATTACGACAATATTCAAGCTAACTCAAACAAAGTGCTTCAGAAATTGCAAAGCAAAGTTCGCTATTAAAAACCAAAAATATAAAAAATAATGCTTCCTCAGCTGTTCTTCGATAAAACCTAAGGAGGTCTTCTTAGACAGAAGGACATATAGGCCATAGGACTCACACTTTCAGCAGCCAATCCAGCGGATTACTTCATCCCTGGTAAGCTCAAAAATTTACTAGTTTCTGGAGAAATAACATAGACAAAAAAATAAAAATAAGCAAAAAAGAGTGCACAAGTATAAGAGATGGAAAGATATTAAAAATAGTAGGCACTTAGGGTGCTTCTAGGCTATGATGTACTGCTCGGATAAGATCTCAATCAAGGTTAAGTGCTCGCAAGAATATAATAAACCAGTGACGAGATAGATTTAAGCAACTTTGGGCTAGGATAAGAGTATTTTTTTAGTTATTTAGAGGACTTTTGGCTGTTTTGTAGTCGCTTATGGTGTACCCCAGATTGGCACGAATCGATGTTTCATATAATGATCTTACAGTAATGACTTTTCTACCTAGGATAGTGCGATAACATATTTATGTTACTACCTTTAAAAAGGAAATAGAAACTAACTTGAATAGCTGAATGTCACGGGAAATGTATTTTCTGCTACAGGAATCAAAGCTTTGCGAGCTTTAAAAAAAATTTACAATAAACTTCAGATAGTTGGAGCTAAAATCGATTGATCTTTGTCATGTTACATGTTTTTACATACAATTATGCTAGATAATGATATTTTGTGGTGTGTGTCACCAGATATGAGCATCTTGATCAAAAATCAATAACCCTTTGCTCTCCACCTCAATCCTTCCTCTTTTTTTCTATCTTTGTCTTTTCGTAAGTTCCTTAATAGTTTTACTTAATAGAGTTTTCGGGTGTTTCTATGACCACTTTTAAACCTGAGCGGCAGTCATTGTTCTCTAACTGCCAAAAACAACATAATAACAAAGAACTCCTATATTAGTCTAGTCGCTCCAACCACCATCATCCTACCTTGAAAATACTACTGGTAGTCCGTTCATCTAAAAAATAGATCCGATTTCTGGAGTAAACCCTGGGAAATATTTTTACAGAACTTTTAGGTAACTCACAAAAGGCAGTAATTTGTCAACTCCTGGTCGAAGTAGCTACAGTTTGCAGCAAAGTGGATGCTAATTTATGAGTTTTGGTTGAGCTGGATGCGAAAGTGGAAGGGAAAGGCAGCGTTTCCAGGTCTAATTTTTTAGTTTTATGTAGGAATGAGGAATATGTTTGTATTTGCAGTTCCATATTTACATGCCTTAGATCTATGTCATTTTGTCTAACACCTACAAATCTTATATTTTGTGATGCGGGGCCTCGTATATCGACTAATTATGGCATTCACTCGACTCATCCTTGAAACTCGAGCTTTTTAATATGAAAGACGAATACATCTAAGGCCGACTATTTCCCTATGTTCTATTATCTCTGATTCTCCTCAAGATGGGAAACTATTTATTCCCTTACGACACATTATCTCTCATTGTTTCTTACCCTCCGAGTGATGACAAATGCTAGCTGCCTTCCCAATCGTTGCTATAAATAATGAAAACATTTTTGATGTTCAAGTAGTAAGAAAACAATTATTACTTGTATGAGTCATCTTCTCCTTATAGTACTTTTTGCATTTATCTTAACTATTTCTCTGGGTCCACCACGTATAAAGGCCATTGCAGATTACTCTTTTGTGCACGAATCACTGCTTTTTTGCTATCTAGCGATTAGCAGTCTACAGCCTAGATTGAGTAATGTTTTTTGAGTTGATTGAGACTCTAAAGAAGCGTCTAGGATGCTTTTTGTTTGTTTTTCATATATTTTTTAACCCAGTACAGCCATATTGCTGAGAAACCGTCGTCTTGGATCGTCTACATCACAACTCTATTTATTAATAACAAAGTAACAAAAATCTATTAAATGCCTTATGTTAATTCTACTCATCAGTCATCTTAGTCAGACCCCGCTCTCTCTTACTTGACAGGTTATTTCTTTTACTACTATTTCTATCTTTCCTATTCTTCCTTGGCCAGTCGAGCTTACTTTTTGCTCTTATCGTTGTATGCCACAATATTCTTATTGTAAGGATTGTCAGGATGTTTTTAGAACTAAATAATATTCTAGATACTTCTTTGCGCATCAACTGTATTCTCTGCGATCTTTTCATTTTCGGAAACTAGAATTTAAGCTAAGTTTAGCGTTTTTAAGAAAATGCTTCAAATGCGGCTTTGTATCTTTTTTCAGGATGTTTTTCTTATGTTCCGTCTAGAACTCTTAAAGCCTCATCAACGGTTGTAGCCACCTAATGCTCTTGTAAAGCATGGTTAGGATTTTCTTAATAGAAAACTTTAAGATGCTCGTCATTTTTAGTTTCTTTTTATACTTGATTTTCCTCTACATTTCTAGCAATTTCTGCTTGGGTCAGTTTCTTCGTCGCAAAGGTCTCTTTTTTCTTATCTGTTTAGTAAAAGAATTACTTATTTTTTCCATTTATCTTTATTACTTCTAAGCCAGTTCTCTCAACTCCTGCTTGCGAGCTATCTACTTCTATCTCTTGTCTTATTTTTATTTCTACATCATTTTTGTATTACTTTTGCATTCATGGCTTTGTCTGTCTATGAATCTTTCCACTTTTTTCCTTATCTTTCTTATTATTTTTTCTGAGCATTCTACTTCTTCTTGGCATCTTCTCGTTCTCGCTTAGCGTTAGCCCTTACTTTTATTCACTGTACTTTTAGTTAGTCGACCAACCCATTAAAAGTAAATTAGTTTATAAATATAGATTGAACATCAAGGGTCTTGACTGCTGCCAAATTGATTTGTGATTAAATTTAATTATATTGGTTTCTGAATTTCGTTGAGCTCCATCGTGGTTGGGTTGGATTCCAATACTTTTTTTCTTCGCACTCTAACCGCTTTGTTTTTAGAATCTTCATCTGATTCCTTTTGATTTTCCGAGCTCTAGTAGTTCACACTTCCTGAATTTTTCTCTTAGCTCTGACTGTTCTCAGACTAATCTTTATCTCTAAGTGGAATGCATCTCCATATGATAATCATTCCCAGAATATACAGTCCAACTGCGCCTATAAGCCATCCAAAAGCTATTCCTACTATCGCTCCTTCTGAGATTTGCTAATGGTGATTAGTGACTGTCCAGCTGGCCTTAAAAAGCCCGTTTTCATTTAAACTCATATCGATTTATAAATCAAAATAACTAACTCGAATGGGTTGTGTCAGTGCTGGAAAACAGAAAATTAACCCGAAATCTATCATCAACAAGGAATCACTCCTCGCTTTGCCTTAGGAAAATTTAGTCTGTGGCGTATGTGCTCTCTAATTCGATATGGATGATCACTATCCTGTCATGATATGCATAAACCAGCATAATTTATGCAAAGCTTGTGTGGTCAAGTTCAGCTAGCTCACAAACCCTGCTTGCCCCTATTGTAGATAGAGTATTGATTCTGCTTCGGTTAAAAAAAATAGAATTCTTATGGAAATTTTGACTTAAAAAAACAAAAAAGTATAGTCAGCCTCAAATATCTAAAGTCCTTTTTAGGTCACCTTAAAAGAAGCCAGAAGTCTTAATTTATAGAAAATAATCTTCCTTTTAGAGTCAGGAATGGACTTAAAAACGATAAAAGATTTGCATTTATGGGATAAAAAAATACCAAAAATTATAAATTTGAATGCTTTTTCTTAGCTTAAATCATTAGATATGCGTATTTTGATGCTGATATAGATAAAAATAACATTAAAGAAATAAAGAATCTGTAAAGTTTGACAGGACTTACCTATCTTAATCTCGGCAAAAATAGTATTTAAATTATAAGTGGACTTAAAACTCTCAAAAAACTACAATTTTTAGATCTATGTAAGGTTATTAACACTTAGGCCACAATCGAATATTCAAAATTTAGAATATATGCGAACTGAGTGCTCTCATGACTTTGAACTTGAGTAAATATATGTCTATACAGGCAGCAACTACATCACGATAGTTGAAAATCTTCATCAATTAAAACAACTAAGCATTCTCTACCTAAGTAACGCCTTTTCTATTCAGATTTCAATCTGATTAACCCTGAAAGTAATTCGGGAGCTTTAAGGGCCTTACAACACCGAGGAGTCCAGTATTAGATCAGTAGTAGTCGTAAAAATTGATCATAAATATTGAGTTTTCACATACTATCACCTTTAGTATATACTTTTTTTCGACTTTGCCTGCTCTTCGTCGTACTCGAATGCGGAGAATCAAAATATTTTTTGTTAGCATGCCAGCAGTCTCTTTACATCTCCTCGAGCATCTCAGGGCTTTTCTAAAACATCTGTTCTTTAAGCCTCATTAACTTTTTGTTTAACTCAATTTTCTACTTAAAAAATTGCATACCTGACGCTACAATGCTAGTAATTTTTATAATTTTTCTTTGCATTTTTCTTTTAAAATAGAAGCATCGCCCTTCCGAAAAGTCACATTTGAAGACTATTGATCTGCTGTTTCTGCCAGCAGTTCCAAACTTTGCCGCAATAACATTCTATATTCAGTCTTTGGTCATTCTAGAATTTAGAGCCAAAATATCTAGCACTATATAACAAAATGAAATCATAACTAATATGGGTCATAATCATGAAGCAACCTCACTCGCTCCGAATAGCTCCTGGGCTCGCTAGTAGTCCGAATACAACATTTCTGATCTTCCATGACTCTTGGCAAGCAGTTTCGTAATCTGCATTATTTTTGCTAGTTATCCACCTACTTTTTGCTTGAACTGCACCTAAGCTAGCTTTTTTTCAATTTTTTGTCGCTACTCTTCACCTAACTGAGGCCTTATTTCACTGGCACTGAGCAAATATTTTCTGAAACGATCGATTAGTGCTTGTGGAGTTTGTTTGAGTTGTGAAAAATCAGGCGAGATGCATTGATCTTTGGGGAAGTAATGAGGCGTGATCAACTTGCTTCCCTTGATGATAACTCCCCTATGTTTGTGCTCAAAATGTGATTCTCCCATCTCCCACTTGTATATCGTTCTTCCATCTTCGACAAAAAGTTTAAGAGCATTAAAATTGTCCACCTCTCCTGCTGTTATCTGCACCTGATTCTGGGTCGTAAAATGTGATAGATCGATGATCACGAAGGTAGGCAGAATGCTTAACTGCATGGGTGTTTGAATCAGCTCTCCTTACTCATTTTTGTAAGGAAATAAGGGATCGTTGCACGGATGGATGATTTTGATGTGAGCCACTCGAGGGTATATAAGTTCGATTAAAGCTTAGATGTGGTCTTAGCATCCTAAAAATATAGGTTAGTCTGAAAGGATTGTTATAAGTAAGAATTCAGCCATGGTCGGAGAGCAGTATTGGCATAAGAAATTCATAAGCTAAGCCCTTGTTTCTTGTATATTGAGTTGTTGTGGCAGCTTTAATAAAGGATCAAGACCTACATTCTTCGCTTCTTATTCATCTACACTTCTGACATAGAAAAGTTTTTTGAACTCAGGGTCGTAAAATGCAACAACATTTATGATTTCTCCCAATTTGAAGTCAGATTTGCCATCAACTTAAAGAGTCAGACTATTGAACTTATTTTTTCTTTGCTAGAGTTCACCAACCCAAGGACTTTCATATAGTACTGGAGTGCATATAACAGGACATCGTTCGGTCATCACATGCATATAATTAGGATCTTATTGTATTTCTTCAAAATTTTATTAGCCTGGAATGTTGCCATACTTATACATGTAGAACTGTTTCTGAGCTTCAAAAGGTCGCTTCATCGCAAAAGATATGTAAAAGTACATATCTCTGATATCTTGAACCATCACCCGAGCATATACTAGTGTAGTTTCCTTGACAGTATTCATATCGATTTGACTGAGAAGAACTTGAGGAATCAATTTAGGTGTCATTTTGTTGATAAAATCTGTAAGTTTGTGATCAGTTGGTGCTGCTTTTACGAAGTTCGTGATTTCTTGCTGAATTTGCTGCATCTTGAAAAATATATATAATGCGCGCAATATACATGTGTATATAGAGTAGTTGAGTAGTAAATAGAAAATTGTATATATGAAAGAGTCGTTTAAAAGCATAAAGTAATCATCAAGAATATTCTTCATTATTCCTAAAGAATAGATTATTTGAGCTCTTGCAGCTTCATTTAGAACTCGGAAGGTTCGTTTATCACTGTGAATTTGAACAAACCTGAACATTTTTTGCAAAGTTAGTGATATTATACTTTCAATGATAAAATTTTGACTAAAATTGTGACTGCGGACTAGCTTAGCATACCTGACTAGGCATTTATACACAGATTTTTGTTTTACCACTGTCTTACCTTCAAAAATATTTTTAATTCATTTTTTTCTTAGTCGTTTTGTGTCTATTTTTTAAGCTAACGTATCAGAAGATCTGTGAGTCGACCTTAACCATCACTTTACGTGAATTTAACGGCCCCTTAACCATGCAAATATTCTTCAATATGCCTTCGACTTTTAGATATGAAATCTGGCAGTCTTTAAGAAAATTAAGTCATGGGCCAGCTTTGTAGTTTTCTCAGTTAAAGATAAGGAGGAAGCTTTATAATTCGATTTGCATTCAGTAAAATCTGAGAAGACCGTGACAATACTTTATTGATATTATCGAGTAAAACAGCTAAACTCAAAAAAGTAAGCCTTTTGTTATGATGCTGATTGTCTAATAGTTTTTTACCTAAATTTAACCAAATAGTCAGATTGTTCTATAGATAGTTTTTGACGAACTAAAAGAGACTGTAGCTGATAATATTCTGACAGTTTTACATTATGTATTGCTTTTACAAAGCTGATCGAGTACTTTTTGGCACACTTTTTATCAGCTAAAACTGAAGAGCTTAAGTCCTGAACAGCTAATTAGGTTTAATAACTTTCTATTTTTGTTTTATATTAGCTTATTTGCTGTTTAACCAAGGATGCTAAAAAAACTAAGCAAAACTCATCCTTTTCTAAGGATTGTGAACCAACATCCTTTTTATTAGATCTTTGGCCTCGTCACATATCTACTTCGGAAACTAAACAGGTTGTTTCAAAGACTACCTTATTTCTGTTTTAGTCAATCTATCTTTTTTGAAAAAAGGACTGCATCCGAACAACATTTGGTAAGCTACAGTCCCTAAACTCCAAATATCGCATTTTTAGTTATACTATCTATGCTACATCACCTATGGTGCCATCGTCAGGTGAGTACCTACAACTGATTTTGAAAACTAATTTTATTACAAAAATTTAGCAAAACCGAAATCTGCAAGTTTGACCTAGAAGTCTTCAGTTACGAGAATATTGCCAAGTTTTATATCTCTGTGTATTATCCTATGCTTTCTAAGCTAAATAAACGCATCTCTGAGCTTACACATAACCTATTTGGCAGTCTTTTAAGGAAGACATGGACACTCTTAATTATTTTTTTTGTTTTTATTGATATACCCTGCGAGGTCTGTGAATTTACAATGTTCAAAAACCAGGTAGATATGTCTGCTAGTTTGTTTAAAATCAATCAATTAAACAATATTGGGATGTTTCAAGAGAGACAAAACATTCAGTTACTGGTGTATGCGTTACAAGTCTTTTTCTCTGAGGTCAACTAAAGAAATTTGTTTGACTGCATAGTATGGTCCAGCGCTTCCTCGACGAGCTTGGAAGACATTGGAGTATGAACCTTTGCCTATTTGTTGGAGGAGGATATATGAGCCTACTTTGCGACACTTGCGATTTAAATTATTAGGCTTTTCCATCTTGTATAATTAATTTATCAACGCTATTATAGCTCTCATTACAGCCCATCCTTATATCACCCCTACCCTTATAAAGTATAAAATTGGCGCTAATGAAAAATAATCATGATTTCTATCATGTACCTGCATGGATGGGCATCTACCATCCTGGGAAGATAACCACGAACGCTCCACAGTTTAGATACTATGCTTCTAAGTCGGAGACTGCCCAACCTGTGACTTTATACATCTCGCAATAATAAAATGAGCCAACACCTATCAAGATGTACTTTAGTGTATAACAAATTTCACTTTAAAGGTAACGAGAGAAAGATACGAGTGCAATCAAAGATGTTTCTTCGTTCGTAGATCGACAACAATTTTAAACTTAAAGGATAAATGTTAGTACGAATGATGCGATCCACGATAGCAGTTGGGTACGCAAATATGAACCATCAAGATTCATAGATCTTCTTACAGACGAACTCCACAACAGAAACGTCTTGACCTGGCTCAAATCATGGGATCCTATTGTATTTAGAAAAAATACTACGAAGCCAAGCGCGCCTACTTTTTTCCAAAAAGGCTTCCAAAAGTAAGGCACTACTCCTTATATTCCTCCTTAGTTTAGCTA
>Ga0169931_10011375_pt1 | contig 12545 bp, 8 predicted proteins | sample Kivu_15m_20L_FD_129675 | JGI IMG/M metagenome (GOLD analysis project Ga0169931, IMG submission 129675) | Freshwater microbial communities from Lake Kivu, Western Province, Rwanda to study Microbial Dark Matter (Phase II) - Kivu_15m_20L... | ecosystem: Environmental > Aquatic > Freshwater > Lake ...
ACTGGGTCCACAGGCCACGCCCGTGTGCGCACCTCGACGGTCGGCCAGGCGGCCGCCCGCGCCGTGTCCGACTCCTCGCGAGACTTCCGAAGCACCAGCCCCCGAAACCCGCGCCTGTGGCCGCGGGTGCCGTGTCCGAAGCCACGCATGCCTTCCGACGCACAGGCTCGCGCGGCGGACGCCTTCCGTCGTCGTGGGACTTTGAATCGGTGGACGTGGACCCGGTGGACCCAGTGGACCCGGTGGACAACTGGGTGGGCGAAGCGCTGCACCATGGGTGATGGGTGCCTCCCGAAGCACCAGCCCCCGAACCCCGCGCCTGCGGCCGCCCGTCGTACCCTCCGGGCATGAGCCTCCTCCTCGCCGCGGCGATCCTCGCCCACGCCGATCCGGCGACCTTCACGCTTCCCTCGCTCGAGGCGCCGGTCGCGGTCTCCTTCGACGACCGCGGCATGCCGGTCATCGCCGCCTCCGACCAGCGCGACGCCGCCGCCGCCCTCGGCTTCGTCCACGCGCGGGACCGACTCTTCCAGATGGACCTCATGCGCCGCGCGGCGGCGGGCGAGCTCGCCGCCCTCGTGGGTCCCGCGGTCGTCGACCGCGATCTCGCCGAGCGACCGCGCGGCTTCCGCCGCATCGCCGGAGAGGTCCTCGCGGGGCTCCCCGAGGACGCCCGCGCGATCCTCGTCGCCTACGCCGAAGGCGCGAACGCCGCGGTCGCCACGATGCGCACGCCGCCCGAGTACGCGATGCTCGGCTGGCCGCCCGCGCCCTGGCGCGCCGAGGACTCGATCCTCGTCGCGCTCGCGATGCACTCGATGCTCCTCCAGTCCGCCGACCGCGAGCTCGCGTGGGGCGAGTGGCGGGCGTGCCTCGGCGAGCCGATGTTCGAGTTCCTCGTCTCGGAGACCTCGCGCTTCGACGCGCTCCTCGTCGAGCCGGAGGTGCCCGAGCCGCGCCCGCCGATCCCCGGCGCCGACGACTTCTCGCTTCGCGCCGAGGCAAGCCGGGAGACCGACCCCGACGCAGCGCCCGACGCCCTGCTCGCCTCGCGCGAGTCGCGCGACTCGCGCGACCTCTCCGCGTCACCCGATCCGGCGGCGATCCTCGTCCCGGGGAGCAATGCCTTCGCCGTCTCCGGCGCCCGGACCGCGGATGGTCGGGCGATCCTCGCGAACGATCCGCACCTGCGGCTCTCGATGCCGCCGATCTGGTACCGCGTGGCGGTCGAGCGACCGGGCGTCGAGCTCGTCGGGCTCTCGCTCCCCGGCGTGCCGGCGGTGCTGATCGGCTCGAACGGCCGCGTCGCGTGGGGCTTCACGAACCTCACCGGCGACCTCGAGGACTGGATCGTCGTCGAGGTCGATCCGAGGAATCCGGGGCGCTACCTCATCGAGGGCGGCAGCGAGCCGTTCGGCGAGCTCGTCGAGCGGATCGAGGTCCGCGGCGCGAAGCCCCAGGAGCTCCGCGTGCGCACGACCCGCTGGGGTCCGGTCGCCGCGGTCGATCGCTTGGGACGGACGCTCGTCCTCCGCACGATCCTCGACGATCCCTCCGGAACGAACCTCGACGTGCTGGAGCTCGAGGAGGCGCGCGGCGTCGAGGAGGCGCTCGCGATCCTCGCCCGCTGGCGCGGCGCGCCGCAGAACGCCCTCGTCGCGGACGCCGATGGGCGGATCGGCTGGACGGTGACGGGGTTCCTCCCCGACCGAGCGGGCGCCGACGGTCGGACGCCGCGCACGCTCGCCGCCGGCGCCGACGCGCCGTGGAGCGGTCCCCTCGACGAGTCGCTCCGACCGCGGGTGATCGATCCGACCTCGGGATTCCTCTTCAGCGCGAACGCCCGGTCGCTCCCGCTCGGGGAGAGCCGGCGCCTCGGCTCCCACTGGGCGCCGCCGACGCGGGCGAGCCGGATCCGCGCGCTCCTCGAGGCGCGGCTCGCCGCGGGACCCGTCGACGAGGAGGCGCTCCTCGCGATCCAGCTCGACGCGGCGGTCGCGGCGCTCGAGCCATGGCGGCGGGTCGTCCTCGCCGCGGTCCCCGAGGGTGCCGGCGGCGAGCTCGGGGCGCTTCGCGAGATCGCCGCGACATGGTCCGGCACCGCCGACGAGTCGGAGCGCGGACCGGTCATCCTCGGCGCGGTGCGCTCGGCGGTCTCGCAGGCGCTCCTGCGGGCGATCCTCCGCCGCGCCGCGGAGTCCTGCGGCATCGAGGTCTCCGACGATGAGATCCGCGCCTTCCGCGCCGCCTCCGACGAACCGTGGCTCCGCCTGCTCGAGGAGGAGCCGCCGCATCTTCTTCCGCGCGGAAGCTCCTCGTGGCGCGAGTTCGTGCTCGCCCGCCTCGCGACGGTCGCGACGCGACCGGAGCTCCGCCTCGCGGAGGGTCCCGACGCGTGCCCGACCTGGGGCGAGCGCAACGCCGCCTCGATCCGCCATCCGATCAGCCTCGCGATGCCCTTCCTCGCGAAGGGCTACGACGTCCCCGCCCATCCGCAGGCGGGGCATCCCGACGCGGTGCGGGTCGCGGCGCCCACGTTCGGCGCGAGCGCGCGGCTCGTGGTGAGCCCCTCGCGCGAGGAGGACGCGATCCTGCAGACTCCCGGCGGGCAGTCGGGCGACCCGACCAATCCCCGCTACCGCGACCTGCACGAGTCATGGCGTGCCGGCACGATCGAGCCGCTGCTGCCCGGCGCCGCGGTCGAGCGGATCGAGCTCCGCCCGGCGGGCTGAGTCCGAAGCGACCCGCCTCGATCCCGCGGGATCGCGCCCGCGGATACCCTCGTCGCGTCCGCGGATCGACCGGCCTGATGACCCGCCACGAACCATCGATCGTCCGATGCCCGGGGTGCGGAGCGACCTTCCACCCGGAGTCCTGCCGCGCGATCGCGGAGGGTCGTGGTCTTCCGGAGGATCCCGTCCTCGGCGGCGGCGCAGCGCTTCGGTTCGCGCCGGGTCGCTTCGACCTCGATGGTCGTCCCATCGATCCCTCGGGCGCCTCCTGCAGCCGCCTCGCGTGTCCCGCGTGCCGTGCGGAGCTGCCGCGCGGGCTCGTCGAGGATGCACTCGCGCGGAGCACCGCTCGATGAGCCTCGAGCTCATCCACGCCTGGGCGCCTCGCGGGCTCGACGGCGGCGGACCCGGCTTCCACGTCGTCGCCCGCACCGCGGGGATGCCGCCGCTCGCCGAGCGCCTCGCGGTCGGGCTCTCCGGGCACCGGCTCGACCGCGACCCTCGCCCCACGCTCGCGCTGCGGCGGGTCGAGGCGCTCGGCTCCGCGTGGTCGATCCTCTCCTCGACGCGACCGGCGCCGGATGCGGGCGGAGGTCCCAACCGCGTCGCGCATCACCTCCTCCTCGACGAGCGCGACCTCGGGTCCGTCGATCCCGCGGCGCTCGTCTCGGAGTGGCGCCCGCTCGAGCGATGGGAGGGTCCGCCGCGCGAGATCGCGGCGCCGCCCCCGCTTCCTGGATCGTCGATCGGCGCCATGCCCTGCGCGGCGTGGGCGTCCGCGACCGGCGACGCCGGCTGGGCGGGCGAGGCGCTCCGACGGATCGAGGTGCTCGGCGGGGAGCCGCTCGTCCTGCTCCTGCCCGCCCGCGCCGACCCGCGTCGTCTCGCGGTCGAGATGCTCGCGCTCCTTCCGCGCGAGCGTCGGTCGAGCTTCTCCTTCGCCGACCGGCTCGACCACGCGCCGCCGGGGACCACGATCCTCTGCGCGATGCTCGATCCGGAGGCGCTCGCGATCGCCACCAAGCCGCTTCCTGCGGGCGCAGCATTGCTTGACCTCCGCGCCCCCGCCTCCCCTCCGGCATCGCCCGAGGCGGACGCGGCGAGGCAGGGACGACCGCTCGGCGGCGCGCCCGAGCGTCCTGTGGTCGCCTTCGGCGCGGTCGAGGAGGAGACGATCGAGCCCATCGACGACCCGCGCTCCCTCGCGATCCCGATCGAGGTCGTGCTCGACGACGCCCCCCGCTCGCCGCGCCTCCTCCTCGCCGCGGCGGTCGCGGTCTCGCTCCTCCTCGCGGGACTCGTCGCGTGGCTGCTGCTGCGGGAGGTCGCGCCATGACCGCGACGTGGGACCTCGGACTCGTCGCCGACCTCGACCGCGCGGTCGCCTCCCGCGACGCGGCTCGGCTCGATCCGGAGCTCGCCCGCCGCCTCGCCGCCGAGTCCGCCCGGATCGCCGAGGCGCTCGCGATCCTCGGCGGGTGGCTCGACGAGGGACTCCTCGCCGAGTCGGTCGCCTACGCGGAAGACTCCGGCGGGCTCGTCCGCCGCGCGGCGGAGATCGAGCGGATCGTCGGCGTGCTCACGCAGGACGAGGCGGGACGACGGTTCCTGTCGAGCGTCGGACGGCGAGGCTCGATCGATCGGCGCCTGATCGAGCGGCTGAACGTCGCCTACGTCTCCCTCCGCTCGCGGGCGGAGGAGCAGCGGGCCCGCGTCGCCGCCGCGCTCGCCGCGCGACCGCCGCTCGAGCGGCTCGCGGTCCTCGACCGGCTGCGTGCCCTCGACCGCCGCGACGCGTCGGTCGCCGCCGAGATCGACCTCCTCGAGCGGGCGGCGGAGTCCGCGATCCGCCGCGCCGCCCGCGATGCAGCATCCCGCGGGGACCTCCCGGCGCTCGAGGCGGTCGAGCGGTCGCTCCGCGCGAGATCGTGGGCGCGGATCCTCGGCGAGGACCTCGGCACGGGGATCGCCCGCGACCTCGCGAGGCTCCGCTCGGGCGCGTCGCATCGCGAGCTCGCCGCGCTCGCCGACTCGGTCCATGGCGCGTTCGCGGCGATGGACCGCCCGGCGCTCGACCGGCTGGAGCCCGCGTGGCGGGCGCTCGTCGCGTCGCTTCCGGCGGACGAGGCGCAGGGTCCGCGCCGCGACCTCCTCGAGCGCGGCGAGTCGGCGTTCCGCTGGACCGCGTCGCTCCGCCGCGAGGAGTCGCTCGACCTCGACGCGGCGCGGCTCTCCGCCGACCTCGAGCGGTCGCTCGACTCGGGCGCCGCCTGGCGCGAGGTCGAGCCGATCGCCGCGGCGCTCGGGCGGACCGAGCGACCGACGCCGCCGCGGCTCCTCGTCCGCGTCGAGGCGCTCCGCGGACGCCACGACGCGGAGATGACTCGGCGCCGCCGCGTCCGCGCCGCGGTCGTCGGCGGAGTCGTCCTGATCGCCGCCTCCGCGATCTCCCTCGGCGCCTGGCGCCTCGCCCGCGAGCGGGCGGCGCTTGCCTCGGCGGAGGATCTCGACCGCCTCGTCGCCGCGGGCGAGCTCGTCGCCGCCGAGGCGCTCCTCGCCGACCTCGACGCGACCGGGCGCGCGGGCGACGCCTGGCTTCCCGCCTCCCGCGACCGCATGAGCCGATCGCTCGATGCCGCCCGCGCGGCGGTCGCGACGGATCGTGATCGCCGCGCGGCGGTCGCGGCGCTCCTCGCGCAGGCGGAGTCGCTCCTCGAGGCGCAGGGCGACGACGCCGCCCGCCGCGGCGCGGCGGAGTCGGCGCTTCGGCTCCTCGCGGGCGCCGGTCCGCGGGGCGGCGAGGTCGAGGAAGCCGCCGCGCTCGAGTCGCGCGCCCGGGAGTCGCTCGCGCAGCTCGACGAGCGTCGCGCGGTCGAGCTCCGGGCGCTCCTTGCCGAGCTCGAGCGGACCCTCGCGGCGCAGGCGTCGCCTCCCCCGAACGCCGGTCCCGCGGAGGTCGCCGCCGCGCTCGCCGCGGTCGACCTCGTCCGCGACGAGGCGCGGGCGGGGATCGACGCCGCGCCCGTCCCGGCGACCGAGCGAGCCTCGATCGACCTCTTCCTCGACCGCCTCGCGGCGCGGCGCGAGGGACTGACCCGACGGGTCGAGGGGCTCGCCGACCTCGACCGGCTCCTCGGCGAGCTCCTCGCGGAGGACGCCGACGAGGAGCGGTTCGCCGCGGCGTACCGGGCGCTCCTCGATCGGCACGGCGCGGTGCTCGCGGCACGGGGGCTCGCCCCCTCCTACGAGGCAGGGCTCGCCGCGGCGGACGCGGCGCTTGGGATCCGCCAGTGGCGCGAGGTCGCCTCGCGCTCGATCCGCGCGACGACGCCTCCGGACGATCCCTTCCATCCCGAGGACCGCGGCTCGGCGCGGGCGGTCGCGTCGCTCGTCCGCGAGCACCTCGAGCGGTTCCCGCGCTCGCCTCACGCCGACGCGGCGCGGCGCCTCGGCGGGCACGCGGAGCGCCTCGCGGCGCTTCCCGACGACGCCCTCGACGAGCGCTCGCTCGCCGCGGCACGGCTCCTCGCCTCCGGCTTCGCGACGCTCGAGCGGGTGCCGCTCGCCAACGGCGGCTTCGTCTACCGCCGCGCCGGAGGCGCCGGCGTCCTCGATGGCGCGCTCTCGAGCGAGCTCGACCTGCTCGCGCCGCCGGGGACGCTCTCGACCCGCACCGACCTGCCCGCGCCGCCCTCGGGGGCGCCGGTCGAGACGATGCCGGCGCGGCTCCTGCGGACGCACCTCCCCCGCCTCGCCGCGGTGCCCGGAAGCGCGGTGCGACGCGAGGTGCTCGCCCTCGCGAAGGCAGCGTCCGCCGAGGCGGACGACGACCCGCTGATGCAGCTTGCGTTCCTGCGGCTCGTCTGGAGCGTCCACGCAACGCTGCCGGGACCCGAGGCGGACGTGTCGGCGGCGTGGCGGGAGGACCTCTCGACCGGTCGCCTCGGTGACCGGAGCCTCGACTGGGTGAAGGTCGCGCCCGAGGGTCGCGCGGCGCTCGCCGCCGCCCGCCGCGCCGCGCGGCTCGCGATCGGCGAGGCGCCGGACGCCGCCGCCGCCTCCGACCGCGAGGACCTCTGGTGGCGCGAGCTCGTCTCGGCGATCCGCCCGGCGGTCCCCGCCGGCACGCTTCGCGCCGAGGGTCCCAACGGTCCCTTCCGCGGCGCCGGCGACGCGGTCCTCCGCGGCGGCGCGTTCGTCGTCGTCCTTCCCCGCGACGGCGGTCCGGCGCTCCTCGTCGGCACGACCTTCGAGGATGGCGCCGCCTCCTTCGCTGGTCCGCCGCCTGCCGCGGCGCCCGCCCAGCTCTTCCTCCGCTGAACTCCCGGAGCACCCGATGAGCGCCTCGACCGCACCCGCCCCCGCCTCCGGCTTCGCGCTGCGGTACTCGCGCGAGGATCCCGAGCGCCGCCTCGGGCTTCCCTCCGGACGATTCACGAACCCAAGCGCGATGACCGCCCTCCTCCTCGCGCTCGTCGCGCTCGGGATCGTCTACGGCGGGCTCTATCCGCTCCGCGAGCGCCCCGGCTTCGCGACCGCGTGGCTGTGGCTCACCGGGTTCTCGGGGATCCCGATCCCGATGGCGTTCCTCGCCGCGTGGTCGACCTCGATCCTCGTCCTGAAGGGACTCAAGATCCGCGCGCAGCGCCGGGCGTTCCTCCTGCGCTTCCTTCCCGCCGATCCGGGCTTCGTCGTCTCGAGCGCAAGCGCCGAGCGGGTGATCGCGGCGGTCGAGACGAGCGTCGAGGAGCCGGAGCGGTTCATGTACCTCGCGCGGGTGCTGCGGGCGCTGAAGAGCGTCCGCAACGTCGGACGGGTCGCCGACGTCGACGAGATGCTCGCGAGCCGCGCCGACCAGGACGAGCAGGTCGTCGACGGCGGCTACACCCTCGTCCGCGGCTTCACCTGGGCGATCCCGGTCCTCGGCTTCATCGGGACGATCGTCGGGCTCACCCAGGCGATCGGTCGATTCGGCGGGGTCCTCGGTCAGCCCGGACTCCCGCTCGAGGAGATCACCAAGGTGCTGAGCCAGGTGATCGCCGGGCTCGACACCGCGTTCATCACGACCGGCGAGGCGCTCGTCGCGGCGCTCCTCATCCACCTGCTCCAGGTCTTCGTGCGGAGGCAGGACGAGTCCTTCCTCGACGAGGTGCGGGAGAAGTGCGTGGCGGAGATCGTCTCGCGCGTCCGCCTCATCGCGCCGCGCGAGGCCTGAGGTCACTCCATGCGCCGCCGCCGCGACGACGCCATCGTCTCGTTCTTCTCCTTCCAGGACGTGATGGTCTGCACCATCGGGCTGACCATCCTGATGACCCTGCTCCTCGTCCTGCAGCTCGGCGCGACCGCGTCGGCACGGACCGCGGCGCCGCCGGAGCCCGCCGACGACGCCGACCTTGCGGCGGTCGAGGCGGAGCTCGACGTCCTCCGCGCGCGGCTCGTCGATGCCGAGCGCCGCGCGGCGGTCGATCCGAACGAGGCGCTCGCCCCGCTGCGGCGGCGGCTCCTCGATGCCGACGCCGAGCTCCGCCGGCTCCGCGCGGCGATCCTCGACGCCGAGGCGCGGCTCGCCGCGTCGCTGCGGGGCGCCGAGCTCGACGCCGACGCCGCCATCGCCGACGAGCTCCGCCGGCGGCGCGAGCGGCTCGTCGAGGAACTTGCCGCCGCGGAGCGGAGGCGGCGGATCGTCTACCTCCTCGACCGGGCGGAGCCCTTCCCGCCGACCGTCGCCGAGGTCTCCGGCTCGCGGATCGTCCTCTCCTTCGACCAGGAGGCGGAGGCGGCGCAGGCGCTCGACGTCGCGGACCCGGACGCCGCGGCGGCGGCGCTCCTCGATCTCTTCGCGTCGCGGGAGGACTGGCGGAAGCGCACGCTGCTCGTCGTCCTCAAGCCCTCGGGGCTCGCGGTCCATCGGGCGCTCCTGCGGCTGCTTGCCGAGGACCCGCGCGGCAACGAGGTCGTGCTCGGGCTCGACCTGCTGCCCGAGGAGCAGTGGACCTCCGACGCCTTTCCGGCGCCGCGACCCGCGGGGGATGAGTCGCCCAACGACGAGGTCGGCTCCGGCGCCGACGGCGTGCCCGGGGAGACTCGACCATGAGCAGGAGATGCCGACGCGGCGAGGAGACCGCGGAGAGCCTCGACCTCCTGCTCGACACGATCTGCAACATGTTCGGGCTGTTCATCTTCGTCGCGATGCTCGTCGCGCTCATCGCCTCCGTCCGGGCGCAGGAGCCGACCGTCGAGGATCCGCGGAGGATCGAGGATGCCCGCCTCGCCGCGGCGAGGCGGGAGCGGGACGAGGTCGCGGCGCGGCTCGCGGCGCTCGATCCCGGCGCGCTCGACGAGGAGTCCCGCGCGGCGGCGCGGTTCGGGCAGGCGGTCGAGGACGCCGACCTCGAGCTTGCGGCGCGGCGGGCGCGGCTCGCGGCGCTGCAGACCGCCCTCGACGAGCAGGATCTGCTCGAGCGGGGCGCGGAGTCGGAGCGTCCGCTCCTCGAGGTCGAGGTGAGCCGGCTCGAGGACGAGCTCCGCTCGATCCGCGCGACGAGGGAGGTCTCGGTGCGCACGCCGCGGCGGCGGGAGCTTGCCGACCGCGTGCCCGCGCAGCTCGTCGTCGCCCGCGGTCGCGCCTACCTCCTCAACGACTGGTCCGATCCCGCGGCGCATCCCTGCGATTCATGGAGCACCTGGAACCCGCAGGCGGTCGATCCCGATCGCAGCATCTCGATCATCCACTACTGCTGGCGGGCGGGCGGGCAGCACCTCGAGCGCACCGCCTACCTCCTGCCGGAGGGCGGCGTGCCGGTGACCGACGCCGCGCGGCTCGAGCGGGACCGCGAGTGGCGTCGAGCGATCGCCACGCTCGATCCCGCCCGGCACGTCGTCTCGATCAAGGTCTCGCCCGACTCCTTCCGGGAGTTCGCGGCGGTGCGGGCGGCGGTCGCGGCGCGGGGATTCCTCTACGACGTCGCGCCGACGGCGATCGAGCCCGCGTCCTTCTCCTACCGCGACGAGATCCTTGAGGGCGCGACGACCGCGCAGTGAGCAGGGCGTCGAGCCGTCACTCCGGCACGAACCGGTACGTCCCGCCGTGCTCGCGGGCGATCTCCCGGAGCATCGCCTCGCTCGCCCGCTCGCCGAAGGCGTAGGTGTGCACCACCGTGCGGACCCGTCCGGCGTTGAGCGACGCGAACACCGCCGGCGTCCGCGCCGGGATGAGCCCGTCGGTCATGAAGTGCACCTCGTCCGGAACGGGGGCGAGCATCCGGAAGGCGTGCTCGATCGCGGACGCCGGCTCGGTGCCGCCATCCGCGCCGACGCCCGCGAGGCGGTCGATGAACGCCCGCTTGCCGCGGGGGGTCGCGCGGGTCCAGCGGTCCTCGAGGACGAGCTTCGAGCCGCTGAAGAAGAGCACATAGAACGATCGGTCCGGCGGCAAGGCATCGATCGCCACGGCGAGCTCCGCGAGCGCCGCCTGCAGCCTCGCTCCCTGCATGGAGCCGCTGACGTCCACGATGAAGCAGACGTATCGCCCCACGATGCTCGTCCCGAAGAAGTCGACCGCCGCGGGCTCCTCGTCCTCGAGCCGCACGGTCCGGCTCGTCGCGGGACCCGCGGCGCCCGGCGCGCCGGCGCCCTCCGCCCCGACCACGCCTCCCCGCGCGACCTGCTCGAAGGTCGCGCGGTCGATCCGTCGATACCGCCGTCCCTCGACGTCGAGCTCGCCGTCGGCGAAGGACCAGCGGCGCGGGACCTCGAGCGACTCGATGGGAGGCTCGACCACCGCGCCTCCCGGAAGGGTGATCGGCTCCGCGGCGAAGCGGTGCGGTCGGTCCGGCGACGCCGCGAGCCGCAGCTCGCCCTCGAGCAGGACCTCGAGCGCGAACTCGCCCGCGGTCGTGAAGCCTCCCGCGAAGGCGCGGTAGAGGCGAAGCGTCCCCTCGTGCGGATCGACCACGATGAGCGATCGCTCGTACCCGCCCGGCGCGAAGTCCGGTCCGTTGCGGTCGAGGTTCACCTGCTCCCACGCGCCTCGCAGGATCCAGCGCGGATCGTCCTCGGGCGACTCGCTTCGGGTCCGCTCGCGGCGGCGCTCGATCGGCGCGAGGTCGAGCTCCGGCACCTCGAGCAGCACGCGCGAGCCGCGGGTCGTCCCGGTCGCGGAGCCTCCGAACGACTCTGCATCGACCTCGGAATCGCCGCCTTCGGCGCCGTCTCCCATCATCGACGGGGCTCCGAGGGCATCGGGATCGCCCGATCCACCAAGGTCACGCGATGCGGCGCCTGCTCCCTCGCCAGTCGCGCCAGTCGCGCCAGTCGCGTCGACGGAGCCAGCGTCAGTCGAGGCGCTCGAGGAGGTCGAGCCTCCGCCTGCGCTTGAGTCGCCGGCGCCGACCGTCCCATCCGCGCCTCCCGCTTCGTCCTCGACGAGCGGCGCTGAGCCGGTCGCGCCGGCATCGCCGCCCGCTGAGTTCGTCGCGGAGGTCTGGGTCGAAGTCGGAGTGGAGGAGTCGCCCGTGCCGCGCGCAGCGCCTCCGCCAGCGCCACCGGCGCCTCCGCCGGTCGAATCCTCGGATCGCGCCTCTCCCGCGGCGCCTCCGCCGCCCCGTGCGGACGCCGGGGCATCCTCGGTCGAGCTCGGCGCCGACGACTCCCCCGAAGCCACCGCCGTGGTGCCGCCGGGAGATCCAGCCTCGCCGGACTCCGAGGCATCCGGAGCTCGAGGATCGTCCGCGGTCGGCGCCGTCGTCGTGCCGATCGGTCGAGCGTCGTCCGTGGCGGATCCCGACCCGACTGCCGCCTCCTCGCGAGGCGCGTCATCCTCGGGCGGCGTGGCGCGTCCAGCGCCCTGAGTTGCATCGACCGCATTGCTCGCATCGCCGGAATCGCTCGCGTCGACCTTGCCTCGACCGGAAGCGGCGCTCGTCGCGCCCGATGGAGTCGTCGGTGGCGCCTCGGCGCCCGCGGTCTCGGTCGCTCCGCCCGGTGATCCAGCGGATCGACCCGTCGCCTGCTCCGGCGTGAGGGGTCCCTCGGCGGTCGACGAGGCGGCATCGCCCTCACCAGCCTCGCTCGCTCGACCCGCGTCGCTCGATTTCTCCGAGGCGCCGCGCGTGCCGCTCGGCGCTGGAGCATCGAGGAAGGAATCGTCCCGCGCCTCTCCCTCGACTCCGCCGGCGCGAGCAGTCCCGCTTGGACCTGCCTCGTTCGAGGTCGACTCGCCGGAAGCAAGACCTGCCTCGCCCGCCGAATCGGGACGTCCTGCTCCCTGCGCGCCTCCACGCGAGCCGGCGGTGGTGCCTCCGCCAGACGGCACGGCGGCGTCCGCCGGCGCAGCCTCGGCGCCGCCTCCGCCCTGTGCGCCCGCCGATGGATCCGCGCCGGTCATCGCCTCGGGTCTGATCCACGGCGTCGCGCCACCCGCGGCGCCGGTGCCCGGCGGACTCGCGCCCGTCGGCTGCGCGTGATCGCTGCTCCGAGCATCGGCGCCGAGCGAGTCGCCCGCGCCGCCTCCTGCACCCGAACCTCCCGACTCGGTCGGTCCGCTCGCCGAGGAGGACGAGCCGCCGCCCGAGCACTCGCCCGCTGCAGAGGAAGGCGACGAGGCAGACGACGAGGAAGACGAAGAAGACGATGACGAGGAAGACGAAGAAGACGATGACGAGGAGGATGACGACGAGGTTCCGGAAGCAGGCGCAGCGGAGGTGGAGCCAGATGGTGAAGAGCCAGCGGAAGCTGAGCCGGGTGAGGACGAGCCGCTGCTCGACGCCCCGCTCGCGGCGGAGCCGGATGCGGCATCGCTCTGGACTCCGGAGG
>Ga0169931_10011377_pt1 | contig 12542 bp, 11 predicted proteins | sample Kivu_15m_20L_FD_129675 | JGI IMG/M metagenome (GOLD analysis project Ga0169931, IMG submission 129675) | Freshwater microbial communities from Lake Kivu, Western Province, Rwanda to study Microbial Dark Matter (Phase II) - Kivu_15m_20L... | ecosystem: Environmental > Aquatic > Freshwater > Lake...
ATACAGCCGCTAGAACAATTGGCCAACGCTTCTTACGCATCTATCCCTCATCTTTGAACACCTAAGGCTCTCACACTAGCCATAAAGGATGCTGTGTGCGCCGGCAAGGGATGAGTCGGCCCCAGGATCATCTTGCCTTTGAATCCAGTATCCTTACAAAGTAGCGCTGTAACTATCAGGGAAGCTAGGGAGCGCAAGCATGGACAAATTCGTCATATCTATTGACCAAGGAACTACCAGCTCACGAGCCATCATTTTTAATGAAGCCGGTGAGGACATCGCTTCAGGGCAGCTAGAGCACCGCCAAATCATGACTCAGCCGGGCTGGGTCGAGCACGATCCAATGGAAATCTGGAATAACGCTCGCGAGGTCGTTGGCCAGGCCCTAAGTCGGGCAAACCTCACAAGGCATTCAATTGCTGCCGTTGGCATAACAAATCAAAGAGAAACGACGGTTATCTGGAACAAGCACACCGGCGTGCCCGTTTATAACGCCATAGTTTGGCAAGATACGCGAACTCAACCGATTGTGGATCGGCTAGCCGAAAAAGGCGGAATCAATCGCTTCAGGGAAATTACAGGACTTCCGCTCGCCACATTCTTCTCCGCAACAAAGATTTCTTGGATTCTTGAGAATGTTGACGGTGCGAAAGAGGCTGCAGCCAAGGGTGAGTTGATGTTTGGCACTATGGACACCTGGTTGCTATGGAATTTCACAGGCGGAGCAGAGGGTGGTGTCCACAAGACAGATGTCACAAACGCCAGTCGCACACTACTCATGGACCTAAGGACAATTAAGTGGGACACAGCGATTGCTGACGAATTTGGCATTCCTATCCAAATGTTGCCCGAAATATGTCCTTCCTCAGGTGTATTTGGAACCGTAAGTGAAAGCAGCCTTCTGCGTGGGGTACCGATATCGGGAATCTTGGGAGATCAGCAAGCTGCAACGTTTGGACAAGTTGCATTCAATAAAGGTGAATCCAAGAACACCTATGGCACTGGAAACTTTCTTATTTTTAATACAGGCGAAGAAATCGTTCTCTCCAAGAATGGGTTGCTGACAACTGTTGCCTACCAGCTTGGTGATGGCAAACCGGTATACGCACTCGAGGGTTCAATTGCGGTCACTGGCTCCCTCATTCAGTGGTTAAGAGACAATCTTGGTTTCTTCAAGAGTGCTTCGGAAGTGGAGGCACTCGCGACATCTGTGCCAGATAACGGCGGAGCCTACTTCGTCCCGGCATTCAGCGGCTTGTTTGCCCCTCACTGGAGACCCGATGCAAGAGGTGCCTTGGTAGGACTGACAAGATTCATCAACAAGGGACACATAGCCCGCGCGGCTTTAGAGGCAACGGCCTTTCAAACCCTCGAGGTATTGGAAGCTCTAAATGCAGATTCCGGCGTTCAGCTAAGCGAGCTAAAGGTTGACGGTGGAATGACAAAGAATGAAACCCTTATGCAATTTCAGGCAGACATCCTTGGTGTCCCAGTTATTAGTCCCGTGATTACTGAAACAACGGCGCTTGGGGCTTCCTATGCCGCTGGCTTAGCCGTTGGTTACTGGGAGGGGCTAGATCAACTGAGAAGCCGCTGGAGAGAAGGTCGAAGGTGGCTTCCAAACATGGAAGACGCAGACCGAAAGCGCCGAGTTTCACTTTGGAAGAAGGCCGTCACCAGGACTTTGGACTGGGTCGATTAGCACAACTAATTCCTGTCTTCGGGGTCAACGCCTGTGCGGTAGTTGATATTCAAGCTACTAATCGCAGCCATTTCCTCTTCGCTGAGCTCGAAATCAAAGACATCCAAGTTCTCCTCAATGCGCTGTTTTGAGGTTGATTTGGGAATGACTGCCACACCCCTTTGAATGTGCCAGCGAAGAACAACTTGAGAAGCGGACTTGAGTCTGTCTCTGGCGATGCTAATAATCAGCTCGTTAGACAGAATTTGACCTCGTGCTAGTGGAGACCAAGCTTGGGTAAGTATGGAGTGCTTTGTATCGTAAGCCAGCTCTTTGTCTTGAGTCAGAAGTGGATGCAATTCAATTTGATTAATTACGGGAGGATGTTCAGCCACCTTCAGAATTTCATCAATGTGATGAGTGTGAAAGTTACAGACGCCTATGGATTTTACGAGACCCTCATTCTTGAGTCTCTCCATGGCTTTCCAGGAGTCGACATAAAGCAGGCCCCTTTTTGGAGCAGGCCAGTGGATCAGATAAATATCGAGATAGCTCAGCCCTAGTAGCTGAAGACTCGTATCAAAAGCTCTCAGAGTCTTGTCATAACCGAGGTCGTCCATCCAGAATTTTGTGGCAACAATGATTTCGCTCCGCGGGATTCCCGAATTGGAAATTCCTTCTCCGACTCCCTTTTCATTTTGATACATCGAAGCTGTGTCAATTAGGCGATAGCCGCTTTGAAGCGCCTGACTCACCAGGGGTCCAGTGATTGAGTTTTCGACTTTGTAAACTCCCAAACCTAACTGGGGAATGGAATTCCCGTCGGATAGCTCGACCATCGGTGATCTGAGGTTAGGTTTCAAGTTTTTGCTTTCCTTATAAGAAAAGTGTTGGCTGGCCACCGAAGTGACCAGCCAACAGCTTTTTGCCTTACAACTAAATGTTTAGTTGGAGGCCCAGCGCTTGACTAGCTCGTCGTAGTTGACGGTCTCGCCGGCAGGCTTCTCGTTTGCGAGCTTCGCAACCGGGGCGCCTGGTTGATCGATCCAGTACTGCTCATCCCGTTCTGGGTTCATCTTGACAGCACATGGTGCGTCAGGGTTGGACTGTTCAAGACGAATCATTACTTCGTCCTGTGCAGCAGCCAATTCATTCATCGCCTCCTGGGCGGTGAATTCTCCTGAAGCAGCCTTGCTGATGGACTGCCACCAGAGGTTAGAGATGGTTGGGTAGTCAGGAACGTTGGTACCGGTCGGTGTCCATGCAACACGGTCTGGTGAGCGGTAGAACTCAATTAGACCACCGTACTTGACTGCATTCTCAGCGAAGTATGGGTGGTCAAGAGTTGACTGACGGATGAAGGTAGTTCCAGCAATTGACTTAGCAACGTCAACTGTCTTGGAGGTTACGAACTGAGCGTACAGCCAGGCTGCAGCGCGTCTGTTCTCGTCAGCGTGCTTCATGAATGTCCATGAACCTACGTCCTGGTAACCGAGCTTCTGTCCGTCTTGCCAGTATGAACCGTGTGGGCTTGGAGCCATACGCCACTTAGGAGTGCCGTCTGCGTTCATAACAGGTAGTGATGGGTCAGTTGCTGATGCGGTAAATACCGTGTACCAGAAGATCTGCTGAGCAATTTCACCCTGACCAACAACTGGTCCAGACTCGCTAAAGTCCATACCCTTTGCTGTTGGTGGAGCGTACTCGAACCAGTCGAGGAACTTCTGCAGAGCGTATACGGAAGCAGGACCGTTTAGGTCTCCACCACGTGATACCGATGAACCTGCAGGGTTGCACCCCTCAACACGGATACCCCACTCGTCAACAGGAAGACCGTTAGGTGTTCCCTGAGTGCTGTCACCGTTTCCGGCCATTGAGAGCCATGCGTCGGTGAAGCGCCACTGTAGAGATGGGCCTGGCTTTGCGTAGTCCATGTGTCCGTATACCTTGACACCGTCGATGGTTCCGTCTCCGTTAACCTGAGTGGAGAAGAACTTTGCAATGTCTTCGTAAGCGGACCAGTTCACTGGAACACCTAGGTCGTAACCGTAAATGTCCTTGAACTGTTTCTGGATGTCTGCATCGCTGAACCAGTCGTAGCGGAACCAGTAAAGGTTCGCGAACTGCTGGTCAGGTAGCTGGTAAAGAACACCATCTGATCCTGTGGTGAATGACTTGCCGATGTAGTCATCGATGTCCAGCGTTGGGCTGGTAATCGCTGAGTTAGCAATCAGGTCAGCAACAGGGTAGATGTAGTCTCCACGCTGGTGAGTACCAATTAGGTCGGAGTCATTTACGTAGCCATCGTAAATTGATGTACGTGTCTTGATTTCCGTCTGGATTCTCTCGATTACGTCACCCTCACCAATTAGGTCGTGGGTTACGTTGATGCCAGTGATTTCCTTGAATGCCTGAGTCAAAACCTTTGACTCGTATTCGTGAGGTGCAATGGTCTCAGAAACAACCGAGATGTCCGACACTCCAAGTGCCTTGGCTGCCTCATGGAACCACTTAATCTCCGCAATTTGCTCTTCGCGGGTGAGGGCACTCAGTTTGAATTCCCCATCCACCCACTTAGCTGCAACTGCATCAATGTCTGAATCAGTAGGTGTAGCTCCATCTGAAGCACACCCGGTTACTAGTAAAACTGCGCTTGCTGTCATTGCCAGCAGTGCAGTTGAACGTTTGCGAAAATTGCTTTTCAACATTTTTACCTTTCGCTTTGCCATTGACGAGGGGGCTGATTTAGTCACCTCGACATCTTCAAGGCCCAATGCTCCAAGCCTTGCATCGATGAACAGTTCTTGCCCATCGAATCCTTTTCTTATCCCCATATGAGAATCACCACCGAAACTATTAGTGCACCGATTGCCCAGAGGGAGGTATCGCTTCCGACCACAGCAAAAGAAATAACCATTATTAAGGCGAATGTGATTATCGCGATATAAACTCGTTCGCTTCGATCGGTGACGATGCCGAGAAAACCCTTGCGCCTAACTGGTGGTCTGAAGTGGCCCCAGATGGTAAGTCCTGCAATCATGGTAAACACCCCGATGAACACGTAAGCAATCGGAGCTGTCCAAGGAATCCAATCAAACATTTTTATACACGTCCTAACGCAAAGCCCTTGGCGATGTAGTTTCGAACAAACCAAATCACGATGACTCCAGGGATGATCGTCATCACACCTGCGGCAGAAAGCAAAGACCAGTCGATACCCGAAGCCGAGATGGTTCTGGTCATCTGGGCTGCAATCGGTTTGGCGGATGTTGCGGTGATGGTTCGAGCGATTAGCAACTCCACCCAGCTAAACATGAACAGGAAGAATGCGGTTACACCTATTCCAGAGCGGATCATCGGGATAAAAATTGTCAGGAAGAAACGACCAAATTTGTATCCGTCGATTTCCGCAATCTCGTCTAGCTGTTTTGGGACACCAGACATAAAGCCTTCAAGAATCCAAACCGCCAGTGGAACGTTGAAGAGCATGTGGGCCAGAGCCACGCCGAAGGGCGTATCGAATAGATCCAGTGACTGATAGAACTGGAAGAATGGCAGTAGGAACACGGCGGCTGGTGCCATACGGTTAGTTAGAAGCCAGAAGAACAGGTGCTTATCGCCAGAGAAGGTATACCTGCTGAACGCATAGGCGGCTGGGAGGGCCACCACCAGTGACATCACGGTATTGAGCAGCGTGTAGGTCACTGAGTTCATGTAGGACCCAATCCAGCTTCGATCACTAAAGAATTCCATGTACCCGTTCAGAGAGATGCTTGTCGGAATCACCGCAAACTCCGAAAGGATGTCTGCGTTGTCTCTGAAGGACATCGAGACCAGCCATACAACTGGCAGGGCCCAGACGGCCATGATTAGCCAAAATAGCCAGCTTCTGAAGTCAAAGAAGCTGGACCGCTTTTTTCCAGCTGCAGTTAGCTCAGTTTTAGTTGTCATTAGCTGCACCCCCCGCCTTAGCAAATAACTTTTTCTTTGGCTTTGTAACTTTGGTTGCTCCCGGACGCTCATCAATTGTCAGAACGGTGAAGAAGATGAAGGAGAAAATCTGAATGAATAGGAAGTACATCAGCGAGAAGGCGCCCGCGACACCAACGTCAAACTGACCAACGGCAATTGTGGTTAGCAAAATACTCAGTGTTGTGGTCGAGTCTCCTGGCCCTCCACCGGTGACAACAAAGGGCTCGGTGTAGAGCATGAAGGAATCCATGAATCTGAGAAGAATGGCGATAAGCAGCACTCTGCGAAGCTTTGGAAGCTCAACGAAGCGGAAGATTGCCATCGGCGAAGCGCTGTCGATAGCCGCTGCCTGATAGTAGGCCTGCGGAATCGAGCGCAATCCTGCATAAACCAAAAGTGCAACCAGAGGCGTCCAGTGCCAGGTATCCATGATTATGACAGTCACCCAAGCATCAAAAGGAGAGGCCGTGGTGTTGTATTCAAAGAATAGGTTGGCCAGAACACCACCCAGTCCTATATCACTTCTGGTAAAGATCTGCCAGGTGGTACCGATTACGTTCCAAGGAATAATCAGAGGGATGGCCACCACCACCAGGGCAGCCGATGCCTTCCAACCTGAACGAGGCATGAGTCTGGCGATAAAAATACCGAGTGGAATTTGAATGAGTAGAACCTGAGCGGAGAGCCAAAGGTTTCTCATAAACGCGTTTTGTATGTTGGGATCCGTGGCTACCAGCTTGAAGAAATCTAGGCCAACAAACAAACGGTTATCAAAACCTTGGATGTCCTGCAGAGAGTAGTTGGCCACAGCCATGAGGGGAACGATTGCCGTGAAAGCAACAACAAAAACCACAGGGGCAACGAGGAACCATGCCTTGTTATTTTTTCTCTTGGTATCCATCTCTAGTTCCTCGCTTTCGACATGGGACTAACTGTTGCAATTACCTTCTTGTTGCCATCAAATACAAACGCTCTGTCAGGTGCGAAGGTGAAGTGAGCTAAACCGCCGACTGTCGCAGAGTAGTTTTCATCAACCTTGGCTATTAGTTGGAAGCCAGCCTTGGTCAGGTGAACCAGCTTGTAAACACCTCTGTCTTCGATGCGCTCGACATTGAACTCAATGTCACCTTTGGCACCAGGCACTAAGAACTCAGGTCTAACTCCCAAACGCAGCGTGCCATCTAGACCGGGCTTATTTGCCGAGCCAATTTGCTCGCCATTCAGCGATAAGACAGATGAACTCGCCTCAACTTCAAAGAAATTCATTCCAGGAGATCCGATGAAGTAGCCAACAAACTCGTGCTCGGGTTCAAGGAATAGCTTCTCTGAGGTGCCAACCTGAACCAGATTGCCTTGGTCCATCACTAGAACCTCGTCGGCAAAGGTTAGAGCCTCAGTCTGGTCGTGGGTGACGTAAACAACGGTGGCTCCGGTCGAAAGCTGCAAGCGCTTCAGACGATTGCGCAAGGTCCACTTGAAGTTCTGATCAATCACAGTGAGCGGCTCATCAAACAAAATTGCCGCTACATCTGAACGAACAAGTCCGCGGCCCAGGCTGACGATTTGCTGCAGGTCAGAGCGCAGCTTGGAGGGCTTGATGTCAAGCTTGTCATCGATACCGAGTAGAGCGGAAATCTCAGTGACACGCTTTGTGATTTCTTCCCTTGAAAGCTTTCGGTTCTTGAGAGGGAACTCGAGGTTCTTTCTAACCGTCATGGTGTCGTAAAGGACAGGAAACTGGAAAACCTGGGCAATGTTTCTTTGGTCGGTAGGCAGATCAGTAACGTCCTTGCCATCAATAAAGATTCGACCTTCTGATGGTTTGAGGAGCCCTGATGCGATATTTAGCAGTGTTGTCTTGCCGCAACCGCTGGGACCTAAAAGCGCGTATGCCTTTCCGTCCTCCCAGGTCATTGTGATAGGTCTAACGGCATAGGTCTTTCCGCCGTCGTAAGAGTGAGCTATGCCTTCAAGGCGAATATCAGCCATTGCGCCCACCTCCAATCGGGAAAAACACCGCAGTGCTTGTCTCTGAATCAAAACCGTAGAGATCATCAGGATCGAAATAAGCAGTGAGCTTTTCATCGAGATCAAATGATTTTGATCCCTCAATCTCAATCACCAGTTGCTCACCGCTGTCGATGGTGACGTGTACGAAGGTTGAGCTACCTGTGAGCTCGGCCAAAATCACCTGACAACTAAATGAAACGCTTGAATGAGCGGGCTTCTCGAGCACAATCTTTCCTGGCTGAATACCCAGGATTACTTCCTTGGCGGAACCTGCAGTTCCAGCTCTTTCAAACTTGAATGAGGTCTTGCCAAAATAAGCATTACCGCCCTCAATCTTCGAGTTCAGAAGATTGATTGGAGGGTCAGACATTGCAACCGCAGCGGCAATTGAAACTGGTTTTTGATAAATACTCAGCGCTTTGCCTGACTGCAGAAGCGCGCCTTCGTTAATAACAAATGAGTCGGTTGCGAAATCCAAAGCTTCGGAGGGCTCTGCAGTTGAGTAAATCACAATTGATGAGTCATTAGAGAAAATGCTTTGCAGCTCACTTCGAAGCTGCTCGCGTAGCTTGTAGTCTAGGTTGGCAAGGGGCTCATCCAGCAGGACGATATCTGCCTTTCTCGACAGTGCTCTGGCGATAGCAACTCTCTGCTGCTGGCCACCTGAAAGTTCCGACGGCTTTCTCTTTAGGAAAGGAGTAAGTCCCAAAAGTTCTGCTACCTCTTCAACCCTGGCCTTGATCTCCTGCTTACTTGGCTTTTTCTTGGTAGCCAATAGCGGAGAAGCGATGTTCTGGAACACCGATAAAGACGGATAGTTGATGAACTGCTGATAGACGAAAGCTACCGAGCGATCTCTCACTGGAACCTTTTTTAGATCTGCTCCATCGAGTGTGATAGACCCTGAGGTGGGGGTCATAAGACCAGCAATCAACCTCATCAGGGTCGTTTTGCCGGCCGTTGTGGGACCAATTAGCAGGTTGATGCCGGAATTAAATTCGGCAGAGAAGTCGTAGATGAACTCCTCGGAATCCTGCGTGTAACGAACATTTTCTAAAACTAGCTTTGGCATTATCGACCCCCCGCCTTCATTGCCTTTTGCTGGATGAATCCCTCAGATTGCCCCTCGCCCCAGGAGTGAAAACGGTGGCTAATTTCTTCGAGTTCTTTTATCAGCTGAGGTGAAGCTTCTCCTGTGAAAGCAAGGTTGGTTCTTCGCTGAACAATGTCCTCAACCTGGCAAACCTGCTCTCGTTCAATCAAATATTCGATTTCTGTGTCAGTAAATTCAGGGTGGGAACTAAGTCTCTTCTCGCCCTTAGCTGCAATCATTGAGAGAACAGCTGTCGCCCGTGTGCCATAACGAAGAAGAAGTTGAAGCGAGCGTTCGGTGGGAACAGTTTGGCGATGCTGCTCAGCCCAAACTAACTGCCCCTCAGGGTCTGTCGGAAATCCCTTACCTCCACCCAGTGGCAAGTTAGCGGTTGAAACCTTGCGAGCAAGACCAAGCAGTTTTAGAACTTCACCGCTGAGGTGTTCCCCTAGTGCTCGGAAAGTTGTCCATTTCCCACCAACAAGACTCAGGACGGGAACCTCATTCTCTGCGGATGTTCTGACAATTCTGTAGTCACGCGAAATGACTCCTGGATTTATATCTCCACTTGCACCCAAAGGCCTTACACCTGAATACCTATAGACAATCTGACTGCGATCTAGCTTTATGTTGGGATAAACGTGTGATACCAGCTTGAAGAAGTACTCGACCTCGTCATCAGTGCAAACAGCGGGTTGACTCATATCGTGCGGAATGTCGGTTGTGCCGACCAGCACTTTGCCAAGAATCGGATACATCAAAACAATTCGACCGTCTTGATTTTCAAAAAATAATTCACGGTTGTCACAAGCTTCAAAGAGTTCCTTGTTTTCAAGAACTATGTGAGAACCCTTGGTGCCTGCCATGTAACTGGTGCTGTAACCAAGGGCTTGATTCGTCAAGTCTGTCCAAGGTCCCGTTGTATTGACAATCACATCGGAGGAAAAGCTAAAAGTCTCTCCGCTGAGTTCGTCTTTCAGGATTACTCCGTTTCGACTCATCGAAGCTACCGATACATAGTTGAAAGCCCTGGCATTCTTTCCGGCAGCTAAACCATCAAACAAAACCTCTAAAGCTAATCTCTCAGGAGATTCCATGGCTGCGTCGTAGTAGGTCGCAGTGAACTTGACATCTTTATTGAGGTGAGGCATTTCCTGCATCGATTTCTTTTTTCCGAGGAACCTGTGCCTAGGAAGTGTGCCGGCATTGCGACCAAAGACGTCATACAAAATCAATCCGACCTTAATCAAGATCGCTCCGCGTTCTTTTGGCTTACCCTGCGAGTGAGTGAACAGCCGAATCGGAGCAGAGAGAAGACCAGAGAAGACAGAAAAAATAGGGATGGTGGTTTTCAGCGGCTTCACGTAGTGAGGAGCTGCCGCAAGCAATCGGTTGCGCTCTTGCAGGGATTCTTTGACCAAACGGATTTCACCGTTTTCTAGGTATCGAACTCCACCGTGGATCATGTGCGAAGAGGCTGCAGATGCCCCCGAGCAGTAATCGTTCTTTTCAACTAAAACAACATCGACACCTTGAAGAGCTAAATCCCGAAAGACAGCTAGGCCATTGATTCCCCCGCCAATAATGAGCACCTGAGACTTCGGATTTTCGCGCAGATCAGCGATCCGAGTCGACAGTGAAGCTTCTTTGCTCATTGCCCCTGGGGCTTTCTCACCAGAACATCTAGTTAGTTGAAGGGTATTGACCCACGGGCCGGGGTGACAGTCTTTCCAACCAAGTTGAGCAAATGTGCAATACTTTCGTTATGTTGGAGGAAATCAACGAAGGTTCCAGGCTTCGCCTAGCCCTCAGGGCCGCCCAGCTCTACTATTTTCAAGACCTGACCATGGACGCCATTGGCGATGAACTCAAGGTTTCCAGGTCCTCAGTCTCCCGGCTCCTGCAGATGGCAAGGGATAGGGGCATAGTCGAGGTGAAAATCCACACCCCCGAGGATGCCCCCCGTCGCATGGCCAATCAGATCCAAGCGACATTTGGGGTCAACGCTCATTTGGTCCCCGTTGCCGAGTCAACCTCCCCGATTGACCGACTGGACAGAGTTGCCCTAACCGCTGCACGCATGCTCAGTTCCTTCTTTTTCTCGGGCATGACCATGGGTATTGCTTGGGGTTCAACCACTGCCGCAGTCAGCAGAAACCTGGTCTCTAGACCCCTAAGGGCGTCCAGGGTCGTCCAATTAAACGGTGCCGGAAACACTTTCACCACCGGTGTTACCTACAGCGGTGAAATCCTCAGGCGCTTCGGTGAAGCCTTCGGTGCCACGGTTGAGCAGTTCCCAGTGCCAGCTTTCTTTGATGATCCAGCCGCTAAAGAGACCCTCTGGCGAGAACGAAGCACCAAGAGAATTCTGGACATCCAAGCATCGATGGATGTTGTTCTATTCGGTCTAGGGGTCAATAACGCTGAGGTCCCAAGTCAGGTCTACTCGGCTGGATACCTCAACAACGACGATTTGAAAGCCCTGGCGGACAATGGAATTGTTGGCGATATAGCGACAGTGTTCTATCGTGCCGATGGTTCATCAAATGACATTGATTTGAACCGTCGCTCAACCGGACCAAGTCTTGATGTCATTCGATCAGTGCCAAGAAAGATTTGCGTGGTTTCGGGTATTTCAAGAATTCCAAGCCTCAGAGGAGCTCTTGCCGGTAAATACATATCTGATTTGATTATGGATGAAGGAACCGCTGAGGCTTTGCTTCAAAGTGTCTAAAGCCTCTGACGAAGCGGAAACGGGATAGCAATGCAGATGCCAGAAATTCCAAAAGAAACGCCGCATGGCAAGGTCATTGTTGTCGGTGGCGTCTCAATTGATTTAGTTGCTTACTCAAAGCGCCCTCCGGTAACCGGTGAGACGGTGATCGGAGATGACTTCAAACTTGTATTAGGTGGCAAGGGCTCTAACCAGGCGATTGCAGCTGCGTTGGCTGGAAGTACGAGCCTGCTGGTCAGCTGCATCGGTGATGATCTATTTTCTGACTTTGCAAAAAATACCTTGAAAGAATTTGGTGTTCACACCAACTTTCTTAGGGTAGCTGAAGGTCCGACAGGAATTGCGCATATTCGAGTCGGTGAATCTGGCGATAACAACATCGTCGTCATCCCCTTGGCTAATTCAAAAATTCGGAGCGAACAGATTGATGAGACATTCATTGGGAATTCTGATGTCGATGTTCTACTTCTGCAGCTCGAAATTCCATGGTCCCTAAACCAGCATGCAATAAATCTTGCCAAAACCAGTGGAGCCACAATTATTCTCGATCCAGCTCCCGCCATGGAACTTGATGAGTCTGCTTGGTCGCAAGTTGACATCGTCACACCAAATGAGTCAGAGGCCAAATCCCTGACTGGAGTGGCAGTCATCGACGACGCTTCGGCATTGGCTGCTGGCAAATGGTTTTTGGATAGAGGGGTGGCATTTGCCCTGATAACTGTTGGTGCGAATGGTGCCTATTGCGTGAGCGAGAAGGGCCTCACTCACTTCCCCGCGCCTAAAGTCAAAGCTCTCGACACTACTGCGGCAGGCGATGCCTTTGCCGGATATCTTGGAGCACTGATTTCCCAAGGGGCTGAGCTAGACCTGGCAATCAGTCACGCAGTGGTAGCAGCCACAATCTCGGTGACAAAAATAGGCGCATCTTCGAGCCTTCCAACGAGATCAGAAGTGGACCTTTGGGCATAGGAAACCCGCCAAGTCGTGAAATTCTTGGCGGGTTCGCGCGCTCGGAGGGACTCGAACCCCCAACCTTCTGATCCGTAGTCAGA
>Ga0169931_10011378_pt1 | contig 12541 bp, 12 predicted proteins | sample Kivu_15m_20L_FD_129675 | JGI IMG/M metagenome (GOLD analysis project Ga0169931, IMG submission 129675) | Freshwater microbial communities from Lake Kivu, Western Province, Rwanda to study Microbial Dark Matter (Phase II) - Kivu_15m_20L... | ecosystem: Environmental > Aquatic > Freshwater > Lake...
AAGGGCACGTGCTGGCTTTCCGTTCAAGGCAATGATTGCAACGCTTTCGTTCGGGTGGTTGGCGAGGATGATGCCTTTTAACTGAATGGGTAGAGCACCTAAGGCTTCATTCGCACCGCCGAACAGGTTGGCCGCCGCAGATACATCTGGTAGCGGGTATTCAGCTTGTATAGGTGTGGCCAAGGGGCGAGAGGCGGGTGCCATCCACTGCAATAGCCAATACGTGATCGATGCGCACAGCGCCAGGAATATGACAAAGCTTGTTAGGGTTGGTAGCTGCCTCATGACTCATTGCCTTTAACTCATCTTACGAGCTGATTAATCTCGATGATCGGCATCAGCACTGCCAGCACGATCAGCAGTACCACCACACCCATCGTCAAAATCAATATCGGTTCGAGCAAACCCGCAATCGTTAATGCTCGACGCTCAAGATCTTGCGCTTGCATTTGCGCAGCACGCTCAAGCATGCTGGGTAACTCGCCGGTGGATTCCCCGGCACGAATCATGTGAATCAGCATGGGCGGGAAGTGCTGTTGCTCACCCAGCGCGCGCGCCAAACTCACGCCTTCTCGCACGGCATTGGTTGCTTCATCGACTTGCTGGCGCATCGCCATGTTGGATAGCGTGTCTCGGCTGGTGTGTAGCGCGCGCAGAATTGGTACGCCCGCGCTGGTAGTAATAGCGAGCGTGCTCGCGAAGCGTGAGGTATTCAAACTTCGCTGAAATCGCCCGATCATCGGCGCACGTAGTAACCAGCGGTGCCAACGCATTTTTCGGTCTGGGTCGCGCAGGCTACGTTGCCACATGATCCAGCTGAATATAACTATCAGCGCGACTAACCAACCCCACTGCCGCACAAAGCCAGATAGCGCCAGCATGATGCTGGTAAGTAGAGGCAGCTGCTGTTTGGTACTGGCGAATACCGACACAATTTGTGGCACGACATAGGTCAGCAGAAAAATCACAATTAAAAAAGCCACCACAGTCACGATCGCAGGGTAGGTAAACGCCAAGCGAAGTTTTTGTACCAGTGCGTTTCGATTTTCTAGGTAATCCGCCAGGCGCGAAAGTACCTTCGCGAGTTGACCGGTTTGCTCACCCGAGCTCACTAACGCACGGTAAATATCCGCAAAATCTTTTGGGTGGTTGCTCAAGGCATCGGAGAGTGAAGCGCCACCCATCAGATCGGCGCGGATGGCTGCGATCAACTCGCGCAAATACGGGCGCTCGGCTTGCTCCGTCAACGCATCGAAGGCTTGCTCCATGGGCAAGTTTGAGCCAAGTAGTGCGGCGAGCTGTCGGGTAAATAAAGCCAGCTCTACGTTGGATAACTTATCCCCGAAGCGAAACGCTCGACGCTCACCTGACGCTGCCTCACTGCCGATGAGTTCCAACGCCAGGGGTACCAGGCCGCGAGCGCGTAAATCCGAGCGCGCGGCACGCGGGCTATCGGCACGCGGCACTCCTTTACTGGTGGCACCTGTGGCGTTAACGGCCTCATAACGAAAAGCGGGCACGCATTACTCCTTTGTGACCCTGAGCAGCTCAGCTTCAGTGGTGGTGCCATCGCGTAGCCAACGCTCGCCATCTTCGTGCATCGACCGCATGCCATCGCGCAGCGCAGTGTCACGAATCTGCGCCTCCGAAGCACGGTCGTGTATTTGCGAACGAATCTGATCGGTGGTCAGCAGCAGCTCATAGATACCAACGCGTCCGTGGTAGCCTGTGCGCGCACATTTGTCGCAACCCACCTCATGCCACTGGTGACCATCGAAGCGCTTGCAATGCGGGCATAGCTTGCGCACCAAGCGCTGCGCCAGCACGCCCAGCAATGAAGAAGACAACAAGAAGGGCTCGATACCCATATCCAGCAGCCGCGTAATGGCGGCGGGGGCATCATTGGTATGCAAGGTGGCGAGCACTAAATGGCCAGTGAGCGAGGCTTGTACGGCAATCTGCGCGGTTTCAAGATCGCGAATCTCGCCGATCATGATCACATCGGGGTCTTGCCGAAGAATGGCGCGGAGGGCTTTCGCAAAACTCATGTCGATACGCGCATTGACTTGCGTTTGCCCGACACCGAGCAACTCATACTCAATCGGGTCTTCGACTGTCAGCACATTGGTGGTGGGCGTGTTGAGCTGGGTGAGTGCTGCATACAGCGTGGTGGTTTTGCCCGAGCCGGTAGGCCCAGTCACCAACACAATGCCGTGCGGCTGCGAGATGAGTTGATCAAATTGCGCACGAGTCCGCTCGCTCATGCCGAGCTGCTGCAGATCCATGCGCCCGCCTTCTTTATCCAGCAGTCGCAGCACCGCACGTTCGCCGTGACCAGTCGGCAGAGTAGAGACGCGCACATCGACCGGTTTACCGCCCACACGCAAGGTAATGCGACCGTCTTGCGGTAAGCGCTTCTCGGCGATATCCAGCTGCGACATGATTTTGATGCGCGAAATGAGTGCTGCATGGATGCCTTTTTTCGGGCGGACGACGTCGCGTAGCCTGCCGTCAATTCGAAAACGCACCACAGATATCTGCTCAAATGGCTCGATGTGAATGTCTGACGCGCCTTCGCGCAACGCCTGTGTCAGTAACGCATTAATCATGCGAATGACAGGTGCATCATCAGCGGCTTCGAGCAGATCTTCTACTGCAGGCATGTCTTGCATTAGCCTTGCCAAATCAAGATCGGATTCAACTTCACCCACCACTTGCGCAGCATCGCTGCTACCGCTAGCGTAGGCTTGCGCGATAGCGCGCTCAAGTTGCTCGCGCGAGAGTGTATTGACGCGTACGCGGCCGTAGCGACGGCTAATCTCTGCCAGTGCAGCGGGTGGCGTAGCCTCTGAGACCCAGACATCGACTGCATCATCGGGTGCGCCGGCTTGTGCCAGCACGCCGTGATCACGCGCAAATGCGAATGGCAGCAGATGCGGGGCTTGCATTGAACCGTTCATGGCACTTGAAGTCGATTCAACAATCCACCATCGACCGGTTTACCATCTTGAAGCAAGGGCAGGACAGGTGTTTCGGTGCCGGGTAGGAGTACGCTGGGGAGCGGCTGCACGCTGGATTGAGCGCTTCGAATGTAATCGTAGCGATCGCCGGTGAGTGAAATACTTTGCTCATCCGTACGAAGAATATTTGGCCTCAGAAAAACCATCAGGTTGGTTTTTGTTCGCCGCTTGGACTGATAACGAAACAAGTACCCAACCAGCGGTAGATTGCCTAGTCCGGGGATTTTTTCAACTGTGTCAGATACAGTGTCTTCGATTAATCCACCCAAAACAATAATTTGACCATCATCGACCAGTACATTGGTATCGATTGATCGCTTGCTGGTGATGAGCCCAGATGCGGTCGATTGCTGAATATTCGATGTTTCTTGGTAAATCGCCATCTTGACTGTACCGCCTTGTGAGATGGTGGGACGTACGCGCAGCGATAGACCAATATCACGTCTTTCGATGGTCTGAAATGGATTTACCCCGGCGCTACCCCCGGAGGCCGCTGTAGTGAATTGTCCGGTGATGAAGGGTACGTTCTGGCCAACAATGATGCGAGCTTCTTCGTTATCCAGCGTGATCAGATTTGGCATGGAGAGAATATTTGCCTTGGCGTCAGTTTCAAGTGCGCGCGCCAGCAAGCCTAGGCCAAGCGTGCCATTGGTGTTTTGCTTTACCAATAAGGCGGCCAAGCCATTACTCGGTACCAATGGTGTGCCGCTGGAGGAGAGTGCTGCACCAGCTTGCTGGACCAAGTTATCGCCACCAGTTCCAAAGCCGGTCAATACGCCGACGCGGTAATCTGCACCCCCATTACCGGACAGACCTGCCCATTGCACACCAAGTTGCGCCGCTTTATCTGCATTGATTTCAACGATTAATGATTCGACATAGACTTGCGCGCGGCGTGCATCGAGCTGATCAATGATGACGCGTAAATTTCTGTAAACCTTGTCATTGGCCGTGATGATCAAGGTGTTCGTGCTGGGATCCGCCTGAATAAAGCCCGCTGCACCACCTGTCGGTAACGGAGATTGTGTTGAAGAGGCAGATAGTGGTGAAGTTTGCAGCACACTACCGGGTGAAGCCGCCGCAGCGGATTGTGATGCCGTGGCAGCTATTGGGCTTACTGTCGATGATGGCGCGGTAGGTGATTCGCTTGCTACTACTGCACGTAACACTTGCGCCAGCTTGGTCGCCTCGGCGTTGCGTAGATAGACGACGTGCACGTTACCCGGCAAGGTGGTTGGCTGATCAAGCTTGCTAATCAAGGCGCGCGCGAGGTTGAATCGCGCAGGATTTGGGGCGCGGATAATGAGTGAATTCGTGCGTGCATCGGCAAGAACCAATACGCGGCCTGAGTCAGTTTGTCCGGCAGGCGCTGTAGGCATGGCGCCACTATCGAGAAGACGATTAACCGTGATAGCGAGGTCCATCGCAATTGCATGCTCAAGCGTTACCACGTCGATTGCTGCATTGGCGGGCGTATCCAGCGTAGCAATAATGCGGGCTAGCCGTTTTAGATTATCGACATAATCAGTGATGACCAAAGCATTGTTGACGGTATCAGCTGCGATGGCGTTGTTTGGCGATATGAGTGGCCGAAGTACGGTAACTAAGCCGTTGGCGCTTTGGTGGTTTAGTAGATACACCTCGGTTGCAATCTGATCGCCGCGCAGTTTGCTAATCTGTGTCGGGGCTGCTTGCAGCTTGGCATCCGCCTCCGGCACGATCTTGATGAAGCTCGGCGTTCTGACCAAAACAAAGCCCTGCAACCGCAGTATTGAACTGAGTAGTTCCATCGCCTGCTGTTTATTGATGGCTTGCTCGGAAACCAGATTGACGGTGCCTTTGACGCGCGGATCGATGACGAAGGTATGGCCCGTGTAGTGGCCGATTGCTCGAGCAACGGACTCAATATCAGCGCCAACAAAATTCAGGGTGGCAGTTGAATCGGTTGGCTCTTGTGCGGCGACTAATCTGACTTCTAGTAAAAGCAGCGACAACAAAATGAAAACTCTACATTGAAAGCGTATATTCATCAGAATTCGAGCACCGTAACACTTCGGCCATCAATGTTGCGACGCTGGCCTAGTAGAACCAGAAGCGCATTCAGTTTTGATTCGAAACCCGCTTGTGCTGATGCTTGGCCATTGAACTTCAAACGACCATCGACCAGCCGCCCGTTACCTTCGATCAGCAAAGGCCCGGACAAGCTTTGCAGATTCAGACGCGCTTCGCGATCGAACCAGTCAAACTGTAAACGGTAGCTACCCAATGGTTTGACGGGGGATAAAGCTGATGCAACCTGCATCAGGTCGATGGTGATCTTTCCAGTGATCTGCCATGCCTCATTGCGGTGTTTCAGACCTACCGATTGCCACGCGACTTTCATCAAACCGGTTGGTTTCAAGGTATTGAGTGGTGCACCGAGCGCACTCAAGCCATCCGCGGGCAAGTTCAAGCTACCCGGACCAATTTCCACATCCGACCAGTCACCGCGAATGCGGATGGGTTCTTGCGTGACCGAGGGGTTTGCAAGGTCGATATCAACAATACCCATCAGCACAGACGGCGAGATTTGCCAACTCAAGCGGCCGGGTACCAGGGCGGTAAGGGGCTCGTCGCGGGAGGTGCTGGTCGCTACGACTGCAGAGCCATTCCACAGGCTGCCGTCGACCTCGGCAAGGGAGAGGTGTCCGCTGGTCTGCTGCTCAATCAAGGGTACTAGCCATGAGGCAGGCATGCAACTCAGCGCAGTGATACCTGCGGCGATCAAGCCAGCCACTAGCCACCCGAGACCACGCATCACGGTGCTGATCTTGACGGCCTCATCTCGATCTTTGCATCAATCCGATCGACGCTCTCCTTTGCAGTGACCGTCGCTTCTACGAGCAACCATGCTCGCTCACGCTGCGTATCCTGCAGCCAGTGAATTAGGGCGCTGAAAGAAATATCAGTCCACTCAGCATTTAGCTGCTGATCCGTAATTTGAATTGATGTCGGTTTGATCCCCGCATCCGCCAGGCTGCGTTCCAGTACTTGGCGATCAGCCCGAGGAATTTCGGTCACTGTGGATGAGGGTATCTTGCCAAGTTGCTCAGCCAGCGATCTCATCTGTGCATACTCGGCGAGTGACGCCGGCAGCGCTTGCTGCCAGTACTGCCGACCAGCTAGCGCGGGTTTAATCAGTGCTATAAAAATTACTGCCAAAGACACCACGCTACCCGTAGCGACTAGTAATCGTTGCTCACGCAGGCTTCGCTCGTGCCAGAATTTATTTTGGCGTATGGCCTGCAGCAGGCTCTGCATCACAAGCTCCTTAGTTGCCAAAGTAGCGGATCCGCGGGCGAGGGCGTCAGCTGCATTTGACGTGCTGTGAGCAGACGACGTAATTTCTCGGGGTATATCTGTACACCTTGCTTGAGTTTGATACTCAGTGTTCCATCTCGGTATTCAAGCACTGCAATAGTGCGCAAGTCGTGACCGGCTTCGCGCCACACTTCACCGAGCGTGGCGCTCAGTACGATAAAGTCGGAAGTGTTCAGCTGCCCTGACGCGCTGCGTGACGTAGCGATTTTTTTCTTCATCTGCGCGAGCGGATCGAGCACTACTTTGTCATTCGGGAAGCTACGTTGGTAAATCGCCATGATGTCATCGCGCACCTGCAGGCCCTCACTGCGTAGCCGCCACCAGTCAGCGTTGAGTGCGATGATATTGAATACTGCAAGCGTTCCGGTGAGTGCGATCGGCCAGCGCCATACGTACCAATCGATATTGGATGGCTGATAGCTACCGATCGCTGTCATCAGATCCAGCGGCACGCGCGTGCTGGTATCGATCCATTCAGCCCATGACTGCTCAGTCAATTGCATGTGACTGCCGGGCTGAGCCTGAACCCATTGCGCGAACCATTGATGCTGTGTTGCGGGTACAGATAAACATACCGTACGATCCGGCACGAGTGCCGATAGTAATTCAGCGATGGCGCTCGGTAACTCTCGCTCATCGTCAACATCAATCGGTAACCCCATGGCTTCGTCATCCGAGAAGCGCAGTGCGAGTTCAAAGTGCTTGATGTTACTTAGCAGCGACGCTGATACAACACCTTCTTCAGCGGGCAAGCATAGCGAGACCGGAACAACCCGAATCCGTCGCGCGCCCAGCTCCCGGAGTGCGCTGACCCAACTTTGCAGCCAAGCCCGATCACAGACTGCGATTAGGCGTTGTCCTTCAGTTTCAGGCCCTGCAGCAATTGCACAATCTGCGATATCGCCAATGACATGATCTTCAACCAGCGATGGCAGAGCGGCCCGCAACCTGGTGGCCGACAGCGGCGGCACGGCCATACGTAGTAAGGTCACGTCGCTGGCAGCGAGCAGCACTACTACGTTGGATACTTGCGAGAGCTGTGGCGAAAGTTCGCTCAGCAAAGCCCTGGCCGTACGTAGTGGCCTGCCGCGTGTAGCCATTGAAAAGTGCACCGAGCTTGCCAGCGGTGCCTGGGCGACACCAAGACGCGTTGGCAGCTGCAGATAAATGACATGATGAGCTGAAGCACGGGCCATTTAATCGCTTGAATCGCTTAAATTGTTTTTATCCAGAGCAGTCGCGTGGCGGTAGGCTGCCGCTCAACCAGTGCCTGTATCTCCAGTTTGGCGCCGCGTATACCGACGATGCCACGGATCAGAAAATAATGTGTCATCACGCTCAAACGCGAGCTATCCACGGTATTGGATGAACTCCGAAGCCGTTCGGTGAAATCAGCAACGTTCGTGAATGGGGATAGTCGTCGACTGTTGGTGATCGCCGTTGCCTGAGGCAACGACAATTCGGGTATCAGCGCAGACAGTAACTCGGGTGGCGCTGTGTTCACATTTGTGGGTGTGCTGGTTGGTAAAACCAGTGTGTAGGGTCGGATTGCATCGATCACCTTCGGCGTAAAGCCAGGTACTGATAACAAATCATCGATTTGCACCAGACTGATCGGGCGCGGCAAGGTGGATGGCGGCTTATTCGCCATGTCATAAATCATAGCGATATGTTTCGAAGCGACGTTAGCCAGTGAAGTGTCCTGCCTAACCAGGCTCAGAAGGCGCGCAAAAACCTGGACTTCCGGTGCATTGACGTTGCCTTGCGTGGCGAGGTTGTTCAAGTTGAAAAATCCCTGAGCATCCTGTATCGAACCGGAGAGCACGGCGTTACCAACTCCCGAGCCCGAGGTGCCTGATTCTATGTATTGATCAAGCTGGATCGGTGCTAATGGCGTCGACCACGGCTCATTCAAGTCGTCGATGACTGAGTTGCGACTGTCTTCACGCAAAATCAATCGTGCCCAATCAAGCGCACCTCGGAGCACCCATTGCTGCTGTAGTTGCAGTCGCTGGTTTTCTATTGAGCGCACTTGTACTTGCTGCTGCCAAAATAAGCTGGCCACAATCGTGACGGCGAGCGTGGTGAGCAGTAGTGCCGTTACCACGGCAACGCCACGATACTTTTTCTTTAATACGTGATTCAACCCGCGCTTCACACCGCCCCCAACATGAAAACCTTGCTCATGCTGGCTGCTTGGCCAGTTAGCTGCAGCGATACTTCAACGCCGCGCCAAATGGTTTGGGATGCGGTGGTGCCCGTCTCAGGGCTCATCAGCGAGCCGCGCGACACCATGGGGTCGCTCATCTGCTGCCATGAGCGCCAGCCGCGACCGTCATCAGTCCACACACGCAGTACCACCTGCTGTACGCCGCTTTGCAGCTTTATTGCGGTCGGGCTGGGCGTTTGTACTGCTTGCCAATCTCGGTTGAGTTGATTGAGATCGCGCGTCGGCGTGGTTTCCTCTCGCGCGAGTGTGCCATTGCGCCAACGCCACGTGACCAGTTGCAGCGCGCCGGGCTGTGCTTCGGGCTGCCAGCGACGTGCGAGGGTCATTCGGTTTGCATCAACCAGCAACGGTAGTGATCCAGCCAGCGTGCTGGCATCGACTGCATTAGCGCAATCGATATTCATCTGAGCGAATGCCAGCTGCAGGCTGCGGGTTTGCGAGAGCTCATCATTCAGCGCTTGCCGTGAACGAGTGATGGCATCCAAACCGCGCCAGCCCAGCACAGAAATAAAAGCCAGTACGGCGATCGCCACCATCAGCTCGACCAAAGTTAAGCCCCGGCCATGACGCCGGCGGCTAAGCTGGGTCATGCTACGAAACGCATACCCGGATTGCCTGGGACCGACAAACTCGAGCGAGCGAGGTTTCTGTCGCCGCTTAAATTGCATTCGGCACCACCTGTGACAGTACCAACACTCGGCGTCCGCTACTGTCCATAACACTGACTTGAACTCGCCGAAATGCAGGGTTAGGTGTGGCTATAACCTCTTCACGACACCGCAGCGCCAGCGCGCCTTGCGGACAATCAAAGCTACGCGCACCTAGGGGCGGCCACTCACGCGCAAGACGGATTTGCGTCAGGCGATTTTCTGCCGACCATGTGGCCATCATGGCGATACGCAGATCAGTGCTGTTTTGAGTCAGGCTACCAATTGCTCGCAAGCTGGCCGCCAATGCAGTACCGACAATCACCAAAGCGACAAGCACTTCCAACAAGGTGAAACCACTGTGCCATGAATTTTTCAGGATGGTCTTGGCCATGTACGTATTACTCATAGCGACCATTTGCATGAGTCAAACATTTGACTCAATTCACTTCAAAATGGCCGATGCCATCTGCTCGGACCACTACGCGATTTAAGTCGGTATTCAGGATGAGGCTGAATGGCTTATCCACGGGCTCAAGTCCAAACACAATACGTAGCGGTACTTGGTTATTGGTGGCGATGGGATCAAGACGTAAGCCAAGCGGTGCGACACGATAACTGCGCTCGCGTAGTAGTTCATCACCGACTAATGGTCGCCACTCATTACCTTCACGAATCAGAAAGCGGTAACGAATACCATCTGATTCAAAGGCAATCGCTTGATTGCGAACAATCGCTTCATCACGCGCTAGCTGCATCAGTTGTGCGATGCGCTGTGCTTCGTTGTACAACAATTGATGCTGGCCCGGGTTCAAGTTCAGTACGACCGCGCCAAGCGTAATGCCCAGGATCACCAGCACGACCAGTAGCTCCAGCAGCGTGAATCCATGCTGCTGGAGGTTCGAGGAGGCGTGGCGCTTAGTCCATCCAGGAGCCAATGTCAGCATCGACGCCTATGCCTCCCGCTTTGCCATCTGCACCGTAAGAAAATATATCGACCTCCCCATGCAAGCCGGGCATCAGATATTGATAGGGATTACCCCAAGGGTCTTTGTTAAGCCGATCGAGATACCCGCCGGTTTTCCAGTTGGGTGGTAGCGGCGCGACGGTGGGACGTGTGACCAATGACTGCAGTCCCTGTTCCGTCGTGGGGAAGCGTTGGTTATCCAGCCGGTATAGCTTGAGCGATTGCATCAGCGTGGCAATGTCCTGCTTGGCAGCCAAGATTCGCGCATCATCAGCGCGACCCATCAGACGAGGTACCACCAGCGCTGCGAGTACGCCCATGATAACGACCACGACCATGATCTCGATGAGCGTGAATCCTTGGATTTTTTTCAAAACGGTGCAAGCGGCATCAGGCTGTTCAATGTCTGGGCACGAATGCACTGCGGTACAGCACGCTGTGGATTTATAGCTACACATCGTATTCGAATTCACTCATCAAACTCAGCAAGACCACCGTAATGAATTGGCACTCAATTTGCATATCTATGATGACAAAAGGAGGGCAGGGTATGTTGAAAGCTATCAATCATCGATCTCATCAAGGGCACATGTCAATCACACTACCGCAAGCAAACTTGCAGCGTTATCTTGGCAATCTTGCCGCACCACGCATCAACACAAAGCGATGCATACGTAGCATCTCCATTAATGAAAAAAATCCAGCACTAACGGACTCAAGCCATCAGTTATTTGAATGGGCCAAAGCTCGCACCAATGCCATGCAAGTCGATATTGGCAAGCTTGATGACAATCCGCGCGCTACGGATACCGTATTGCTACCACCATGGCGGACGGTGTTGGTTCCCAGAGCCCGAATCGAATCGCTCAAAACCTTTCAGTACCATTACTGCTCCCCTTCGATACGAATGTGGAATATTGGCTATGGACGTTTCGTGACGAATTGCAATCCGCATGACATAAATCCTGGCGCCATTGATGCTGAACGAATTTCCCGAAGGCCGGGCGAGGGACGCTTTGATGATGTTGCACGGGGTGCTTATGGCAATCGAAATTTTAAATACCTTTGGGCAATCGATCACGCAGGTATTCACATCGCGCGCGAGATGACCCCGTGCAAGCTAAGTTCGCGCGGCATCATTACGCATTCGATTTTGGTTGACCGAGGCATCATCGGTGGCGAAATCTTCTTCGACATCGATGACCCGTACAAAGTTTTCGTGAATTTTGGTTCAGCGCGTCTACCAATACGAAACATCGGTGAGGCAGAACACACTGCAGAATTCTTATTGGCGCTGGACTATCGCACTGTGGTCGCGATGATCCCAAATCGGGATTTGTAGCAGTCACCGTATAGCATGGCAGATCGCTATGGGCCTCACACCCAAAACATGATATTTCGCTGCGAGGAGTGATCTAGCTGATCGCTATTCATAACCCATTTCGTTAGGCCGATAGCGAAAGTTACGGATACCACAAGCGGCCAAACGGGGTAGGTTGTTATTCGTCGATGACGCGTTCGATTGACAATCCAATTGAAAATACTTTCGCATCCGCCATGGCGGGTGCGCCAATCATCAAACCGACCGGTAAATCACCAGCACGATGGCAGGGTACGGACAAGGCACATCCATCGAGCAGATTGATCAGCGACGGGTTTCTGAGCAGCTGACGGTTGACATTGAAGAATGTCTCCTCTGAGGCGAGTAAGGCCTCGGTTCGCGGCGCAACGATAGGGACGGTGGGCATCAGCATCGCGTCAAAGCCAGTCATGGCTTGCTCTACGCGCGAGATCCAGTCGGCACGCGCGGCCAATAGTTGCTGAAAATCTTGCTCAGTATATTTTTCACCCGCGCGAATACGCGTTGCGACCAGGCTATCGTATTGATCTGCGTGCGTGGCGAGCAACTTGTGATGCCAGCGCCAAGATTCGATTTGCGGGAAGCGATTGATATCACGCGCCTCGCCAAACATTTTCATGGGGACTTCAACCAAGGTGGCGCCCGCGGCGGAGAGCTTGGAAAGGGTGGCGGTGAAGGCGCGCGCAACCGTGTCGTCGATATCCTCCATCACTAAATCTTCAGGCACCGCAAATTTCAAACCTGACAGTGATATCTCGTCCACCGCCAAAGGATGATCCGCGATCAGGCGATCTATCAGCAAACAATCCGCCACGCTGCGTGCGATTGGGCCGATGGAATCGAGCACCGGTGCCAACGGTAATGCGCCGGTGGTCGGTACCCTGCGCATGGTGGGTTTAAATCCAACCAAGCCGCACAAGGCGGCCGGGATACGCACCGAGCCACCCGTATCTGAAC
>Ga0169931_10011379_pt1 | contig 12541 bp, 11 predicted proteins | sample Kivu_15m_20L_FD_129675 | JGI IMG/M metagenome (GOLD analysis project Ga0169931, IMG submission 129675) | Freshwater microbial communities from Lake Kivu, Western Province, Rwanda to study Microbial Dark Matter (Phase II) - Kivu_15m_20L... | ecosystem: Environmental > Aquatic > Freshwater > Lake...
ATGCGCTTGTAAATTGTACTTCCGAACTCCAAATCGTCCGAAAAAACAGAGCACTTAGATAGATGACCTCTTAAGTACCCAGCAACCAACGGCAAATATACTTGGCCATCAAATTCTGTATTAATCTGAACAAACCCAATTTTGGTTTTTTTCAAATGGAACTCCTCTGTTTGAGACAACATTTAACCTGGTCAAATAGCCACCTCTCCATTATAGTGAAGAGTTAAGTGTTGAAGAGTCATTTTAATGGTTATTTATTCCTGCAAAAATTCGCGAAACCATAAATGCCATGTGAGTAACATTTAGAGATAGCCAATCTCTTCTTGTTCGCGTTTAATCCAAATTCAACGAAAGTTTGTAAAAATGGTCTAATTCCGACTTTTTTCCCTCAATTTATGGAGCCGCCCGCGGGAATCGAACCCCCGGGCGGCTCCAAAAAGGAAAGCAAGAATTCGGATTACCACTTAACTGCTAGCATTGCAGTGTGTTGGGGGTAAGACGAAACTATCAGCTAAAAAATATATACTTAAACGGGAACTCTAACAATTATACACGTTTTGCCGGGAGATTCAATACGAAGTTCGAATCGTTCTCACTGATTGGACTTTCACGATTTTCACAGTGCTCCACGCCATCAAGATTAGTTGAGGTTAACGACCATTGAAAAATTAGATTCAAAGCTTAGAGGCATTAGTAGTATTAGTCATCGACATGACATAGATGGATTACGTGGAATTGCTGTAATACTGGTGGTTTTCTACCACTATGACTTAATAGATTTTTCAGGCGGGTACCTTGGAGTAGATGTTTTTTTCGTGATATCCGGTTGGGTAATTACCACTCTAATAGTGAAACAATTATTGTCTAGTCAATTTAGTTTCTATAAATTTTATATCGCGAGAATATTGAGACTTGTGCCTGCACTTCTACTTGTCGTCACAACCTGTATGCTCTTTGGTTTTATTTACTTTATACCCATGCATTACGCAGATCTGGCAAGATCAGTTACGCCTACTCTGGGCTTTTTTTCGAATTTGCACTTCTACAAAGCTAATTCATACTTCGATGTAACTGGGGAGTTAAAACCATTGCAACATACCTGGAGTTTGTCGATTGAAATGCAGTATTATTGTTTTTGGCCCCTGTTTATCGTATTTTGGTGGAGATTTTTGCGCCATAAAAGGGCACATTTCTTTGGAATTTCCGTCATTTTGCTTCTAGTAAGTTTGTTTTTTGCTCAGTTTATTGTTCGAAATCATCCTGAGGCTGCATTCTATTTACCTCCGACTAGAGTTTGGGAGTTCATGATGGGGGGGATTGGTGCTTATCTTCTGGAGATCAGGCAGCAAAAATCTCATGAAAGTGCACGACAGGGTTTCTATGGAAATATAGGTCTCTTGCTTATTGTTTCAAGTGCCATACTTTTTGATAAAGCCACAATGACTCCAAGCTTCCTTACACTTTTTCCAACGCTTGGAACAATATTTTGTTTATACTCCGCTCAAGAAAGAAGTCTTGCGACCAGAATCTTATCAAGTCTCCCTTTTTCTCTACTAGGTAGATTAAGTTATAGTTGGTATTTATGGCATTGGCCAATTTTGATTTTCGCAAGGCACATAGCAAGCGGAGAATTAACTTTTCTTTCAAGGTTTTCATTGATGAGCTTATCACTATCTATATCTTTTATGAGTTGGAAATATTTTGAAAGGCCACTGAGATATAGTAATTGGAGTTTGAATACCTTCGTTGTGGGAATAGTCACCATCGCTATCCTAGTGGCCTCTTCTCGCGTAATACTTGAGAAAGACGGAATGAGAGAAAGACTGCCGCCTAATATCGAATTCCAATCATTAGGAGATAAATTAAGAGCTGATGGTGACGTGTGTAATCCAATACAAAGTCAGAAATTGCCAGGTGTTGAGTTGTGTTACTTTGGTCAGACGGATAAGTCTAAGTATCGAGCGACTTATGCGTTATATGGAGATTCGCATGCGCAAGCAATTTCGTTTGCGCTTGATGAAGAGTTCAAACGATTAAATCTTAGAGGCTTGAGAGTCCAATTAATGGGTTGTAGCACAATTCCAAATTTGGTGAACGTCAAACACCAACCAAATTCTGCGATGGAATGTAATCTGCGCTTTGCTAATTTACTAAAGTTAGTTGAAGATCAAGCTGTAGGAATAATTGTTAGCAGTAGATGGACATTCAATTTGTTTCCGATAACAGGCTGGATTGAAGATATGCCATATAGGAACTCGGAAGGAGGGAGAGAATGGACGAACTATAGAGAGCACGCTATTTTGAATTCTCGGGGGAAAATGAATTTTAGTGCTAGTGCAAAAATAAATGCACTTGAAGAGACAATTAATTCTTTATTGAATTCAACAAATATAGTGGTTTTGGTATATCCGATACCAGAGATTGCTTGGAAAATATCTGAAAGTAACTTTGTTCATTTTCGTAACACTAGAAAGCTGTTAGGGGAAATTTCAGAGCCTTCGCGAGATTACTATTCTCGGAATCGCTTTGTCACCTCGGTCTTTGATGAATTAAAGACTTCCCAAAAGTTAATTCGAGTAAAACCAAATCAAATCTTTTGTGACACCTATCAGGAAGGCAGGTGTGTTGCACAATGGAAAGGCATTCCTTTCTACTATGATTATGATCATCTGTCCATTGAAGGAGCCAGGTTGGTATCTAATTCAATCCTGCAGGCAATGAATTTGAAGAATTGACTGGGTAATCGGGTTATTTCATGAACTTCCATAATTTTCGAAGCACCCTCTTTCCTATCGAAGGTATCGAATATCTTTGCGAGAGAATGGCATCAAATTCTGACCAGTTTTCTGCTATTGGCGGGTATATTAGTGGAAATTCAATTTCGAAGGCAATTAGATTTCCTATCCCACTAAATCCTCGAGTATTTGTGGCGTCAGCTCTGCCAAATCCAATATTCGTCACCAAATTTCTAGAAGGAATCACTGAAAGAAAGTCGTTGTAGAAAAACATGTGAGCAACTTGAGCATCCCAAGTATTTAAACTTCCATTAACAATTGAATCAAATTTTTTAGTCCAGTATCTTATAGAGTCAGCGTCTCCTAGTTTTCTACGGTATTCTTTACTATCTCTTTGTAGGCTCCAATCCTTTAAACTTGAATCATAATTAAAGTTCCACTTGTATCGCCAAGTTGCCCAACCCCAAATTTGAGGGTAGCGCGAAAAGAAAAAGCTTGTTTCAGATCCTTTACCTAACAAATTGGTCCCTGAAATTGAAGTAACTCTTGGGTCACTTTTGTAGACTTCCAGAAGTTCATCACAGAAACGGAAGAAATCTGGTGACGGTACAGTATCGTCTTCAAGAAAAATACATCTATCAACCTTTGAAAATACATATTGAAATCCACCAACAAATGAGTTTAAGAGGCCTAAGTTTTTCGGAGCAAACTTCACATCAAGGTTATGATTCCTCAACCTTGATAGTGCAATTTCTCGCGCCCGAGAGACCTTTTTATGGTCGTTTGAATCGTTTTCTTTTGGTCCATCACCAATCAAAAAAAGAACTGGCGGTGAAAAGTGCGTAATGATATCGAGAACTTCAACTAAAGTGTCCTCGCGATTGTACATAAATAAGGCGATTGGGGTATCAATTTTATTCATACCTTCCTCCTCGCTGAGCTTGTATAGTATATTCTAAGTGGTTTGTACGGTTTGAAAATAACATTAGTGTTGATAATTTTTGCAGAATTTGATACACACCCGAAGTAATCCTCAAAACTATCGCTAGGAGTAAAATATGGTGAAGCTTCTCGGAACTGCAACTCGTAAAGTAAAAGTGTTGGTGTTTGAAATGAGGTATCTGTTGGCTTTGTTTTTTGCAAGAACAAAACATAAAGTAGCCTGCAGAAAGAAGCTAGTGCGCCACCAATCACCTGCTAACTTGTTAAGGAATTTGAGACATGCGAATAGTGTTCTATGGTATGTTCCAGCGAAGTTTAAGCCGCACAGCGAAGAAAGTTTCACTGCCACCTTTGAATTTCTGCAAAGTTATGAGGAGTATCGTGAACAACGGAAAACTTTAGAATATTTACGCGCCCAAGTATTTGACTATTCGACAGCAAATGAAAATGCTTCTTTACAGCATGCGCTGGATTGTTGTGCTTCAACTCCAGAATTAGTCTTCATTTTAATGGGACCAAATTGGGATAGGTCGCCCAAATTTAGAGACATGAAATCAGATGTTCAAAATTTCAAGGTAAAAAATCCCAATTCATCTTTGGTAGGAATCTATACCGACACTGCTATACCGAGAGACTTGTATCATCTATTTCGACTTCACACCTATCTCGATCTAGTCATAGTTAATGATCAGGACGTACAAGATATTTTCCCTTGTACGCCACGAATTTCTCCATCCGTTACGCCAATCTCCAAAAAATCTAGTCTTGTGCATTCTGGAAAAGCCAGTTTTGGGACTAATATTCCTGATTGGGATATTGGAATATTTGGGACCCCTTATCCTGACAGACTAAAAATCTACCAAGAACTTACTAGAAATGGTTTTAGAGTTTATATGCCTGGCAGTCTTGGCATTAGACTTAACGAACTTGATTACATACAAAAACAATCCATAAGCAAAATTCAAATCTGCACAACACGAACTTACGATGGGAAGCGCAAACAAATGAAGGGCCACTTTGGTGAGTCGCTTAATGCGGGCTCCTGCACGCTTGTTGACGATTCTTCTGCGATTAGTCGAATTTTTAGGGAAGGCAGGCATTACCTTAAATTTAATGATACTGGTGAACTAATTCGCCTCTGCCGATTACTATTAGATGATGATGAAGCTAGAAAAAGAGTTTCATTTGAAGGACAAGAAAAATACAGAAGTATTGGTTACTCAGCTAATTACTGGCTGTGGGTAGAGAGTTTTTTGGCGGGAGTGAGATCACATTGAAATTATTTGCTTATTTTGAAAATAGAGCTGAGGGTAGTTATGACTACAGATATAACTAAAATTGTGTTTGGGCTCTATGGGGCTTACGGATTTGGTAGAGAGGTAATGCCAATTCTTCGAGGACAGGAACTTGTTAGTCTGAGACCTAATAAGGAAATTAGTCCGGAATTTCTCTTTGTTGAGACTAATGCAGAGAATAAGATAGTAAACGGAAGCTCATTGATTACAGAGAATGAGTTTTTAATATAGATTGTCAACAAAGATACTTTAATATCGCTATAAGTGACTCTAGAGTGAGAGTAAAAATCGCCGACAGTTTTATTGAGCGCGGTGCGCTTCCTTATTCCATAAATTCACAAAACTCAATAATATATAACAATAATGAAATCGGTGATGGGGCTATTATTAAGCAAGGAACAAGAGATAAACCTTTAGTGATTGGAGAAGGATCAACAATTGGTATGGGCGCAGTTGTGACAAAGGATGTTGAACCCTATACCACAGTATTTGGTAACACTGCTAAACCTTACCTTAAATCTTTAGAGAAAAATGATTCTTAGAACCCTTCAGACTTAAGGTTATTGTCTAGCTCTCTGGATTTACGGTTATGCCTTTAGCCAATTCCAAACAATACCAGTAGGTCAGTCTCATACGAATTTAAGGTTCAATGCAGGGGACGCCCCCATTTTTGACTATACGAGAACTACTTCCATATGGTCTAGTGAACTCTGATTTTGATTCTTCTCTGCTTTCTACGGAGAAGATTTCTAAAGAAGTAGTTTATATAAAAAATTGTAAATTGTTTCAAAATCCTTTTCTTTCATGTGTAGATGAAAAGGTAGTCCGATTGTGCATTTAGCAATCCTCTCTGTATTTATGAGCGAATTAAAAGGAACTCTCCGAAACATGGGCATTTTGTGGCATCCATACTCCCACCATCTTCTAGTTTGAAAATGATTCGCACTTGATTTAGATTCAATCATGTCGATAAAGCCTTGGCTTGATTCAATAATCCAATATGAAGATAAATGACCTTTCCGCATACCAGGGTGAGTGGCAATGCGGAGTTCTTCGCACACCTCTCTAGCTCTCTTGTGAATAAGAAGCCACTCTTCTTCAAGTGTTTCATACTTTTTTATTGAAGCAAGAATGATTGCAGCCTGGTATTCATTCATTTTTGCGTTAGTCCCAATATTCATTGCAGTTCTTGACCCAGGGTTCATCCCAAATTTTGACCAAGCCATGACTTGAGCAACCCATTCTTTATCGTTGGAGATAAATACTCCTCCTTCAGCGCCTGGCAGGACTTTTGTTGGATGAAAACTTACGACTATACCTACAGGTCCTTTGTTGTTTATTAATGCTTCTCCGCAGTTTTTTAGAGCAGGAAATGAAGCGGCGGCGTCAACCAAAATAGTTCTATTGCTATCATTGAAGCGAGTAAGATTTAAGCCGTCGCCAAATGGACAGACGTCAATCAGTGCAGAGGTTGTATCGCTTGTCAGTATGCGCCAGTCACCATCTACATCTTCAAACTTATAGGACATTTTGTTTCTCTCTAAAGCAAGATTAGTTGCCGCAAAGGTCCATGAAGGCGACAACCAAGAACTAGTAACCATTGATGAAGTTTGCATAGCACCTTCAAGAGCTAAAGTTGCGTTTGCCAACGACGTAACCTGATCTGGTTCGACTGCAAAATATTCGGCTAACTTTGAGTGCAGAAAATTTACCATCGGTCCAAAATTTGAATAAGTCCTCCTCTTCTCGATTTCTCGAAAAAATGGCAATAATTCATCAGTTGAGGGGAGTTTTGGCACAAACAGGGGGATGGTCATATGCTGATAATAGAAGAAAAGTTAAAATTATTTATCGTGAGTTCCGGTATGGCGAACCAAATTCTGGTAATTCTCCGAAACACTTTTGGAACTCTTGAACAAGGTTCATAGGTAGTGGGTTCTGAAATGCATTGATGTTTTCTCTCAACTCAATTGTACTCATTGCGCCTGGGATTACGATAGTTGCGAGTTTGCTGTCAATAGGGAATCTCAGCGCACACTCCAATATATTGAACTGGAACGCGGAACAGACTTTGATAACTTCGGTCCGTAATTCCATCCAAGACTCCAACTGCCTTTTGGGCCAGTTACTTAGGTGGTGCAGTTCAGTTAACTTATTAATGTCAGGAGCAATTGATCCTAAGAATCCAAAGTTTAGGGGCGTCCTAGCAATGAAATGTACGCCGTCTAACCACTTTTGCTCGATTAGGTCTTTGAAGCCCGCAATTCTCTGATCAATAATTGAATAGTTGAATTGTATCGCATCCCATTGAAATAGATTTATTTGACTACCAAGCAAATTCGGATTCTTGAGGGAGACTCCAATCTTCTGCACTTTGCCCGAGTCTTTTAGTCCAGAAAGTGTTGTCATTAATTCTTCAGATTCAAAATTTAGGTCAGGTGAGTGCAACTGGAGCAAGTAGACACTTTCTTGTTTAAGTCTACGAAGAGAGTCGTGAAGAGACTTTATTATCCAATCTGGGGAAAAGTCTTTAGTTAAAGTTTTCTCCTTATCGCTCACAGCTCCTGCTTTTGTGGCAATCTTGATATTGTCAGTTTTAGGTAAGTAGTTTCCTAATCTTGATTCACTTAAACCTTGACCATAAAGAGGAGCTGTGTCATAGAATTCCACGCCACTATCTAGGGCCAAACCTAATAGATTCTTTGACTCAGATTCGTCGAGCCGGCCATAACTTTCAGAGCCAAGTCCCCAACAACCCAGTCCAATCATCATACCTTTAGGAATTAGAGTTGAGAAGAAAGTTAAATAGTTTCAAATTCAATTGACTGACTATAGTGTCACTATAATCGAATAGGGTTAAAATCATGCAGTCTCCAAATACCAATCCACAGCTTTTTGTATGGCTTCTTCTAGTGGAGTGTACTTAAAGTTGGACAGTTTGAGGAACTCGGCATTTGAAGTACTTTGAACCAGGCGTGTGGCAACGGGAATATCTTCAAGAGATATCAACTCATTGGGGGATTGCAAAGCCTTTGCGATCAATCGTGCGAGCTCGGGAACACTTGTGGCTATCGTATTGCCTATATTCAGAAGCGTATTCGACTCCTGGGATTCTAAACACCACAAAATTGCTCTGGCCAGATCGAAAGAATATGAGTACTCACGCCGTACTCGATTATCAAATGGGACACGAAGAGGGATTTCAGTTTTTTTTGCAATAGCTAGATCGCGTATGAGTGAAGCCGGCAAATTACTTTGCCCTGTATTAAATTTCATTTTTGGACCGACAATTCCATTTACAAGAACGCTCGAAATCTCCATAGAAAACTCCTTATTGAAGGAGCGCATCAAAACTTCCTGCATTCTCTTTGAGTATGCGTAAGCAAAATCTATACCATTAATGGAGCCCTCATGAAGTTTATCTTCCGTTGGAGAAGTTAAAGTATCGGCATAGCAGGAAGTAGATAAAGTTAAGATGACTCTTCGAATGCCTAAATCTCTGCAAGCAGCAAGTGAGTTAATAGCCATCTGTATGTTATCAACAAAAACCGTACCAGGATAATTATGACTAAAAATCGCACCACCACTCTTCGCTGCTAAATGAATAAGAGCAACCGATGAAGGTTCTAAATTCCCTATCTTATCTCTGAGATACACGATAGTTTCTTCTTGATTTCTTAGATCACATTCTATAGAAGAGAAGCCAACAAATCGACTGTCACCACTAGTTAAAGATTTAAGGGCATATCCCAGAGGGCCATTAACGCCTGAAAAAAATATCAGTTTGAATTTGGAAAGCATAGTGAAAGTCTAGCGCTAAACCGTAAAGATAGCAGAGGACTTTCTCGGCTTTTTTAAAAACATCGCTATTCTTGAATCCCTGAAAAAGGATTGACCTATTTGGAATTTTACTAAAGAATAATATTGAGTTTTTCAGGTTCTAATGTAACTAGATTGTTAATGAGAAGGGGGGCATGGAGATGAGAAGGCACGTTCTGATTATTGGCCATCAAGGTCTAGGAGACCATCTAATTTGTAATTCAATTTACCGTGATTATGCTGACAAATTTGACCAAGTGTTCATTCCTGTAGTAAAAAACTATCTATCCACAATAAGACAAATGCTTGGAGATAAATCAAACATAACTTTGATTCCCTTATACAGCCACTACGTTTATCGTCAGCAGAAAATATTGCGTAAGTTATTTAAGCTCTTTGGTATTGGTTCACTAGATTTAGGCCGGTTAAACTCGAATTATTCGCGTTTAAACGGTCTGAAAATTGATGAAATATTCTATTTTCAGGCCAAAGTCTTAATAGAAGATCGATGGTCAGAGTTTGCCTTCAAAGAAAATAGACTTAGGGAGAATGTCTTGCATGATATATTGATTGGTGACATCAAAAAACCCTATATTTTCCTACATGAAGACGAACCAAGAGGTTTTACAATCGATCAAGATTATCTAAACGATGTCTCATTAGTTGTAAGGCCAGACATTTCATTAAATTTTACGATCTTCGACTACAAATCCTTAATTGAAGGCGCGGCTGAAATTCACTGTATTGAAAGCTCTTTTAGTTTGTTTATCGATTCGCTAAAAGATTCCAAGCAGAAATTATTTGTGCACAGGTATGCGCGTCCCGAGGCCAAGAATAATTATCGAAATCAAATTAATTATAAGAGGAAGTGGCATATTATTAATGGCTAAATAGTTGTAAGGATATTCTGAATTTAATAGTTATTGAACCTTAGTCTACCTACTGAATTAGTTATTCAGAAGCTTTACGGAAAATCAAGGCTAGATCAAGAATTAATGATGTGGTGGAGTTTCCGACATCAGTACCAAGTTATTTGCCTAAGGTTATTCCGAGCCCAAGAAATTTCAGTTGGCAAGAAACTGTCCTTTTCCAGGAGAAATGAGCGGAATATCGCAACCCAAAGTGAAAGTTTTGCACCAGTGCCGACAAATACTTCGGATTTTAAACAAAGCTCGAGCGTCGCAAAGGGATCTAGATTTAAAATATCATTCTTCAACAAAGTGCGGGATGTGTTCAAATACTCAACAACTTCCTGGTGGTTGCTATCTGTTAGCAGTAAAGCTTTCTGTTCAGATAACTGATACAGTTTAAGTAAAGCTTCAATTCTTTCAGGCTTAATTGGCTGCTTCATCTTTAAATCTAGAAGGTCGCCTAGTCTATAGTGAATGACGATTGAACTATTTAAATTTTGAGATAGCGTATCTCTGGAAAAAAGAGGAATGAGATTTTGATACAAGTGTTCAACTAGTGCTTTGTCAAGCGTGAGTCGTGTGTAATGACCGCGAAGGGCTAGAGTCCAAAACCTAATGAGATTGTATGATGAATCTGAATCAGCACTTTGAACCAAGCGTAAGAACTTAAGGATAAAATAGAGAATTGATTTAGCATTCTTAATCATAGATACATGAAGAGGTGAAGAGTCACTTCCCTTTTCATATAATATTGCATTTCTTTTATAGTCTTCCTTTTGGAGAAGGTTAACACCTAAAACTTGAAAATTTAACTCACTTTCACGTCTTGTGACGCCTGAAGTATGTATAACTACCTTAATACGTCTACCAGGATATTGGTTTTGGATCCTAAGAACAACATAAGCCGTAAATAATTGAGAACCGAAGCCGCCCCAAGAATGAATCCGTAAAGCAGGTAACACCTCTAGCAACTTTTTCTTAAAAGTGTTTTTCATAGACTTCCCCCATTACTTTGCGATACAGGTGTTCATGCGAAATCTGAGTCTGTTTAATTGAGAATTTCTTAAGTTGTTTGGCCTGGTAATCAAGGCAATCATCAAAAAATACTTTATCTGCCATTAAACTACTTATTTTCCTAGCAAAATCAGTTGGGTCATTTAATTCAACAAGCCCAGGGTGCTTATCACCCATCACTTCTGGAATCGCGGAAATTCTCCTGGCCACCACAGGTATTCCTTGCGACATTGCTTCTAAAAGAACCAGTCCAAAACCCTCATATTCGGAAGCTAACACAAAAACATCTAGCGAACGGTAGAATTTAAGAACATCATGTTCCTGTCCTTTCCATGACACCATGTCTTCAATTCCAAGAGCTAAGGAAATAGACTGAAGCTCATCTCTAAGTGGCCCGATGCCGACTACTGAGAGCAAAAAGCCCGATGGATCTATAGAATTTAACTCTTTGAGCATTCCCAAGAGTAAAGAAATATTCTTTTGAGGTACAAGACGTGAAACTGTGCCCAAGTGAATAGGCCTAGAACGAGGCTTTGATTTTGTTCTATACGAAACACTGGTTTCTTTCAATCCATAGTGTATAACAAGATTCCTTTCTGTGTTACTCATCTCTCTAGAAGATGTAAGATATTTGGCAACTGCCTCGGATATCGAAATTGAAGCAAAAGCCCTTTTTAATACAAATCGTGAGAGTAGTTTGGATAAGACAGTTGGACCTTTAGCCAAAAAAGGTTCACTGTTATGGCGGGTAACAATAAAACTCTCTCGTCTTAGAGATAAAGCACATAAGAGTTCAGCTCTAGGCAAATGTGCATGAATAACTAAGTTGTTATTAAACCTCCTCTGCTTGAGCTTTAGGCACTGGGTGAAGAATCCACATTTTGCAAAACTTGTATCTACTTTAACGCCTGAATCAAGGAAATCCTTTAAAAGCGCTGGTTTATCTTTAAGGAATACTACTTCAACATCATGTCCGAATTCTTTTTGGGAAGTGGCCAGACTCAGTAGTTGCTTTTCCGCACCACCAAGATCAATAGTAGTAATGACATGCAAAATAGAAAGATTCAAGAGAGTTCTCCCTTTTTGAGCACGTAAAGTAGTCGATTTACCCAGCCTTCAAATGAATGATTTTCTGCTGCCAGACCCAATCGCCTATTAACCTCATTCTGAAATTCAATCTCCTCTAATGAATAGATAGACTCGAACTCCTTAATGATGAAGTCCTGGGTTTCCCTCACCGAGGAATTACTCCATGTACCAAACTGTGCGCAATACTCTCTATTCCATGTGACAACTGGCAACCCCATTAAAGTTGTTTCAATCAAAGTTTTGTCGAGGGATCCACTAAAGAGGTTTAGGAAAATATCATATCGCTTGGCAATATCTGGAATTAATGCCCTTGCAATTGAATCATGAAATGCTATTGACGATTCTTGGCTCTTGACTTTGTGCGACAACGACACATCAAGAAAATATCTTTCTGATTCTAAATTAGTGGGCCGCCCAAAGATATCAATCGAGTAAGTATTGTGGGAACGGTTGAGTTCAAAAATAAGATCGGGGAACCTATGTATATTCTTGGACGGATCTAGTCTCCCATAATATAAAATTTTACAAAGCTTTTTCTGTGAACGAGCAAAATAAGGAAAGTTCTTTAAATCGACTCCTTGGTTTATATAAAGAACCTTCCTTTTATTTATGCCAAGATTGCAAGATCCTGGGGTAGAAGAGACAATCTTGGAAACAAAGAAAGACGACCAAATAAGATATTTAGAGTTTTTGGCGTGGGCATACCAAAGAATATGTCGCATCTTAAGAAGCCAAG
>Ga0169931_10011380_pt1 | contig 12541 bp, 14 predicted proteins | sample Kivu_15m_20L_FD_129675 | JGI IMG/M metagenome (GOLD analysis project Ga0169931, IMG submission 129675) | Freshwater microbial communities from Lake Kivu, Western Province, Rwanda to study Microbial Dark Matter (Phase II) - Kivu_15m_20L... | ecosystem: Environmental > Aquatic > Freshwater > Lake...
GCGATGGAAGAGCGGCTCAAGAACGAAGGAGCGCAGTGAACATGAGCGAGAGCAATTCCCAGCGGGACATCCTGACGATCGAAGAAGCAGCGGAGCTGCTCGGCGTCAGCGTCAAGACTTTCAACAAGGTGCTGCACACGCAGAACATCCCGGCGCGCAAGATCGGGCGCGAGTGGAAGTTCTCGCGCGCCGCGCTGATCGAGTGGGTGGGCTCGGGCCGCAGCAAGGACTTCTACCAAGGTCAAGGCGAGGACGACGACGAGACGCCGCCTCCGGCGAGCGGTGAGAAGGCACGTCGCACGGCGGGTTGGAAGATCGAGTACTAGGAAGGCAAGGCGCACCATGGCTGGCATCACCGTTCCCGAGATTCATCACGGACTCGATCTCACCGAGCAGCAGCTCATGATCCGCGACATGGTGCGCGACTTCGCGCGCACCGAGGTCGCACCGCTCGCGGCGGAGATCGATGAGTCGCACCGCTTCCCCGTCGAGACGTGGAAGAAGATCGTCGACCTCGGCCTGCCGGGCATCCCGTTCAGCGAAGACGTCGGCGGCTCGGGCGGCGACACGCTGTCCTACTGCCTCGCGGTCGAGGAGCTCGCCAAGGTGTGCGGCTCGACGGGCCTCACGCTCGCGGCGCACGTCTCGCTCGGCACCTGGCCGATCTACGCCTTCGGCATGCACCTGCGCGACCAGTACGTGCCGGGCCTGATCCGCGGGGACCACATGGGCGCCTACGGACTGACGGAGCCCAACGCGGGCTCCGACTCCGGCGGCACGCAGACCACGGCGATCGACGAGGGCACGCACTGGCGCCTCAACGGTCGCAAGTGCTTCTGCACCAACTCGAACTACGCCGGCACGTTCATTGTGACGGCGGTGACGACGCCGGGCATCGGAGCGAAGGGCATCAGCGCTTTCGTCGTGCCGAAGGGCATCGACGGCTTCTTCCTCGAGCCCGGCGAGCACAAGCTCGGCATGCGCGGTTCGGACTGGGGCAGCCTCGTGTTCCAGGACGCGCGTATTCCGAAGGACCACCTGCTCGGACCGACCGGCGAAGGCTTCAAGACCTTCATGAAGACCTTGGACGGTGGGCGCATCTCGATCGGTGCGCTCTCGCTCGGCATCGCGGAGGGTGCCTATGAGTGCGCGCTGAAGTACGCCAAGGAGCGCGAGGCGTTCGGCGGCACGCTCTCCGATCTGCAGGCCGTGCAGTTCAAGCTCGCCAACATGGCGCTCGACATCGAAGCGTCGCGCCACCTCGTGTACCACGCGGCACGCCTGAAGGACATGGGACTGCCGTACTCGAAGGAAGCGGCCATGGGCAAGCTGCTCGCGAGCGAGTGCGCGATGCGCGTCACCTACGACGCGATCCAGATCTACGGCGGCATGGGCTACAGCCGCGAATATCCCGTCGAGCGCATGTGGCGCGACGCGAAGCTGTGCGTGATCGGCGAGGGCACGAGCGAAGTGCAGCGCCTGATCATCGCGCGCAACATCCTGCGCTAGGGCGCGCGTGAGCCTCGCTCCCGCGTCGATCGTTCCGCCTCCGTACCGCGCGCGCACGCTGCGCGCGGGCGGCTGGGACGTGACCGAGCTGTCCGACGGCTTCCTACGCCTCGACGGTGGCGCGATGTGGGGCGTCGTGCCCGCGACGATGTGGCGCGCGATGACCCCGCCGGATGCGGACAATCGCATTCTCATGGCGCTGCGTCCGTTCCTCGCGCGCAAGGGCGAGCTCGTCGCGGTGATCGAGGGCGGCATCGGCACGCGCTGGGATGCGAAGCGGCGCGCGATCTACGGCATCGAAGCCGCGACCGGTCTCGCGGAGTCGCTCGCGCGCTGCGGCGTGGAGCCGGAGCAGGTCACGCATGTCGTCGCGTCGCACGCTCACTGGGATCACTTCGGCGCCCCCGTGGTCGAGCGCGGCGGAGCACTCGTTCCGCTCTTTCCGAACGCGCGCCACTACCTGCCAAAGATCGAGATCGCCAACGCTCTCAACCCCGACCACGTGCGGCGGGCCTCCTATCGCGCGGAGGACGTCGAGCCGCTGGCGCGCGCGGGCTTGCTCGTCGCCTACGAGGGCAGCGCGGAGATCGCGCCGGGCTTGCGCGCACATGTCCTCGGAGGCCACTCGGACGGCGTCGCGGTGATCACGCTCGACGAGGAGCGCGACGACGGCGCGATCTTCTGGTCGGACGTCGTTCCGACGGCCCACCACGTGCAGCCGCCCTACATCATGGCCTACGACATCGACGTCGCGCGCAGCTTCGAGGTGCGTGCGAAGTGGATCGCGCGCGCGGCCGAGCGCGGCTGGACCGGGCTCTTCTATCACGATGTCGACACGGCGTTCGGGCGCATCGAGAAGGACGGCAAGCGCTATCGCGTGGTCGAACTCGGTGGGGGCGCGTCGTGAACGAGCTCGTCGCGCGTGCGTGCGCGGCGTACGCGCGCTGCCGCAGCTACCGCGACATGGGAGAAGCCGCGGTCGTGGTCGCGCGCGGCTCGAAGCCCTGGCAACGCGAGACACGGCGCTTCCCGTTCCAGACCGCCTTCGTGCGGCCGGCACGCTTCCTCTTCGAGTGGAAGACCATGGGCGTCGGTCCGCACGAAGAGTGGCCGCACGCGGCGCTCTGGCGCAACGCGCGCGGGCTGTTCGCGTGGGAGACGAAGGTCGACCTCGCCGCCCCGGAGCTCGCATCGCCGGGCTCGCTCGCGGAGGTGCTCGAGCGCTGGAGTCCGGCGTGCGGCTGTGCGGCGGCGCTCGTGCCGCGCTTGCTCGGCGTACTCGAAGGAGCGAATCCGCTGGAAGGACTGCAGCCCGCTGGGGAGGACGAGATCGACGGCCTCCGAGCCCAGCGTCTTGAGAAGAGCCTCGTCGGCGGCGTGTTCGTGGCGTGGATCGCGCTCGAGCGGCCCCTCGTCCTGCGCACCTTCTCGCGCCTGCGCCACTCGCCCGAGCGCGACGCGGCCCTGCGCGAGCTCGCCGCGCGCGCCGAGCTCCCTCCCGACCTGCGCCGACTCGTGGCCGAGACACCCTCCGTCGCCAGTGAGCGCATCGTCGAGACGACGCTCTTCCTGCGCCCCGAGCTCGATCCGGCGCTCGACGATTCCGCCTTCGAGCTCACTCCGCCGCGCTGATCTTGCGTCCTCGGACGCGCTCCGGATTTTCGTCGGCCAGCTCTCAGGGTTTCAGATGGCCGCACCACAAGGTTGCAGATGGCCGGCGTCGATTTGGGCTCGGAGCATGGACGAACTGGAAATTCCGAGGCTTGCCGAAGCGGGCCTGTCGGTGGCGCTCGGCGATACGCCGGTCGTGCTGGTGCACGGGCCGCGGCAGTGCGGGAAGACCACTCTCGCTCGTCGGGTCGGTCGGCAGCTCGGCCATGAGAACTTCAGCTTCGACGAGGACGCGATCCGGCTCGCCGCGCAGCGGGATCCTGCTGGTTTCCTCGCACGATTTTCGCGCCGAGTCGTCCTCGACGAGGTGCAGCGCGTGCCGGAGATCTTTCTGCCCATCAAGGTGGATGTCGATCGCGCACGCGTGCCGGGACGATTCCTGCTGACCGGTTCCACGGACATCTTGCTGCTGCCGGGGCTCTCGGATTCCCTCGCTGGCCGGATCGGGGTGCTGCGCCTCCATCCATTCGCGCAGTGCGAGATCGAGCGCAAGCCGCCGACGCTTCTGAATGCCATTCGCTCCGGTGACTTCCGGTTGCAGCGCGGCGTGCGCCTCGATGCCGAGCTCGCGCGTCGCATCGTCGCCGGCGGATTTCCCGCGGCCGTCGCGCGTGGCACACCTGGCCGACGGCGGCAGTGGTACGAGGACTATGTGGAGTCCCTCGTGCAGCGGGATGCGCGGGAGCTGGCTCGCATCGCGTCCCTGCGAGCGCTCCCGAAGCTGCTCCGGCTGTGCGCGGCGCAGACTGGCCGGCTCGTCAACATCTCGGATCTCTCGACTTCCTTCCAGCTGAGTAGGCCCACGATTCGCGACTACGTCACGCTGCTCGAGCGGCTGTTTCTGGTCGAGGAACTGGCGCCGTGGTCGAGCAATCGGCTCAGCCGCCTCGTGAAGACTCCCAAGCTGCACCTCGCCGACACGGGGCTCGCCTGTTCGCTGCTCTCGCTCACGGCTGCCGGCCTGCTGGAGAATCGCGAGTTGCTCGGCCAGCTGCTGGAGACCCTCGTCTATGGCGAGTTGCGGCGCCAGTCGTCCAGAATGGGGGAGGCCATCGAGTTCGCACACTTCCGCGACAAGGACGGTGCCGAGGTCGACATCGTGCTGCAGTTCGAGGACGCGAAGGTGGCTGGCGTGGAAGTGAAGGCCTCGGCGACGCTGCGCTCCAGCGATTTTCGCGGCCTGAGGCGCCTGCGTGAGAGCTGCGGACGCAGGTTTGCCTGTGGAGTGATCCTGTACGACGGGGACGCGACCGTCGGCATGGGCGACGGCCTGTTCGCCGTGCCGATCTCCGAGCTCTGGCGCTAGCTCAGCGCGCGGTTGCGCCGGCGGTGGTGGAGACGAGGGCGTCGACGAAGGCGGCGGGGTCGAAGGGCTCGAGGAGGTCGAGCTGTTCGCCGGTGCCGATGTAGCGAATGGGGAGGCGCAACTCGCGCACGATCTGGCACACGGCGCCGCCTCGGGCGGTGCCGTCGAGCTTGGTGATCACGAGGCCCGAGACCGGCACGTGCGCGGTGAATTCCTTGGCTTGGCGGATCGCGTTCTGGCCGTTGGTGCCGTCGAGCACGAGCCAGACCTCGTGGGGCGCGCCGGGCAGGCGCTTCTCGATCACGCGGCGCACCTTGGCGAGCTCCTGCATCAGGTTGGTCTGCGTGTGCAGGCGGCCGGCGGTGTCGACGAGCACGACGTCGATCCCGAGCACGCAAGCACTCTCGACGGCATCGAATGCGACGGAGGCCGGATCCGCGCCTTCCTTGCCGCGCACGATCGGCGCGTTGTTGCGCGTGGCCCAGATTTCGAGCTGCTCCGCGGCCGCGGCGCGGAATGTGTCGCAGGCAGCGAGCAGCACGCTCTTCCCTTGGGACTGAAAGCGATGCGCGAGCTTGGCGATCGAGGTGGTCTTGCCCGAACCGTTGACGCCGACCACGAGCACGATCGTGGGCCGATGGGGCAGGCTCGCCTCGCCCGGCGTGACGCCCGCGGGCGCGACGAAACCGAGCAGGACCTCGCGCAGCACCGCGCGCACTTCGTCCTCGCCCTTGATCTCGCCGCGCTCGTGCAGGCGGTTGATCTCGGCCATCACCTCGCCGGCGATCGGCCCGAGGTCGCCTTGGTAGAGCAGCGCCTCGAGCTCGTCGAGCAGCGCGCGATCGATCGGCCGCCCGCCCTTGAAGAGCTTGGCGATGTTGTCGCTGAGCGCCTCGCGCGTGCGCGTCAGCCGTTCCTTCAGGCGATCGAAGAGGCCCACGCGCTCACTCCTGCGGCGCGCCCTTGGCGTCGACGTGGCGTGACTTGATCTTGTCGAGGATGCCGTTGATGAACGCGCCGGAGTTCTGCGTCGAGAAGCGCTTCCCGAGCTCGATCGCCTCGTTGATCGCGACCTTCGGCGGAACGTCCTTCGAGTGCAGCATCTCCCACGTAGCGAGTCGCAGCACGTTGCGGTCGATGACCGCCATGCGCGAGATGTCCCAGTTCTGCGCGACGGAGCGGATGATCTCGTCGAGGCTGTCGCGCTCTTCGTGGACGCCGCGCAGGATGTGCAGCGCGAAGGCGCGCGCGTCGCGGTCGCCTTCTTCCTCGAGCAGCAGGTCCTCGGCCATGGCGAGCACGTCCTCGCCGCGCAGGTCGAGCTGGTAGAGCAACTGGAGCGCGAGCTCGCGCCCGCGTGTGCGCTTCTTCACTGCCCGCCTCCCGCGCGCACGCCGAAGCCGGCCTTGCGGTTCGTGCCGCCGACCTCGCGCGTGCGTTCGAGCGCCGCGAGCACCGCCACGGCGGCGTGCGCCACCTCGCGGCCCTTGTCGTGCTTGGAGCCGGCCATCGCGCGCTCGCGCGCCTGCTCGAGGGTGTTGCAGGTCAGGATGCCCATCAGCATCGGCTTGTCCGTATCGAGGCTCACGCGCTGCAGGGCATGGCTCGCAGCGGACGCGATGTGGAAGTCGTGCGTCGTCTCGCCCTTGATCACGATGCCGAAGCACAGCACCGCCGCGAGGTCGCCGCGCATGGCGAGCGAGCGCGCGACAATCGGAATCTCGAAGGCACCCGGGACCTCGACCACGTGCAGGGCGTCCTCCGCGAGCCCGGCCTCCGCGAGAGCCGCGCGCGCCGAGGACAGCATGGCCCCCGTGAGGTCGTGGTGGAAGGTCGAGACCACGGCGCCGAGCCGCACGTCGGGCGGCAGGCGGAGGGAGGACGCGGAGGGCGGTGCGTTGCGGGCCATCGGTGCGGAAAGAGCGGGGGATGCCGGCCCGGAATCGAGCGCGGCGCGAAGAGTCTAGCCCCGGGGCTATGCCGGGCAAGCCTCGGACGGCAAGCTAGCCCGTCCCCGCCACGGAGCCCCCGCAGATGCCGCTGACCTCGGAGCTGAAGGAAACCCTGACCCTGATCCTCGCCGGAGGACAGGGCGAGCGCCTGCGTCCCCTGACCGACAAGCGCGCCAAGCCCGCGGTGCCCTTCGGCGGCTCCTACCGCATCATCGACTTCACGCTCTCGAACTGCATCCACTCCGGGCTGCGGCGCATCTTCCTGCTGACGCAGTACAAGGCGCGCTCGCTCGAGGAGCACATTCGCTTCGGCTGGAACTTCCTCCCGCGCCGGCTCGAGCAGTTCATCTCGACGCGCCCGCCGCACCACCAAGGCAAGGGCCTGTGGTACCAAGGCACCGCCGACGCGATCTACCAGAACCTCGACACGATCGAGGAAGAGCGGCCGCGGCACGTGCTCATCCTCGCGGGCGATCACATCTACAAGATGGATTACAGCCGCATGATCCGCGAGCACCTGATCCATCGCTCGGCACTCACGATCGGCGCCGTCAAGATCCCCGCGAGCGAGGCGCGGCACTTCGGCATCCTGCAGGTCGACGCGCGCGGCCGCGTGACGAGCTTCGTCGAGAAGCCCAAGGCGAATGCGCCGGAGATTCCCGGCCAGCCCGGCTTCTGCCTCGCGTCGATGGGCATCTACGTCTACGAGACCGACGAGCTGCTGCGGCGCCTGCGCACGGACGCGGCCGATTCCAAGTCGAGCCACGACTTCGGCAAGGACATCATTCCGCGCATGATCGAGGAAGTGCCGGTCTACGCGCACAACTTCATCGATCGCGACGGCAGCGAGCAGCCCTACTGGCGCGACGTCGGCACGCTCGACGCGCTCTACGAGGCCAACATGGATCTGCTCTCGGTGGATGCGGAATCAATACTAAAAAAACTCGACTGGCCGATCTACTCGCTCTGGCACGCGGACCCGCCGGCCAAGACCGTGCTCGACGAGGACTCCGGGCGGCGCGCGGAGGTGACCGAGTCGCTGCTCTGTCCGGGCGTGATCGTCTCGGGTGGCAAGGTGCGGCGCTCGATCCTCGGCAACCGAGTCTTCGTCGACGAGCACGCCCTGGTCGAGGACTCGATCCTGTTCGGCGGCGTCGTGATCGGCAAGGGCGCCAAGGTGCGCCGCGCGATCCTCGACAAGTGGGTCAAGGTCCCCGACGGCTACGAAATCGGCTACGACCGCGAGAAGGACGCGAAGCTCTTCACGGTCACCGAGTCCGGCATCACGGTCGTCCCCGCGGGCTACGACTTCGGCGTCGCCCCGAGCGCCTCGAGCCACACCCCCGAGCCCTACAGCTCCTGGAACTGAAGCCCCCCCGAGCGCTGTCCAAAGGGTCATGAGCGCGCGGCGGATTCGCGCGGATTCTGCGAGATCTTTATCTGCGCAGCAGCGCGACGGGCGGACAGCGTGGGGTAGCTTCTCGCTCATGGAGCTGAAAGTCATTCAGGCTGACGAGGCGCTCACGCACGTGCAGCTGTGCGGACGTCTCGATTTGCGCGGCGTTTCCGGCATCGAGAACCGGTTCCTCTTCACCACCACGTCGCGGCGCGTGCCCGTCGTCGTCGACCTGTCCGAGGTCGAGTTCATCGCATCACTCGGCATCGGAATGCTCGTGGGGGCGGCCAAGGCGCTGACGCGTCAGGGGCTCGCGCTCGTGCTGCTCGCACCGCCTGGCCTCGCGCGCGAGACCCTCGAAGTCGCTGGGGTGACGCGCGTCGTGCCGACGGCGTCCGATCTGGAGTCGGCGCGCGCGCTGCTGGCCGCGCGCTAGGGAATGGCCGCGGGGAACGCGATGGACAGCGTGCTCGAGCTCACGATCCGCAATGAACTGGAGCAGGTGAGCTTCGTCGCGGAGCGTCTCGCTCCGCTCCTCGAGACTTGGAACGTCGCCCCGCGCACGGCGTATCGAACTCAGGTGGTGATCGAGGAAGTCCTCTCCAACGTCGTGCGCCACGGCTATCCCGATGGCGGACAGCACGAGATCTCGGTCAGCGTTGCCCGCCGCGACGAGGGCATCGAGATCCGCGTGAGAGACGATGGAGTGGAGTTCGATCCGGGCGCGGCGGCGCCGGTCGATCTGGACCAGCCGCTCGGCGAGCGCCGCGTCGGCGGGCTCGGCATCCACCTCGTGCGTCAGTTCGTCGACAGCCTCGAGTATCGACGCGCGGACGGTCGCAACGACTTGCGCATGCGGCTCTAACGCAGCGCCTGCCTCGTCAACTCCAGCACCTCGCAGTCGAATTGGTCGCGTTCAGGCGGCATTTGGATGGCCGTCGCGGGAGAACAGGGGTTAGGAGCGAGTCCGTGGGACGGGCTGCGTGGCCGCGCGGCGAAGTGTTGTGACTTTCAGGAGCGCACGAAACTGATCGAGGGCGAGCGGCGTAAATCCCCGCATGAAGGTCGTTACCCAGCTCGCGCTCGTCACGCTCTGCACCCTTGGAATCCTGGCCTGCGCGACCCAGCAGCCCGATGCTGCGCCGGTGGTCGAACTCCCTCCGGAGTCCGCCCCCGTCGCGAGTGAGCCTGTCGCGAGCGAGCCCCTCGAGCCGCAGCGAGTCGAAGCTGCGCCGGTGGAGGCGACTCCTGTCGCAGCAGCACCGATCGAAGCCGCGCGTGGGGAAGAGACGCCCGCGGGCGAGGGCGCTGTGGAAGTGGGGCAGGGTGCGGTTCGCACGCCGAAGTTGCTGCAGCGCGTCGGCGGCGACCTTGAGATTGCAATCGCCGTCGTGGAGGGCGTCTATCGCTGCGACCGCGCGCGGATCGAGGCTCCGCTGCCCGTGGGTTACCCCGAGCCGACACCGCCCGGAGCGATCGACATCAAGGACTACCCCTCGGTGCGGCGCGCCGAATGGATCGAGAGCGACGCAGGCGGCGGCGCGATGGGCGGCGGCTTCTTCCCGCTCTTCAATCACATCAAGAAGCGCGAAATCGCCATGACCTCGCCCGTCGAGATGGACTACGCCAACCTGTACAGCGACTTCCTGAACGACGAGCCGGCGGACGAGGGCGAGACGAAGATGAGCTTCCTCTATCGCACGCAGTCGCTCGGCCCCGTTGGCGAGGACGGCAAGATCGTGGTGCGCGACACGGCGCCGGTCACCGTGCTGAGCATCGGTGTGAAGGGCGGGCTGGACGTGGCGCTCGAGCTCGACAAGCTGCGCACGTGGATCAAGGGACAGGAGGCCTGGGAGGTCGCCGGAGATCCGCGCATCTTCATCTACAACGGGCCGTTCACGGACCCCAACTGGCGCTGGTCCGAGGTGCAGGTCCCGCTTCGCAAGCGCAGCCTCGGTGGCACGGGCGCGCCTGCCGAACGACCGTAGGTGCGTCGAGCGCGGCCCGGCGTTCTTTGGGGGCGCGAGTTCCAAGCAGGCTTGCGTCGAAACCGCGTGAAAAGCGGGTCGATTCGCGGTCGGCGAAGCGAGGGACTGCGTCACTCCCAGCGCTGCTTGCAGTAGCCTCCGGGCGTGAGAATCCTCCTCGTCGAAGACAGCTCGGCGCTGCGCGCGAACTTGAGCGAGCAGCTCGAGAGCGCGGGACATGAAGTCGACGTTGCGCTCGACGGCCGCAGCGGTCTGCTGCTTGCGTTGGCCGGTGAGTACGACGTGATCGTGCTCGACATCGGGCTGCCGCGACTCGATGGACTGGAGCTGTGCCGTCAGCTGCGTGCCCAGCGCGGACCTGGCCCGCTGGTGCTGATGCTGACGGCGCGCGACACGCTCGAAGACAAGCTGGAGGGCTTCGCCGCCGGCACGGACGACTATCTCGTCAAGCCCTTCGAAGGCGCCGAGTTGCTCGTGCGGCTGCAGGCTCTCGCGCGGCGTTCCACGCGCAAGGAAACCGCCGTGCTCGTGGTCGAGGACTTGCGCTATGACCTCGGCGAGCTGCGCGTCGAACGCGCTGGGCGAGCACTGACGCTCAATCGCGTGGGGTTGCGCATCCTGCGCGAGCTCATGGGCGCCTCGCCGCGCGTGGTGACGCGCGAGCAGCTCGAGCGCGTGCTCTGGGACGGGTTTTCGCCCGAGGGCAGCGTGCTGCGCTCGCACATTTACGCGCTGCGCAAAGCCATCGACGTGGAGGGACTCGTTCCGCTCGTGCACACCCTGCGTGGCATCGGCTACCGCCTCGCGCGCGAGGCTGGCGAGTGAGTTCGCCTCCGCGATTGAGGCGCGGCCTGACGTTGCTGATCACGGCGTTCGGCGTGGCGCTGGCCTTGACCTACGCCTGGGTGGTGCCGCGGCTCGTGCTCGACACGGAGGACACACTCTTCGCCCACCAACTCGAGCGACTGCGCGAGCAGGCGGCGCAGCCGGGCGCGACAGGCGAGGCGCTGGAGGCGCCGGGTGTGCGCGTCGTTCGCGATCTCTCGCGGGAGCCTCTCGAACTCGCCGAGTTTCTTCGTTCCCTGCCCGTCGGCGTGCACGAGTTCAACGACGAGCCGCTGCCGGGCATGACGACGACGGAGCTGATCGTAGCCGTGGAAGCCGACGGTGCGGGCGCGCCGACGCGCTGGCTGCTCTACGACCTGTCGGGACTCGAAGTGCTCGAAGGACCGTGGAGCTCGCGCTACCTGGGAGCCATCGGAGGGGGCTTCGCGCTCGCCGTCGTCGCCACGCTGGTCGGACTGCTCGCTGCGCGCAGGATTTTCCGCGCGCTCGATGACCTCGAGCGTCTCGTGGCGACCGAGCCGCTGCCCGCGCAGGTCTCGAATGCCGAGCGGCGCGACGACGAAATCGGACGCATCGCGCGCCTGTGGCGCGATGCGGACACGCGGCTGCGCACGGCACTCGAGCGCGAGCGACGCTTCACCCGCGATGCCAGTCACGAGCTCCGCACTCCGATCGCGGCCGCTCGCGGTGCTCTCGAGTTGCTGCGTGCCGAGCCCGCCGCGAACGCCGAGCGGCAGCTCGAGCTGCAGCGGCGCGTCGATGGGGCGCTCGTCGAGATGGGAGATCTCGTGCACGCATTCCTGTGGCTCGCGCGCGAGCCGGAGCCCGCGCCTGCGGGGCTCGATCGCGAGCTGTTCACCCCGGGAGAGGTCGTGGAGCGACTCGTGCGAGAGCGCGCGTCGCTGGTGGCTCCGGCGGCGCGGGTGACGGTCGCGCGCTCGGCGGACACGCTCGTCGAGGGCAGCGAACGTCTGGCGCGCGTCGTGCTCGGCAATGTGCTGGGAAACGCTCTGAAGCACGGCGATGGGGCCGTGTCGGTCGGAGTGGAGGGAGCGCGCGTCCTCGTGCGCAACGCCGCGTCGCCGCGCGCCGAACCGGCTGCCGTCGAGGGCTTTGGGTTCGGACTCGAGATCGCGCGGGACCTCTGCGCGCGCTTCGGTTGGACCCTTGAAGTGCGCGAGCACGACGGCGAGTTCACCGTCGTGCTCGAGTTCGGAACGACTGCGGCCGACGCGTGATCGCGCGCCGCACGGGGATCAAAACAGCCAGCGCAGTCCGAGCAGGACGCCGAAGTGGTCGTAGTCCGCGTCGAAGGATTGGCCGCCGCCTTCGAGCTCGACGCCGCTCGTGCCGAGGTAGCGACCTTCGAGCGTGACCTCGAGCGCTTCCGTGGCGCGGTATCCGACGCCGCCGAGCAGCTGGTAGGCGAGCGCGCCGCGATCGCTCACCTCGTTCCCTGACGGCTGCAGGTCAGCGTCGATCTCCTGCACGAAGCCGACGCCGCCGCCGACGTAGGGGCGCCAAGGACCTTCGCTCGAGAAGCTGTAGATCACGTTCGCTGTCACGGCGACCGAGGCATAGTCCCCGCCGTTCGCGACCGAGCCGCCGGCTCCGATCGAATCGATGTCGCCACTGCGGTAGGTCCAGTCAGCCTCGACGCTCCACGCTTCGCTCAGGTCGTAGCCGATCGCGGCACCGCTGACGAGGCCCGCGGAGTACTCGCCATCGGCACTCGCACCGGCGGGGTCGAAGGCACCGTCGAAGGTCTGTCCGTAGCCGAGGTTGGCGCGCGCGTAGAGACCGGAGGGGCCGCGCGGCGTGGAGCTCGAGGCACACGAGGCCAAGGGGAGGGTGAGGAGGACGAGGTGGAGGA
>Ga0169931_10011381_pt1 | contig 12539 bp, 11 predicted proteins | sample Kivu_15m_20L_FD_129675 | JGI IMG/M metagenome (GOLD analysis project Ga0169931, IMG submission 129675) | Freshwater microbial communities from Lake Kivu, Western Province, Rwanda to study Microbial Dark Matter (Phase II) - Kivu_15m_20L... | ecosystem: Environmental > Aquatic > Freshwater > Lake...
AAGAAGATCACCGCCGACATGGTGAAGCCGTTCTTGGGTCAGCGGGGCGATGCGTTGCCGTGGGATCTCACCGACTCCATCGACAAGGGCAACGCGACCGAGGCGTTGCGCGCCGCCCGCCGCATGATGCAGGCCGGCGATCGGCATCCGCTGCAGATCTTGGCCCAGTTGCACAACCACTACGCGCGGTTGGCCAAACTCGATGACAGAGGCGTTGAGAGTTGGACCGATGCCAAAGCGGTTCTCGGCCTGAAGAGCGATTTCCCTGCCAAAAAGGCGTACAACACGTTCCGCACGATCGGACACGACGGCGTGAGACGCGCTTTCGAACTGCTGTCGCGCGCCGACAGCGATCTGCGGGGCGGAACGGGTTTGGAAGAAGACGTGGTGATGGACGTCTTGGTGGCGCGGCTCGCTCGGCTCGCGCCTGCGGTCAGCCGGCGGCGTTGACCTTCTTCATGAGACGGCTTTTGCGACGAGCCGCGGCGTTCTTGTGAATGATGCCCTTGGCGGCCGCCATGTCGATGCGCTTCACGGCGAGGCGGACTTCTTCGGCGTTCTTCTCGGAACCAATGCTCGTGCGAGCCGACTTCATGCGCGTCTTCAACTCACTCTTGACAGCCTTGTTCCGCTCGGCGGCCTTGGCGTTGGTGCGAATGCGCTTCTTTTGACTCTTGATATTGGCCACGTGAACCTCGAAACCTTTGAAACAGCCCTGGCAGGGTACCAGCGTCCGGGGGCTCGTCCAACGCCCAACATCCCAGCGTAAAGGGGTCGCGGGTAGGATCGGGGTGGCTTCGTTCGTCTTCGTGCGTGTGCGCGCGGCGGTGGCCAACCCCTCATGGACCTCTCCCGCATCCGCAACTTCTCGATCATCGCCCACATCGACCACGGGAAGTCGACGCTCTCCGACCGCATCCTCGAGCTCACCAAGGCGGTGGACGCCCGCGAGATGCGCGAGCAGTACCTCGACTCGATGGATCTCGAGCGCGAGCGTGGGATCACCATCAAGGCCCAGAACGTGCGCGTCGAGTGGAAGGGGCACACGATGCACCTCATCGACACTCCCGGCCACGTCGACTTCGGGTACGAGGTCAGCCGTTCGCTCGCCGCGTGCGAAGGCGTGATCCTGGTGGTGGACGCGGCCCAGGGCATCGAGGCCCAAACGCTGGCCAACTGCTACCTCGCTCTGGAGAGCGACCTCGAAATCGTGGCCGCGCTCAACAAGATCGACCTGCCGGCCGCTGACCCCGATCGCTACGCGAAGGAGATCGAGACGGTTCTCGGTATCAAAGCCGACGACATCTTGCGCATCTCGGCCAAGACCGGCCAGGGCGTGGGCGAATTGCTCGACGCGGTGTGCGAGCGCATTCCGGCGCCCAAGGGCGATCCCGACGCGCCGCTGCAGGCCCTCATCTTCGACAGTCAGTACGACCAGTACCGCGGGGTGGTGTCGTCCATTCGCGTGATGAACGGTCGCATCAGCAGCGGTTCGCGTCTCAACTTCATGCAGACCAAGGCGCAGCACGAAGCCATCGAGATCGGTGTGCGTCGACCGGCCACCACGCCGGTTGCCGAACTCGGACCGGGTGAAGTGGGCTATCTCATCGCTGGTATCAAGGACGTGGCCGAGGCCCGTTCGGGTGAAACGGTCACGCTGGCCAGTCGTCCGTCCACCGAACCGCTGCCGGGTTATCGCGATCCGAAGCCGATGGTCTTCTGCGGTCTGTATCCGATCGACGGCGACGAGTTCGAGAACTTGCGCGAGAGTCTGCAGAAGTTGAAGCTCAACGACGCGTCGATCACCTACGAACCCGAAACGTCGGGTGCGCTCGGTTTCGGTTTCCGTTGCGGCTTCCTCGGCCTGTTGCACATGGAGATCGTGAAGGAGCGCCTCGAGCGCGAGTTCGGCTTGACGCTCATCGCCACCGCGCCGAGCGTCGAATACCGCGTCACCAAGACCAACGGCGAGATGGTGAAAGTCGACAATCCGGCCGACCTGCCGCCGGCGCAGAACATCGAGTTCATCGAGGAGCCCTACTTCCGCGTGAGCATCATCACGCCCAAGGAGTACACCGGCACGCTCATGGAGTTGTGCCAGAGCCGTCGGGGCGACATGTCGAAACTCGAGTATCTCTCGCCCGAGCGCGTCGAATTGCACTACAAGATTCCGCTGGCCGAAGTGGTGGTCGACTTCTTCGACCAGATGAAGAGCCGTACGCAGGGCTACGCGAGCCTCGACTACGAACTCGACGGCTACCAGCAGAGCAGTTTGGCGAAGGTCGATCTCATGCTCAACGGCATCACCGCCGACGCGTTCTCCACCATCGTCCACCGCGACAAGGCGTTCGACTACGGACGCCGGATGTGCGAGAAGTTGAAAGAACTCATTCCGCGGCAGATGTTCGACGTGCCGATTCAGGCCGCGATCGGCGGCAAGGTGATCGCGCGCGAAACCGTGAAAGCCAAGCGCAAGGACGTTCTCGCCAAGTGCTACGGCGGTGACATCACCCGTAAGCGCAAACTTCTGGAGAAGCAGAAGGAAGGCAAGAAGAAGATGAAGGCCATCGGTCGTGTGGAAGTGCCCGGCGACGTCTTCATCTCGGCGCTGAAACTCGACGACTGACATGGCGTCGGCCGGAACGTTTCGTTCGCTCCGCACTCGTAACGCGCGCTTGTTCTTCGGCGGTCTGCTCGTCTCGACCGTGGGCAGTTGGATCCAGTCCACGGCCATGGCGATCCTGGTGTATCGCCTCACCGGTCGGGCCACCAGTCTCGGATTGGTGGTGGCGTTCCAGTTCCTGCCCATTCTCCTTTTGGGGGCGTGGGCCGGAGCGGTGGCCGATCGTTACGACAAGCGGGCCATGTGCTTGCTCACGCAGTGGTTGCTGGCCGCTCAGGCGGTGGTGCTGGCGGTGGTCGACTTCGCCGGGTGGGCGAACGTGGGCGTGGTGTACGCGTTGTCGTTGGTGCTCGGTCTCGTGAACGCGTTCGACAATCCGGCCCGACGCGCGCTGGTGGCCGAACTCGTCGAACCAGCCGACATCAGCAACGCGATGTCGCTCAACACCGCGACCATGACCGGCTCGCGCATCTTCGGACCGGCCCTGGCGGCGGCACTGGTGGGTCCGCTCGGCACGGCGTGGTGCTTCATGATCAACGCGTTGTCGTTCGCCGCGGTGATCGCGACCGTGATGCTCATCGATCCGGCCACGTTGTACCGCAGTCCGCGGGCGCCGCAAGGCGGCACACCGGTGCGCGACTCGCTGCGCTTCGTGGCCCGAGATCGCGAACTGCTGATCTTCCACGTGGTGCTCGTGATGGTGGCGACCTTCGCGTACAACTACCAAGTGTCGTTGCCGAAGTTGAGCGACATCCGCTGGGGCGACGAGCGCTGGTTCGGCTGGGTCCTCGCGGTCATCAGTGTGGGCAACGTGATCGGTTCGCTCTACACCGCGTCGCGCGAGCGCGCGTCGGTGACGGTGTTCTTCGGCAGCGTCGGCCTTCTGAGCGTCGCCGGTCCGTTGGTGGCCTGGGCGCCCAGTGCCCCGATCGCCTTCATCGCCGCGATACCGCTCGGCATCGGTGGCGCCGGTTTCATCTCCACGTTCAACGGATTGGTGCAGCAGAAGTGCCCACCCGAGATGCGCGGCCGCCTGCTCGCGCTCTCGGCGGTGGCGTTCCTGGGCTCCACACCCATTGGCGGCCCGATCACCGGAATCGTGGCCGACTGGGCCGGACCCGAATGGTCGTTGGCGTACGGCAGCGTGATCGCGTTCGTGACCCTGATGATCGCGCTCGTGGCCCTGAACTCACGCCGAGCCGTCGTGGACGCACGGATACCCTGACGTCGTGGCTGGAACAGCGAGCGACGACATTCTGCGTGTGATGACGTGGTCGTCGCTCGACCACGCGTCGCGTCGGGCGTTGGTCGATCGCGACATCAACAAGTCGATCACGGCCGAACTGCGCGACCAGATCGCCGGTTTGGTGGCCGATGTTCGTGAGCGCGGCGACGCGGCGGTGTGCGATGCGCTGGCCACGTTCGACAAGGTGAACGTCGAGCCCGACGGTCTGCGGGTGTCGGATGACGAACGCGAGAAGGCGCGCCGTCAGGTGGACGACGGTGTTCGGGCGGCGATTCGCGACATGGTCGTCCACATCCGTCGCTTCAACGACGAAGTGCTCGCGCGGCACGGCGACTGGCAGTTCGAATCCGATCCGGGTCTGGTGGTGGGAGAGCGCGTGTCGCCCATCGCGTCGGCGGGTCTGTTCTGTCCGAGCGGAAAAGCCAGTTACCCGAGTGTTCTCGCTCAACTGGGCGGTCCGGCCGTGGTGGCCGGCGTGCCGCTCGTGCAGGTGGTGGTGCCGCCCAAGCCTGGTGCCAACGGTGCGGTCGATCCGGTGGTGTTGGCGGTGGCCGACGAACTCGGCATCCGTGACGTGTTCCGCGTGAACGGCCCGGCCGGCATCGCCGCGTTGGCGTTCGGTACCGAGTCGATCGAACGTGTGGTGAAGGTGATGGGCCCGGGTTCGCTGCCGGTCACGGTGGCCCAACTCGAGATCCAGCGTTGGGGTACGGCCACGCAGATGGCGCTCGGCCCCACCGAGAGTTTGGTGATCGCCGACGAATCGGCCGATCCGCGTCGCTTGGCGGCCGATCTCATGATCGAAGCCGAACACGGAACCGACTCGTGCACCTTGTTGGTGACCACGAGTGAGTCGCTCGTGACCGCCGTGCAGTCGCAGCTCGCCGGACAGATCACGGCGTTGCCGGCCGAACGCGCCACCGCGGTGCGCGCGTCCCTCGGAAACAACGGTGGCTGCGTGATCGTGAGCGATCTGACCGAAGCCACCCGCGTGGCCAACGAGTTCGCGCCCGAGCACTTGCAACTGGTGGTGGCCGCGGCGCGCGAGAACGAGGTGCTCGATCGCCTCACTCATGCCGGCGAGATCTTGATCGGGCAGGACACGCCGTTCTCGGCCGCCAACTTCCTGATCGGTTGTCCGGCGTCGTTGCCCACCAACGGTTTCGCCCGCGTGACCAGCGGAGTGACCGTCGAAGCGTTCTTGAAGCGCACGGCGGTGGCTCGCGCCGATGAGCGCGCGCTGCGCCGGCTGGCGCCAAGCATCGTGACTCTGGCCGAGATCGAAGGATTTCCGGCTCACGCGAACGCTCTGCGGTTGCGTTTCCCCGATCTTCCGTAGGCCAGTCGGACCCCAGGTGGATTCGTCGGCATCGCGCTGACACACTCGACGCATGTCTCGCGCCGTCATGTGGTTCCGTCGCGACCTCCGGTTGGCCGACAACCCGGCGCTGTTGGCGGCTTTGGCCGAGCACCGCGAGGTCGTTCCGTTGTTCGTGCTCGATCCGCACTTGATCGGGCGTTCCGGTGACGTGCGGGTGGCGTTCATGGTGGACGCCTTGGCGTCGCTCGACCAATCGATGAATCGCGCGTTGGTGTATCGCCATGGTGATCCGGCCGATGTGATTCCGGCGCTCGTCGACGAAGTGGGCGCCGACGCGGTGTACGCCGCGCACGACTTCGCGCCGTACGGGCAGCGTCGTGATCGAGCCGTGGCCGAGAAGTTGGCCGCCAAAGGCAAGCGACTCGTGCACGTGGGCTCGGCTTATGCCGTCGAACCCGGCCGCGTGAACAAGGACGACGGCACGCCGTATTCGGTGTTCACTCCGTTCTCGAAACGCTGGCTGGCCAACGGCTGGAACGGCCCGATGGACGCGCCACGGTCGCCGAACTGGCTGGGTGCGCCACAGGTGCCGTGTGAAGGCCCTCTTCAGCGTCCTGACGTCGACTTTCCGCTGCCACCGTCGACCGAAGCCGGGGCGCACGAGCAGTGGGCCGAGTTCCGTGATCGCGGTCCGGAAGGTCTCGACGGTTACAAGGAACGTCGCAACGATCCGTCGGTGCCGGGATCGAGTCGGATGTCGGCGGCGTTGCGGTGGGGTCTCGTGCATCCGCGTCAGCTGTCGCACGACCTTCACGACGGCGGCGATCACACGCACTATCGCAGCGAGTTGGCCTGGCGTGAGTTCTACGCCGACGTGCTGTTCCGTCATCCCGACACCGGATGGAAGAACCTCAATCGCAAGATGGATCGCATCGCCCTCGACAGTGGCGCGAAGGCCAAGGCTCGCTTCGCCGCCTGGTGCGAAGGTCGCACGGGATACCCGATCGTGGATGCCGGCATGCGCGAACTCACCACCACCGGATGGATGCACAACCGCGTGCGCATGATCGTGGCCAGTTTTCTGGTGAAGGACCTGCACCTGCCGTGGCAGTGGGGTGCCAAGTTCTTCATGAAGTACTTGGTGGACGGCGATCTCGCGAGCAACTCTCACGGCTGGCAGTGGACGGCCGGAACCGGCACCGACGCCGCGCCGTACTTCCGTGTGTTCAATCCGGTGCTCCAGGGTGAGCGTTACGACCCGACCGGCGACTACGTGCGCCGGTTCGTGCCCGAACTGGCCGATTTGCCCACCGCGCAGATCCACGCGCCGTGGGCCAAGGGCAAGGGAATTCCGCTCGGTTACACCGAGCCGATCGTCGATCACTCGGTGGAGCGTGACGAAGCACTCGCCCGGTACAAGGCGGTCACCGAGGGCTAAACTTCGCCTGTCATGCTGGACGAACGCAAGACAGCGATTCTTCGGGCCGTCGTGCAGGAGTACATCGGCACCGGTCAACCGGTCGGTTCGTCGCACATCGCCAACGCACCGGGCATCAGCGTGTCGTCGGCCACCGTTCGCAACGAGATGGCGGTACTCGAACAAGAGGGTTATCTCGTTCAGCCCCACACCTCGGCCGGCCGCGTGCCCACCGACAAGGGATATCGGTTCTTCGTCGATCACCTCACGCCTCACGGTCGTCTCGACGAGATGAAGGTCGATCAGGTGCGCCAGTTCTTCGACGGTGCGCACGGTCGTATGGAAGAACTCCTCGCGCGCACGTCTCACCTCGTGGCCGGTATGACCAATTACGCGTCGGTGGTGCTCGGGCCGAGTGTCGAGCGGGCCGTCGTTCGTTCGGCCCAGGTGGTGGGTCTGGGTCCGCGCTCGGCGTTGGCGGTGGTGGTGTTGGCCAGTGGTGCGGTGGAGAGCCAGTCGCTCGAGTTCGACACCGAGGTGTCGGAGTCGCGGTTGCTGTCGGCGTCGGCCAACTTGGCCAAGTCGTTGGTGGGCCGCCCGTTGACGGGTGCGGCGGTGTCGCTGTCGGGTGACGATGCCGTCGACGCCATCTGCAGCAAGGCGCTCACGGCGCTGTCGTCCACGTCCAGCGACGATCCGGTGTTCTTGGGCGGTGTGTCGTCGATGGCGGCTGCGTTCGATGCAGTCGATGTGGTGCGTCAGGTGCTGCACACGCTCGAGCAGCAGTACCTCGTGGTCACGTTGGTGCGCGACATCCTCGATCGTGGACTCTCGGTGGCCATCGGCGCCGAACACGGCGTCGAACCGTTGGCCAGTTGTTCGGTCGTCGTGGCACCGGTGGTGGTGGACGGCCAGCAGATGGGAACCATCGGAGTGCTCGGCCCCACGCGTATGGATTACCCGCAGGCGCTGGCCACCGTGGAAGTGGTGTCCGATCGCTTGGGCCGCCGTCTCGGCGAGGGCTGACATGAGCGACCACTACGAGTTGCTCGGCGTGTCGCGTGATGCGTCGCCCGACGAGATCAAGAAGGCGTACCGAACCAAGGCCCGCCAGTTGCACCCCGATGCCAATCCGGATGACGCGTCGGCCGAGGAGAAGTTCAAGCAGGTGGCCAAGGCGTACGAGGTGCTCTCCGATCCGGAGGCCCGTGCGCGTTACGACCGTTTCGGTGAGGCCGGCGTGGGTGGCGCCGGTGGTGCGTCGGGCGATTTCTTCGCCGGCGGCGGTCTCGGAGACATCTTCGACGCGTTCTTCGGAGGCAATCCTTTCGGTGGTCAGCGCGGGCCCTCGGGCCCACCGCGGGGCCAGGACCTCGAAGTGGTGGCCGACATCGCCTTCGAACAAGCGGTGTTCGGGGCCACGCTGCCGGTGAACGTACGCACCGCGCTCGCGTGCGACAACTGCGAAGGCACCGGCGCCGGTGCGGGCACCAAGCCCGTCACGTGCTCCGAATGCAACGGCGTCGGTCAGGTGCAACGGGTTCGTCAGAGTTTGCTCGGTCAGATGATCAGTACCCAGGCGTGTCAGCGCTGTCAGGGTGTGGGCCACGTGGTGGCCACGCCGTGTCCGGCGTGCCAAGGCCAGGGGCGAGTGGTCACCGACAAGACGTATCAAGTGGATGTGCCGGCTGGCGTCGACACCGGTTCGACCTTGCGACTGACGGGTCGTGGTGCGGTCGGTCCGCGGGGTGGTTCGGCGGGCGACTTGTACGTGCACCTGCGCGTGGCGCCGCACGATCGCTACGAACGCGATGGTGTCGACGTGGTCACCGAACTCGATGTCTCGTTCGCGCAGGCCGCGCTCGGCACCACGATCGAACTCGAAACTCTCGACGGTGTGGAGACCCTGCCCATTCCGCCGGGCACGCAGCCGGGCCGGGTGTTCACGCTTCGAGGGCGCGGCGTTCCGCGCTTGCAGGGCCGTGGACGCGGCGATCTTCGCGTGGTGGTGCAGGTGGTGGTGCCCACCAAGTTGACCGACGCCGAGTCAGCGCTGTTGCGCGATCTGGCCAAGATGCGTGGCGAAGACGTCGCGCCGGCCGAACAAGGCTTCTTCTCGCGGATCAAGTCGGCTTTCTCGTGAACGATCGCCGTCGAGCGTCCGCGCACGTATTCGTCGACGATCTCGACTCACCGGTTCTTGATTCCGATGACGCTCACCACCTGTCGCGAGTACTTCGTTTGCGTGATGGCGAGCGTGTGACCGCGAGCGACGGTCGTGGTCGTTGGCGCACTTGTCTCTTCACCGGATCGGGGATCGTGCCCGATGGTGCGATCGAGGTGGAAGCGTCCATTGGCCCGGTCGCGGTGCTCGTCGCGTTGAGCAAGGGCGACAAACCCGAAACGGCGGTGCAGAAACTCACCGAATTGGGTGTGTCGCGCCTCGTTCCGTTCGTGGCCGAACGTTCGGTGGTGAAGTGGGACGACGGAAAGTCGCAGCGCAACGTCGCACGACTGCGCAAGGTCGCGCGTGAAGCCGCGATGCAGAGTCGCCAAGTGCGACTGCCCGTGATCGACGAGGTGCAGCCGTCGTTGGCCGCGGCCATCGCGTTGGTGGGAGACGTTGTCGTGGCCGAACCCGGTGGCGCGCCTCTCGACGCGTCGACCACCGCTATCGCGGTGGGTCCGGAGGGCGGTTTCACTCCCACCGAACTCGCGGGTCGACGCACGGTGTCGCTGCCCGGTGGTGTGCTGCGGGCCGAGACCGCGGCCGTGGTGGCCGGAGCACTTCTGGTCGATCGCCACACCCGCTGACCCGACCACGGAGAGTGGTCGTTGCCCACCTAGGGTGTCCGAATGGTGAGGAAAGCGGGTTCGCGCGGGGCGTCGGAGATCGACGCCGCCGATGCCGCCGATCTCGAATACGGACGTCGCGTGGGGGAGCGTCTGCGCGCGATCCGTCAGCAGAAGAAACTCTCGCTCAACGACGTGGAAGACGTGTCGGAGGGTGAGTTCAAGGCGTCGGTGGTGGGTGCGTACGAGCGCGGCGAGCGTGCGATCTCGTTACCGCGTCTGCAGCGGTTGGCTGCGATGTATGCGGTGCCGGTGGGGCAGTTGTTGCCGTTCGACGAATCGGCTCCGGGTGTCGATCCCGATTCGGTGGCCAGTCGCCCGCCGAAGTTGGCGATCGACCTGGTGCGTCTCGGCGAGTTGAAGACGCCGGCGGCCAAGATGCTGGCTCGGTTCTTCACGATGATCCAGGTGCAGCGCGGTGACTTCAACGGGAAGGTGCTCACGGTGCGTGCGCACGACGTGCGAGCCATCGCGGCGATGCTCGACGTTCCGCTCGAAGATGTGACGGGCCGCCTCGATCAACTCGGTTTGATCTTCCGCCCGTGACCGCTGCCGCTGATTCCGAATTCGGCGTGTATGTACACGTGCCGTTCTGTCGCCATCGGTGCGACTACTGCGCTTTCGCGACGTTCACCGATCGCGATCATCTGATGGAGCGTTACTCGACCGCGCTACAGACCGAAGTGGCGCGGGCCATCGAGGCCGGAATGCCCACGGCGACGTCGATCTTCGTGGGTGGCGGAACTCCCACGCGCCTCGCGCCCGATCTGCTGGCGTCGGTGATCGCTTCCGTTCCCCGCACCGCCGACGCCGAAGTGACGGTGGAGTGCAATCCCGACGACATCACGCCCGAACTGCTGGCGGTGTATCGCTCGGCCGGAGTGAATCGCCTGAGTTTCGGAGTGCAGTCGATGGTGAGCCACGTCTTGCTGGCGTTGGGGCGCACGCACGATCCCGACAACGTGGAGCGAGCGGTGGCGCTGGCCCGTGCCGCCGGGTTCGACTCGTTCAACCTCGACGTCATCTACGGCGCTCACGGCGAGTCGCTGAGCGATTGGCGCACGACCGTCGAACGGGTGATCGCACTCGAACCGCCGCACGTGTCGGCGTACGGCCTCACGGTGGAGGCCGGAACGCCGTTGGCCGATCGACCCGAGCAGTATCCCGACGACGACGTGCAGGCCGAGATGTACGAAGCGGTGGACGATCTTCTGACCGCGGCCGGATTGCGCAACTACGAAGTGTCGAACTGGGCCCGACCCGGGCACGAGTGCGAACACAACCGTGTGTATTGGAAGCAAGGCGATTACATCGGCTTCGGCTCGGCCTCGCATTCGCATCGCAGTGGTCGGCGTTGGTGGAACGTGCGCACGCCCGATCGTTTCTGCGATCTGATCGAGGCCGGGAAGTCGGCCGAGTCGTCGTTCGAGATGTTGGACGACGAGCAACGGCGCGTCGAAGGTCTGCAGTTGGCGATTCGCATGCGTGAAGGAGTTCCGGCCGGTTCGTTCTCCGACCACGATCTCGCGGTTCTCGACGGTTTGCTGGAGGCGAATGGCAATCGGCTCGTGCTCACCCGTCGAGGGCGGCTGATGGCCAACGAAGTCTCCCTGCGGCTGCGCTGACGGGGTGGGCCGCCCCGGCGCGGGCCGGTAGGGTAGGGCGACATTCAGGGCGTGTAGCTCAGTTGGTTAGAGCGCCACCATGACACGGTGGAGGTCCCGGGTTCGAGTCCCGTCACGCCCACCAGAAGTATTCTCGTTGCTCGGAAACTGTGCAACACCCCGTGTTTATGGTCGGGTGCATGTTGGAGTCGACGCGCGCTGATCTTCGTGGGTTGGTTGACGAGAAGGTGTCTGCACTGTCGTCGTCGGCTGAGGCCGAAACGCTGTTGATCGAGCTAGAGCTGTTGAAGCGTCATGTCGAGGTGGCGACGGCACGTCTGGTTGATCGGGTGGCGTTGAACGGCTGGTTCCAGGTCGATGGTTGTGTGTCGGTGGTGTCGTGGTTGCGTACGACGGTGAATTGGCCGGTGGCTGAGGCCAAGCGGGTGGTACGGGTCGCTGATTTGGTGCGTCACTATCCGCAGGTGGCTGATCAGATGTCGGATGGGGTGTTGGCGTCGGGTCCGGTGACACGTTTGGCCGGTTTGCACGCCAACAAGCGAGTGACTGCTCAGTTGCCCGAGTTCATGGACTCGATGGTCGACTACGCGCAGGCGTTGCCGTGTGACGATTTTTCGCAGTTGGCGTCCCGGTGGGAACAGTTGGCGGATGCTGATGGTGCTCATCGGTCGCATGAGACGGTGCATGATGATCGGGATGCGACGGTCACAGCGGCTGGTACGGCTACGTATGTGGATGCCCGGCTGGGGAACACTCAGGGGGCGTTGATCACCGAAGTGTTCGAACGGTTCGTGCAGGCCGAGTTGGCTCGTGATCTGGCTGAACGTGACGCGCTGGGGTTGTCGCCCACGTCGCTGGCTCGAAGCTCGAAGCAGCGGCGGGCTGACGCCCTGTATGCGGTGTTCGCGTCGGCGGCCAGCCAGTTCGCGGCGGCACCCGAACCGTTGGTGAACATCGTCATCGATCACCGCACCTACGAACGCACCCTGGCTGCGATGGACACCGGCGGTCGGCTCGGTTCGCTGATCGAACCCGGCGACAATCTGTTGGATGCCCGCTGTGAGACCACCGCGGGGGTGTTGCTCGACCCAGTCGACGTGGTCGCCACCTCGCTGGTTGGGTATGTGCGTCGAGTCGTGGTCAACACGGCTGGGGTGCCGATCGGGTTGGGACGACGTTCCCGGCTCTTCACCGGCCACACCCGAGCCGCCGCACTGTTACGACGGCGGCGATGTATTTGGCCGGGGTGCAACGTGTTGACCTGCGATGTCGATCATCGGGTTCCGTGGGTCGATGGCGGTGACACCGATGTCGGCAACGCCGACCCACTCTGTCGACGACACAACCGGTTGAAAGTGCACGGCTACACCACGCACTACGACGAACACACCCGAACCACCCGCGTCACCACACCAACCGGACGCACACTCACACCGATGTAGCGACGGCTTGCT
>Ga0169931_10011382_pt1 | contig 12539 bp, 14 predicted proteins | sample Kivu_15m_20L_FD_129675 | JGI IMG/M metagenome (GOLD analysis project Ga0169931, IMG submission 129675) | Freshwater microbial communities from Lake Kivu, Western Province, Rwanda to study Microbial Dark Matter (Phase II) - Kivu_15m_20L... | ecosystem: Environmental > Aquatic > Freshwater > Lake...
AGGTTTACAGCGTTTTGCAAGTAAGCCTTTGATTTATTTGGCTACCCGACCAGAATTTGAACCAGAGACCTCGCGATTAACAGAAAGCCAGGCTCGTGGAAAACTCAGTATTTTCAATGATTTACAGCAGAAAAATCGATTCGTGCGATAAACCGTGTAATAACATAAAGTTGTTAAAATAGCAAAAGTCGGACATAAAGTCCGATTTTGGATGCTGCGAGATCTGCTTCGTTCACTAACCGCAAAAAATCAGTCCCGACAGTACCAGACTTTGCAGCCAATCGCAAAATAGCGGCTCTGTTCTGCCAAGGCTTGAAACTCAAATCGTTCTATACGCGATGAACGCTCTCAACATCTGCGCGGACCAGCCGTCCGAAATCAGGCAAAGCAATTCGCGCTCGCTAATGTGAGCTTATGTGTTGGGGTTTATTGAAACGAATGTAAACCGATGGCATTTCCCTCGGAATCGCCAATAATTGCAATGAATCCTGCTTCGCCAATACGGTGTTTTTCTTTATGTACTGTACCGCCCTGGGTCTTAGCTCGTGATATTTGATCATTGCAGTCGTCGCAGGAAAAATAGACGAGAGCGCCTTCTGTAGAGGGCTTCCGCATCGGATGATGGATGATGGCACCCGCGGCGCCCGAGCCGACTACCTCTCCATGAAACATAAATGCGTCGAAGGATCCATCAGTGGGCATTGGTAGAAGCGAACGTTGGAAGACGAATTCATAAAATGCCTTGGCACGCGATAAGTCGCTGACATAAATTTCAAACCAACCAACCGGGTTGTCTAAGGCTTTCATAATTTTCAAATGCTTTCACAACGGCTGCGGGGAAGTATGTTTTTACTTATTTCGCCTTCAGGCACTCGCTCATGAACTGCTTGCGCTCATCGCCTTTCTTGCCGGTGGCTTCTTTATTGCAAGTGACCATCTTGTTTTGCTGCTCGGTCGCCGCTTGCGCTGGTGTCACCGAAAACGCGAGCAACAGTGCGGTCGTTGACAGAATTGCTTTCATTTTGTTTTCCCTCTCGAATGCGCGGTTTCAAAACTATTTTGGAGTCGCCGCCAGCCCGCACTTGCGAGCGGTTATTCCCTTACTATAACCGGGAAAATGACAAGTCTGATTTTGCCCACTCCCCGTTCTGCAACCTGATCCACCTTCATGCCGCCATACTCACGCCGCCAGCGGTAGTAGCTCTTGTCGGTCGCCCCAGCCTCGCGGCAGGCGCTGAGTACATCCTTGCCTTGACCTATCTTGACCTCAATCTCGCGCAGCTTGGCCACGATCTGCTCGGGCTTTAATCGAACACCTTTCGGCATCACTGACTCCTCTTGAATAATAAAAAAGTAATGTTATTCTCACTCAATCTGGATCAGTTTTTAAACGCAGGTCAATTGGTTGTGATGATTTATAGCTCTCTAACTGAGTGAGTTCTGATTCCATCAACAACGCAAATGATTGCAATCTGTTCTACCAACAACGTTCATTAGGTTTTGACTTGTCACTGTTACAGGATTCACGTAGGCTGTTTATGGGAATATTCTCCACATCAAAGGAGTAACAGTGATGAAAAAAACATTCGCAGCCATTTTTTGCTTGATTTCAGTGACTTCGGCATTTGCAGAATCTGGACAATTTGAGGTTTTAAGCGGTGGCAGTGTTTCCGTTGTCTCCAATGATTTCGGTAGCTCAAATTTTTCAATTACGAATGTTCGGTACACCAACAGAGTCATTAGCTCAAATTTATCTTTCTTTGGCGTTGGGACAATCAATACTTCGCAATGTCTCGGAACTTTGTCATCTGAAAATTCAAAAACCACTGGTGGTGGTACCTGCCTAGGTACAGATACAGATGGTGATAAGTGGCGATTAAATTACACAAGAACTGACAGCACTGGGCAAACAGTTTTTGGCGTCGCAGAATTGATTGGTCTAACTGGCAAATTTGCCAATGCAAAAGGAGCTGCAACTATGAACAAAAAAGATTGGTACTAGATGGAATCATCAATGTATCAACGCTGCTTAAATGTTCAGTGACAAAGTGATGCGATGATGCGGGCGTGCCAGTGAAGCACATGAATCACACTGGCACTGACTCGTTTTGAATAATCAAAAGGTGACCTGTCAGGTCATTTCGACTTTGCGGTACACCGTTTAAAGGTTGTCTTTCCAACACAGGTCATAGGCGTTGGGGACTAAAAACTCGCACAGACTTTGGATCAACATGTAACGCGGGTCAATACAGTCTTCAAGACAGCTTGTATGACCTACTGCTCGAATTCAAGATCGGAGCCAGTGTTGCGAATTCGGGTGAGGGCAGTACTTACTCGGGGCGTCGATTGGTTTGTCCAAATTAGGCTTAATGCGAATTACGACGCTTGGCGCAAACGCAATCGACACAGAAAAACTAGCACATTAAAAAAATAAAGCGTCAAAAAGAAGAAAAAATTTGAAGCGATGTCTACTTTTGCGTCGGCAATCAGCGACTGCTCAAGTCGCTGATGGCGACACTTTTGTTCCAACTGATTAGTAGGGTCTTTTTACTGGATGTTTGGTGGACCTTTGAAGCGCTTTGACTCACCCAACAGAAACCAGAACGCGATCATCCCGGCAACCATTGCAATCGTTAGGTACAAAACCTTCTCGTTAGGCGGCTGCATGCCGACAAACACCAGAAGCGCGCCACCGAGCAACGCCAGTACGGCGATTGGTTTGGATAGACGGCCTAGATCGAAAGGGCCTTTTTGGGTCCAGGTCTTGCCCTCTGCAAGGATGCCTGCTGCCGTCGGCATGATATATGAGATGTAAAGGAAAACAGCACAGCCAGTAGACAGCACGACAAAGCCATCACCATACAAAGTCACGACGACGGCAAGAACAGCGGATGCCCAGGTGGCTGCTACAGGCGTGTTCAGCGTCGGGTGTACTTTACGAAGCGTGTCGGAGGCGGGTAGTCCGCCGTCGCGGGCAAAAGCGTACATCATCCTTGAGCAAGAGGTCAGGCATGCGAGCCCGCAAAGGAAATTGGCCAAAAAAATCCCGATAGATAATCCTGATCGCAGACCGACGGGTAAAGAGGAAAGCAAAGCCTCGAAGTAACCCATGCCCATCTTCACGCCTGCTTCCAGGTCAGGCAGCACGAGTACGAATGTACAAATTACGATAAAGCCAAAAATGCCCGAGTACACCACAGAGGTGATAATCCCGCGTGGTACAACGGCAGCAGCGTTGCGTGTCTCCTCAGACGTATGAGCTGAGGCATCAAAGCCCGTGATGGTGTAAATGGTGAGTAGTAAGCCAGACAAAAACGGCATCAGAAACCCGCCATACTCAGGCCATGGACTGCCTTCTTTACCGGTGAAATTGGTAAAGGTGAACAGTTTGTTGAAGTCTAGTGATACCGGAGAATAGACTAGCAATGATACCGTCAGAATAATGGACAGAACCAGAATCAGATACCCAGAGAAATCTGTCAGCAGAGTGGTTAGCTTGGCGAATCGGAAGATGAGCACGGCCTGTATTGCGGTCATCACTGCCAGAAAGTCAACCTGCTCAGCGTAACCAAGCGACGCTGGATCAATGCCAAGCATTGGTGCAATCGATGTTTTAAAAAAAACATCGTAAACGCCCATATTGACAGAGGCAACAACAAAAATCAGGCCTAAAAGATTGAACCACGCGGTGATCCAGCCATAGGCGCGGCCACCCAGAATCGAGCTCCAGTGATAGAGGCCACCAGCTGTCGGGAAAGAGGAGGAGATCTGCGCCATGGAGAGCGCGACAATACCCGCGAACAGCGCCCCAAGCGGCCATCCGATACCAATCGAAATGCCGCCTCCAGCGCCAAGCGCCTGCGGGAAAGCGGTGATACCGCCGGCGAGTATGCAGATAATGGAAAACGAGATCGCGAAGTTCGAAAAAGCGCTCATATGTCGATGTAGCTCTTGTTCGTAGCCCATCTTTTTCAAAATGGCGGCATCGTCCATTTCTTGTAAATTAGGAGGCTGTTCCACACGGGTTCCTGTTTAAATGGTTAGACGAGGGATTGTAAAATCGGAAAACGTACGCCAAAGAGCAAGTGACTTCAAAGCAAATAACAAGCCAATAAATTGAGGATAATCAGCTTGATATATTCGCCAAACAAGTGCGCGCTGCGCCCAATCGGCACAGATTTTTTCAATCATGTTTCAAAGTATTCCTTAGGCGAGTTGCTTTGAAGGCAATTATTCTCACTTATGCTGACGTTGCCTGGATAACAGCTAGGATCAGTTTTTGCTGGAGCCATACATCATGAATCACTTTTCGCACACTATCGGGCTGCGCACCTATGGCTTCCGGGATCTGAAAGACCTGATGGCGAAGGCCACGCCGGCGCGCTCCGGTGACTACCTTGCAGGTGTAGCGGCTGGCAGCGCTGAAGAACGTGTCGCAGCTCAGATGACGCTCGCTGCACTACCGCTAGCTACATTTTTGCAGGAAGTCGTCATCCCCTATGAAAGCGATGAGGTTACTCGCCTGATTATCGATAGTCATGACACGCAGGCGTTCGCGCCGGTATGTCATATGACCGTTGGTGACTTTCGCGATTGGTTGCTGTCGGACCAAGCAGATGAGGCCTCGCTGACAGCGCTAGCGCCCGGTATTACGCCAGAGATGGCTGCGGCAGTATCAAAAATCATGCGTGTGCAAGACCTGATTCTCGTGGCAAAGAAATGCCGCGTCGTTACCTGCTTCCGGAATACCATTGGCTTGCCCAATCGGCTAGCTACCCGGCTGCAACCCAACCACCCAACCGATGACGCAACCGGTATCGCTGCCAGTATGGTGGACGGTTTGCTCTATGGTGCAGGTGACGCAGTCATCGGCATCAACCCAGCGACTGATAACGTGCAACAAGTGATGCGGATCGTCTATATGCTGGACGAAGTGATTCGTCACTATGATATTCCTACACAATCTTGTGTACTGACTCATGTCACCAATACGATCGAGGCCATTGAGCGCGGTGCACCGGTCGATCTTGTATTTCAGTCGATTGCCGGCAGTGAAGCCGCCAATCGTAGCTTCGGTATTGATCTCAAACTGTTAGGTGAAGCGCGCGAGGCTGCATTGTCACTTGGTCGCGGTACCGTAGGCAATAATGTGATGTATTTCGAGACCGGGCAGGGTAGTGCGCTATCTGCAAACGCCCACCATGGCGTCGATCAGCAAACTTGCGAAGCGAGGGCATATGCAGTGGCTCGGCAATACAAGCCTTTACTCATTAACACGGTAGTTGGCTTTATTGGCCCCGAGTATCTTTACGATGGGAAGCAAATTGTGCGTGCCGGGTTGGAAGATCATTTCTGCGGAAAGTTACTTGGCTTGCCGATGGGCTGCGATGTTTGCTACACCAACCATGCAGAGGCCGACCAAAACGATATGGATGTACTCCTGACCTTATTGGCTACTGCCGGATGTAACTTCATCATGGGTGTGCCTGGATCAGACGATATTATGCTTAACTATCAGACCACTTCATTCCATGACGCGCTGTATGCTCGCCGCGTGCTCGGCCTTAAGCCTGCCCCCGAGTTTGAAGATTGGCTTCTAAAGATGGCGATATTCCGCGATACTGAAAAGGTCGAACTCACCGATAGCCTGCCACCGCCTTTTGCCAGCGCTCTGCTGCGGTTGGCCTAAAAAATGTCGGTCTAAACAACTTGATCATGAACAAGCGTAGCGATACAGTCGTTGCTAACCCTTGGGGTATGCTGAGGCAGTTCTCTACGGGGCGCATTGCGCTCGGGCGCACTGGCGTCAGCTTGCCAACGACACCTCAGTTGGAGTTTCAGCTCGCTCATGCGCGAGCGCGTGATGCTGTCCACCACGAATTAGACGCAAACACATTACAGCAATCGATCATTGGAATGCAATTGGTTGAGCAGTGTGTTGTAGTCGAAAGTTCGGCAGGTAATCGCGCTACCTATCTACAGCGGCCCGATCTAGGTCGCAGGCTTTCATTAGGGTCGCACCAGCATCTGCAATTACTTGCTTCTCAAAGTAAACGAGCCGGTACCTACGACCTCGCTTTTGTGATTGTAGATGGTTTGTCAGCGCTAGCGGTAGAGACTAATACCGTACCGCTCTTACAGGCAGTAATGAAGTGGCTCGACCAAGAGAGACTCAGCTTAGCGCCCTTCACCATTGTGCGTCAGGGGCGAGTGGCGGTCGGGGATGAAGTCGGAGAACTGCTTGGCGCGAAACTGGTGGTCGTCATGATTGGCGAGCGGCCGGGGCTCAGCTCACCCGACAGCATGGGGCTCTACATGACGTGGGGGCCGCAGGTAGGTCTCACGGACGAAAGCCGTAATTGTATTTCCAACGTGCGACCCGCGGGGCTCTCCTACGAAGAAGCCTCCTACAAACTACATTATCTTATTTGCGAGGCCTTGCGTCGTGAATTAACTGGCGTGCAATTGAAAGATGAGACGCCTGCTTCACAATTGGAGGGGCAGCTATCGAATTTCTTGTTAGGTACTTGAAGCGAATAAGCCAAATCGCATCTTTTCCGACGGCGGCGAGAATCAATTTTGCGCCGTCTGTGTTTTTGCCGAAAGACTGGTGGTGGCTCATTAAAGCCTCCCGCATGAATCACACGCCCAATAAATTTGAGTTCATGGTCACCTTCTAGCGGTTGTAAGGCCCGGGTAGGCGTTAATCGGGCCGTGCCCCTACTCAATAAGAGTATTCATTTCGTGGCCGCCCTTACTGAGACGTCGCCACCATCACTGATGGGGTGTTGAAGTATTGCGTTGACACAGTAACCCCCGAATCTCCATTCGGCAGCGATTTCCATTTCACCGGGCATTAACTCAAAGAGTTCTGGCCTCGGAAATACCTCGAAACGGTTGAGAAATCGGAGCAGTGTCTTGCGGACAACGCCCGGCCAGTCTCGCATATCCCCGAAATCCAACACGTGGATCGCTCCGCCCTCACGTAGCCAGCCACTTGCATTCTGAATGGCCAGCGCTGGCTCAGGCATCATGGAGAGCGAATATGGAAACAGAACCACGTCTATTCCCTCGGGTGGCTGATAGGACTCGCCATAACCATAGACCAACTCCACATGGTCTTGCATGCCCGCCCGCTTAATATTTCGTTGAGCCAATTCCAGCATGGCCTGAGAGGCGTCGACGCCGATGATCCTTAAGTCTGGCCGCCGACCGGCCAGTCGAATCAAGTTGTAAGCCGTTCCGCAGCCCAGTTCACAGATCCTGCTCCCTCGCGGAGGATCCAGCCTATCGACCAATGCATTACGACCAAACAGGAAGCAGGGTCTGGTCCAGTCATACACATGACGGGTCCAGCGATAGACCTGATCCATCTTTTCACCATGCTGCTCAAGCCCTTGGACAGCCATTAGGATGATGTGCGTCTCATGAGGTGAAAGCCACCATAGATGGCGGATCGGTCTTGCTGATGTAGCCGCCTAGACAGCGGCTCCTCGTAATACCAATGATGAAGGACGGATGGAATTACACGACCGAGGAGAATGTTTTCTCCCCCGGCGGTTCGAAAGATGACTCTTGCGCCCAGGCCTGCTGTTCGGTCAATCTCTGACCAAAGGGCATTGAGCTGCTGGTCATTCATCCAGTCTTGCGCATCGAGCAAGACAAAGGCGTCAACCGATGCCTTGGGTTGCTCTGACAAAAAGGTGGTCGCCATCTTTCGATGGGTAGCCACGTTGTCGATACGATCACGAAGACAAGCATAGTGCTCGCGCTGCAGGTAGCGCGGTATCGCCCGCCTCGCCTCGGTGTCATAGCGTCTTCCAAACGCCTGCCAGGCAAAGTAGTTGGTGTCTAAGTCGAAATCGCAAGCGAGCCTGCGTAATCGATCATGCAAGACATTTGCCATCGATTGAGCATCGCCCTGAAGCTTTTCAAACTGGGTAACGGGAATGCCGAGCCCATAGAGGGCTAACGGCGTCTGTAGTGCCTGACGAACGCTTGGACGTTTGAGAACTCGACCTATGGTGGCATCAAAAATTTCTACCTGCTCCTGCCGATTCTTGGCCGACAAAATATCCTTTAAATCAACCCCCAACAGCCGCGCGAGGAAATGACCCACGCCAATGTAACGACCAAGCACACCACTGCCGTAGAAATTTTTGGCAAACGCATGAATGCGAGGACGGATTGGTGCACGCTGTTCCCAGTAGGCTCGGCTGGTATCGTCTAGGTATGGGGCCACCTTGTCCCTGTAGATTCTCAGGTTGCCCTGCTGGTCCGCATGGCCAAAGAAGTTGAAAAACTCGTCATGCGACTCAAGCGCCCGAACAGATGCGTGCTTGAGGCGATTTAGGGCAATGTGAGCACTGCTCAGATCCAGCGCGGAGATGCGGACATTTGCAGCGGTGAGCATATTTAAAAGATTACAGCCCCCCGAGGCGATCGCAACGACATGCTCACCCTCCTGAAGGCCGAGGGCTTCGATGTCCACCTCTGGATCTTCCCAGATCTGGGGGTAGACAAGGTGATCGAACAAGGATGCAAACAAACGATCTGAAAGCCGCAGGCCCTTCTCAGGAGACGAATTGCCAAGAACGGCGTCTAGCGCAATAGAGTTGGTTGTCATTACCTTCAAAACCTCCCAGCGACAATATTTCAGAAATATGTCGTGAAGAGTGAACGATAAACATGACAGTTCGGTGACCAATGTACAGAGCTGACAAAGTCTTATTACATTGTTAACCTTAGGCGAAGCAAATGTCTCGGCGAAGCAAATGTCTCGGCGCAGTAAATGCTTCTTAAATTACATCTTTACCGCTACTGAATCTATGGGAAATGAACGATTCAATTCTTTTGTTGACTGGAGTCGTATAGGCCACGGGATGCTGTGAGCCACCCACTGAAAATATTTCGATATCTTTATGAGCTTTAGTTGAACTAAGCACCTGTTCGGTTACCATGCGGGACTCGGTGGAATGAATCAGTAATGTGCGTACCTTTGTCTTTGCAAAGTATTGTTCGTAACTTAGGCCATGCAGCCCATGTCGGAGGTCGAGATCAGCGTATGGTGGTCGCATAACGGCCATTAATAAGCGGGGATCTACATTTAAGTCGTGCGCTACTGATGAAAGAGAGTACGACGGCATCACCTCACTTGCACGTCTTCCCGCGGCATATACAGCACCCATGATCGCGACAAGTCCAGACCATGGAACAACCGCGCCAACGTCATTAATAATTAATGATGCAACGATAGAGGGCTGCTTAGCTGCAAACGTCACTGCAAGCAGACCACCCATACTGTTTCCAACAATATGTAGGCGGGTTTCTCTCGCAGTAGATGCTACCGGCTCGACTCTTTGGTTCGATTGCTTATCAAAGCCGCATATAAAAGACACTGCTGAGCAAATATCAGTCAGGCAGGCGCTCATTCTGTACTCGACACCGTGAGGCAGGTACTCAGACAAAGCTCTGCCGGTGTAGTCAATGATAAAAACCCTATGCTTCTTTGCAAAAAAATTTGCGAAATCATACCAAGCGGCTGATGTCTCCAGTAGACCTGGTAAGCAGAAGATAGTTTGTTCCGGATCTACGGCACTGAATTCAGACAGGCAGATCTGGCGAAAGTGCCCTTGCTGATAAACTGGGAGATGGTGCCGAATAAGCATCGGACTTCTTGTTCTTAGTACGGAGAGGAGCACTGCCTAGCTCAATTTGCGCGATGCTTAATCAAATATACGGGTCGTTACTTAAAACAAATCTGATGAGGTCAAAATAATCAGACCGATTTTAGGTATCGTAATCCTAACGTAGTCGATGGCTACATTAGTCATGATCTGTCGCGAGGTGACACTTAGACTTCCTTTTCGAAGTGGAATCTGATTTTGAAATTCTGTACCAAGTCAATCGATTGAACCCATTAACTTCGCATAGTGTGCAATGAATACGTGTCAGAAAAATGACGACCTGCCTTAGCCTGGACATTCGAGAGATAATTTTTTAACACGAGCGTGACTTTGATCACGTGACTAGCTAGCACCAAGGTATTACGCATCTCAAAGCCGAGCGTTTTCTGGTCGAAGGTCGAGAATGCGGCGATAAGGCTGATAACAAGTTAGCTTCCCTAATGAATTGTCATGAAATTGACATAAGCGTCGGATACTTTCAAGCAGCTAAAATCCCTACATCGCAAAGCAATGGAAAAAAAACTGTTAAAACACCGAGCCTCTGAAGACACCCTAGACAGTCTGGATGAAGAACTTGAGCAAGAAATCGATGATGAGCAACTGCTGTTACAAAATCTGATTGATGTCAATTCCAATCCTGACCGCCTGCGATACTTCAAGGAATTATTCAGGCTACAAGCTGAGCTGGTTAAGCTACAGGACTGGGTTGTCCAGAAAGGCTTAAAGGTTGTCGTACTCTTCGAGGGCCGAGATGCTGCCGGAAAAGGAGGGGCGATCAAGCGTATAACGCAGCGCTTAAATCCAAGAGTGTGCCGAGTCGCTGCCCTCACAGCACCAAGTCAACGAGAACGCACTCAGTGGTACTTTCAGCGCTATGTAAGCCACCTGCCGGCTGCTGGTGAGATCGTTTTGTTCGACCGGAGTTGGTACAACCGCGCAGGTGTCGAGCGGGTTATGGGCTTTTGCTCTGACGATGAATACGAGGATTTTTTAAGAACCGTACCCGAGTTTGAGCAGATGTTGCAGCGCTCAGGAATTGCTTTGATTAAATACTGGTTTTCAATTACTGACGACGAGCAGTATGCGCGATTTACGACGCGGATGAAAGATCCACTTAAGCAATGGAAACTTTCGCCAATGGACCTTGAATCTCGTCGGCGATGGGAAGACTATACAAAAGCGAAGGAAACGATGTTGGAGCGCACCCATACGGTTGCGTCTCCATGGTGGATCGTCGCAGCGAATGATAAAAAACGGGCGAGGCTAAACTGTATTAGTCACCTACTTTCCCAGATTACCTATCAGGAGTTGGAGACGCCGGAAATTCGTTTGCCAGAACGGGTGTATAACAAAGACTACTTACGAGGGCCAGTGCCTAAAGACATGTATGTTCCTGAAGTTTACTAGTTGACCTGGGTGTTCACATCAAGCACCAGTCGTTAATATTGGTTGTCGTACTCAGCAATTTGAGCCGATCAAAAAGAAAAACTTCGTCGGCGTTCATAGGCCCACGCTGGAATGTTACTTGATATTTGCGCCTAAATTTTTTGAAGGTATTTTATGTTGTTGAATTGTATTTTGTATGAGGAAGGAGAAAAGATTGCTTCAATTGATTTACGGAAGATAGATAACTATTCCCAAATTAAAACCGGTTTCGTATGGATGGCTTTTAAAGATGCTAGCGAAGCTGAAATCGACCATATCCAAAGATCACTCTCGCTGCACCCACTCGCGATTGAGGACGTCAAATCTGGTAGCCAAAGACCAAAGTTAGAAGAATATGGAACAGTTTTGTTCTGTGTGATTCACTTGCTTGACCTGGTTGACGACGAAATCGTTACCGGTGAAGTGAACATGTTTGTTGCTGATCATTTCGTTGTATCCTTGAGAAGTAACAGCCAACAAGATTTCTTAGGCGTCCGAGAACGCTGCGAACAAGAACCTGCATTACTTTCTCAAGGAACCAGTTTTGTTTTTTACGCCATTTTAGATGCAGTTGTCGACAGATATTTTTTACTTCTCGATTATATCGAGTCAGAATTAGAAGCGATCGAAATATCAATCTTTGAAGAAAATGCTGGCCGAAAAAACATTGAACGACTGTATAACTTGAAGCGTAAGACGCTGACCTTGCGCCACGCTGCGATTCCAATGATGGAGTTTATCGGAAAGCTTCACGGAGGTCGGGTACCTGCGCTTTGCGCTAACTCTCAAGAATATTTTCGTGACGTCCACGATCATATTTCTCGCATCGTATCCGTTGCAGAAGATGTACGGGAGGCGGTAACTACGGCAATTCAGGTCAACCTTGCGATACTCACTATTGAAGAGACTGAGATCACGAAGAAATTAGCTTCATGGGCCTCGATATTTGCTGCATCGACCGCTATGGCCGGTATTTGGGGAATGAATTTTGAGCATATGCCGGAATTGCATTGGGAGTTCGGGTATCCCCTCGCATTGATCAGCATAGGATTTGTTTCTCTTTCATTGTATCTTCGGTTTAAGAGAGTTGGTTGGCTTTAAGCTTTTCACATATTAGTGCAACTTGGTATTCATTTAAATCGATGGATGGTGAATACTCCAGTCTACTGATTTTCAGATCGGGTGTGGACGTCACGCTTCTTTATTGGCACGAGTAAGGTACTGCTCTGCAAGTATTCCATGGCGAACGGCCAGTAGTGAGAACTGTTCAGCTCGTTCAAGGTCTTGGTTGTCGCAAGCATCAATCGTTGCAACTAGACATGTTGCCATCTTTTCGACGTAGTTCAAGGCCATCCTATAGTGTTGAGCCCTTTTCACAAATTTTGAATCATGCTTTTCCATCTACATAAAAAAATCTGAAAAGAATGA
>Ga0169931_10011383_pt1 | contig 12539 bp, 6 predicted proteins | sample Kivu_15m_20L_FD_129675 | JGI IMG/M metagenome (GOLD analysis project Ga0169931, IMG submission 129675) | Freshwater microbial communities from Lake Kivu, Western Province, Rwanda to study Microbial Dark Matter (Phase II) - Kivu_15m_20L... | ecosystem: Environmental > Aquatic > Freshwater > Lake ...
CTAAATCCCTCTCCCTCGGGAGAGGGACTTTGAAGTCTTTTCCGGCTCCCCTCTCCCAAAGGGCGAGGGGCTGGGGGTGTAGCTTGCTTCCCGAAGGGTGGGCCAGAACTACGGTTCTCAACGTGGACTTGGTTTAGTCGGGAGATTTTTGCTGACTGTTACTAGCACCAAAACATGCCCTACAGCTTCGTTTATTTATGTCCACCTACTTAGTGAGCTGCACCTAAAAAACGATCGCATAGAAGGCCCGTGAGTATTGCTGTTGAATAAGTTATCGGTGGCCAGAGCTATATCTCTACAGGGAATTTTTGATGTCCTCAAGCAATGAGATAAAGAAAAGGATAAAGATTATGGAAGAGCCAAAAAACGTTGAGAAAGTTGTTGAAGAAAATAGGTTGGGAGACTTTGTTCAGGCCTATGATTTTTCTGAGTCTAAGGAAAAGCAGTTTTGGGGTTTACTCGCTCTGTTTGTCGTGGCTTGGATCATTATTTCAGATCCATGGATCAAGTTTACATGCATTGTCATGTTTCTTTTCTTAATAGCTCGATTATTTATGGATTTCAAAGATCTAAAGCATTTCTCATGGCGGCTCAATCTTATGCGTCGGTGGCAAATTAGGCTGTATAGAGAAGGCTGGATTCGGCAAGAAGGCCAGCAAATCGATGTAAATCGATACGACGATATTATATCTGTCCGTGAAGAGGGTATAGCAACCAAGCAAACACAACATAAAGGGGCTCAACGGGTGACTTGCAACTATCTAGTGGTGGTGCGAGGCAAAGAACCTATTCGGTTTGGTTCCAGCATTCTTGAGAAGATGAGATTTTGGGATGACGAAGACAATAATGGAAGTAGCTCTAGTCTATTTGTCTCGTTAAAACAAATTGGCGATCATTTGCAAAATGAAGTTTTGCGCCGAAAGTTTGATGCGACCATGGCAGCCTACTATAATGGCGAAATTTTAGACTTTGGCTCCATAAAAATTACGCCTGAAGGCTTGGTTGGGATCTGCAAAAATAAAGAGAAGATGACGCCTTGGTCAGAGGTTCGCAGGATTAATCTGAAGCGTAGGAATGTGTACCACATCTATGTCGATAGGGTGAGAAATGAAGGCTGGCGAGGCGCTATTTATTTTGATGACTCTCGTCAGGTGCCGATCGCGGAAATCCCAAACCTAAAGCTCTTTTTAGCCGTTGGCAATCAAATTTGCCAGGCCGATGAATAGTCGTCGTCAAGATTGCAGATCTCGATCCATACATTGATATTTACCCTGCTAGGAGGTTAGGTTTTTGCCATGGCTAATTCACCATCTTCAACGAGTAAAGCAAAGCCATCAGGATGTGGTCTGTTTAATCTGATCAAGCTAGGTTTAAGCTGTTAGTCATTCAAACTGCACTAGTACAATCGCCACAAAAGCCTTGCCGCAAGGGCTTCACAGAAACCAACATGCAATTTAGATGCTCAACAGCTTAACCATTTTGGTGCTTAAAACGTTTTACGTGAATACTCCCTTTCCATTGTCTGAAGCGAAAAAGACTATGCTAGAAGAGAAGACGGAACAAGTTCGTTCACAATTTCAAGCGGGGGCTTGCGACCAGCTTTATCAAGATTTTCACCAAGAGACTATGGACACTGAATTTGGTGACTTTAGTGATGACTTTAATAAACAGACAAAGATTAATTTTGCTGAGGTCTGTGGTCAGGTCGGTGATCACTATCGGCAGTCAAAGTCTATTGAGCTAACTGAGTCAACGTGTGAGACGACTAGGACGATCTTTAACCCTATAGGAACGACCCAGTGTGTGCTGTTTTTCAAGGTGATGCTGGCGGACAATCAGGTGCTCAGGGAGAATTTTACCTGGCTGCTCAAGGGTAAAAATTCTAAGATTCTAAATGCGAATTGGTCAGAGCCGCAGGTAGAGTAAGGTCATTTTGGTTTTAGATAGGGCAGGGTGCTATTCCAGCAGGGCTGTCTGCTGGGAGCATCACTGTTGCTTCTGCCACAACGGCACGGGGAATGACTGGCCTGCTGTAGACCCTGCACGAGGGGACTGGAAGATTGCATAAATATGAATAAGCTCTTGTAGTTCAGAGCTATATGATGATGTCACCCCCAGAATGTGAGCGAACTCTCCTATGCGTTACTCTGCAAAGCTGCTTGGTTTGGTTGGTGCTACGGCGATTATGCTACCTGTGATACAAATTCCTAAGTTCTTTGCAGAACCCTGGAATTTGGTGCCTGCCGCCCTAGCTCAAGACCAAACCCTTGAGGCCGAGGCTGCACGGTTGCTCCAGCAAGGATTTGAGCAATTTAATGTGAACCAGTTTGACGCGGCTTTGGAGTCTTGGCAGCAAGCCCTGGAGCTATACCAAAATCTTGAAAATGCTGGGGGGCAGGGCTTGGTTTATTGGGGTATAGGAAGGGTGTCGTTTCAGAAAGGGCAATATTCAGAAGCGCTGGAGCACTATCAGCAGGCGCTTAGCCTCTTTCGAGATCCAGCGGTGCAGGCTGCTTATCCAGAAAATAGTCGTAGCTTTGAAGGTGCTGTACTCAATAACATCGGCGAGGCTTATACCAGTTTGGCCGATCGCACCGCTGCCCTCACCCACTACCAGCAAGCCCTGGCCATCTACCAAAGTTTGGAAGATCAACCCAATGCTGCGGCAAACCTGTCCAAAATAGGCGAATTGTACAGCGCGCTAGAGCAATATCCCCAGGCACTAGAGGCTTATCAACAAGCGGTAATGCTGTACCAGGAAATCGAAAACTATGCTGAAGTTGGGTTAACGTTTTACAGAATAGGAGAGCTTTACAGAACACAAGAACAGTACACACAGGCTGTAGAAGCGCATCAACAAGCTGAAAAAGCTTATCAACAGGCTGATAGCCCTTATGGACAGGCTAATAGTCTTTATTGGATGGGATATGCGTATCAAAGTCTTGAGAATTATCCCCAGGCTTTAGAGGTTTATCAACAAGCACTGACCATCTATCAAGCACTAGAAAAACCTGCTGATATCGCTTATACCTCTGAAAATATAGGGGATATTTACGCTGCCCAGGGGCAGGATAGACAGGCGCAAGAGGCATATCAGCAGGCATTGGAGGTTTCCTACGAAGCTCTTGAGCAGTATCGTGCCAGTGCAGATCTAGAGGGCGAAGCCCAGATACTGCGTAATATCGGCTATTTGTTTATCGATCAAGGGAAGTTTGCTGAAGCTCAGTCAACCTTTCAGCAAGGAATCGTTATTGTACGCCAAATTCCTGATCGTTTTAGGGAACTGCTAGCTCTAATGGGTTTAGGTCATAGCTACTCCAGTCAGGCAGATTATTTGCTGTTTATGGAAGGCATCTATGCCGATAGAATCCCAGTTTATCAAAAAAGTCTTGAAGCTTTTCGGCAAGCACAATTGATCTCCTTTGAGATTGGTGGTATTGAGCAAGAAAAAGATGCTATTTACATGATCATTAGTGCCCACATGAATATTGCATGGGCGTATGGTTATCAACAAAATTATCCAGAAGCAATTACGTCTTGGCAGCAAGCGTTAGATGCTTTGCAAAGCTACCAGGATCGATTACTAGAAGCAAGTTTTATAGATGACCAGATGACGATTTTGGGTCAGACGATTTTGGGTCAGATGGGTATTGCATATTTCAACAACGCTCAGTATGCAGAATCCATTCAATCTCATCAAGCAACTCTTAAGATTGCCGAACAGTTAGGTGACTTTGCCGGACAGGTAGAGCAGCTTACCTCTATTTCAGATAGATACAACCGTTTAAATCAATATGATCAATCTCTAGCAGCAAGTCAGCAGGCTCTAGAGATTTTACAAGACCAATTGCCCCAAAATCATGACGAATTTATCGGTGTGCTAATTAGGCTTGCGCAAACCTATACCGACTTAGGGCAATATGAGCAAGCGTTAGCATACTATCAGCAAGCACTTGCTATTGATCAAGACTTAGGAAAAAAAGATAACGAAAGCACAATAATGAGCAATATTGGTGGGATTTATGCTAGTCAAGGTCAATATCTGCAAGCCCTTGAACCTTTGCAGAGTGCCCTTGAAATTAATCAGTCTGCAATTCAGCGTTTGCACACTGAAGGATTAGCGGCGGTTGAGCCTCTCTGTGGCGAAAGTTATACTAGCTCAGGGATATTTAATCAGCAAACCTGTTTAGAGAAATTCCAGGTTCGTGCCTTAAGCACACTAAATAATCTGGGTCTTGCTTACCATGGCTTAGGCCGTTATGAAGAAGCACTAATAGCCTATCAGCAGGTTTTAGATTATAGAATTAAAAAGCAAGATCGTTATGGAGAAGCGACAGTTTTAGGCAATCTTGGTACTGTTTATTCAAGTATAGGTGAATATTCTAAGGCCATTGAATTGCACCAACAAGCGCTACAGATAGCCAGAGCTATCAACAGCCGTTCCCATGAAGCGTATGCCTTAAACAATTTAGGTCTTGCTTATGCTGAACAAGGTCAATATGCCCAGGCTTTAGAGTTATATCAGCAAGGGCTACTAATTGCACAGAGTATTGGGGATGCCTCTATAAAGGCAGGGATTCTTGCCCACATCGGCGGTATCTATCATGCTCAAGGAAAGCTGGCCGAGGCATTAGCCCAGTATCAGGCTTCGCTAGAAATTCGTCAGCGGTCGGGCGAGGCGACTACCATAAATAATATCGCTTACGTCTACTGGGATCAAGGACAGTTGGGCGAAGCTCTGAAGTATTTGCAGCAGTCATTAGAAATTGCTCGCGCAGCGGGCGATCGCCCCAGTGAAGCGATTATTCTGAGTAATATTGCAGGACTGTATGCAGAGCAAGCAGACTATGCCAAAGCCCTGGAACTGCAACAGCAGGCCTCTAGCCTTCAGCAAGAACTGGGAGGTAGCTCTAATCAATGGTCTGCCTTGGCCGGGCTAGGGCAGCTATATTTTCGGTTAGGGCAATATGACCAGGCACTAGACTATTACCAGCAAGCCCTCCAGATTAGCCGCCAAACGGGCGAGAAGCTCTCTGAGGCCTCTTCCCTAAGCTTTTTAGGGGGCATTTATTTGAAGCAAGAGCAACTTGACCTGGCCCTAGGGCAGCTTCAAGCTTCCCTGAGCTTGACCCAAGAAATGGGGGATACTGTCAGCGAAAGTCGCGTCTTAGCCGCCATCGGGCGCATTTATCAGCAACAGGGCAAGCCCGACCAGGCTGTTGTCGTGCTAGAACAAGCTCTCAAAACCCAGCGCGAAGTCGGGGTTCGCCCCGATGAAGGCAGGACGCTAACCGTTTTAGGGTTGGCCTACGGTAGCCAGGGCCACCTTACAGAGGCCACGGCCACCTTGCAGCAGGCCATTATCATTCACCAAGAAACGGGCAATTTGGCGGCAGAAGCCGAGGCTCTGGCCAATTTAGGTGCAGTGCTAGCCGAGACCCAGCCCGAGTTGGCTGTCGTGTTTTATAAGCAATCGGTTAACGTGCGAGAAGAGATTCGCGGTGGCTTGCAGACCCTTCCCCGAGATTTGCAGCAGACCTACACCGAGTCTGTAGCAGAGGCCTACCGGGCCTTAGCCGACCTGCTGCTACAGCAAGACCGCGTGCTAGAAGCCCAGCAGGTGCTCGACTTGCTCAAAGTGCAAGAGCTAGAAGACTACCTGCATAACGTGCGCGGCAATGCCCAAACTGCCAGCGGCATAGTTTACAACCAGCCCGAGCAAGCCATTATCGCCCGCTACCAGCGGCTACAAGAAAACGCCACTGCCCTCAGCCAAGAGCGGGCCAGACTGGTGGCTCAGCGACAAACTGGCTCACTTACCCCCGCAGAAGAACAGCGCCTAGTAGAACTGCGAGACCTACCTAGCCAATTGAAAGGGCAGTTTAACGAGTTTATTGCCAGTCCCGACATTCAAAACTTGCTTAATCAGCCCATAACCAATCGCGAGGTTTATGGCCAAACCCTCCAGCTTGATTCTCTAACCCGGCTTAAAGAAGAGTTAGCAGAAGTCAATGGGGTGTTGCTCTACCCCCTAGTTTTAGACAATCGCCTGGAGCTGATAATTACGGCTCCCAATTCTGAACCCATCCGGCGCACGGTCGAGGGGGTAAATCGGGAGGAGTTAAACCGCGTTATTACCGAGTTTCGGCAGGCGCTAGACTCCCCCACGGGCGATATTATGCCTTCGGCGCAAAAACTCTACAGTTGGCTGATTGAACCCATCGAAGCTGACCTGGCTGCCGCCGGGGTAGACACCATCATCTACGCGCCCGATGGGCCACTGCGTTACATTCCCCTGGCGGCCCTTCACGATGGCAACCAGTGGCTAATTCAGCGCTTTGCGATTAACAACATCACCGCTGTTTCTTTAGAAAGGCGAGCCACCCCTACGGTGGCTGATCTGAGCATTTTGGCCGGGGCCTTTGCCAACTCTGCTACAGTCTACTCCCCTGAAGCAGCGCGAGGAGACCAGTACTATGGGCTGCCCTTTGCGGGCGAAGAGGTGAAAACCTTGCAAGCTTTGCTGCCCACCACCACCGCCCTCTACGACGCAGACTTTAGTTTAGAAAGCCTAAAGAATGGCCTGGACGGCAAATTTAATACCTTGCATTTTGCCACTCATGCCGCCCTGGTCAGCAATGATGCCCGCCAGTCGTTTATTTTGTTTGGCAATGGGGATATCTTGACCCTCGCAGCAATCCAAGATTTATCTTTTAATAGCATTGACCTAGTAGTGCTGAGCGCCTGCGAGACCGGCCTGGGCGGTTTCGACAACAACGGTGAACAAATTTTGGGGCTGGGCTACCAATTTCAAAGCCAAGGGGCTGGGGCGGTGGTGGCCTCGCTTTGGCAGGTCAACGATGGGGGCACCCAGGTTTTGATGAATGCCTTTTATAGCGCCCTAAACCAGGGCATGGGTAAGGCCGAGGCGTTGCAGGCTGCCCAACAGGCCATGATTACCGGCAACCTGGCGGCAGTGGGGGGCGATCGCGGGGCTTCTATTGAAGTCGTCAGCACCACAACGGGCCAGCCCCTCACCCCCGGTGGCACATTAGCCCACCCTTACTACTGGGCACCGTTCATTTTGATTGGGCTATAGCCTCGACTCACCCACCTAACCGACCATCGCCCCTTGGCCTCGGCGACAGGGGCGGTGAATAAGGGCTCAACGCCTAGGCATAGGTATAGGTGAGTGCAAAACGACTCCTACCCCCAGCCCCACAACCCTATGGATAAGGTCTTTCGATATTGGCAACTCTTGCGCCTGACCAGCTCAGGTCAGTGCCAGCCCCAGGTGCTGCCCCAGGTACGCACCTGGGTACAGCAAACCCTCCCCGATCAGTTGGGCAACCCCGATACCCCAGAGACCGAGCGGCAAAAAGCCCTGCTTGACTATTGGAAAGCTGGTGACCAAGGCGCTGACCTGGCCCAACTCAGCCTGCGCTGCTTTGTGAGCCATCACATTCGCGAGGCCTGCCTACGCTTGGCCAGCCGCTATGGTGAGGCCCACCGCTTTACCGCCGCCGAGCTACTGGCCCTGGTCCTCGATGACGACGGACGGCTGACCCCTGGCTATCGCCCCTTGACCCTGCACATTTTAGAGACCTACGACCCCGACAAAGCTTCTCTAGCAACCTGGGTTAGTCGGTTGACCTGCAATCACCCCGATATCAACCGGCTGTTAATTCAAGATAAAGGGTTATACCGGGCCAGCGACTGGGCCATTCTCAATGACACCGGTCTGGATCAGGTGCAGCGCATTTTGCAGACCTACCATGGCTGTAGTGCCTATGAGGTGACCCTGGGGGTGACCCTGCTAGAGCAATACCACCGGGTTTATCGCCGCGATCGCCTGGCCCAAAAACAAAAACAGCCCGGCCAGCCCAGCCGTTGCCAAGACCCGACCCCAGCGCAACTGCACGAGATGAACCCCGATCTCAGCTCTAAGGAGATGCTAGAACAGTTGAAGTGGCTAGCTGGCCAACTGCGCCAGTACCGGGTACACGCTCGGGGTGGCAACCCGGTGCCCTACCAGCCAGAAGAGCCTGACTGGGGAAAAATAGCTGCCCCCGATGAGACCCCCGATGAGCAGGGCGAGTTTTTGCAGGCCTACCGTCAGACGGTGGCGACCTACCTGGGGGAGGCGATCGCCCAAGTGATTCAGGCCAACATTGTGAGGTTGCAACCCAAGCAACCCCCTCCCCATCAGCAAAGACGGCCTGGCCCCGGATCTAAAGCCTGGGCCTACGTCCAAGGGCTGCATTTGTTGCACTGCCAGGGCCTGAGTATGGGCCAACTGGCCACCCACATTAACCTGACCACCCAGGTGCAGGTCAACCGTTTGCTGCAACTGCTGCGCTTGCGGGCCGAGGTGCGCCATTGGCTGATCCCCCGGCTCTGTGCCACCGTGCGTCACCAAGCCCTTGATTATGTTTCCGCCGAGCAGCTGCACGCCATGGATCAAACCCTTGAGCACATCCTCACCGAGGAGGTAGACCACATCCTCGATGAGGCCAAGCGCGAAATGCAATCTTCTAAGGGGCGCGGCACACCTGCAAGTTTGTTTGCCCGCCAGCTTTGTATCACCATTCACCAATATATGCCCGATTCGGAGTAAACACATGGCTTCTTCTACCTTCCAATCACCCGCTACCCTCAATGCTATGAGCGATTTTTCTGACTTCCTTGATTTTGAATTTGACTCCCTGGGTGCCACCACGGTGACGTTGCCAGCCTCGGCAGTAGCCTGGGCCGCTCAGGTCTCTCAGCAACAGCCCGATGCGGTCTACCTGTGGCCGACGTTTTTGCGATCGCTAGCCCTCCAGGGCTTTCAGCAGTGGCTAACCGCTGGTGCCCAGGGGCTAGATGTCTCCTACGACCCCACCCGCCCCCCCGACCCAGGGGTTAACTGCTGGGTGGGTGACTATCGCCTCTGTCTGGTAGCCCAGGGTAGCCTCAGTGATGAGCTGATCGCGATTGCTCCCGATACCCTAGAGGATGCCAGCCACTTTGCCCATCTCTACATCTTGGCGGAGGTGCAGGAAGAAGCGGATCGAGTCACCATTTTGAGCGGGCTACGCCGCGATCGCCTGTTGGCCCACCAGCAGCAAACTGGCCTAACCCTCAATGCCGACGGCACCTACGCCGTGCCCGTGCATTGCTTTGGCAGCTCTCCAGAAGATCTGCTGTTGTACCTGTCTTGTCTCAACCCAGTCCAGTTGAATGGGGTTGAGCCCGTATCCGCCGCTCAGGCGGCGTTAACCCCAGCCCAGCCCCAGGAGCCACGATGGGCAACCAGCCCGCCGATTAATGCGGGTCGTTGGCTGCGCGACCAACTCGATGCCGTAGCCGATAGTCTGGCCTTGACGTTGTTGCCCCCTCTCGCCCCAGCCCATGCGCTGATGTCTGTCAGTACTCCGGTGGAACAACTGGAGGGCCTTCTCCGAGACCTAGAGCCCTCAGGGCTAACCATTCCCTCCACAGCTCGGGGAATCTATGACGACCTTCAACGCTTGGGCTTACCCATGCGCCTCTATGCCTTGATCTGGACTTTATTTGAATCGCCAACGCCAGAATGGTCCCTCGTTTTATTCCTCGGCCCCGCCCCCGGCGAACAATTGCCCCTGGGCACACGACTCATCGTGCGCGATGCCACCTCAACCCTGGCCGATCAAACCCCGGCCCCCGGCCACGAGGCGGACTATCTCTACGCCCAAGCCATTGGCACCTGGGATGAGCAGTTTGCCGTGACCGTTGAACTGCCCACAGGTGCCGTGCTCGACTGGCCCCCCTTCTCCTTCAGCCCCGAAGCTTAGGAGAATACTAGCTGGCCCAAAGACTGCCCCTAGCTGGCACGTCAATAGAGCCAGGCCGGAATCCTGATTACCTCTTCCATGGCCCTGCGACCCTAATGCCCCCTTATTCCCTGCCCCCTTCCCATGCCCTACCGTCTCAATGTGCATAAAATTGACCAGAGCTGCCTGTTCGAGCTGACCTGGGGCAACAGCCAGCGGTTAACCGCTAGCCTCGCTTTTCCGGCCCATCTCCTGGGGCTCTATGAGGCTTGGCAGCGGATCTACCTAGGCTATTACAAGCAGGGGCTGCGGGGGCGGGCAGGGGCAACGGGTCAGGCTGTAACCAGCCCGGTTGATTGGCATAGCCAGCTTGTACAGGCCGAGGCGCTGCTGCTTTCAGACTTTCATCAGTGGCTTAAGCATGAAAACTTATATGAGCTGCGGGTGCAGTTAATCCATGCCACCCAGGAAGCCGCGTTGGGCGGGCAGACAGAAATCGGAGGCCTCCCCAAAGAGCTATTTCTGACCTGTACCCCCCTAGAACTTGCCCGTCTACCCTGGGAAACCTGGGAAGTTGGCCAGCAGATTCAGATTGTGCGATCGCCTGCGAATATTCGCTCAGCCACGGGCGATCGCCAGCCTTTTCGGCGGGGCAAGACGAGGGTATTGGCCATTTTAGGCGATGAAACAGGGCTGAACTTTGACGGAGAGCGCCGCGCCCTAAATGCCCAAAAAGATCGGCTGGACATTCACTATGTGGGGTGGCAACCGGGGGAAAATGCTACCGACCTAAAGCAAAGAATCTGTCAGGAGATTGCCGACCCCCTGGGGTGGGATGTGCTGTTTTTTGCAGGTCACTCTAACGAACTGGCCTTGCTGGGTGGGCAGATTGCGATCGCCCCCAACACCACCATGACCATTAAAGAACTGACTCCCTCCCTCCAGCAGGCCCAGCAGCGGGGGCTCCAATTTGCCCTATTTAACTCCTGTCGTGGGCTAGACATTGCCCAGGGGTTAATCAGCCTGGGGCTAAGCCAGGTCGCCATCATGCGAGAACCCATTCACAATGAGGTTGCCCAGGCGTTTCTAGTGCAGTTTCTCCAGCGGCTGGCCCACTATGAAAATGCGCAAGCGGCCCTGCTAGGAGCCTGCCAATTTTTGAAGCTAGAGCAAAATCTCACTTACCCCTCGGCTTACCTGGTGCCGTCGCTGTTTCGTCATCCCGAGTCGGTGCCCTACCAGATTCAGCCCACGGGGTGGCGAGCGATCGCTCGGCGGTGGCAGCCTACCAAGCGAGAGGCGATCGTCGTTGGGGCTCTAGCGCTTTTGAGCCTAGTGCCCTCTCTGCACTATTGGTTGATGGATCAACGGGTATGGGTTCAAGCCGTGTATCGAGATCTTACGCACCAGGTAGCCGTTGATGCGACACCGCCAGTGGTGCTGGTGCAAATTGATCAAGACACTGTTACCCAATGGGGAACCACTGACTACAAACCCCTGAATCGCGCTTTGCTGGCAAATATTATCACTCGATTGAACAAGCTAGACGCTAAGGTCATTGGCATTGACTACCTGCTTGATCTAGCCCAAGTCAAAAATGACGTGGCTATCAACTTGGCCCTCAAAGATGCCATTGAACAAAACCAAGCTTGGCCAGTTTTTATTACTACCCAAAATCCTGGTGGCGATTGGATTCAACCCTATTCGAAAGTGATCAACCCAGATTTGATTTTGCAGGGAGATGCCTGGTTCCCCCACTGGCATATTCTCCCCCTAGAATCCTCTGAAGGGTACCGAAAGCCCTTCAGCTATCAACTGGTGATGGCCCATCGGCTCAGCCAAAAAGCTCGCTCTGGTGTGGTCAATACTCCTCAGCCCAGGCTAAACGGCCAGCCGTTAGAGGCCAGAGTTCAAGCCTATTTGAAAGAATCTAACGAGTTGGATAGTTCGGCTTGGGCTAACCTACAGCCCTTAACTCGTTTCTCCTACCGGTTTAGACAGCGCTGGCTGCAACCCCTGCTAGATTTTTCTGTGCCGCCTGAGCAAGTGTATACAGCTATATCTGCCTGGGAGCTATTGAAATCTTCAGAACAGAGCTTGCCGCAGCTGAAAACAGAATCTCTCAAAGACGCCATCGTGGTTGTTGCAGCCGGGGGCTACTATGCAGCCGGTGTCGCCAATGATGGCGATGATAACCTGCCGCCGCCACCAGCCATGCGCTATTGGTACAGCCAATCTGGTCAAGGTGACTCTGAACTCACCGGAGGAGAAGTCCATGCCTACATGGCCCATCATTTTCTAACCAATCGGCTGGTGGTGCCTATTCCCGATGTTTGGATGATTGTAGCCGCCGCCCTGGTGGGTAAGGCGCTGGTGCTTTACCTAATAGATCGGCCCAAACTTAACCGGGGCAAGTTCAGCGCGTATTTGGCGGTAGTCACAGGGGGTTATGGTCTTTTAAGTCTCCAGCTCTACATTAGTGGAGCCGCCATGCTACCCATTTTGCTACCGTCTTTGACGGTTTGGCTCTGTGTTGTATCGCAACTACAAGGAGAAAGCTCGTGATTTACTTTAAATGGCGACAGGTTGGCTTAGCTTTGACTGGCATGGTTGGTATGTTAGGGCTGGCCTCAACGGCGGTAAACGCGGCGCAGCACGCATCAGAAATCTCTAGAGGCAGACACTTAATCGTTAACTTTTTGAATATTGTCCGGGGCGATGTCAGCGATCGGGGGCGAGGGAGTA
>Ga0169931_10011384_pt1 | contig 12539 bp, 8 predicted proteins | sample Kivu_15m_20L_FD_129675 | JGI IMG/M metagenome (GOLD analysis project Ga0169931, IMG submission 129675) | Freshwater microbial communities from Lake Kivu, Western Province, Rwanda to study Microbial Dark Matter (Phase II) - Kivu_15m_20L... | ecosystem: Environmental > Aquatic > Freshwater > Lake ...
ACGGCACCGAAGTGGCCCTCAGCCACGAGCCCAAGGTGGGCATCCGGCTCAACAGCACCGGTGCGGCTCGCTACCTGCTCAAGCCGACGCTCGATTCACTCGGCGAAGCATACGTGGAGGGCCTGCTCGACGTCGACGGCAGGATCGCCGACATCGTGGAGGTGGCCGAGTCGCTGGCCCGCGACGCAGACGATCGGCACGGCCGCGGCCGGCTTCCCTCCTGGATCGCCCGCCACACCCGCAAGTCCGACCGGCAGGCCATCGAGTACCACTACGACGTCTCGAACGACTTCTACGCACGCTGGCTCGACCCGCGCATGGTCTACTCCTGCGCCTACTTCGACCGACCCGACCGCGACCTGGCCTCGGCCCAGCAGGCCAAGCTCGACCACGTCTGCCGCAAGCTGCGTCTGGCGCCCGGCGAACGGCTGCTTGACATCGGCTGCGGCTGGGGTGCGCTGACGATCCACGCCGCGAGCCGCTACGGGGTCGAGGCGGTGGGTATCACCCTGTCGCGCAACCAGTGCGACGAGGCGCTGCGGCGGGTCCGCGAGGCGGGGCTCGCCGATCGGGTCGAGATCCGGCTGCAGGACTACCGAGACGTGCAGGAGACAGGTTCGTTCGACAAGATCGCCTCGATCGGGATGTTCGAGCACGTGGGGCTGAAGAAGCTGCGCGAGTACTTCGAGATGGTGCACCGCCTGCTCAAGCCCGACGGCGTGGCGCTGAACCACGGCATCACCTCCAGCGACCCAGACAACCGATCGGTGGGGCTGGGCGCCGGCGACTTCATCGACCGCTACGTGTTCCCCGACGGCGAGGTGCCACACGTGGCGCTGGCGATTCGGGAGCTGTCGGCCGCCGGCCTGGAACTGGTCGATGCCGAGTCGCTGCGGCGGCACTACGCGATCACCCTGCGTCACTGGTCGGACGCGTTCGAGCGCCAGATCGGCGAGCTGGAGCAGCTGGCCGGCGCGCAGCGGGCCCGCATCTGGCGGGTCTACCTGGCGGGTTGCGCGCACGCCTTCGCGCGCGGCTGGATCAACATCTACCAGCTGCTCGCGATCCGCAGCGACCGCGGCTCGAGCCCCCTGCCGCTGACCCGCGACTACATGTACGGCCCGCGCTGACATGGCTGCCGCCTGGACGACGCACATCGTCGAGAACCAGCCCGAGCCGCTGCGTAACCGCAACCTGTGGCACGACAATGCACCGCTGCGCGAGGCGGTGCAGCGCTCGCCCGCGGGCCGCTGGGCGGTGCCCGACCTGGCGGCGATGGGCGAGTCCTTCGGCCGCAGCGAATGGCACGACCGGGCCGAGGAGGCGAACCGCCACGAGCCGGTGCTGCGCGCCTTCGACCGGGCCGGGCGGCGGATCGACCGCATCGACTTCCACCCGGCCTACCACGCGCTGATGGGGCTGGCGATCGGGCACGGCCTGCACGCCTCGCCCTGGCAGCCCGATGCCCCGGCCGGCGCGCACGCGGCACGGGCCGCGGCTTACCTGATGTTCGGCGAACTTGAGAACGGCGTGCAGTGCCCGGTGACGATGACCTACGCGGTGGCGCCGGCGCTGAGACGCCATGGACGCCTGTGGGCCGAGCTCGGGCCGAAGCTGCTCTCACGCGACTACGATCCGGCGTTCGCCCCGATCCCCGGCAAGCGCGGCATCACCATGGGCATGGGCATGACCGAGAAGCAGGGCGGCTCGGACGTGCGCGCCAACACGAGCAGCGCGCGCCGGGACGACCACGGCGCCTGGCGCCTGACCGGCCACAAGTGGTTCTTCTCGGCACCGATGTGCGACGCGTTCCTGGTGCTGGCCCGCACCGTGGAAGGCCCTACCTGCTTCTACCTCCCGCGTTTCGCACCCGACGGCACCCGCAACGAGCTGCGGATCCAGCGGCTCAAGGACAAGCTCGGCAACCGATCGAACGCCTCGGGCGAGGTGGAGTTCATGGATGCCTGGGCCGAGCCGGTGGGCGAGCCGGGCCGTGGTATCCCCACCATCCTCGAGATGGGCACGATGACCCGCCTCGATTGCGTCCTGGGCGCCACCGGGATCCTGCGCCAGGCCCTCGCCCAGGCCCTGCACCATGCCCGTCAGCGCAAAGCCTTCGGCGCGCTCCTGGTCGACCAGCCGCTGATGCGCAACGTGCTGGCCGACCTGGCCCTCGAGTCAGAGGCCGCCACCGCCCTGGCGATCCGCCTGGCCGCCTGCTTCGACAGCGACGACCCGGCCGAGGTCGAGCTGCGCCGGGTGCTGACGCCAGCGGCAAAGTACTGGGTCTGCAAGCGGCTGCCCACCGCCGCGGCCGAGGCGATGGAGGTGGCCGGCGGGATCGGCTACGTGGAGGAGGCGCCGTTCGCGCGGCTGTTCCGAGAATCGCCGCTGAACTCCATCTGGGAGGGCTCGGGCAACGTGATGGCGCTCGACGTGCTGCGCGCGCTGGGCCGCTCATCCACGACCGTGCCAGGCGTGCTGGCCGAGATCGGCCTCGCCCGCGGGACCGACCGGCGCTTCGACACCGCCTTCGTCACGCTGCAGTCTCTGCTCGCGCCCGAGCCCGATCCGATCCTTGCGCAGTCGCTGGCGCGGGTCGTGGCGTCGGCCATCGCCCTGATGATGCAGGCGAGCCTGCTGCTGCGGCACGCGCCGGCGGCGGTGGCCGACGCATTCTGCGACTCCCGGCTGTGCGGCGCCGCCCTGGCCGGGACCGGTGCCACTTTTGGGCTGCTGCGGGCCAGCTCGGGCCCGCCGGGTCCGCTGCTCGCGCGCGCGCTGCCGGCCTGAGCCGCCGGCACGACTGCGCTCAGCGGGGCGATCGGTCGGGTGGCAAGGCGCTGCGCTGCGTGGTGGGCAGGGCGAGCGAGGCCTTGGCCTTCGGGCGGCGCCAGGCCTTGCCGATCAGCCGCATCGCCCGGACCCGCTTGACTGCACCGAGCAGATAGACCGCGCCGCAGATGGGCCACCAGCGGTCCCCCGCCCGCTCGAGGAAACGGGTACGGTCGAGCCACAGCTGGGTGCGGCACGGTGGACGCCAGCATCCATAGCGGGCCCGCTCCGGCTCGAAGCTCAGCAGCTTGCACCAGTCGCGCAGCCGCGGCACCGCGATGAAGTGGCCCTCACGCGGCAGGAACGACCGGAACGGGCCGCGCAGCGCCAGCTGCCGGGCGCCCCATAGGCTGACCGGATTGAAGCCGGTGACGATCAGCCGGCCCTCGGGGCGCAGCACCCGGTCGACCTCCCGCAGCACCTGATGGGGGTCCTGGGCAAACTCGAGCACGTGCGGCAGTACGACCAGATCGAGCGACTGGGTCTCGAAGGGCAACTCCTCGAAGTGCTCGACCCGCACCGCCGGATGATCGGCCGGCAACGCGTCGGCGGGCAGCAGCGCCCGGAACCGGTGCGGCATGCGGTTCGCCCGCAGCGCATCGAGCGCCGGCTCTCCGCACTGCAGCGCGTGATAGCCGAACACGTCGGCCACTGCCTCGTCGAGGTGGGCCTGCTCCCAGTCGAGCACGTAGCGACCCGGAGGAGACTGCCGCCACCCAGGCCATCCGCCTGGATCGGCGGACGGCTGCTCGCGCGGGGCCGGATCGGAACCGGCCGCAGGCGCATCACCGGCCGCAGGCTCGGGTATGACTGCCGGGAAAGGCTGATGCCCGGACCCGGTAGATCCCGGCGACTCCCTGGCCCCTTCCCGGCCGGCCACGTCGATGGGCGCCGCTGCCGGCTCATCGGCAGGGATTGGGTCGGGGGGCAAGGCGGAATGCCCGGGCGCCGACGACGGATGCGCCGCGGACGGCTCGCGCGGCGACTCGCGCGACCGGCCGGAGCCCTCGGACCGCGTGACCTGCGCGCCTATCATTGATGATCCGATCCGTAGCATCTGTGCATCCACCCCGACGGCGGAGCCTCTTCCGATGAACGATCACTGCCCGCCCGGCCCGGTGCCGCACCCGGCCATCGAGCCGATCCCCGCCTTCAGCGACAACTATATCTGGCTGCTGCTCGATCGCGAACGCCGCCGGGCGGCGGTGGTCGACCCGGGCGATGCGGCACCGGTCCTCGCGCGGCTGGCCGAACGCGGCCTGAGCCTGGCGGCGGTCCTGCTCACCCACCACCACGCCGACCACGTCGGCGGTCTGCCCGCGCTGCGGGCGGCCTGGCCTGACGCCCGGATCCACGGGCCTCGCAACCCCGCCATCGGCGGCGTCGATCATCGTTGGCAGGCGGGCGACACGGTCGTGCTCGAGGGCTTCGACGCCACCTTCTCGATCCTCGAGGTCCCGGGGCACACGCTCGACCACATCGCGTGGTTCGCGCCGCGGATCGGCGCCGACGACTCTCGGCCGGTCCTGTTCTGCGGTGACACCCTCTTCGCCGGCGGCTGCGGTCGGCTGTTCGAGGGCACCGCTGCCCAGATGCACACGTCGCTCGGCCGACTGGCCGAGCTGCCGCCCACCACGATGGTGTACTGCGCCCACGAATACACCGCATCGAACCTGCGCTTCGCGCGGGCGGTCGAACCGGCCAACCCCGACCTGGCCTCGCGCGAGCAGGCCACCCTCGCACTGCGCGCGGCCGGGCGGCCGACGGTGCCCTCGTCGATCGCGCTCGAGCGCGCCACCAATCCATTTCTGCGCACCGCCGAGGCCGCGGTCCGGGAGGCCGCCGGCGTCCGCCTGGGCCACGCGCCGGCCGATTCGATCGAGGTCCTGGCCGTGATCCGGGGCTGGAAAGACGGCTGGCGCGGCTGACCACCGGGTGCGGTGGTTGGGCACACCGAGCCGTCCCGGAGCCGGTCCGCTGCGGCTGCAGCACCGGCTCAGCTTGACCGACACTGCATCGTCTCGTACGATCGGCTCGCGTTCGCGGAGCGCTCCAGCCAGCGTTTCCCCCATTGAATGAGCCCCTTGGGAACAGCACTTGAAGCGAAATCCAGCTGGCGCGCTGCGCCCCGCATTGCGCGCCTGCCTGCTCGCTCTCGTGGCGCTGTCCGCCGGGTGTGCCGGCCTCGGCAGTGCTCCTTCGGAAGCGCCCATCTCGGCTCGGCCGCCCCCTCCGGTCTTGCATTCCCCCCTGACCGCTGCACCGGTCGCCGACGCTCCGGGGCCTGACCGAGCGGTTCCTGGGCCGGTGTCCGAATACCCCTCGGCAGGGTCGCCGCTGCGCCCAGATCCCGTGCTGCCCTCACCGGGAGCCGGCGATCCCGAGGTCGTCGCGGGCGAGGTCCAGCAGCCGCCACCGGTTGCCACGGAGGTCCGTCATCAGGATCTCTGGGGCCGGATCCGGGCCGGTTTCGCGATGCCCGAGCTCAAGACACCGCTGGTGGCTCAGAAGGAACGCTTCTACCTCGCGCGCCCGGATGCGCTCCTGCGCATGTTCGAGCGCGGCGGCCGTTACCTGCACTTCATTGTCGAGGAGGTCGAGAAGCGCGGCATGCCCACCGAACTGGCGTTGCTTCCCTTCGTCGAGAGCGCAATGAACCCGGTCGCGCTGTCGCCGGCGCAGGCGGCAGGCCTGTGGCAGTTCATCCCGTCCACTGGCCGCCAGTACGAGCTCTCGCAGAACTGGTGGGTTGACAACCGCCGCGACGTGCTGCAGTCCACGCGGGCCGCGCTCGAGTACCTGTCGAAGATCCACGAGATGCACGACCGCGACTGGTTCCTCGCCCTCGCTTCCTACAACTGGGGCGAGAACGCGGTGGCCCGCGCGGTGCGGAACAATCGCGCCCGGGGGCGGCCTACCGACTACCTGAGCCTGTCGATGCCGAACGAGACCCGGCACTACGTGCCGAAGCTCATCGCACTCAAGCACATCATCCAGCGGGCCGAAGCGCTCGGCCTGGCCCTGCCCGACCTCCCCAACCGGCCCTACTTCGCCACCATCGAGAAAACCCGCCCGATCGACCTGAAACTGGCCGCGCAGTTCGCGGGCATGAGCGTCGAGGAGTTCGTCGCGCTGAACCCCGCGCACAACCGGCCGGTCATCGCCGCCAGCCGCAACAACGAGATCAACCTGCCCGCCGACCGGGTGGCCGCATTCACCGCCGCGCTCGAGCGGCACGAACGGCAGAACCGCCCGCTCGCCTCCTGGCAGCCCTACACCCTGAAGTCGGGCGAATCCCTCGAGGACGTGGCCCGCCGCGCGGGCGTCAGTCCGGCCGAACTGCTGCGCGCCAACGGCCTCTCGGGCGCCCGCAACCTGCTGCCCGGCTCGCAGCTCATCGCCCCGCAGGCTTCGGTCTCGGACGAGACCAAGGTCGAATCGTTCGAGGGTCCGCGCCTGTACGAGCGCGTCTCGGTCGGCGCCACGTACTACCGGGTGCAGCAGCGAGACTCGCTCGAGCGGATCGCCGCCAAACACGGGGTCTCGGTGGCGCAGTTGCGCGACTGGAACGGTGGCATCGGCGCGATCCGACCCGGCATGCGTCTGATGGTGCGCCCCCCCACCAACCAGACCGTGCTGACGAGCGCCGACGGCAGTCGTCAGGTGATCGCCCGGGCAGCCACCGAGCGCGTCCAGCCTCGGGCCGCCACACAGCAGACAGCGCAGCCGGCGCGCGCGGTCGCCGCTCGGCCGCAGCAGCCCAAGGGCGCACCGAACCGAGCCGCCCGGGCGCCTGAACGCAAGCCGGCCCCGGTGGTTCGTACCAGCGGCGCGCCGTCCTCGCTCAAGACCGTCTATGAGACACCACGGACATCGGTGCGCCCGAACGGGTCGGTCAAATCCGGCGCGAAGCGGCCGCGCACCTGACGCACCGCTGCGACCGGCCCGCGGGCGACCCGCCGCGGATTCAGTCGGGCACGGCCGCCAGCAGCGTGCGGGTGTAATCGGCGTGCGGCGCGGCAAACAGCGCCTCGGTATCCCCGGCCTCCACCACCCGGCCGTCCTTCATCACGATCATCCGGTGCGCCATCGCCCGGATCACCGCCAGATCGTGGGTGATGAACACGTAGCTCAGCCCGTACTTTCGCTGCAGACCAGCCAGCAGCTCGAGCACCTGCTGCTGCACCGAGACGTCGAGCGCCGAGGTGGGCTCGTCGAGCAGCAGCAGCGAGGGGTTCAGGATGGCGGCCCGCGCAATGGCCACCCGTTGGCGCTGGCCACCCGAGAACTCGTGCGGATACCGTGACAGCACCGAGGCGTCGAGCCCCACTTCCGCCAGCATCGAGACGATCGCCTCGCGCCGGCGGTCGGGGCCGAGCTCGGGGCGGTGCAAGGCCAGGCCTTCGCCCACGATCTGCTCGATCGTCATCCGCGGCGACAGGGAGTTGTAGGGGTCCTGGAACACCACCTGCAGGCGCCGGCGCAGCGCACGCAGCGCCGACTGCGGTCGGCCGTCGAGCCGCTCGCCGGCAAACCGGATCTCGCCCGACGAATCGCCGCTGGCGAGCCGCAAGAGCGTCATCCCCAGCGTGGTCTTGCCCGAGCCCGACTCGCCGACGATCCCCAAGGTCTCGCCCTGCCGCAGCGACAGGTCGACCTCACGGACCGCATCGAAGGGCTTGCGCCCGAACCAGCCCGACTTCAGCCAGAACCGGCAGCCCACCCGATCGGCCCGCATCAGCTCAGGCGCCTCGGCAGTGATCGGTTGAATCGAACGCTTGGGCCGACTGTCGATCAGACGCCGGGTGTAGGGGTCGGCAGGCCGCTCGAACAATACCGGCGTGGTGCCCACCTCGAGCAGCCGCCCCTGGCGCATCACGCCGACCCGACCGGCGAAGCGCCGTACCAGCGGCAGGTCGTGGGTGATGAGCAGCACCGACATGCCCAGCCTTCGCTGCAGGTCATCGAGCAGCTCGACGATCTGGCGTTGAATGGTGACGTCGAGTGCGGTGGTGGGCTCGTCGGCCACCAGCAGCGCTGGCGAACAGGCCAGCGCCATCGCAATCATGGCGCGCTGGCGCTGGCCGCCCGACAGCTGGTGGGAGTAGCTGTCGACACGCCGCTGCGGCTCCGGGATTCCGGTGAGTTCGAGCAGTTCGATTGCCCTGGCCCGCGCCGCCGCCCGGGTGCTGCCTTCGTGCAGCACCAGTGTCTCGCTGATCTGGTCACCGACGGTGTACAGCGGATTCAGCGCGGTCATCGGTTCCTGGAAGATCATCGCGATCTCCCTGCCGCGCACCCCCCGCATCTCGCGTTCGCCCAGCGCCAGCAGGTCGCGCCCGCCAAAGCGGATCCGGCCGCTGACCCGGGCGTCGCCATTCAGACGCAGCAGCGCCAGCGCGGTTTGGGTCTTGCCCGAGCCCGACTCGCCGACCAGCGCGAACTTCTCGCCCCGATGGATCCGGAACGACACCCGGTCGACGACGGTCACTGGCCCCGAGGGGCCGTCGAAGACGATCGACAGGTCCTCGACCGCCAGGACCGGGTCGGACGCGGCGAACGAATCAGCCACGGCGGGTGTCGAGTGCGCCGCGCAGCGCCTCGCCGATGAAGATCAGCAGCATCAGCGTGCCCACCAGCACCCCGAAGGTGGACAGCGTGATCCACCACGCATCGAGGTTGGCCTTGCCCTGGGCCAGCAGCTCGCCCAGGCTGGCGGTGGACGGCGGCACGCCCAGCCCCAGGAAGTCGAGGCTGGTGAGCGCCAGGATGGCCCCGCTCATGCGGAACGGCAGGAACGCGATCACCGGGGTCAGGCTGTTGGGCAGGACGTGGCGGCGGATGATCTGCGCGTTCGACAGGCCCAGCGCCCGCGCCGCGGTCACGTACTCGAGGTTGCGGTTGCGCAGGAACTCGGCACGGACGTAGTCGGACAGGCCCATCCAGCCGAACAGCGACAGGATCACCAGCAGGATCAGCACGCCGGGCTCGAACAGCGACGCGAAGATCAGCAGCAGGTACAGCTCGGGCATCGAGCCCCAGATCTCGATGAAGCGCTGGAAGGCGAGGTCGATCCGGCCGCCGAAGTAGCCCTGGATGGCGCCGGTGATCACGCCGATGATCACGCCGATGGCGGTCAGCGCGAGACCGAACAGGACCGAGACCCGGAACCCGTAGATCAGGCGGGCCAGGACGTCGCGCCCCCGATCGTCGGTGCCGAGCACGTTGACCGCGGAGGGCGGCGCCGGGTTGGGGCTCGGCGAGAAGTAGTTGATGGTGTCGAAGCGATAAAGGTTGGGCGGGAAAACCGCCCAATTGCCCGGCTTGTCAAACTGTTCGCGGATGAACGGATCGAGGTAGTCGGTGGCGGTGGCGAAGTCGCCGCCGAAGGTGGTCTCGGGGTAGTTGTTCCAGAGCGGGAAGTAGGTGGAGCCCTGGTAGTGGGCCACGATCGGGCGATCGTTGGAGAGCACCTCGGCGCAAAGGCTCAGGATCACAAGCGTGCCGAAGATCCACAGGCTCCACCAGCCGCGGCGGTCGGCCCGGAACCGCCGGAACGCGCGCCGCGCCGGCGACAGCGAGGGCAGCCGCGCCGCGACGGGAGCCGACGCCTCGGCCGGCACACCGGGCGGTACGGGTACGGCACTCATCGTGCGACCGCCCGGGCGGATGGCATCAGCGGCTCGCCTCGAATTTCACGCGCGGATCGACCCACACGTAGGCCAGATCGGTGATCAGCTTGGTGACCAGCCCGATCAGTGTGAACAGGAACAGGGTGCCCATGACCACCGGGTAGTCGCGCTTCATCACCGACTCGTACGAGAGCAGCCCGAGGCCGTCGAGCGAGAACAGCGTCTCGATCAGCAGCGACCCGGCGAAGAACGCGCCGACGAAGGCGGCCGGGAACCCGGTGACCAGCGGGATCAGCGCGTTGCGGAACACATGCTTGTACAGCACCTTGCGCTCCGACAGTCCCTTGGCCCGGGCGGTCAGAACGTACTGCCGCCGGATCTCCTCGAGGAACGTGTTCTTGGTGAGCATGGTGGTCACCGCGAAGCTGCCGACCACCATGGCGGTGACCGGCAGCGTGATGTGCCACAGGTAATCCATCACCTTGCCCATCGGCGTGAGCGTGGCGAAGTCGTCGCTGGTGAGCCCACGCAGGGGGAACAGCTGCCAGAAGCTGCCACCGCCGAACAGCACCAGCAGTACCACCCCCAGCACGAAGCTGGGAATCGCGTAGCCCGCCAGGATGGCCGTGGAGGTGGCGAGGTCGAAGCGGCTGCCGTGCCGGACCGCCTTGGCGATGCCCAGCGGAATGGAGACCAGATAGGAGATGAAGAAGGTCCAGAGCCCCAGGCTGATCGAGACCGGCAGCTTCTCCTTGACCAGTTCCCACACCGACTTGTGGTGGAAGTAGCTGGTCCCGAGATCGAACCGGGCGAAGCGCTTGAGCATCTCCCAGAACCGCACGTGCGCCGGCTGGTCGAATCCGTAGAGCTCACGGATCTCGGCAATCCTGGCCGGATCGACCCCCTGACGCCCGCGATAGGCATTGTCGGTGCTGACGACTTCCCCAGCCTGGCCGCGGCCCCGCAGCTCCTGCAGCAGCTGCTCGACCGGCCCACCCGGCACGAACTGCATCACCGAGAAGGTGATCAACAGGATGCCGAAGAGCGTGGGCACCATCAGCAGCACCCGCTTCAAGACATAGGCGAGCACCGCTCAGTTCCCCCGCGCCACAACCGAGGGGCGGCGCCACCAGGCCTTCATCGCCCAGGCCTGGGCGCCGTAATACAGCGGCAGGGTCTCGGGGATGCCGAAGACGTCGCGGTAGGCGACCCGGTGGGTAGCCGCGTAGAAGTGCGGCACGAGGTACCAGTCGTGCCGAAGCACGCGATCGAGGGCGCGCGCCGCGGTCACCAGCTCGGCCCGATCCCGGCTGTCGAGCAGCTGCCGCACCAGCTGGTCGACCGCCGGATCGCGAATGCCGGCTGCATTATCGGACCCCTTCTCATCGGCCGCCGCGCTGCTGAAGCGGTCGAGCAGCTCGTTGCCCGGCACCTGACTGGCCGCCATGGCCGCAACGGTCACGTCGAAGTCGAACTCATCGATCCGCTTCTGGAAGAGCACCGGGTCGGTCACCCGCAGTCGCGCCCGGATGCCCAGCTTCTCGAGGTTGCGGGCCCAGGGCACAGCGATCCGCTCGAGCGCCTTGGAGTACGACATCACTTCGAACTCGAAGGCCTCGCCCTGGGCGTTGCGCAGCAGGCCGTCCCCATCGACCGTCCAGCCGGCCTCGCGCAGCAGGCCCAGCGCGATGCGGAGATTGCCGCGCAGCGTGGCAGGGGGCGTGGTGTCGGGCGGCAGCGGCGCCTCGCCGAACACCGCCGGGTTGAGCCGCGCCCGCAGCGGCTCGAGCAAGGCGAGCTCCTCAGGGCCCGGCAGTCCTTTGGCCTGCATGTCGCTGTTCGTGAAGTAGCTGGGGCTGCGGTCGTACTGACCGTAGAACACCTGCCGGTTCATCCATTCGAAGTCGAAGGCATGGGCGAGCGCGAGCCGCACGCGCCGGTCGGCGAACAGCGGGCGCCGGGTGTTCATCACGAAGCCCTGGATGCCGGCGCTGTTGGCATGCCTGAACTCGCGCTTGACGATCTCGCCCGAGCGGTAACGCGGCCCGGTGTGACCACGGGCCCAGTTCTTGGCCGAGTTCTCGTAGATCCAGTCGAACTGGCCTGCCTTGAAGCCCTCGAGCCGCGCGACCTCGTCCTTGAAGTACTTGAAGACGATCCGGTCGAAGTTGAACATCCCGCGCCGCACCGGAAGATCGGCCGCCCAATAGTCACGGCGACTCTCGAAGGTGATCGTCCGGCCCCAGTCGGCGCTGTGCAGCGCGTACGGCCCGCTGGCGATCGGCGGCTCCTGCACGATCTGGTCGAAGGGCTTGCCGCCGCCCCACTTGCGCGAGAACACCGGCAACTGGGCCAGGATCATGTGCAGTTCATGGTTGCGCGTGCGGAACTCGAAGCGCACCGTCAGGTCGTCGGGCGTGGCGACCGCCTTCACGTCGGCATAGAGGTTGCGGAACCGAGGGTGGGCCTGGCGGCTCATCAGGCTCTCGAACGAATGCTTCACGTCGCCAGCCAGCACCGGGTCGCCGTTGTTGAAGCGGGCCCTGGGGTTGAGCCGAAAGGTAATCGACAGACCGTCTGGCGCGAAACTCATGCTTTCCGCGAGCAGCCCGTACACCGCGAACGGCTCATCCTCACTCTGTTCGGCCAGCGTATCGAACATCAGGAAGCCCACGCCGGCAGCGGTCAGCCCCCGCAGGGTGAACGGGTTGAGCTTGTCGAACGAGCCGAAGCCGTTCATGGTCAGCGTGCCGCCGCGCGGCGCTGAGGGGTTCACATAGGAGAAGTGACTGAACCCGGGCCGATAGCGGGGCTCGGCCCCCCACGCCATCGCGTGGGTGAATTCGCCGGTGCGGTCAGCGACCCCGTCGGGCGGCGCGGCTTCGACGCGTGGCGTTGCTGCCCCGGCGGCGGCCAGCGCGATGCCGGCGAACGAGGCTACGAGCCATCGTGAGACAATCGTCATCAGACAAATTCTATCGGAGATTCCGGATGTTCCTGGCCGGCAAACGCATCCTGATCATGGGCTTGCTGTCGAACCGATCGATCGCCTACGGCATTGCCCGATCCTGC
>Ga0169931_10011386_pt1 | contig 12538 bp, 9 predicted proteins | sample Kivu_15m_20L_FD_129675 | JGI IMG/M metagenome (GOLD analysis project Ga0169931, IMG submission 129675) | Freshwater microbial communities from Lake Kivu, Western Province, Rwanda to study Microbial Dark Matter (Phase II) - Kivu_15m_20L... | ecosystem: Environmental > Aquatic > Freshwater > Lake ...
AGCCGGGAGCAGGAGAAATTCCTGATTGCTCATCGAGAGGTACTGCGGCGCTAAACATTGATAAATCAGTTAGGACTCCGGGCATGAAGTGCTGAATGAACACTCACAGAGTTATCTAGGCATAGCGGTAAATCCTGGAGCTGCTGCCTGAAAAGACCGTCACGACCTCGGCAACCTGCAGACCAGCCACGTCCTCCCTGAGGAAGGCTGTGTGTTCAGCGCGCTGGAGGTCAGCACCCGGGTGCTGCTGGAGAACAAGCTGGTGCTGTGCATCGCCGATGCCTACCCGGTGACGCCTGACTACAGCCTGGTTATCCCACGGCGTCATGTGGCAGCTAGCTTGGGCCGGGATGGCACGCGGTGCTGGAGCTGCTGAGGCAGCGTTGGGGGGGCAGTTCAGTGCCCCAGACCCCACGGTCAGCGGCTGGGCTGATTTTGGGTCAAAAAACGCGGGTTGCACTCAAGCGAGGCGCCGGGGCAGTGGTGTTCCATGCGAACTGGCAGCTGATACCGCGGCTCCAGCCAGCAAACGCAGCCAGAATTCTGATAAGTGCGTCCATTCAGCGCTTTTCCTCCGTGATCATCTACCTCGCCACCCGGGAGTAGACCCTCATGCACGTGCGCGATCAGCGCATCGAGCAGGAGGTGAGTTCGAAGTGGTTCATCGCCATGACAAGCAACAAATTGGATGACAAGGGATTCCGCGCCTCGAATAGAGCGGAGTACAAATTCATCACCAGACTTACAATGAATAACACGAATTTCCCCAATAAATCAATTCTGGAGGCCACTAAGCCATGAGACTCGTCCGCAATGCTGGTAACGACCGAGTTGTTGACTTGGTTCGCCCCTTGCTCAAGTCGGGAGTGGAGCTAGGGATTGCGAGCGCCAGCCTGTCGGCATATGCATTTGCTGAACTACTCTCTGAACTGAAGAGCATTCACTCTTGCCAGCTTCTGCTTCCGCCTGAAGGTGCAGACCTAGAACTCCTGGGCTCACCTGCAGACAGACCTGCGCGCAATCGGCTTCAGACTCGCTGGTTAGCCGGTCAACTCCTGCGATGGCTGAGAGAAAAGGGGCATGTACGTCTTGCAGCAACAACAGTTCCACAAGGCGCCATTGTTATCCGAGACGCAGAGAACCAGCCGATTCAGGCCTTACTCGGATCACTGTCCTTGAGCAGTGATGGGTTGGGTGTCACACCAGGCAACCCTCTTAACTTGATCCAGGCCTCGGAAAATAAAGAGGAAGCACAGCTTATCGACAATTGGCTCAAGAGCCAATGGAGCTCTATTGCAGATGATGAGCAGGCCAAGGCTGCACTGCTTGATCGCCTACAACCGATAGCGGGCCACCGCGACCCATCCCTTGTCTACGCTCTGATTCTTCAAACCATCTTCAGTGGCCAAGAAGGTCAGCTAGACGAAGATCAGATCGTTAATGCTGCAACGGGAATCCGCAAGACAGTCGTCTGGAACAAGCTGTACAAATTCCAGCGGGATGGCGTGATCGGCGCGATTGATAAGCTCAACCGCTTTGGCGGCTGCATCATTGCCGATAGCGTTGGGCTCGGCAAGACATTCGAGGCACTGGCCATCATCAAGTACCAGGAGTTACGCAACGATCGCGTGCTGGTGCTTTGCCCGAAGCGACTTCGCGATAACTGGACTCTCTACACAGCCAACGATCGCAGAAACGTTCTTGCTGCGGATCGCTTTAATTATGACGTCCTGAACCATACGGACCTCTCTCGCAATGCTGGGCTCTCGGGCGATATTGACCTCGCCCATGTGAACTGGGGCAATTATGACCTCGTCGTCATAGACGAATCGCACAACTTCCGAAATAAGAAGACACCCCAGGCAGAAGGCGAGACCCGCTACGACCGGTTGATGCGCAAGATCATTCACGAAGGGGTGAAAACGCGGGTGCTTATGTTGTCGGCCACCCCGGTCAACAATCGCCTTGCTGACCTGCGCAACCAAATTTCATTCGCGACGGAAGGTGACGACAGAGCCCTGATCGAGCATGGCATCAACAGCATCGACGCCACCACTCGCTTAGCGCAGAAGCAATTTAACCGTTGGCTCGATCTGGAGGAGGCGGACCGTACGCCGTCACTTTTGGTCGAGATGCTGGGCTTCGACTACTTCACGCTGCTTGACCACCTCACGATCGCGCGATCTAGGCGCCACATCGAGAAGTACTACGGCACTGCCGAAACCGGCCGTTTCCCCGACCGACTCAAGCCAATCAATATCAAGGCAGATGTGGATAGTGCAGAGGCTTTCCCGCCCATTGCCGACATCAATCGAGAGATCCGCCGATTGAACCTGGCTTCCTATGCGCCATTGCGCTATGTGCTCCCGCATAAGCAGGCGGCCTATGACCGCAAGTACAGCACCGAGGTGAAGGGCGGCAGCGGTTTCTTTCGCCAGGCAGACCGCGAGGAGAGCCTGATCCATCTTCTGCGCGTCAACGTACTCAAGCGAATGGAGAGCGCTGTTTCCTCGTTTGCGCTGACGTTGCAACGCCAGCTCTCTGACGTAGAAGCCACCCTCGCTCGCATCGAGGCACAAGCGGATGAGCTCGAGGAAGTAGACATCGAGAATGTGGACCTTGACGATCCAACTTTTGAGAGCCTTCTTGTGGGCCGCAAGGTCAAAGTCCTGCTCAAGGATGTCGACCTTGCTCGTTGGAAGCAGGACCTGAGCGAAGACCGCGACAGGCTGGTCAAGCTCGTCGCAGCTGCCCAAGACGTTAAGCCAGAGCGGGACGCCAAGCTCCAGGCCTTGCGCGAGCTGATTGCTCAAAAGTGCCAACAGCCAATCAATCCCGGCAACCGCAAGCTGATTGTCTTCACGGCCTTTGCCGATACCGCCAGGTATCTCTACGAGCAGCTTGCTCCGTGGGCGAACAAGACCCATGGCATCCATGCAGCCTTGGTCACGGGTACCGGTAGCAACCAAGCCACGTTGCCGCTTCTGCGAAAGGACCTGGCATCGATCCTGTCTGCTTTTGCACCACGTGCAAAGGAACGGCCTGCCGATCTCGCGGGCGAGGGTGAACTGGAACTACTCGTCGCCACCGACTGTATCTCAGAGGGGCAGAACCTGCAGGACTGCGATTGGCTGATCAACTATGACATCCATTGGAATCCAGTGCGGATCATCCAGCGTTTCGGTCGTATCGACCGCCTTGGCTCACCAAACGAGCGGATTCAGCTGGTCAACTTCTGGCCAAACATGGAACTTGAGGAATATATCAACTTGGAACAGCGCGTCAGCGGGCGCATGGTCTTGCTCGACATCTCCGCCACAGGCGAGGAGAACCTGATCGAGCAGCAGTCGGGCAACCCGATGAATGACCTTGAGTATCGGCGTAAGCAGCTCCTGAAGCTCCAAGACGCGGTCATCGATCTCGAGGACCTCTCCACTGGCGTCTCCATCGCCGACCTGACGCTGAGCGACTTCCGCATCGACCTCGCTGAGTACAGGCGGGCACACCCCGAGGCGCTGGACACGCTGCCGCTGGGCACGATGGCCGTCACCACAACGGCTGAGGCCGATCTGCCCCCCGGCATCATCTTCTGTCTTCGTGCCGAGGGCGAGGCTGCCAAGCAGGCGTTCGAGCCTGGGTACCCCATGGCACCCAATTACCTCGTGCACATGGGTGATGACGGTGCCGTGCTGCTGCCCTTTACCCAGGCCAAACGCATCCTTGACCGGCTGAAGCGTCTCTGCGGGGGGCGGGACCAACCCGACCAAGCGGCTTGTGCCCGCTTTGACAAAGCCACGAAGCAAGGCGCGGATATGCGCCTAGCCCAGCGTTTGTTGGCAGCAGCAGTGGGTTCTGTTGTCGGAAAGACTGAGCAACGTGCCGTCGCCAGCTTGTTCGCCCCGGGCGGCACTCACGTGTTGGCTGGCGAGTTTGCCGGGATCGATGACTTTGAGGTGATTGCCTTCCTTGTCATCCTTCCGGAGGCGGCAACATGATCGCTGCCGACCTAATTGCCGCATTGGACCTGCCGCCCAATGCACGGGTGGAACGGCGTGTGCCCAAGACGTTGCTGTTGGAGCACGGAGCTCCCACGGCTGCGGACAAGCGCCGCATCAAGGATGGCATCGAAGAGGTGCAGTGGGTAGCGACGCTCAAGCCCACCACCATCGGTGTGCCTGCGTTCCGTGATGCCGCGCGCGAATACCCGGAGATTGCAGTTCTGACCGTGGCCTTGCGAGCGGGCGCCAAAGCCGAGAGGCTGTCAGAGCTCCTGCACCGTGCCGTGCCCTACCCGCTGTTCCTGCTCTTGGACGTGGGCACAGGGCTCACCCTCTCACTGGCCCACAAGCGCTGGTCGCAGGGCGAGTCGGGTGCCACGGTGCTGGATGGAGACCTAGTTGCGGCGGCTGTAGCTCCGGCCAGCTCCGGCCAGGTGACCGCGTCGTTTCTCAAGGCGCTCTCGCTGAGCTCCCAGCCGCGAGCTGACCTATTCAAGCTCTATCAGGGCTGGATCGATGCGGTGCTGGCTCTGCTGGCGGCCCAGCTCACAGGCCGCTTCAGCCTGCCAGGGTCGCTGGCACAGGCCAATGCCAGACGGGAGGCGTTGCGCGAATCTGCCCAGCAGGAGGCCGAGATCACCCGCTTGCGGGCTGCCGCTGCCAAGGAGAAGCAGGTGTCCCGGCAGGTAGAACTGAACCTGGCACTGAAGCGCGCCGAGGCGGCCCGAGCCTCTGCACTGACACGCCTCTGAGACCTAAGAGCCCATGAAGAAACTGACTGCCGGCGATTCCGAGACCATGAGTTCCGACCTGGTCGCGGCGAATCTCGAGCGGCTCAAGGCGCTGTTTCCAGAACTGGTCACGGAAGGGCCGGATGGTTCCGCCGTGAATGTGGATGTGCTGAAGGCGCTGGTCGGGGACAAAACCGTGAGCGACGCCGACGAGAAATACGGCCTCAACTGGCACGGCAAGCGCCGCGCTCGGCAATTGGCGCTGACACCGAGTACCGGCACCCTGCGGCCCTGCCCGGACGAGAGCGTGGATTGGGACACCACCCGGAACCTGATGATCGAGGGTGACAACCTCGAAGTGCTCAAGCTGCTGCAGAAAAGCTATGCCGGCAAGGTCAAGCTGATCTATATCGACCCGCCCTACAACACCGGCAAGGACTTTGTGTACCCGGATAACTTTCAGGACAATATCAAGAACTATCAGCAGTTGATGGGGTGGCGTGACGAGGAAGGCGAGAAAGTCAGCTCACTTGCACGAAACAGCGAAGCGAGCGGGCGGTTTCATACCGACTGGCTGAACATGATGTATCCGCGATTGAAGTTAGCAAGGAATCTACTGCGGGATGACGGAGTTATTCTTGTAAGCATTGACGACGCAGAATTCCAGAATCTGCGTCGAATACTTGATGAAGTCTTTGGTGAGGAAAACTTCATTGCTTCGCTTGTCTGGGACCGAAACAGAAAGAATGATGCGAAATATTTTTCGGTCGGACATGAGTACATGGCGGTGTACGTTAAAAACGAGTCGGCACTCTCCGCCAATCAAATAATTTTCCGTGGCGAAAAGGAAGGTGTCGAAGAAGTTAAAGCGGAGTTTGAACGCCTTAAGCAGCTACATGACTCTGATTGGGCAGCAGTTCGTGACGGGTTGCTGGACTACTATCGAACGATTCCAGATGAAGACCCTAAAGCACCCCTCAAGCGATTTACCAAGGTCGACGCCAAAGGCCCGTACCGTGACGATGGAAATATCAATTGGCCTGGAGGAGATGGACCGAGGTACGAGGTTCTACATCCAGAGACAAAGCGGCCGTGCAAGTTGCCAGTGAGTGGATGGAGATATCCCACGCCGGAGCGCTTTTGGGAGGAAGTGGCCAAGGGTCGTATTGTCTTTGGGGTAGACGAAACAACCGTCCCGCGGGTGCGCACTAATCTTTTCGAAAACACTGACCAGGTAATGGTTAGCGTCCATTACAGCTATGCGCAAACGTCAGCAAACGAGTTCAATTCGTTGTTTGACGGCAAGCGGGTTTTTGATAATCCAAAACCAGTCAATGACCTGAGGAGGTTAACTGGGTATCTCACCGGGCCAGACGATTTGGTGTGCGATTTTTTTGCAGGTTCTGGTACTACAGGGCATGCGGTGCTGGCACAGAACGCCGTGGATGGGGGGAGTCGTCGGTATATCCTAGCGCAGCTACCTGAGCCTCTAAATATCGACAACAAGGATCAGAAGGTAGCAGCGGAGTTCTGCTACCAGATTGGCAAACCCCGCACTATTGCCGAACTTACTAAAGAACGCCTGCGCCGCGCCGCAGCTAAGGTCAAAGCCGATAACCCGCTGTTTGCCGGCGACATCGGCTTCCGCGTCTTCAAGCTTGACCACTCAAATATCCGCGCCTGGAAGCCCAATCCGGCCGATCTGGAAGCCTCGTTGCTCGACTACCAGGAGCATTTGCTCGCAGGTCGATCTGAGACTGACGTGCTCTACGAACTGCTTCTCAAGCTGGGACTTGATCTGTGCGTGCAGATCGAACAAAAAGACATCGCTGGCAAAACCGTGCACAGCATTGGCGGCGGTGTCCTGATGGCCTGCCTTGCGCCTGAGATTGCCCGTGAAGACGTGGAGCCCCTCGCACAAGGAGTGGTGGCCTGGCATCAGGCCCTTGCCCCAGCAGGCGACACCACCTGTGTATTCCGCGACGGCGCCTTTGCCGATGACGTAGCCAAAACCAATCTCGCAGCCATCTTGAACCAGCACGGCCTGACCACCGTGCGGAGCTTGTGAGATCGCGACGATGAAGCTCCACTTCGAACCCAATCTCGACTACCAGCTGGCAGCGATCGAAGCGGTCTGCGATCTGTTTCGAGGTCAGGAGATCTGCCGTACCGAATTCACTGTCACTAAGAGTGCACTTGGTGGGGCATTCATACCGGGTCTTGAGAGCGATCTAGGTGTTGGCAACCGCCTAACGCTGCTGGACGACGAGTTGCTCAAAAATCTTGGCGATATCCAGCTTCGCCATGGTCTGGCTCCCTCTAACGAACTCACCTCGGGTGACTTCACTGTAGAGATGGAGACTGGCACCGGTAAGACCTACGTCTACTTGCGCACCATCTTCGAGCTGAACAAGCGCTACGGCTTCAACAAGTTTGTCATCGTGGTCCCTTCGGTGGCGATCAAAGAGGGTGTCTACAAATCACTGCAGATCACTGAGCAGCACTTCAAGGGCCTCTACGCAGGAGTGCCTTATGACTACTTCCTCTACGACTCAAACAAGCTCGGCCAGGTTCGGAATTTCGCAACCAGCGCCAGCATCCAGATCATGGTGGTCACCGTTGGGGCGATCAACAAGAAGGACGTCAACAACCTCTACAAGGACAGCGAAAAGACAGGTGGCGAAAAACCGATTGATCTGATCAAGGCCACAAGGCCCATCGTCATTGTGGATGAACCACAGAGTGTTGATGGTGGCCTGCAAGGGAGTGGGAAGAAGGCCCTTGAGGCAATGAATCCACTCTGCACGCTCCGCTTTTCCGCCACCCATATAGATAGACACCACATGGTCTATCGCCTGGATGCAGTCGACGCCTATGAGAAGCGACTTGTCAAGCAAATCGAAGTGGCCTCAGCAACCGTAGAAGATGCCCATAACAAGCCCTATGTGCGCCTCCTGTCAGTGAAAAATCAGCGCGGCATGATCAGTGCTCAGGTTGAGCTCGATACGCAGACAGCCGCGGGAGGGATCCGACGCCAGAAAGTGACCGTACAAGATGGTGATGATCTAAAGCAGACCACGGGCCGTGCTATCTATGCCGATTGCCTGATCGGCGAGATCCGTATCGCCAAGGGCGATGAATACCTTCAGCTACGTGTGCCCGGTGGTGAGCAGTATCTGCGGCTTGGTCAAGCCTGGGGCGATGTGGATCTGCTGGCTATCCAGCGCGAGATGATTCGTCGCACGATCCGTGAGCATCTCGATAAGGAGAAGCGACTGCGCCCGCAAGGCATCAAGGTCCTCTCTCTCTTCTTCATCGATGAGGTTGCGAAATACCGCTCCTATGACAGTGATGGCAATCCCATCAAAGGTGACTATGCGCACATCTTTGAAGAGGAGTATCGCCGTGCAGCGACCTTGCCTGACTACCACACACTGTTTCAAGAGGTCGATCTTTCACATGCTGCGGAAGAAGTCCACAACGGCTACTTCTCGATCGATAGAGCAGGAGGCTGGACAAATACCGCCGAAAACAACCAGGCCAATCGCGACAACGCTGAGCGTGCCTATAACCTGATCATGAAGGAGAAGGAGAAGCTGTTATCGCTTCAAACTCCTTTGAAGTTCATTTTCTCTCACTCAGCCCTAAAGGAGGGTTGGGACAACCCTAACGTGTTCCAGATCTGCACGCTGCGCGACATTACAACTGAACGCGAGAGGCGGCAAACCATTGGCCGTGGTCTACGCCTGTGTGTCAACCAGCAGGGTGAGCGCATCCGCGGTTTTGACGTCAATACCTTGACCGTCGTTGCCATGGAGGACTACGAGCAGTTTGCTGAGAATCTGCAGAAGGAAATCGAACAAGACACCGGCCTACGCTTTGGTGTTGTGGAACCCCATGAGTTCGCCAGCGTTGCGGTCATCGGTTCTGACGGCAGCACTGCTCCTCTGGGTGTTGAACAGTCCAGAGCTTTGTGGGAATACTTCAAGGCAGAAGGCCATCTCGACAACCACGGCAAGGTGCAGGATTCGCTCCGGCAGGCCCTCAAGAGCGGCTCGCTCAGCGTGCCAGAGCCATTCGAAGCGCAGCGCGACCAAATCACAGCCGTGCTCAAGAAGCTGGCGGGACGATTGGAGATCAAGAACGCTGATGAACGCCGTCAGGTGCGTACCAGACAGGCTGTACTGCACAGCCCTGAGTTCAAGGCGTTATGGGACCGCATCAAACACAAGACCACCTACAGGGTGGAATTTGACAACGAACGGCTGATCGAGAGCTGTATCCGCGCTGTGCAGGCAGCGCCGCCGATTCCGAAAACCCGCCTGCAATGGCGCAAGGCCGACCTCGCCATCGGTCAAGCGGGTGTGGAAGCGACAGAGCGCGAGGGAGCGGCCACAGTGGTGCTTGACGAAGGCGACATTGAGCTTCCCGATCTGCTCACGGACCTGCAGGACCGGACCCAGCTCACACGGCGCAGCCTTCAGCGCATTCTGAGCGGCAGCCGGCGGCTGGATGATTTCAAGCGCAATCCGCAAGCCTTCATCGAGCTCACCGCCGAGGCGATCAATCGCTGCAAACGCCTTGCAGTCGTAGATGGCATCAAGTATCAGCGCCTTGGCGATGAGCACTACTACGCGCAGGAGCTGTTCGAGCAAGAGGAGCTGACCGGCTATCTCAGGAATCTGCTGGATGCCTCCAAGGCCGTCTACGAGCAAGTGATCTACGACTCCGAGACTGAACGCAGCTTTGGAGACCAGCTGGAGAACAACAATGCAGTCAAGGTGTATGCCAAATTGCCTGGTTGGTTCACCGTGCCAACCCCGCTGGGTAGCTACAATCCAGACTGGGCCGTACTCGTGGAGAAAGACGGATCCGAGAGGCTCTACTTCGTGGTGGAGACCAAGAGTGGTCTATTCGCCGACGATCTACGCGGCAAAGAGCGAGCAAAGATCGAGTGCGGAAAGGCACACTTCACCGCATTGGCGTCGGGCACCAATCACGCTGTCTTCATGCCAGCACGAAACCTTGATGATGTTCTTCAATACGAGCACACATAACTCCTCAGGTTTCCTGCTCGGCCACCATCCAAACTCGCTTCAGCGGCAGGGCAAGCCGGATCTCCTCCGGTAGCTGGTCGTAGCGCGCAAAGAGCTTCTCCAGGAGCTCCTTGCGACTCCAGAGGCGCACCCGGAAGAAGTCCCGTGCCAGCTCCCTCTGCACATTGGGCCTGAAGCCACCCCAGCTCACGAACAGGCAGGTCTCCGCACCGAACTTCTGGCCGGCGCCGATCAACTTGTCGACTGTGGGCCGATCCACCGGATCCGAGCCTGACTTCACCTCCACGCAGATCTGCGGCTTCCCGAAGCCCAGCTCACCCCCGCCGGCCAGGATGTCGGCACCGCCATCTGCGCCTTCTGGGCTGCGATAGGTGGTGTACCCCTCCGCCTGCAGGATCGCTTCCACCAATAAGGCCAGGTCGTGGCCTTTGAAGCGGGCCTCGATCAATCGCTCAATGCGATCGGCCGCCAGCTCTTCGAGGTTGACGTTGGCTGCATCTGCTGCCTCCTCGCTACCGGTGCTTCCTTGGAGACCTGCCGGCGTACGCGGCGCGGAATCCTTCACGCCCTCGGCCTTCCAGTTGCGCGCGGCCATCGCCTTCACCCGGGCCTCAGCGTCGTTGCGCTGAATCCGGCAGATCGTCATGAACGCCCCGAAGGAATACAGCAGGTCCTGGGGAAAGACGGTGCGGGGGATCAGGCCGCTGAACCAGTTGATGCTGCGCCAGTGGTAGTAGGGGTTTGGACTGGCCGCCTCGAAGCGGTAGTCGCTGGTGAGCTCGCCGAAATACAGGCCCGACTGGAGCTTCGAGGGCATCACCACCCAGTCACCGATGGCCATCTCCTTCACGAACGGCCAGACCTGGGAAGACCAGTTCAGCAGGGCCTTGGCCTTCTCATCGGGGAAACGCTCTTCCAGCACCCGGATCAATCCCTGCCGGTCAGGAAGTGCCCCCAGATCGACATCCAGGCCATCCCAGGCCACATACACCCGGCTCTCATCGAGGAACTTCTGCTCGTGCTCGCCGCGGGAGCCGGCGCGGATCAGCCAGAGGGTCATGGCGTTTCCTCTTTGCCGTCCCTCGCAAACTCTCGCTCAAATAACGGCCCCAGCGGCATCACATCCAGTTGCCCTTGTTCAGCCACCTGCATAGCCGTGGGCAAGGGCTGTTGCGGTCCAAAGAGCTCAGGCGCCGGAGCCTCGGCACCAAGCGGCAGGGGGTCCTGGCGGTAACGGGGTCGAGGCACTGAGGGACGGCGCCATTACCCCCAATATGGCCCTGGGACCTGCAGCTGAAAACTTCTGAACCAACCACAACGGGCACACCGTCACGCCAGCCGCAACCAAATCGAAGCCGGCTTTGGCGGAAAAGCGGCTGGATGAGCTCTTGGTCATGGTCTTGTTCCGTACCAACAACTTGGCAGAGATCGTTGGTGTTCGCCTATCCCCAAGACGGGGGAATCGGGGTCTTCAGCTATCCCTTCAGGCTTTCACAGGCCTCCCCATCACCATCCCCGTCGAGATAGCTGTGCCCCTGCCGCAGCAACACCTGCGCCTGGGCATAGGAGCCGATCTGCTTGCAGGTGTAGCGCTGGCCTGATGGAGCAGCCGAACTTGCGCTGGGCTTTCGTTGGCGGGACCTGTACTCCCACGGACGCTGCACACCGCCGCTGACGCCCCACACCCCCAGCCCCTTAAGCCGTGCCTCGTTCTCCAGGCGGCTGTAGGTCTGCCGGTCGCAGCCCTGGATGTAGTGCCAGTACACAAACGCAGCACCGGTTGCCACCAGGGCCTGGTTGAGGTTGCGGCCGCGTAGGCCGAGTTCGGCCACGGTGCGGCCGTAGCGATCGGTGGCCATGACACGCAGCTCAACGGCTGCTCCCACCGGAGCCAGAGCCTGCAGCTGCGCCCGGGCACTTGCGCCATGGGGAGCCTGACTGGTTTCTGGCGCATCGATGCAGGCCAGCCGCACGTTCAGGGTGCGGTTGCCGTCTCGCACGCGCAGGGTGTCGCCATCGCCTATGGAGAGCACCACAGCGCTCAGGGTCTGTGCCGGTAACGGCTGCACCGTCACGGTCATCCCCAGCAGCAGCAGCAGCAACAGCCAGCGCCTTGCCATTGCCAGAGTCTGCAACGCCAGCGCTGTCATGCACTGGCTGCATGAATTTGCCTGCAGACGCTGTGGCAAGGCAGCGTGGAGTCTGACCTGTGGTGTTGATGAAACAGCTCTACCTTCTGTGTCTGCTGGCCTTCAGTACAGGTGCCGGTGCTGCGCTGGCCCAGCAACCGGTGCAACCCCTCCCCAAAGTGGGAGGGTGCCCATTGGGCTTCTACTCCTCAGGCAATTACTGCGTCAGCAGCCCCAGCAGCACCCGTGAGGCGATCCAGAAAGTCGGGACATCGTGCCCGTTGGGTTGGTACAGCTCCGGCAGCTACTGCGTGAAGAACAATCGATGAACTCAAGGCTCCGGCAACGGGGCCGCTGTGGCCTGCGGGCCCTGCACATCGCGGCCAGCTGGTGCAGGCATGCTCTCGCGTGGCTGCTACAGGTGTGAGGTCATGCCCCTCACCCAGCAGGCCTGGTGGCGATCACCGCAAAAAAGGGATCGCCGGTGCCGCCGATCAGGCCCTTCCACCCCTGGGCGCGAGTCTGCTCGGCGATCAGTTCAGGCCTGGGCCAGCCCTGGGCCATCAGCACCTGGGCGACATAGGCGAGATGGTCGCGGTCACTGCCATCGGCCCAGATCTGCG
>Ga0169931_10011387_pt1 | contig 12536 bp, 8 predicted proteins | sample Kivu_15m_20L_FD_129675 | JGI IMG/M metagenome (GOLD analysis project Ga0169931, IMG submission 129675) | Freshwater microbial communities from Lake Kivu, Western Province, Rwanda to study Microbial Dark Matter (Phase II) - Kivu_15m_20L... | ecosystem: Environmental > Aquatic > Freshwater > Lake ...
GGGGGCGCGTCCGCGCGCTGCCCAACGGGAAGATGCAGATGTTTGTCCGCGATCCGCACGGCAACTTGATAGAAGTCGCCAGCGCTCCGGGCGCCGTCATCGATGCGAGCCTCTTCGAGGACCCGCTCGTCGAGCCCGTGCGGGGCGTCTATCGACTCGAGCCGGGTGAGGAGTTCGGGCGGCACGTGGAGGCCACCTGAGCGCGCCCATGATCTTGCTTCTCGAGTCCCTCCACTCCGAGGCAGAGCGCTTGCTCGCGGACGTCGCGCCGGTCGTGCGCGCGCAGGAGCCCAATACACCGCCCGAGGACCTCGGAGAGGTGCAGGCGATCCTGACGCGCGGCCGCGGGCGGATCCCGGAGGCGCTCATGGCCCGCTGCCCTCGGCTCCAGGTTGTCGCGCGCGCCGGAGCGGGGCTGGACAACGTCGATACCGCGGCGGCGGCCCGTCGGGGTTTGCCGGTCGTGTTCGCGCCGGGCGCGAACACCGACACGGTCGCGGAGCACACGCTGGCCCTGATCCTCGATCTCTCGCGCGGGATTTCGCGCAGCGCCCGCTCGGTCCGCGCCGGCCGCTGGGAGGAGCGCGCTCACTACCGGGGCGAAGAGCTCGCGGGGCGCACCCTGGGCATCGTCGGCTTCGGGAGCATCGGCCAGAGAGTGGCGCGACTGGCGGAGGCCTTCGGAATGCGTGTGCTCGTCGCCGAGCACACCGAACGCCCGGAGGCCGCCTCCGTTGCGGCTGCAGGACCCGAACGGATCGCGCTGCATTCGCTCTTGGCAATGGCCGACGTCGTGACCTTGCACTTGCCCGCGACCCCGGCCACACGCGGCTTGATCGGCGCCGCGGAGCTGGCATGCATGCAGCCCAGCGCCCTCCTGGTCAACACCGCACGCGGCGCGCTGATCGACGGCGCTGCGTTGCGCGAAGCGCTCGCGGCTGGTCGGCTCGGGGGCTTCGCTGCTGACGTGCTCGACGGCGAGCCTCCGGCTGCGGACGACCCGCTGCTGGCGCGCGACGATGTCGTACTGACGCCGCACGTCGCATCGTTGACTTCGGCGACCTACCGGAGGCTGTGCGTCAGCACTGCCCAGAACGTCGCGAAGGTGTTGCGCGGAGAGCCGGTCGACTCCCGTGCTCTCTTCGGTCGGCGGGCCTGAGCGAGGTCGGCGGGTTCGGGGTAACCTGCGGCCATGCTGGTCGCAGCAATCCTCAGCGTCGCTGTCGCAGTCCCGTGGTCCCCGCCGCACTCCGTCGGCGATGACGCGGGCTGGACGATTGGCGCGGGTCAGCTCGAACCTGGTCTCCTCGGCGCGCTCGCGCGCCGCGAGCTCGCATGCGCCGCTTGCCATGTCGACATGGGCGCCGCTCCACCACCGGCGCCGCGGCTGCAGGGGCTGGCTCAGAGGGCTCGCCCTGAGTTCGTGCAACGCTTCCTCGCTGCGCCGGCGCAGGCGCAGCCGGGCACGCGTATGCCAGCGCTCCTCGCGCACCTCGCGCCAGACGAGCGCGCAGCCGCGGCGCAGGCGCTGACCCACTACTTGTTCGGCGAGGCCGCCCCGAGCGAAGCGACTCGAACGCCGGATGACACCCAGGTCGCAGCGGGTCGCGCGCTCTTCCATACCGTCGGCTGCGTCGCTTGCCACGGCGCCCTCGACGCGGGCGCGGCTTGGACTCCGCCTGCGGGACGCGAAGAAGCGGGTGAAGAGGACTCCGACGAGGACTCCGACGAGGACTCCGAAGAGGACAACGAGGAGGAGGGCGAACCTTCCAAGATGCCCGCGGCGCCGACCGCGGGCGCAGAAAGCGATTCGCCCCTCGAACCCGCGCGGGCGCTCGCGCCGCTCGGGCATGTCGGGGTCAAGTACACGGAGGCCGGGCTCGCCGCGTTCCTCTTCGAGCCGCTGCACAGCCGTACGGCTGGCCGGATGCCCGACATGGGCCTCACCCGTCTGGAGGCGCAGGCCATCGCCGCGTACCTGGTCGAAGCCACGGGCGGAGCGGGGCTGGCCTCATCGCGCTTCGTTGTCGATGCAGGGCTCAACGAGCGCGGGCGCGCCTTCTACGACGCGCTGCGCTGCGCGGCGTGCCACACGGATGAGGCCCACGCCGCGCCCGCGCGGACCGTGACCGCAGGCGTGAACCACGCGCGAATCGGCTGCGGCGCAGCGGACCCGGGGCCGCAGCACACCGGCGCGCGCTTCGCTCTGACCGCGGAGGTCCGCGCGGCGCTCGGGTCGGCCTCGGACGCGGCGCTCGCGCTCGCGGACACCATCGCGCTCGATCTGACCGCTCTTCGCTGCGATGCTTGCCACGCTCGCGCTGGGCTCGGCGGCGTCGATCCGGCGCTCGACCGGTACTTCGGCACGACCCAGCCGGACTTGGGCGAAGAAGCGCGCATCCCGCCGCCGCTCACCCACGTCGGCGCCAAGCTGCAGCGCGATTGGCTGCACAGAGTGCTCTTCGACGGCGCGCGTGTGCGCCCCTACATGACGACGCGCATGCCCTCGTTCGGCGAGCCGAACCTGAAGCCGTTGGCCGATGCGTTGCTGGCGGCGGACAGGGGTCACTTCGCCGCGTATCCGGTGCCGGTCCCAGAGGGCGATGCGGCGCGCGACGCTCGCGATGGTGGACGTCTGCTACTCGGCACGACGGGGCTCGGCTGTGTCACCTGCCACGACTTCAATGGCACACCGTCCCCGGGCTTCCGCGGCCTGGATCTGATCACGACCCCCGAGCGCCTCACACCGGAGTGGTATGCGCGCTTTCTCGTCGCGCCGCAGTCGCTCCGGCCCGGCATCGTCATGCCGGAGGCGTGGCCAGGAGGCGTCGCGGTGCACACGGGTATCCTCGGTGGTGACACCGACGCTCAGCTACGGGGGATCTGGTACTACCTCACTCAGGGGCGCACGGCGCAAGATCCGCCGGGCATTCGGCCCGAGCCGACGCTCCTGAGCGTCGACGGGCCTGTGCGTGTGTACCGCGGGCGCAGTCGTGTCGCGGGCTTCCGCGGCATCGCCGTGGGCTCGGCAGCGGGGCTCCACTATGCGTTCGATGCCGAAGTCGGCGCGCTCGCCGCGCTCTGGCGCGGTGACTTCGTGTCCGTCCGCTGGGACAGCCAGGGGGCGGGTGACTTCGACCCGCGAGCCGAGCCCGCGGTGCTGCAGCGGGAGCTCGGCGCGCTCGCGGAGTTCGACCCCGACGGTGCATGGCCTGTCCGCGCCGCGCGGACGAAGGAGGCGCCGCGGGACGCGGACCCGCTGTACGCGCGCCGGCATGGTTATCGCTTCCTCGGGTACTCCTTGGACTCCAGCGGCGCGCCGACACTCCGTTACCAATGCGGCACGGTGACGATCGAAGAGCGCAGTGACGTGGTCGTGGTCGAGGAGCGACAGATCCTGCGTCGCACGTTGTTGTTCGATTCGCCTGCAGCCACGCAGCTCCGGCTGCGCCTGCTCGAGGGCCCAGTCGCCCAGGAGACGCCAAATCGCGCGAGCGCGGGCCGCATCACCGTCGAGTGGTCCGGTGGCAATCCCGTGCGCTCGAGGACGGACCTGATCCTCTCTTTCGACCTGCCCCGCGGTCGCTCGACGACCTTCATCGACCATGATCTGCGCTGATCTCACATCACTGGCGCTCGCGCTGTGCGGCACGCTCGGCCCGCAAGAGGTCGAGCTCGAGCTCGGCTCCATGTGGGGGACCGCCAGCCGCGAGCGCGAGGCCTACCGCATCGTGGACCTGCCGATCCCGCAGGACATCGTCCTCGAGGTCGGTGCGTTTGCGACCCACCCCGACGGTCGTGTGGCGGTAGGCACACGCCGCGGTGATGTCTACTTCGTCCGAGGCGTCGACGACCCGAAGCCCGAGCCGACCTTCCATTTGTTCGCGACCGGGCTCGACGAGATCTTCGGGCTCGACTTCGACGAGTCTGGCCTCGTCGTGACGCAGAGCTGCGAGGTGACACGTGTCAGCGACGAAGACGGAGATGGGCGCGCGGATCGCTTCGACACGCTCTGCGACGGCTTCGGTTACAGGAACTACCACGAGTACGCCTTCGGCTCCGAGCGGGACCCGCGCGGGAGTCGCTACGTCGCGCTCGGCCTCTCGTACTCCTATGAGTCGCACGAGCTCTTTCGCGGTTGGGTCCTCGAGCTGACCGCGGACGGTCGGACCGTCCCCTATGCCAGCGGCCTGCGCAGCCCTGGCGGCATCGGCTTCAACGAACACGGCCAGCTCTGCATCGTCGAGAGCCAAGGTCCCTGGAACTCATCCTGCAGCCTGAAGGTGGTCCAGCGCGGGAGCTTCCTTGGTCACCCTGCTGGCAACGTGTGGTATCCGTTCTCGGAGCTCGCGCCGCCCATGGAGCCGCGCTCGGGCACACGGGTCCTTAGCGAGGCTCAGCGGATCCCAGAGCTCGAGCCGTACGCGGTGATCTTCCCCTACATTCGGATGGGGCGCTCGATCACGGGCTTCAGCGTCGATCGGACGCGGGGCCGCTTCGGCCCGTTCGAAGGCCAGCTCTTCGTCGGCGACTTCAGCCTCTCGCTTGTCATGCGGGTGACGACGGAGCTGGTCGACGGTGTCTGGCAGGGCGCGTGTTATCCCTTCCGGGAGGGCTTGTCGACGGGCTTGCTCGATGTGCACTTCACGCCTGGGGGGCACATGCTGACCGGGGGGACCAATCGGGGCTGGCCCGTGCGCGGCACCGCTCCGTTTGCGCTCGAGCGCATCGAGTGGACGGGCGCAACGCCCTTCGAGATCCGCCGTGTGTCGATCCTGCACGACGGCTTCGACGTGGAGTTCACGGCGCCTGTCGATCCGGAAGTCGCCGCGGCCGCGGAGACCTATCAGCTCTCGACCTTCACCCACAGTTACCACGCAGGCTACGGCGGCCCCGAGGTCGACCGTACCACACCGAAGGTCACCGGCATCGAGCTCAGCGCCGATCGTACGTCGGTCCGGCTGCGCCTCGACGAGGTCCGCGCGGGGCACGTCCATGAGTTCGACCTCGCGTCCATGCGGGCTCAGGACGGTCGCTCGCTCGTCCACCGCCACGCGTACTACACCGTGAACCGCGTACCGCAGCGCCCGCACCCGATCGCCGAGAGCCCGCGCTGGCTGCGCTTCGAAGGGGGCGCTGGCGCTGGCGCCGGCCGCCATATCGTCCTGGTCGCCGCCGACCAGGAATACCGCAGCGAGCACTCTCTGCCGATGTTGGCGCACCTCTTGGCGGAGCGCCACGGCTTCCACACTACGGTGCTGTTCGCCCAGAACAGCGACGGCCTGGTCGATCCGACGCAGAAGATCGTCTGGGAGGACAAAACCGTCATCCACGACATCCCCGGCATCGAGGCGCTCGATTCGGCGGATCTCGTCGTGTTCTTCAGCCGGCTCGTGACACTGCCGCCAGCGCAACTGGAGTACATCTACCGGTACCTCGACTCGGGCAAGCCGCTGATCGGCCTGCGCACCGCGAACCACGGCTTCATCGGGTTCGACTACGAGCTCGACGGCCGCAAGATCAACTTCGGAGAGGACGTGCTCGGCGGGTCGTTCCGCAACCACCACGGGCGCTGGCACCAGGACTCGACGCGCGGCTTGATCGTGCCCGAGAACGCAGGGCATCCCATCCTCCGCGGTGTGGTGGACGTATGGGGTCCCTCGGATGTCTACCGGACCTATCCGGATGGCGGTGCGCTGCCCGAGGGCTGCGTGCCCCTGCTGCTCGGTCAGCCCCTGATGGCGCGCGAGCCCACCGACCCCATCAACCCGGACCTCGAGCCGTTGCCCGTCGCTTGGGTGAAGACCTGGACGGGTCGGCTCGGGCGGAGCGCACGCGTGATGCACACGACGATGGGCGGCGCGCAGGACTTCCACAGCGAAGGCCTCCGGCGCCTCGTCGTCAACTCCGCGTACTGGTGCCTCGGCTTGGAGGACGCGATCGAGGCGGACTCCGACATGCGGATCCTCGGCCCGTACAGTCCACCGGAGACAGGCTTCGACTACGAGAACCTGGGCGTGCGGCCCCAGCCGGTCTCGGACTTCGACCCGCGGCGCTGAGCGCGGTCCGCAGCACGGATCCCTTTGCCTTGCCCGAGTCGCGCCGGAGGGTCGAGACGAACCGAGGACTTCAGAGTGCCTTCAGCAAGTGACTGGCGTCGCCAAGGGCAGCAGCAGTACCTGTCCGGCGTGATCCTCGTGGCGCGGACCTACCGGCCCCAGCGGCCGGGTTGGGACCACGACCACTGCGAGTTCTGCGGCGCCAAGTTCTCAGGCCGTGAGGGTGATCTAGGGTGGGGGTACGCCACGCCGGACGGATACCACTGGGTCTGCGCCGGCTGTTATGGCGACTTTCGCGCCGAGTATCGTTGGGGCGATGCGCCGGAGCATGGATCGTGACCGCGCTGGCTGAACGCTGCACGCTCCGCAGGAGGTGCTGGGAAGAGCGATCCGCTGCGCACATGCCGGTGGCAAGAGGGCCTCAACGCAGGACGATCACGAAGCCCCCGATCTGCGCGAGGAGCGCCACGAGCTCCAGCGCCCCGTCGCCGTCCACGTCGACAGGCAGCACGTTCCGCGCGGGGCGCGGCACGGCGTAAGCCCGCCGGGGCCCGAACGTCCCGTCGCCGAGGCCTGACCACACCCTGACCGACTCGCCGAAGTCCGTCGCGAGCGCCAAATCCGGGAGCCCGTCGCCGTCGAGGTCGCCGACGCCGATCCGGTCCGTCACGGCCCCCACCGAGAACGGGGGTGTCGCGCGCAGCGCCCCGGTGCCATCGTTCATGAGCGCTTGCAGCGTCCCGTCGCCCGCGCATCGCACCACCAGGTCGGACCAGCCATCCAGGTCCCAATCACCGCTCGCGAGGCCGCTCGGGTCCGCGCCGACGGATACGGCGGTGCGCGCGCCGAACCCCCCGCTGCCGTCGCCGCGATACACCGCGACGGTCGCGAGCGGCGCCTCTGCTGCGATGATGTCGAGCGCGCCGTCACGATCGAGGTCGACGAGCGCAACGTCGCGCGTCAAGGTGCTGCCTCCGAGCCGCACGGGCGCCTGGAAGCCGCCCGCGCCGTCGTTGAGGCAGAGCGCCAGCCCGCCCTCGCTCGCGAGCACCACATCTTCCCGCCCGTCACCATCGAGGTCGCCGTGCGCCGCGCGCGTGACGCCGCGCACACCCGCGTGCTGTACGAGCGGTCCATACGTGAACCCGCCGAGCCCGCGTCGGACCCGGCGCGACGCTTCTGGCGACGAATCGCGCAGGACTGCGACGAGGTCGTTCGACTGGTCTCCGTCGACATCGAAGATCATGACCTGTTGTGGGTTCGGCCCCATCCATAGATTGGGCGCGACGATGTCGAGCCGCGCGCCCAGATTCTCGAGCACCGTCGCATGAACGCCGCTCCATGCCACGAAGTCGACGTCGCCGTCCCCGTCGAGGTCGCCGCGGGTGACCTCGTCCGGCCGCGGCGAGATCGTGTGGTATTCGTCTTCGTCCACTCGGAGGCCCGGGCCGATACGCCGTACGCCGACCGCTGCTTCCCAGAACTTGGGCAGCAGCAGCTCAGGTGCGCCATCGCCATCGAGGTCGGCAAGGCGCGCTTCGCCCCCGATGCTCAAGAGCGCTCGGGACGGCACCGCGTGCAGGCCGCTCCCCCGGTTCTCGAGGATCGCGAACCCGCTATTCACTACAGACCCGATCAAATCGGGGTCTCCATCACGATCGATGTCCTCGGGCGGTGCGATGACAAACGCGGGGTAGACGCTCGGAGGCTGGTGAAAGCCGCCGAGACCGTCGCCGCGGAAGAGCGTCGAGGAGCTGTGCTGGGTGAACGTCCCCGCGCCCGTCACCGTGCGCAGCAACACGTCGAGCGCGCCGTCACCGTCGATGTCGGTCAGGAACGCGCCGCCGATGGGACCGGTGACCGACGGTCCCGAGCGCGCCGTCCAAGCGCCTGCGCCGTCGTTGAGCAACACGGTGGTCGTCGACGTGGGAGCGCCCAAGGGAAGGAGCTCGACGAAGAACACATCCTCAGCCTGGTCTCCGTCCAGGTCGCCCACCGCGAGGGCCGGTTGGCCCAACCCGGCGGCGCCGACATGGCGGTCGAGCACGCTGAACTGCAGCCCGCCCACGCTCCGGAGTGAGCGAACCTCGCTAGCGACTCCCGAGCCACCGCCGAGGACCGCGATCAGGTCGAGCGCGCCGTCGCCATCGAGGTCCGAGCTGCGGACGAGAGCGACGTCGGGGAGACCGATGAGGTCTCCCTGTCGTTCGAGCGCCCCCGCGCCGTCGTTCGTGAGGAGCGCGATCCTGCCGCTCCCAGGCAGCGCGATCGCGACGTCGAGGTCCCCGTCGCCGTCGAGGTCGCCGAGCGCGATGTCAGCCGCGACCTCCCCGAGCTCGAGCCGAGTGCGCTCCTCGAACGTCCGCGCGCCGAGGTGCCTGTGCACTGTGACTCGCCCTTCGGTCCCGACAGCGACGATGTCGAGCATTCCGTCGCCGTCGAGGTCACCCGCTTCGATTCGCGGCCTCCGGCCTGTCTCCACGAGCACCTCGGCCGCATCAGGCAAGCTGGCGCTGAACGTCAGGCGCTGCCCGTCGCTTGAATTCGCCGTACTACCGAGCGGATTCGTGTCGCGGTACCAGTACTGGATCCGCAGCGTGTCGCCGGCGATGACTGCCGCGGGGCCGCCCAGCAGCGGGACCTGCGACAGGTCGAGCCGCCGGCGCACGACCCCGCTCGCAGTCGCTTGCAGCGCGCCGAGCGGGTCGCGAACGAACGGAGCAGCCAAACAGAGCGTCCCGACGCTTCCCGCGTGGCCCGGCAGGGAGGCTGCGCTCTGGCCGAAGAGGAATACCCCGACGGAGGCAGCCGGTAGGCCTTCACAGCGAAGCTCGAGCTGGCCGAGCGAGACGTCGAGGCTGCCCATAACAACGATGCGCGCTGCTGCCCCGGTGGAGTTTGCGACCGCCGGACAGTACGAGCTGCCGAGCTGCGCCAGCCCATTGGCAGGCCAGTAGAGTGCGAACAACGACACGGCAAGCGCCGAGCAACGCTGAGCGAGGGTCGAAGGCATGGGGCAGATCATCCACTGAGCACGCGCTTCTCACAGGGGTGAGGGCCGCCCGCCGCACGAGGTCCTGCGTCGACGAGCGGGGCCGCACGGAGTTGTGCGCGCTCCCGCTCGCAACACATCAATGGGTCCCCCTCCGGTGTTCGCCGGGGTCCGGGAATGCAGTCTGAGACACTCCGTCCGACGCCCACTTGGGGCTGGCCGTTCCAGCAGCCAAAGGGAGCACAGCCGGCTCCCAGGAGCGGCCTCATCTGCTCGGACGCTGGTCAGAGAGTGAGGTGCCGGCGCCGGAGTCGGTGAGGGGATGTCCAAGGAACTGCTCGTAGCCGCGGGCGGGTCATCCCGCAAGCCGTCGGCGGGTGTCCATGACGCGATTGGATTGCGACCGAACGGGACAGCGTTGTGTTGCACGTCCGCAGCGTAGGCACGCTCTCCCAAGCGATCGGCGCCGACCAGGATTCTCCGCGGATTCAAGGCAGCGCCACAGCGATACGCGTCGGCGCCCGTCGATACTGCCGGGCCGCAGCGACGAACATCGCTGTCAGTGCGAGGCCGATGCCGCAGCGGAGCAGCAGGGAAGCGATCGACCAGAGCCGGCTGCGGTCGGCTCCAGGCGCGAGCCCGCCTTCGAGGCGCACCAGCGCCGCGAGTGAATTCACATACTCCGCGTCCGGTCGCAGTGCGCCGATCAAGGCCCCGTGCCCCGTCACGCGGCGCAAGCCACGCGCGAGCGCGTCGAGGTCCAGACCGCTAGGAACGCCCATCCGCTCCATGAGCTCGAGCCCGAGGAGGGTCGTGACGTCGCCGTAGGTGGCCGCTCCGCCGGGGTGCGCGCGAAACCCGCCTTCGTCACCGCCGAACCACAGCGGCCGTGGCCTCAACCAGTGAACGCTGAGCAGCGTGTGTGCGCGCTCACGCAGTGTCATGACGAGGTCGCCTCGGCCGAGCGCTTCGAGCTGCAAGCACACGCCGAGCGCTTGCTCCAGGGCGCCGTGATCCAGGACGGCGGGCCAGCTTGCGACGGCGCTCTCCGTGGCCGAGGCCCGGAAAGCCTCCGTCGGTGGTTCATGGCGCAGCGACAGCGGCAGCGAACAGCGCGCCCCGTGACGGAACTGGAGCTGCGAGGGCTGCACCCCAGCGAAGGACCTGCGCGGGGTCCAGCCCTGCGCTCGCGCCAACACGGCCAGTGCCTCGGGCGCTGCGAAGGCTCCCAAGTCATGGACCGCGCTCAGCACCTCGTCGGACATCACACTGCCCGACTCGAGGGCGCGCTGAACAGCGGCGCGCACGTCCGCGCGTTCGGGTGGGGCCGCAGCGCCGGTGGCTGCGAGCGAGCGCTGCAGCGCTGCGGCCTCGCTCCACCCGGCTGACTCGCTCGGGTCGAGGGCGATGTGTTGCAGGGTCCAAGTGGCGCAGCGCGCGGCTCCGAGGGGAAGCGACAGAGCGGCGAATCCGGTCAAGAGGCACAGGGAGAGCGCCAGCGATCCGCTCGCCCAGAGCTCGCGCCGAGCGCGGCCCATTCGGCTCGCGAGCACGGGCCACAGCTACAGCGGCAAGGCGATGAGAGTGAGCAGCCTGGAGCCTGATCCAACGTCCGCGAGCACGAAGAAGTACAGGGCTGGCGGCAATGCAGGCGCCCAAACCAGCGCCAAGGCCCCCCGTGTCAGGCTCCGCTGCCAGGTCAGCCGACGGTGCTCCTCCGACACCGTGACCCCTAGGCCGAGGATCAGGAGCCCGAGCCCCTCGAGAGCCGAGCCCCACCACAGCGCGAGGAACGCGAGCAACAGGAGCGCGCTGCAGGCGGCGAGCTGCGCCGCTCGCGCTCGGCGGCCCCGCCGAAATGCTGCCGGAGAACCACCGGACCAGTGGTCGTCCTCGCTCCGGATCGGAGCCACGGGCGGTGCCTGACCGGCCTCACGTGCTTCGATCTCTCGGTTGAGCTCCGCGCGGAACCGCGCTGGATCTGTTCGGACGCGTAGGAATAGCCCGTTCAGCTCGTGTGCAGCAAGCGCGCTGTACATCCAAGGCTCGGCGATACGCTGCAGCGGCTGCCCGCGCTTGCGAGCCGCGTGCTCGGCCAGGTCGAGCAAACTTCGCCGGGCGCTCTCCGATAGCGCCTGTCGGACAGGCGGAGCAGCGCGACCAGGGCCGCGGTAGAGGCGGGCTCGAGGTACTGCGTTCGCAGCAAGGTCTGTTCGTGGAACTCGAGCGCTTCGAATGCGGCAGAGAGCACGTCGAAGTCCGTTGGCAGAACTCCCGCCGTGTGCGATGCGGACGCTTCGAGCTGCGGGCGCGGCCCTGCTTCGACGAGCGCGAGCGCGCCGCGCGCGATGCGGCGCAGCCACGCGCCGGCGGCGGCGTCACTGGTCGCATCGCCATCGAATTCGAGGCGCCGCGCCCAGGCCTCCGCGAGGGTCCGCTGCGCCAGCGCTTCACCCGCCTCCCACGCGCCGCACCAGGAGGCACAGAGGCCGATGAGCGGGCCTCGGAAGGTCGTGATCCAGCGCTCGAATTGGACTGCATCGAGCGCTGTCGAGTGTGAGGCGGGCATCATGGCGGCGCGGTCGAGCTTGCCATGATCTCCGCGACATCGCAACTTCGCTCGCACTCGCACTGGGCAAGCGCGGAGGGAGCGCAGGTAGTCGGTCCAGGGCGAGCGCTGCGCCCGAATGGCAGAGGCGCGCACTGACACGAGGGACTTCGACGCGCCAGGCTGCTTGGGCCTCGGACCTGTTAGCCTCCTTGCAGCATGTGGTGGCTGCGGCGCTCCGTCAGAGTCTCTCTCGCGACCTTGTCCGCGTTCACGTTCGGCGTCGTGTTGTTCGACGCACTCAGCCGCATGGTGCTGGACGCCTGGACTCAGCCTTGGGGGGCGAGCCTCGCTCTCTGGTTCCTCTGGGGCGCGCTCGCGAGCGGCCCTGCGGTCCTCGTCGCGATCGTGATTGGGGAAGGATCCGGCGAACGTAGGGTTCGGTTCTACGTCGCGATGTGGGCCGTCGCGGCATCGGTCTCCGTTACGCCGCTCGTCTTGTTTGCCCCGTCGCCCTTGATCCTCTGCATCTTGTTCTCGGGGGCGTCCAGCGGCGCAATGTACTGGCTGCTCGCGGGGCGAACCTCAGGGCAATCCAGCCCAGGTAGCTTTTGACAAGCTCGGCGCGCTCAGCGTGAACGTGATGTGGCACGCACCCAGAGCACCCCTGACGTCACCGAGGTCGTCGTCGCGGCGGAGCGGCAACGCGCGTTGATGGAGGCCGTGCTTGCGCTCGACGAGCCCTATGGTGGCGCGGTCCTGCTGCGCTGGTTCGAGGAACTCCCTCCGCGCGCCATCGCTCGACGTAGCGGGTGCTCGGTCGACGCGGTCAAGAAGCGCTTGCAGCGCGGGCTCGAACAGCTCCGTGTACGGCTCGAGGCCCGCTTCGGCCGCGATGGAGCGTGGGCGGTCGCGCTGTTGCCAGTGACGGGCGACA
>Ga0169931_10011388_pt1 | contig 12535 bp, 8 predicted proteins | sample Kivu_15m_20L_FD_129675 | JGI IMG/M metagenome (GOLD analysis project Ga0169931, IMG submission 129675) | Freshwater microbial communities from Lake Kivu, Western Province, Rwanda to study Microbial Dark Matter (Phase II) - Kivu_15m_20L... | ecosystem: Environmental > Aquatic > Freshwater > Lake ...
GCCGGCGCCGCAGCCGATGTCGAGCACACGCTTGCCCGGCCCGAGCTCCACCACGGCCAAGACACGACGACCGAGGGGCGCGAGTTGGCGATCCAGCGGGACCTGCAGGGCGGCCCAGGTCGGGCCGGCCTGTTCGTTCCAGTAGGCGATCTGCTGGGCGTTCGCGGGCTCGGTCATAGGGGTGCGCAGACCTTCTCCAGCCACGCGCGCACCTCGGGTTCGACCCGCGGGCCGACCACCGCCAACACCTGGGCGTGATAGGCGTCGAGCTGGGCTCGCGTTTCCGGGCTCAACATCTCCGCGACGATGAGGCGCCGGTCGATGGGGGCGAGCGTCAGGGTCTCGAAACCCAGCATGGGCCGCTCGCCGCCCGGGATCGGTTCTGCAGGGGTGACCACCTGAAGGTTCTCGATGCGGATCCCGTAGGCGCCCGTGCGGTAGTAGCCGGGCTCGTTCGAGACGATCATCCCCGGCTCGAGCGCGACGACGTTGGGCAGCTTCGAGATGCGGTGCGGCCCCTCGTGCACGGAGAGGTAGCTGCCCACGCCGTGGCCCGTGCCGTGGTCGAAGTCGAGCCCCGCCTCCCATAGCGGGCGACGCGCGAAGGCGTCGAGCTGCGAGCCGGTCGTGCCGCGCGGGAAGCGCGCGGTGGCGATCGCGATGTGCCCGCGCAGCACGCGGGTGAAGCGGTCGCGATGCTCGGCCGATGGCACGCCGATCGCCACGGTGCGCGTCACGTCGGTGGTGCCGTCGAGGTACTGCGCGCCGGAGTCGACGAGGTAGAGCTCGCCGGGCGCGAGGCGCCGGTTCGTCGCCGGCGTCGACCGGTAGTGCACGATCGCGCCATTCGGCCCGGCGCCGGAGATCGTATCGAAGCTCGTGTCGCGGAAATGCTCGCCGCGGCGGCGCTCGCCGAGGAGCTGCGCCGTCGCCTCGAGCTCGTCGACGCCGCCCTTCGGCGCCTCGGCCGCGAGCCAGGCGAGGAAGCGGGCCAGCGCCGCGCCGTCGCGCAGGTGGGCGGCGCGCGCGCCGGCCAGCTCCACCTCGTTCTTGCGCGCCTTCGGCAGGGCGCAGGGATCCTGTCCGCGCACGACCTCGGCGCCGGCGAGCCGCGCCTGGATCCATTCCGATGCGGTGGCGGAGTCGACGAGGACGCGCGCGCGCCGCGCGCCAAGCCGGGCCAGCGCGTCGCCCAGCGCCGACGGCGCCTCGATCCTCACCTGGTTCCCGAGCAGCGGCGCGACCTCCCGGTCGAGCTTCAGCCGCTCGACGAACCAGTCGACGCCGCCATCGGCATGGAGGATCGCGAAGGAGAGCGGCAGCGGCGTGTGCGGCACGTCGGCGCCGCGCACGTTGAGGAGCCAGGCGACCGACGCGGGGTCCGAGACGACCGCCGCCGCGTGGCCGTCGCGGGCGAGACGCTCCGCGACCTCCGTGCGCTTGGCGGCCGAGCCGCGGCCGGCGAAGCGCTCGGGATGTGGAATGACGGGCGAGATCGGCGCCGGCGGTCGCCGGGCCCAGATCGCGTCGAGCGGGTCGTCCTCGAGCGCCACCAGCTCGGCTCCGGCCCGCGCCGCGCCCTCGCGCAGCCTCGCGAGACCCTCGGGCGTGTGCAGGCGGGGATCGAAGCCGATCCGACCACCGCGCGGCGCATGGGCCGCGAGCCAGCCCGAAGACGGCGCCTCCGTGGCATGGAGGGGCTCGAAGACGTCGCAATCGACCTGCGAGCGGACCTGGAGAGTGTAGCGCCCATCCACGAAGATCGCGGCGCGCCCGGCGAGCACGATCGCCAGCCCCGCGGAACCGGTGAAGCCCGTCAGCCAGGACAACCTTTCCGCGCATGGGGCCACGTATTCGCCCTGGTGGTCGTCGCTGCGCGGGCAGATGAAACCTGCGATGCCGCGCCGCAGCAACTCGGCGCGCAGCGAATCGACCCTCCCCCTCTCCCACGCTGCCGAGCCATGCGAATATGGCATGTCCGTGGCAAGCCTTGATCGGTAGTCCCTCAGGCCGGCCTTTATCACCTCGGTGAGGGCGGGAGCCACCAGTCCCATCCAGGCATCCGCATCCTCCCCCTCCGGTGCCGCCAGGCTGCCCTCGGCCAGCCGGCGCAGTCCCGCCAAGTCCAGGGAGGATTTTGATTTCTTCAGAATATCTTGGATGTCTTGGCTCATGTGGGGTTTCAGTCGCGGTCCACGTGGATCGAGGGAGGCATGGGGCGCAGGCCTGCAGCGGCCCCGGAAGGCACGTCGGGGGCCAGCGTAGGAAATGCGATCCGCCTGCGCAACGACCAGCGCGCGAGCGGCCATCACCCGGCGGTTCTCCATCCATTCCATGCGTCATACGCAATGCTGTGCCGCAACATCATCGATGGTGCTGAGGATGGATCCGCCTATTTTCGCTGCTCGTGAAGCGGGCGACGTCCCATCCCCCGGGGTCCGGCGCTGCAACAAGGAGATGAGGATGTATACCTACACCGAGGCCGAATTGCTGCGCATGGCGCGAGTTCGGACGGATCCCGTGTCGACCCAGCGGATGATCGACCAGTCCGAGGCGAACCGCCTCGCGGCCCAGGCCCGCGCCGAGGCGACGCTCGCGGCGCTGCGTGCCGTCGGCCGCCTGGTCGGCTGGATCGTGCGCAAGGTCGCCGCCTGGCGCCGCTATCGCGCCGGCGTCGCCGAGTTCCAGGCGCTCGACGCCCGGACCCTGAGCGACATCGGCATCACCCGCGCCGATATCCCTGCCGTCGCGGCCGGCCTCTGGATGCCCCGGGGCCGCCAGGCCACCACGACGACGACCACCTCCCTGCCCGGCAACGAGAACGCGCGCCAGGCAGCGGCCTGAAGCTCCCTCCCCCTCCCTGCTTCAGGCGCGGCCAGCGCGTGGCGGCGGCTCCTTCCCCGAGGAGCCGCCGCGATCGTTTCGGGGGACCGCCTGCTCAGCCGCGGCGGACGAATTCCAGCGTGTGCCAGCCCATGATGGCGCGGCGTCCCGCGAAGGCGAGGCGCTGGCCGCGATAGGCGGCTCGCACCTCGACCTCCTGGCTCGCGAGCAGGCCCGAGAGGACGAGCCTGCCTCCCGGAACGAGGCAGCGCGCCAGTCGCGGCGCGAGGCGCACCAGCGGTCGCGCGAGGATGTTGGCGACCGCGAAGTCGAAGCCGCGGCGGCGCGGCAACCGCGCGAAGCCGTCCGACACGCAGGCCCGCACCTGCCGTGACACCGCGTTGATGCGGATGTTCTCCGCGGCGACGCGGACCGAATCCGCGTCGATGTCCGAGGCCAGCACGCTCGGCGTGCCGGCGCGCGCGAGGCCGATCGCGAGGATCGCCGAGCCGCAGCCGAGGTCCAGCGCGCGACGCGGCACGCGCCGCCGCGCCGCCGCCTCGATGGCGAGCAGGCAGCCGCGCGTCGTCGCGTGCTCGCCCGAGCCGAAGGCGATGCCGGCGTCGAGCTCGATCGGCCAGGCCCCCGCGGGCGACGGCCCCTCGACATGGCTGCCGCGCACGTGGAAGCGGCCGATGGACAGCGGCGGGAAGCTGCGCTGGTTCTCCGCCACCCAGTCCATGTCCGGCACGTCGGAGGCGACGAAGGCAGGCGGCTGGCGGCCGATCGAGGACGACGCCTCGGCGAGGAGCGCCTCGACATCCTCGCGCGCCGTGCCGGCGGCGAAGATCGCGTCGACCTGCCAGGGGCCGCCGGGCGCGTTCTCGAACGAGCTGAGCGACTGCGCCACCGGCTCGAGCGCGAGGCCGTAGGCGCGCTCGCCGATGGGATCGACGACCATCCTGATCTGCCAGGGCCTGTCCATGTTCGTACTCTTCACCCCCGCCTGAGGAAGCTGTCCATGACCTTCTTGCGGCCGGTCGGGAACTCGACGTCGAGCTTTCCGGCATCGGCGGCGCGCACGATCCCGTAGCCGAACTTCTCGTGGAAGACGCGGTCGCCGGGCGCGAAGCCCGCCGTCGAGGCGGGTCGCGGAGGCACGAGCTCGGCACGTCCCTCGATCACGCGCACCGGGCGCCGGGGCGGCGCCGGCGCCGCGACCCATTCCTGGCTCTGGTCGAACTCGTCGAAGCGCTGGCGCCGTGCCGGCGCTCCCCCCCAGAGGCCGGGCTGCGCGACGCGCTCGACATGCTCTGCCGGCAGTTCCTCGACGAAGCGCGAGGGGATGGAGGACTGCCAGAGGCCATGGACGCGGCGGTTCGCGGCGAAGCTGACATAGGCCCGGCGGCGCGCGCGCGTCAGCCCCACATGGGCGAGGCGCCGTTCCTCCTCGAGCGCCTGCGCGCCCTTCTCGTCGAGCGCGCGCGGATGCGGGAAGAGCCCCTCCTCCCAGCCCGGCAGGAAGACGACGTCGAACTCGAGGCCCTTGGCGCTGTGCAGCGTCATCAGGCTCACCATCTCGCCGGGCGCACCCTCCGCGTTCTCCATCACCAGGCTCACGTGCTCGAGGAAGCCGGCGAGCGTGTCGAAGCCTTCCAGCGCCGAGACGAATTCCTTGAGGTTCTCGAGCCGGCCCGGCGCCTCGGGCGAGCGGTCCTGCCGCCACATGGCGGTGTAGCCGGACTCGTCGAGCGCCATTTCCATCACCTCGGCGTGGTGGTGCGTGGCGAGCGCCGCGCGCCAGCGCGCGACGTCCTCGAGGAAGCGGCGCAGGCCGGCGCGCGCGGGGCCCTTGACCTCGTCGGTCTCCACGAGCTCGGCGGCGGCGCGAGCGAGCGGTATGCCGCGCGCGCGCGCGACGCGGTGCAGCGACTGCAGCGCCTTCTCGCCGACGCCGCGGCGCGGCAGGTTGACGATGCGCTCGAAGGCGAGGTCGTCGGCGTCCTGCGCGACCAGCCGCGCATAGGCGAGCGCGTCGCGGATCTCGGCGCGCTCGTAGAAGCGCGGCCCGCCGACGACGCGATAGGGCAGGCCCAGCTGGATGAAGCGCTCCTCGAACTCGCGGGTCTGGAAGCCCGCGCGCACGAGCAGCGCGACCTGGCCGAGCGACTGGCCCGCGCGCTGCAGGGCCTCGATCTCCTCGCCCGCCCAGCGCGCCTCCTCCTCCCCGTCCCAGACGCCGCGCAGCTGGACCTTCTCGCCGGGGTCGGCGGCGGTCCACAGCGTCTTGCCGAGCCGCTCGCGGTTGTGCGCGATCAGCGCCGAGGCGCAGGCGAGGATGTGGCCGGTCGAGCGGTAGTTCTGCTCGAGGCGGACGACCGTGGCGTCCTCGAAGTCCTTCTCGAAGCGCAGGATGTTGCCGACCTCCGCGCCGCGCCAGCCATAGACGCTCTGGTCGTCGTCGCCGACGCAGCAGAGGTTGCGGCTGCCCTGCGCGAGCAGCCGCAGCCACATGTACTGGGCGACGTTCGTGTCCTGGTACTCGTCGACCAGGATGTAGCGGAAGCGGCGATGGTACTCGTCGAGCACGTCGGCCCGCGTGGTGAACAGCGTTAGGCAGTGCAGCAGCAGGTCGCCGAAGTCGCAGGCGTTCAGCACGCGAAGCCGATCCTGGTACTGCGCGTAGAGCGACTGCGCGCGCCCGGCCGCGAGCTCGCCGCCGGCATCGGCGGCGACGCGGTCCGGCGCGAGGCCGCGGTCCTTCCAGCGCTCGATCGCGGAGAGAACCGCGCGCGCCGGCCACTTCTTGTCGTCGATCCTCTCCGCCTGCAGCAGTTGCTTCATGAGCCGCGCCTGGTCGTCGGTGTCGAGGATGGTGAAGTCGGGCCGCAGGCCGACCAGCTCCGCATGGCGGCGCAGGATGCGCGCGGAAAGCGAATGGAACGTGCCGAGCCAGACGCCCTCCGCGACCGCGCCGATCAGGGCGCCGATGCGCTCCTTCATCTCGCGCGCCGCCTTGTTGGTGAAGGTGACGGCCAGCAACTGCGACGGGAAGGCGCGGCGCGTGGAGAGGATATGCGCCAGCCGGGTCGTGAGGACGCGCGTCTTGCCCGTGCCCGCGCCGGCGAGCACGAGGAGCGGGCCGTCGAGCCGCTCCACCGCCGCGCGCTGCGGCGGGTTCAGGCGCTCGAGATAGGGCGAGGTGGAGGCGGGATCGCTGTCCATGGGCGGGGCTGGGTTACACCCTGCCCCGGGCGGCCGCAACGCCGCGTGCGATCCGGGATGGAAGGAAGGCGGCCGAGGCCTATAGTCGTCGTGACCCGGCCGCGCGCGCCACAACCGGCTGGCCCCGGAGGAGATCCAATGCCCGTCTCCCGACGCCAAGCGATGATCGGCGCCGTGGCGCTCGCTCCGGCGCTGCCCGCCACGGCCCAGGACGCCGCGCAGAGGTTGCGCTCCGTCGTCAGGGTTCGCTGCACCGTCCCGGCGGATTCGCGCACGGCCGCCTCGCTCGGCCGCCAGCGCCAGGGATCGGGCGTTCTCATCGACCAGTCCGGCCTGGTGCTGACGATCGGCTACCTGATGGTCGAGGCCGACGGCGCCGAGGCGACGCTCGCGGACGGGCGCACCCTGCCCGCGCAGGTCGTCGGCTACGACCACGAGACGGGCTTCGGCCTCCTGCGCACGCTCGAGCCGCCGCGCATGCCGGCCGCGCCCCTCGGCCGCTCCGCGTCCCTTCCCGAGCACGCGCCGGTGATGATCGCGGCGCACGAGGGCGGCGGCGGCCCGCGCCCGGCCTTCGTGATGTCGCGCCGTCCCTTCGCCGGCAGCTGGGAATACCTCGTCGAGGACGCGATCTTCACCGCGCCGCCGCATCCCGAATGGAGCGGCGCCGGGCTCTTCGACGCCGAGGGGCGCCTCGTCGGCATCGGATCGCTGATGGTCGGCGACGCCAACGGCAAGGGCACGGGCATCCCCGGCAACATGTTCGTGCCGATCGACCTGCTGCCCCCGATTCTCGGCGACATGATCGCCGAGGGCGCGCCCTCCGGGCCGCGCCGCCCCTGGCTCGGGATCGCCACCGAGGAACTCCGCGGCCGGCTCTTCGTGACGCGCGTCACCCCCGGCGGGCCCGCCGAGCGCGCCGGCGTCGAGGCCGGCGACGTCGTCCTCGGCGTGGCCGGCGCGCCGGTGCGCGACCTCGCGGACTTCTATCGCAAGCTATGGGCCTCGGGCGACGCGGGCAGCGAGGTCGGGTTGATGCTGCTCGACGGCACGGGCTCGCGGCAGGTGCGGATACGCAGCGTCGACCGACACTCGCATCTCAGGCTCAGGAGGACCTACTGACGCCCCCGGATCAACCCGCGGCGCGGGCGCCGGCGGCGACGACGCTCTCGTCGCACGCCATGTCGCGTCCGCGGTTCTTCGCCTCGTAGAGCGCGGCATCCGCCCGGCGGACGAGGTCGGAGGGCGACTCGCCGGGCCTGTAGCGCGCGACGCCGAGCGAGACCGTGATGCGGCCGAGGTCCCGTCCCGTCGACTTGAGCAGCATCCGGCGGCCCTTGACGGCCGCACCCAGCCCGTTGGCGAGCCCGAGCGCGTGGGCGAGCGAGGTCGCCGGCAGGATCACCGCGAATTCCTCGCCGCCATAGCGCGCGACCAGGTCCCGGCCCTTCACGCTCGCGACCAGCGTGTGCGCGACCAGCTTGAGCGCCTCGTCGCCGATCACGTGGCCGAAGCTGTCGTTGAAGCGCTTGAAGTGGTCGATGTCGAGGAGGACGAGCGCAAGGTCGCCGCCGCTCTCGGCGGCCGCCGCCATCTCCTTGCCCAGCCGGTCGTCGAAGGCCTTGCGGTTCGCCACCGAGGTGAGCGGGTCGCTCATCGCCTGGCGGCGCGCCTCCTCGAGGTCGTTGCGCAGCGCCTGGACCTCGCGGCTGGAGCCCCGCAGGCCGCCTTCGGCGCCCCGCGAATGCTCGACCATGCGCTTCGTCTCCGAGAGCATGCGTCGTGTCGCCTCGCGCATGACGACGGCCATGTCGGGCATGCGTACCGCCGCCACTATCTCGTCGCCGAAGCGGCCGAGCGCCTCGGTGAACCCTGCGGTCGCCGCGCCCGCGCCAGACAGGGTCTCGGCGATGTTCGCCATCACGCGCCCGAGGCGCTCGCTCGCGTCCGAGACGACCGCGGGGTCGCTCGACGGCGCGCAGAAGCGTCGCCAGAGTTCGGACAGCAGCTCGTCGGTCAGCGGGATAGCGCGCGCGACGAGGTCCTGGATGCTGCGCGACAGGCCGGGATTCTCGCCGCTGATATGGGAGTGCCAGACCGAGTAGTTGGCAGGCGTGGGCGGCAGGCCGAGGCCCGTGAGGCCGTCGATGGTCGCGAAAGCCGTGTCGCGGGCGCTAGCGAGTGCCATTGCGGACATCGCGCGGTTCCTTCACCTTCGAGTGGGCCATCCGGGAAAGGCATCCCGGCGGCGCGATGCAGGAAAACTAGACCCCGAGATGATTCGCGGTAAAGAGACGCTTAAGGTTAAGGCGGCGACGGCGCGCGCCGTCCCGGCGGGCGCCCCTTGATACGCCTGCTCGAGCTGCTCGGCCGGCGCGCCACGCCGATCCTCGCCGTGTCGCTGTTCATCGGCCTCGCCATGCCCGAGCTCGCGCGCCTCGCGCGCCCGCTCGTCGCGCCCGCGATCATCGGGCTCATGGTCTGCAACGTCATGCGGCTCGACCTGCGCGCGATCGCCGGCGCCGCGGCCTCGCGGCCCGCGGCGGCCGCCGCGATGCTCGCCTGGATCATGGTGGGCGCGCCGCTGCTCGCCGCGCTCGTCCTCGCGCCGCTGCCCCTGCCGCCCGCGCTGAAGGCCGCGATCCTGCTGACGGCGTCCTCCCCGGTCCTCACCGCCGCGCCGACCTTCGTGATGATGATGGGTCTGGACGGGGCGCTCGCCGTCTTCTCGGTCATAGCCAGCAGCCTGCTGCAGCCGGTGCTGCAGCCGCCAGTCGCCTATTTCCTGCTCGGCATCGAGCTCGACCTGCCCATCGGGGCGCTGATGGCCCGCCTCGCCGTCTTCGTCGGAATCGGCTTCGCGCTGGGCTCGGTCGCGCGCCGTGTCGCGGGGCCCGAGCGCATCGCCCGCAACGAGAAGGCGATCGGTGGCGCGGCCGTCGGGCTCCTGGTCGTCTTCGGCATCGGCGTGATGGACGGGACCACCGCGCTGGTCCTCGAGAAGCCGACCCTCGTCCTGCTCTACCTCGCGGCGGGCTTCGCGACCAATTTCCTGCTGCAGGCGGCGGGCATCGCGATCTTCTGGCGGATGGCGCGGCCCCAGGGGATGACCACCGCGCTGGTGGGCGGGTGCCGCAACCTCGCCAACCTCGTGGCCGTCCTCGGGCCCGCGGCCGGCCCGGAGCTGGTCCTGTTCCTCGCCGTCGGGCAGTTTCCCCTCTATTTCGTGCCCGCGATATTCGGCCCGCTCTACCGCCGCCTCGCGGCGCCGGGCCGCGCCTTAACCCCCCCTTAACGCGCGCGGCCGCAGCCTGACCCTGAACGTCCCATGGCCAACGCTCTCTCCCTCTACCAATCCGCCGAACGCGCCGACCCGGCGCGTTCGCTGACGAGGTTCCGTTCGTCGGCGGCGATCCAGCGCGAGGTCGAGTACTTCAGGAGCCAGGTCGCCAGCATCAAGACGCCGGAGGACCTCTACAAGAACCGGCGCATGATGGGCTTCGTGCTCTCGGCCTACGGCCTCGACACGGAGATCAACTTCATCGGCCGCATCAAGGCGGTCCTGAACTCGGACCTCGCCGACACGAAGTCGACGGCGAACGTCCTGAAGGACAACCGCTACCGCGAGATCGCCGCTGCGCTCGACATCAAGAAGACCGGGCTCGCGACCATGAAGCTTCCCGCGACGATCGACAGGCTCGCGGAGCGCTTCGTCTCCGCCGAGTACGAGAAGTCGCTCGGCAAGCAGGACCCGGCCGTGCGCGAGGCGCGCTACTTCGCGCAGAACATCGGCAAGGTCACGGACGTCTACCAGATCCTCGCCGACAAGGTCCTGCGCAAGGTCGTGCTCGACACGCTCTCGATCCCCGAGCAGATCGCCATCCAGCCGATCGAGACCCAGGCCGAGATCATCAAGCGCAGGCTCGACATCTCCCAGTTCCGCCCCTCCGGAACCGCCGCCGCCGCGCAGCAGTCGCGCACCGACCTGCAGTCCGACGTGACGGCGCTCGAGCGCGCCCAGGCCGCCGCCGCCGCCGCGGCCACGCGCGCGGGCGAGATCGGGCAGCGCCTGCGCGACATGGTCGGCCGCTACGACGGCCTCGCCGCGCTCCAGGATCCGAGCGGCGCCAATGCCGCGACGATCCCCGTCCACGACGTCGCGATCCCGCGGATCCTGCGCCAGCAGGGCCTCGCGGCGACCGCGGAGGCTTCGATCGGCCAGCTCGCCGACGGCCTCAACCGTCTTTCGGCGCTGCGCCGCCTCGCCGCCGATCCCGCGAACGACGGCAACCTCGCCGACTACAAGGCCGAGTTCGCCGCCACCGCCGCCGCGATGCGCGAGGAAGTCGCGACCGGCGCGACCTATCGCTTCGGCGGCCAGGACGAGAACCTGCTCGACGGCTCGCTGGCCGGCGACCTGTCCGCGACCATCGACACGGCCGGCACGACGGCGACGCTGCGCCGCCAGGACCTTTCCGGCTTCCTCGACGAGCTCGACGCCGCCGACGCCGCCTTCGCCGCGGTGACGGATGCCGGCGACGCCGCCAGCCTGGGCGCGGTCGCCGACGCGATCTCGCGCGGCGGGCCGCAGCTCGGCGCGGCCCGTGACCAGGTGCTCGACGACCGCGAGGCGCTGGCGACGCGGATATCTGGCGTGGGGAACTTCACCTCGACGCTCGACAGCGTCGGGCTGCAGCGCGCCCGCGCCTCGGTCATCGACGCCGACGATCGCGCGCGGCAGGTCGCGACCAGCCTGGCGGCGCTGCGGCAGCTCGCTGTCGACGCAGCGGCGGCGACAGACCCGGCGACGCGCCAGGTCCTCGACGACCAGGCGCAGGTCGCGATCGCCGGGATCACCGCCATGCTCGCCACGCCGGGCACGGGCCTCGACAACCCGCTCGGCGCCGCCGACACGGACTACGCCCTGCCGGATGGCAGGAACCTGACGCTGCGCGGCCGCGACCTCGTGGGCACGATCGGCGACGTGCTCGGCAGCGCCAGCCTCGTGTCCTCGGGCAAGGCGGAGAAGCTGCGCGACGCGATCTCCGCCGACCTGCTGCCCGCCATCACGAAGGCACGCGCGAGCATGGCGATCGACCGCAAGGTCGCGGACAGCGCCGCCACCGTGCTCGACCCGCGCGGTCGGATCGACGAGGCGGTGCGCGCCCTGCGCGCCGAGACGGACGCGATCATCGCCCGCGCCGCCTCCAACGGCACGAACCTGCTGGTCACCGGACAACGCGACATCGTCGTGCGCCAGAAGTCCGGCGGCGCGGTGCTGACGGTCGAGGCCGCGTCCACGTTCCGCGACAAGGTCCGCGCGGACCTCGCGGGCGCCGTCGCCAGCCTTCCCGGCGATGCCGCCGCGGCGCGCGCCACGCTCGCGTCCCTCGCCGCCCATGCGGGCGACGTGGAGTCCGGGCTGCGCGCGTCGCGCGGCCGCGTCGACTTCGCGCTCACCGAGGCGCGCCGCAAGCTCGCCGCCATGCCGGCCGTCGACGCGTCAGGGTCCGCACAGCAGACCGAGTTCACGAAGCGCTTCATCCAGCGCTTCCTGTCGCTGCGCGACGCCAAGTCCGCGGTCGATCCCTCCGCCGGCGCTACCGGCAAGGGCTCGGAGTACCTGGCGCTCTTCGCCTGACCTCCAGCGTCGCCCGCGGGGCGATGGACGCCCCGCCGCCGGCATCGTAGCTATCTGCGCATAGCCACGTGACCGGAAGGATCGCCGCGATGCCCGTCTCCTGCGTCGGACGCAAGAAGGCCGAACTCGACACGCCCGTCCTGCTTGTCGACCTCGACCGCATGGAGGCCAACATAGCGACGATCGCCGGCGCCTGTCGCGCGGCGGGCGTCTCTTGGAGGCCGCATTTCAAGGGGATCAAGGTGCCCGCGATCTCGCTGCGCGCGATCGCCGCCGGCGCGATCGGCATCACCTGCGCCAAGCTCGGGGAGGCCGAGGTCGCGGCGGCCGCGGGTATCCGCGACATCCTGGTCGCCAACCAGATCGTCACGCCGCTCAAGATGGAGCGCCTCGCGCGGCTGCGGCGCTCGGCCGATCCCATCGTCGCCGTCGACGACGCCGGCAACGTCGACGCGCTGGGCGAAGCGGCGCGGCGCGCGGGCGTCGTGCTGCGCGTCGTCATCGAGGTCGACATCGGCATGCGCCGCGCCGGCGTCCTGCCGGGCGAGCCGGTCATCGCGCTCGCCCGGCGCATCGCCGCCACGAAGGGGCTTTCCTTCGCCGGGATCATGGGCTGGGAGGCGCAGGCCGTGGGCATAGCGGACCCCGCGGAGAAGCAGCGCTGCGTCGCCGACGCCATCGCCCTGCTCGCGGGCAGCGCGCGGGACTGCGCGGCGGCAGGACTGCCCTGCGCGATCGTCAGCTGCGGCGGTACCGGCACGATCCGCTACACGATGCACCAGCCCGGCGTGACCGAGATCCAGGCCGGCGGTGGCATGCTGAGCGACATGCGCTACACCACCTCGA
>Ga0169931_10011389_pt1 | contig 12535 bp, 9 predicted proteins | sample Kivu_15m_20L_FD_129675 | JGI IMG/M metagenome (GOLD analysis project Ga0169931, IMG submission 129675) | Freshwater microbial communities from Lake Kivu, Western Province, Rwanda to study Microbial Dark Matter (Phase II) - Kivu_15m_20L... | ecosystem: Environmental > Aquatic > Freshwater > Lake ...
AACATATGAGGAAATTTGGTGAAGTACTGACAGATATGGAACGTCGAGGAATACGTGTCGATGCAAAGGATTATCTTGCATCTGTGGAGAAACAAGCCAGAGAAGATAGGGAATATCATCTAGCAGAATTTCGAAAATGGGCATTTCAAATGATTGGTCCGGATGGATTGGCATTAAATCCAGCAAGTTCTACTCAACTATGTACCTTTTTATTTGGTGGGTCTGAAAATATAAAAACAAAACAGGACACTCCCAAGGCTCGCGTTTTCTCCGTCTCTCGGGATGAGTTATCCGAAGAAGCTCTGGAGATGTATCGTAGTTTGGAAGAGGAAAAAAAGAATGATCCAGCGGCACAGTTAGTCGGTGGAACGGATCATAGTAGTAGTATTCAAAGTAATGATGAACTTGATCAAATGAAAGTCGAACAACTGAAAGCATTATGTAAGGAGATGAAGTTAAAGGTATCTGGGAAAAAGGCTGAGCTTATAGAACGTCTACGTGCACATATCCAACAATCCTCACAGCAGAATTCTTCATTAGTAGAAGTGAAAGATGATTACGACTCTATGACTGACGATGAACTTTCAATCGCCTGTGAGCAGATTGGTGGACAAAGGTCTTGTCGGGAGGTCATGTTAAAACACTTGCGTGAAGATAATGCATATATTCTTCAGCTGCGTACGAGTATGAGCCAAAAATCCTTGGATGGGTATAAAACAATAAGTGATATCCTCGCCTCATCTAGTGGCCTAATGAGCACAATACTGACTGATCTGAAAGAGAAGAAATCTAAAGAGTCGAAGAATATTGATGTCACAATCACATCGATCGGGATGAAACCAGAAAAATTTACGGAAAGTGGTGCTCCGAGTGTGACTGCTGATGTGCTGAAGTCACTGGCGGGGGATCCATTTCGGGATCCACCCAAATACGGTAGCGCGTATACGTTTTTTGGTGGAGGTGAGAAAGGTCATGAGGCTAGTGTTGCATTGTATAGTCTTACAGCGATCGGATCTATTGATACTATGATCGCGACCTTCCTTACAAGTCTTCAAGAAGTTGTTGATCACGAGAGTCGAGTTCATTGTTCCTTAAACTTAAATACAGAAACGGGGAGATTATCGTCCAGGAAACCAAACTTGCAGAATCAACCTGCATTGGAAAAAGACAAATACAAAATAAGAAAGGCTTTTCAAGCATCACCAGGCAATAATCTCATCGTGGCCGACTACGGTCAACTTGAGCTCCGTCTCCTAGCAAGCATGACCAACTGCCGTTCCATGATTGACGCCTTTGCTGCTGGTGGAGATTTTCATTCTCGAACTGCCATGGGTATGTTTGAATATATAAAAAAGCAAGTTGATGAAGGTGAATGTTTACTAGAATGGGATTATTCAAAGGGTGAGCCTCCGAAACCACTTCTCAAGGATAAATATGCTTCAGAGCGTAGGAAAGCTAAAACCTTGAATTTCAGTATTGCTTATGGCAAGACGGCTCATGGTCTCAGTCAAGATTGGGGTGTTTCTATAGAGGAAGCGAATGAGATGCTCAATGCATGGTACCGTTCTCGACCGGAGGTATTAGAATGGCAAGAGAAGACGAAAGCTTTAGCCAGACGTTTGGGATTAACAAGAACCTTAATGGGTCGATTCCGTCAGCTTCCAGCAGCTCAGAGTCGTGACCGCAAATTAAAGAGTCAAGGTGAACGAGCCAGTATTAACACACCGATTCAAGGTACGCAGTTTATTTATATAATTATTTATTTGTTGAAGTCAATATTCCACAATGTAATCTAACAATGGTATGTATCTGATCTTAGGGGGTGCGGCAGATATTGCCATGATGGCAATGATTAAAATAAATGAAAGCGAAATTTTAAAAAGGCTCGGCTGGGTTTTACTCATGCAAATTCATGATGAAGTCATTCTTGAAGGTCCAGAAGAAACAGCAGAGGAGGCATTTAAGGAAGTTGTGAAGTGTATGGAAGCTCCATGGGCACTTGGGTTGCCGCCAACTTCGGTTCCATTACTCGTTGACGGAAGCTGGAAGCATAAAAATTGGTATGAGGCCAAATAATTTAACTTTGGTGGACGCCAAGTAATAATCCAGAAGTTGGGGTTCTGTTAACGCTTAAAAGACTTGATACGGATACAGTTCAATATTTTCCCTAAAAAATATACTACATGACTTATGCTTATCACAACTAATAAATAGCCGAGTTTACACTATGAATCTTCATCATCATCATCGTCCGCTGAAGTTTGAAACCCTCCTTCTAGTGGATGTTGATCGAATGGTAATTTAGATAATAAAGCTTCTCGTACAAGTCTCGCTAATTCTTCTTCTGATTTTCCCTCCACATCAATGGGTGGATGGACATGTACATGAAGTTTCCCGGCCCCCATTTGTATAGGCATAAGTGCATTGGAGGGGAATACAGCATGAGTATTTGATATACTTATAGGCACAATGGGTACTTTACTCTTCACTGCCATGGAAAACATTCCCCCCTTGAAATCACTCAACCTCCCGTCCTTGGACCGGGTACCCTCTGGAAAAGCCATAAGTGGAACACCCTTTTGTAACCATGCCACACCTTCTTTAAATGCACGTAGTTGGGATCGTCGATCATTCCTATCAATAAGAATATGATGTCCCCCCGTAAGTTGTTGTCCAATAAAGGGGAACGATTTTAAATCTGACTTAGCAATAAATTTGAATACTGGATCCAAGACAGTACAAAGGACTGCAATATCTAAAAAGCTTGCATGATTAGCGACAAATAAACAAGAAGAAGATGATGATGATGATAATGCATCGGTATGTATCTTTTCTTTCAATCGTTCTAAATCTCCACTCATGGTGGGATAGGAATGGATCATAGTTAAGAAAATTTTACACCAAATTTTTCCCGTTTTATCAAACATAGCACCATGGGGATCCCAATCGGGATTGGATCGACTATACATATCTACAAGATACATGGATAGCGCCCACAGGGGACAAGTCAAGACACATACCAAGATGGTATATAAACTATATAGATTCAACACTTTGATTTTTCCATTACTCTTCTTTTGGAATTTAAAAATAGGTGCAATTTGTTCTTCTGTTAAAACACAGGAGGTATCAAAACCAATGGCAGGTCCACCGTCTGTATCACTCATCAACGGTTTTTTAGACTCCTCCCTGGATTGTTTTGAGGTAGATATTGGTACATGAGTTTGACTTAGGTCAAGATTCGGTATAGAAGCGGTATGAAGTTGTATATCCTTTATCTTGTTCTCTCTTTGAATTGGGATGTGCTGTTGATGATCCAATGCAGTGTTGATCTGGACATGCGTATTGTGTATGTTGATATGATGCGCATTACTAACATGGTGAAGAGTATGTTCTCTATCTTTGGTTTCATGAGGCACAACTTGGATATTGTGTTGTCGTACCTCTGCATTAGGGTTCGGATGGGAATCGACATGTCCCGGATTCATCCCATGATCCAATGATGCAGGAGGAATAGTATGCAGCAGCGGCTGCTGGTGATGTGCAGCCGCATGTAAGTTTGCAAGGATAGTAGCTGGATCGTCGTCCACAGCTGCTACATATTGCGATTGTGAGCCTATAATAGAAATGCCTGTATGATCATTCGTCGACCTTTGCTCGCTATTGGAGGAATTTTCATCCTCGTTCAAATCATCATCCCTACGATGGACAGGTACATACCCACCTGTCCATGATTTGGAAGAGGATGTTTTCGAGACGGTAGCGTATAGGTTGCTCGATCGTCGTATACACGGCGCAGTTGTAGGATGAAAACATGTTGTAAATGCCACAACATGTATCATATGCCAGGTGATGAAGAGAGTTTGAATGAGAATTCGTAACTTGAGAGATGATTGGGTAGAGTCTAGAATCCAAGGTAACTTCTGATTATAGCGAATCATGGCTTTCTTTTGTGTCTAATCAGTTATTTTGCGTTTGGGAGGGTATTAAATATATCAGGCATAACATGTACTTGTTGACTTGGTCCCTTAAAATAGAGCAGACAACAAATCTTCTTCAGGGATATATTCGTAGCTATCTACGGAAAAGCGCTTCCAAGTCAAAGAATCGATTGTTGAAGCAGATGACGTGCTGAAAGGTGTAAGTATATTTACCCAGTGTATGTGTCTCTTGCTGATATATTCGACGTTCGATAGCTGTCGTTCTGTTTCGTTTGATGACACCAATCCATTGACGTCATTCTTCAAATATTCTCACTTCCCGCGCCATCAACATCAAAAGACCGGGCTTTGGCTTTGGCGGCGGGAACGCTGACGCCGGTCAACAGTCGGTCGTGAACGGCGACAGTCCTCTACGTATGTAGCGAAACACGATCAAGTCAGGAAATTTAATAAGTCGTACAGTAAAAAAATACTTTTTTATTACAACGTATTATGTCGACAGCTGTATCCGAGGAGTCCATCCTACAATACAGCCCACAAATCACAATGGATTACACAAATAAAGATAACATTGGTCTTCTAGATGACGCTGTTCTTGAGGGGGTAGCTGTCACTTGCCCCGATAAGGCTTCGACAGCTGTGACTGTAATGCGTGGTGAACGTCAACCTGCGAAGTACAATGATATTCTTTGGACGTTTCTCTTTCTAGGGCATTTGATTCTTGTTGTAGGACTTCTTATTTCTGATTTTGAGAAGTTGTTGACCCTTCTAAGCGATGCTTCAAAATCTAATGGTGGGAATAGAACACGTATTCTTAGAAAGAGACATCTCGCAAATGATGACAACTCCCTAGGGACAGACGATGGTGGCGTAGGAGGAGGAGGCGGCGGGGGAGGACTCGATGTAGGTAGTGTTGGTGGTGGTGTCATGATCTCCATTCTCGCCTTCGCATTCATTCTATCGATCTTGTCAGTATTTGCTATTTTTGCATATGCGGAAACGATCATTAAAACAGGACTCGTTGGCACCATCGTTGTATCTCTGGTCATGATTGTTTTGGGAGCTGGTGTACCAGAACAAGCACCGGTTCTTATTGTCTTTGGATGCATCTTATTCGCTGTTTCCTTATGGAACTATTGTGCTGTTCGGTCCAGAATCCCCTACGTCGCTGTGACGTTAACAGCAGCTGCTGAAGCTTGTCGATCTAACTTGGGCCTCATTTCATTTTCTTACATTAACTCTGTACTCAACTGTTTGTGGATTTTCATTCTTTACTTTGCTGTTCTCGCTTCTGCGGCTAGGTCCAACGCTTCTTGGAAAATATGGTTTTATATTCTATCTGCGTATTGGACGTTTCAGGTGACCAAGGTGCGTTGTTTACAATTATTTCGTATGATTCTTCGACTATTCCAACACTTTTGCTGATAACGTTCGAAGAATGTCCTTCATGTTATTGTCGTGGGAACTGTTGGAACATGGTGGTGGCATCCAAAAGAAGCCCAAAGCTGCTGCTCAAATGCGTGAGTCCTTTTACTTCACCTTTACTTGTGTATCTAGTTATCGAGGCATTTCATAAATCCTTCGATGATCTCTTTCTCGATAATAGAGTACGATCGTCTTATTGTCGATCCGTCACATATTCCTTTGGATCCATAAGTCTTGCAAGTCTTTTAGTCGCACTATTGGAGCTGATCAATACTATAGTCAGGGCGGTGTTTGATAATGCCCTCCTACGATGCATCTTCGGATTCATATTGTCATTCATGTCCCAATTAATGGAATATTTTAACAAATGAGCACTCGTGTATGTTGGTCTGTATGGCTACAAATTCATGGACGCGGCTAAGAATGTTACATCCCTGTTTAAAACACGCGGCTGGACGGCTATCCTTACAGATGTTTCTGTGGCAACGGCTTTATTTGTATTCGCGCTGGGTGTAGGTTTGATTGCAGGACTATTTGGGTTCCTTATTTCCTTGCCCTTCAACGGGTCCGACCCCCAAGGGGCTTTCATCCTTGGTTTTGTCTTTGGTTATATTGAGACTCGAATGGTGATGCAAATTTTGAGTTCCGCAGTCGACACCATTGTTGGTACGTAGATACGTCGTGTTAACAAATTATCCATCATAAAAAAGAAATATATTCTTGACAACTTCTTTCACTTCTTTTTACCGTCAAGTGTGCTACACCGAGGATCCCAACACAAACGAGAACCATCCGGAGCTAAGTAAGCTGATGGATAAAGCATGGGAAGATGTTCATCGTTTATCGCATCCGAAGGTTCGAGTTGATAGCACTTCACAAGTTTCCGGAACAAGAGTAGACAATGCTGTGTAGTTAGTGCCATTTAAGTTGAGTTGCTACGATTACCTCTTGACATGATGTGTGTATGGATAATTGTATATTTAATGTATCTTATGCTGTAAACCTTTCATATAGTACAGTGGCTCTTTTGAATATATCGAGTTTAAAGGACTTAGTTGTTGTGCCATTTTCTTTATCAGTTTCAATTTTCAATGAAACATCCAGCCGAGGAATACGTGCCGACGTACCTATGTACTCTGTAGTGATTGATTATTTCTACCCTCATACGCACGAATGGTTGTGGAGCGGCTTTAGACCCGTTACTGAAAAATCATCTATCGTTATTTTTTAAATGAATAAGTGCATGAGTATACGTATGGAATGTTGCTCATGGGTATGAGCCTGTCCTATGTTTCTCATGGGTATGTGACCCAGTCTCATCTTATTCATTTTCAAATTCGTCTATAATACATTTTTGTTCTTCTTTCAATCATTTATGTGTAGATGTCATTGTTCAACCCAAAGCCATACATAACAGAATCTCTTCCTTGCATATTCAAGGCATCCAAAATTTCTATCATTTTGAAGCAACACACCTCCCTTCGGATTCTAATACCATTCTATGTCTTGATTCAATAGTGCACTTAAATTCATCCATTGTCAAATCTTGAAGTGACCTTAACATCCGGCTGCATAAAGTATTTTATGATTGAGATTCGATAAAAAATTTCTTGGAATAAAAGTATTGAAGAAGAATATGCCAATGCCCTCCCCTCATCTTGCAGCAAAGGAACTTGTTGTAGTAGAAATGATACGATGAGAAGATAGTTTCAAGCGTTTTTTAAACCCGTTCCTTCGTTCTACTTGTATGAATTGGTTGGCTTGATGAATGCCATGTAATCACCCATCGTACACTATTGTTCAGAATCTTGTATGGATTTCATTGTTAGTGCCTCGACATCATGAATTTCACCACATGGATAAATAACTCTTGCCCATCGTTTACTTCTGCATCCTTGAATTAGGGTATAGTCAGTTGTTTACGTTTTTATTAAGGCGTTAATTTCATCGATAGGAATCTTGGGATGCCAGGCCATGGTTGGATGATTGCCAACTGACGTCGTTAAACGTCTTGAGAGGCAATTTTATACTTTTCGCATCCGAATCGAGACTCCGATTAGTACCCATGACAGTTCATTGATCAGCAAGGCCCTAATTGACACACTACCCTGTTTCATTGCTTACCAAGTCTTGTAGACCAACCAACTCGGCCAGATTTTGGGATCATGATCATTTTCGTAAATGATAACTGTCTTAGGCTACCATGGATATGAACTATTGCTGTGTTCTTTTGAAAGGCCTTTCATAGCGTACCATAATGGCTCACTCAGGCAACGTTGATATTACGATCGGATGCTTCAACGCAAAAATATCTAATCACTCCGGATCGGGCGCCGATACCAGTAAAACAACGAGAATACGTAGGAGATGAAACAAGAAGAATCCGAAGTGAACAAGATTTCATACATGTCGACATTATGTATTGTTTCACCTGAGTCGAATGTTATGCTATGGGGGAAAGTTACTAAGGCACGAACTGATTCAAAAGATCCAGGGTTATTCCGATGGCCACCTCATATTAATTTGTTGTATCCATTTTATGAGATTATCCCCTCGATAGGTCAACAGCATCAATCGTCAAAAGAAACAAACAAAACCATCCACGAATATTCAGAGAATAAGGCATCCGCAATACTATCCAAAATAAGAAAGGCCACAGCTCGAATTAATCCATTTTATGTTTCAATTCGCAGCTTTGGTTGTTTTGGTGGCAAAAATCGTGGTGTGTTATGGTTATATCCTTCAACCGCTTCTTCCTCAGGAGAGGAACCAATAAAACAGTTGCATTATTGTTTACATCAAGAGTTTTCTAATTTATCATCCAACAACAGAAAGTCGATACCTTTTCATCCACATATGACCATTTCGCATTTTGAAAATTTATCGGCAGCAGAGAATGCTAAAAAAGATCTAGAAGAAGAGTGGATAGATGATGGCATTACCAACAACCCTATGGATAATGAATTTACTACCTTTTACGTCAAAGAATTTTACATGCTGCAACGGCAGGGAGATTATGGTCAGTTTCATATAGTTGCAACAATTCCGCTGGGTAATAATACTATCACTTCATCTATGAAGACTAACGATGAAGATGAGAAGGCAATGTTGCACGACATCAGTAGTGATGGTTTCATTCTTCATACACCACCAAAACCTTTTTTTCTGATGCCTACAGTAGAGGAAGATTGGGTCAGAGCAGAACGAATGAAATTAAAAGACCGAAGTAAATAAGAAAGGGAGAAAAAAAAAAACAAAAAGTCTCATAATGCATCATCAGTTTCTATTGAAGATGAAAAAGAGGAAGAAGTTTAAGAATTGGTACACGTTTAAGCTCATTTTTACCCCGAACGCATCGTTTCAATAAAATGTATTTTATCAACGAAAGGAGAATGTTGTTCCTCAGTATGAGCATTGATGTCATCGATAAGTATGATGAAATTTTGTCTGCTGCAAAGGTTAGGTTACTTCAACCAAAGGCTGCCGGCTCCAGTTAGAGTTCAGATTTGAATCATCAATGTCAGCTCTACGCATATTGAGCGGAACGAATACTTCTTTTTCGTCCGCTCTGTATCTTGTTTTTAGTTTTAGTCCAAATATGATTGAACCCATCGAACATCAATTGTCGAATATTCCCATGGTAATGAAGAACCCTTACCCAGGGGATGAGACGGATATAAGCGATGAGTTATTTTACAATAAAAACCGATCTGGTATTCTATGGACCATGCGGAAGGGTCGTCAATTTCATTCAACTATTACTTACATTCATGAGCACCCTGGTATACCAGCGACAAATATGGAGAGAAATCAAAGGATCAATGTGCAAGAATTGCTAAAATATGAGTACCTACTTTGTGTCGTATGATCCAGCTACGTATACTTGAATCACCTTGCAGCAATAATCGCCTGTCGCGGGGCAAACGAGAGAGCAGTGGATATTTACTACTTTTATCTCACCCTACAGTACCTTTATGAGACTGGTAAAACAGAGATACCATGCAGGGATCGCATATGGATGGAACGACTCCGAAATTTTATTTTCCCGACAAACGATGCATCAAGCAAGGTCTTTTTTTGTGGATATGAGGCGTTGGGGGAAGGACGTTACGGTTGCTCGCTTCGCAAGAGATTGCTATAGATATAAAAATAGTACTCGTACTAACTTTGAGGCTGGCTTACTTGTGAAGGACGCATTTCCTTCGTTATTAAAGAAAGTTGAATGATCCTTTTCACCGGGTTTAATAATTAGATCGTAAATGTAATAGGTATTGTTTCCCCAATAGTGTGAGGAACTCATCATAGCTTAATAAACATAGAACATATGAAAAGCTCTCATATGATGATTGTATGCCCGAACTCATGAGTCTTTGGATGAATAATTCGTTCATTAACTACGCCATCATTAAATCAAGGGGACATTTTCCAATAATATAATCAGCATAAGGAATCATTCGACGGTGAATACAAAGATGAAACCAATTACGCATAATGTCATTCGCGTTTGTGAAAGCTCACTCATATTGACAAAATGCACGTTGACGAATGATATTACCGGTAGAGAGCGTACACGCATTTACGAACATAATTTCCTACCGGAAACTTTATGACAACTAGTTTAGTAGGACACATGAGTGGCAAAGCAAGCTGACAGAATTAGCATTTAGACACATAAGGGATAAGATAGATATTAGTCAGTATCTCAAAATGGTGAAGGTGGAACGAGGCATGCCTGCGAAAACGTAGTTGAATGAAGATCCGAATAGTTTCATTACACTTGTATTTTCGCGCAATATTGTAAAGTTTCATAAAAGAATCATTCAATTGGTTGACCGAAGTTAAGGCTGAAGAGATTGCAATAAAGAGAATCCGTCGCTGAGAGTGGTGAAGCAGCAGGATATCAGAACTTTCTATTATAGGCCGGTAACATTACTAATGTATGTATTACGCATAAAGTACAGGTAACACAATATGTTAGACCGGTACTAACTATTGCATAAATTACATGTATTGAACCATACCGATAGTACAATGTATATTACAGCTACATGCTGGAACAATTAACAATTATAAGCATTCATATCGGCAGTGCACTTTGTATAATATTCTTAGTCGTGGTATTTACTTATGGCCTTGTCTAACATTCTAAACTGGTAGCTTATCATTTTCTTGGTGATTCCGATATGGAACGGGAGACAAATGGTCTGGTTATACATCTTCCAAGCAATTGGAGTCTCTTCAGGTGCTCCCAACGGGCGGTAATATCGCTTCGCTTCTACCTGAGGAACGCATCGATTGAGATAAGCACTGATCGAATCCAAGTCACAAACCAAATCAGGGATAGTCAGAAATAAGCAAGGGAGTAGAGTAGGATGAGTGAACCCGGGCTTGAACTGCAGACCAAGCTTACTACTCTCTTCAGCAGCATAGTCAGTCAGCTCCTGCAGATTCTAAATCCAGGCCTCCTCTTCAACTCGATCCAAGTGATCACAGATGGCAGCAGCGGCGATATCCGACATTCTCCAGTTACTGGCATATCGGTGGGCAATTCGATGCAAAGATAACACATTGAAGCCGAAATTAATTGCTTGATGAACAAATCTCTGTAGGGCATCACTAACGAAAAGCGCACCTCCTTCTCCTCGTCCGATGGGCTTCGTTTCATGCAAACTGACGAAAGCTCCGTCTCCGATATCTTGAATACTTCTTCCGTCCTCAACAAACCCAATGGGAGTCGCGGCGTTGTCTAGGAGTAGCAGTTTGCCTTTGCTCTTACACCAGGACTCATACTCAACCACCTTAGTAAGTTGACCAAACACATTGGTGACTACAATTCCATCAATCTGATCCACAATCTTCTCGAGTATTGCAATCGAGGGTCCTCCAAGGTTCTCATCCATGTCCACAATGATGGAATCAATCATCGGTCCTTGAATGGAGGACGGAAAAGTAAAGGATTGGGTAGCCCATCTCAATCTGCGTTTGAGTTTGATTTCCCAAGCAGCGGCTAGAGCATGCAGAGCAGCGGTGCCATTGGAAGTCATATATACGTTCTTAGTGCTTTTACAGAAGCTTTGAATCTTGTTACAGGTAATAGCTTGCAGGGGACCATCGTTCGTGACATGTCCCTTTGCTAAACTCGGAGCAAGGTAATTATGGTATCTCTCCAATGAGAACCTTTTCTTCAAACACCAGCGAACATCTTGAATCTCCTCCGCCTCTTGAAGATAAGATTGAGCTGCATGCTTGGCGTCATCAGGGATATTCTCTACATGTTTCTCTACTTTAACGATGGGTCGAGCTTTGCAGGGAACACCGAAGCTGATAAGTCCTGGATTATGAATACTCTGAACAACTGCTCCTTGCATTCCAATAACGGAATTCTCAGCGACGGAAGTGTGGTCTCGAACAGAGGCATTGGCTCCAAGAACAGTACCCAAGGAGATCCTTGCCCCTCCACAGACGACTCCAGCAGGATTAACATTACAGAAGTCCTCCAGTACAGAATCATGTTCAAGGACGGATGAAGAATTGACCACACAGAAACTCCCGATTGACGCAGAAGTATGAATAATGGATCCAGGACCAAAGTAGTTCCCCATTCCAATATAGGCAGAAGCAGACTTATAACAAGTAGGATGAATAACATTAGGGAAGCTAACCTGAGCTCCCTTGAATCCGCGGAGAGCTTCCTTCACACCAGTGAGGAGTTTTTGACGTACATGAGGACTTCCATGACATAGGTAGATGTGAATGGATATAGCTCTTGTGTTTGAAGATTGGATATATATGAAGAAACTTCATTTTCAGTCCTGAGGTGAGTAAGATCGGTCAGTGTGGAATGTACCTTTTCTCCATCATCCCAGACAAGAACTGGTTGATAGTCCTTGTGTAATACATTTGGTTTAAGTATCTCCCAGATAGACTACTGCGGCTTGATTTCCTCCACATCGTAGGAGGTGAAGGGTGATCATGGTGTGTCCAGAGGTTCAACCTCGGGTGTTATCGGCTGGGTTCCGGCCTTCATGCGCGTGCGGGGCGGGCCGCACATGTGTTTCGATTGTCGCCCGCTGGTACAAGAGAAAAATTTACTGTAGGTCTACGATGGTAAAAATCGCGTATGTAGAAAAATCTTCCAGTACAAACTCCTCGTATGTAAAAGTCCTCTC
>Ga0169931_10011391_pt1 | contig 12533 bp, 18 predicted proteins | sample Kivu_15m_20L_FD_129675 | JGI IMG/M metagenome (GOLD analysis project Ga0169931, IMG submission 129675) | Freshwater microbial communities from Lake Kivu, Western Province, Rwanda to study Microbial Dark Matter (Phase II) - Kivu_15m_20L... | ecosystem: Environmental > Aquatic > Freshwater > Lake...
GGCCAGATAGGCGGTGGGGAAAAGGAGCAGACCCGACCAGCCGACAAAGACAAAGCGGTCGCGCTTGAGCCAGTCATCGAGGACGTCGAACCATCCCCGCTGTGGCGCGCGCCCTAGAGCGATCGTCATGGTGATGAAACTGTGCGGAAAACCGCTGAAACTGACGGATTACCGGGCGATGGTAACAACGCCGGGGGGGATCGCGAGGGGCTCTGCAATGGGCTGCAACGGCAGCTCCGGGCAGGCCTGGGACCCGTCAGGATAATTTGAATTGCCCGCCTATCCCCCATGACTCCATCCCAGGTGAGCGAGTCACTTGAACTGCCGGTCCTGGGATCGCGACGCCTTTCCAACGTGTTGGTGGCCCTGGTGGTCACCGTTGGAGGTATCGGCTTCCTGCTCACCAGTGGTTCCAGTTTCCTTGGCACCGACCTGCTGCCGATCGGCCACCCGGCCGAATTGGTCTGGCTGCCCCAGGGCCTGGTTATGGGGCTTTATGGCCTGGCTGCCATGGCCCTGTGCACCTACCTCTGGCTGGTGATCGGCATCGATGTGGGGGCAGGCACCAACAGTTTCGACCGCTCTGCAGGGGTGGCCAGAATCAGTCGCCGCGGTTTCCGCCAGGCCATCAACGTGGAAATCCCCCTGCGGGACATCCAGGCGGTGAAGGTGGAGGTGCGTGACGGCCTCAATCCCCGCCGCCGTCTGGCCCTGAGGGTGCAGGGTCGCCGTGACATGCCCCTGACCCGGGTGGGTGAGCCCCTGCCCCTGGCCGATCTGGAACTCTCCGGTGCCCAGCTGGCCCGCTTTCTGGGTGTCCCCCTGGAGGGGGTTTGATGGCGAGGTTCTGGTTGATTCGATTTGTTCTCGGAGGCCTGCTGCTGCTGGTGCCATTCAGCCTCGGAGCCTGCGCCGCCGATGGTGGCAACCGCCAGCTGGGCTGCAGTGCTTCCGGCATTCCCTGCCTCAAGGGCCAGGCCACGGTGGTGCTGCAGACCAGTAAGGGGGAGGTGCAGCTCCTGCTCGATGGCGCCGCTGCCCCATTGACCGCCGGCAATTTCGTCGATCTGGTCAACAGAGGTATCTATAATGGCACGGTTTTCCATCGGGTGGTTAGGGATCCGGTGCCCTTCGTGGTTCAAGGAGGTGATCCGGCCAGTGCCGATCCCAAGGTTTCGGCCAGCCAGTACGGACTCGGTAGTTATCTGGATCCGGCCAGTGGCGAGGCCAGGTTGATTCCCCTGGAGATCAGGCGCAGCGATGAAAGTTCTCCCCGCTATGGCGAGCCTCTCACCGCTCCTGGCGTGACCAGTCAGCTGGCCCTGGCCCATCAGCGTGGAGCCGTGGCGATGGCCCGCTCGGCCGATCCCAACTCCGCCAGTGCCCAGTTTTATGTGGCTCTCCAGGCCCTGCCCGAACTGGACGGTCGCTATGCGGTTTTTGGCCGCGTCAGCAAGGGGATGGAGGTGGTCGACCAGATCCGCCAGGGGGACAGGCTGATCCGGGCCTCTGTGGTGGCAGGGGGAACCCTGGTGCGGGGTGATCCCTAGGCAGGCACCCGTTTGTTGGACGCTGAGGTCTTCAGGAATGCGGTGTTCACCCCCGAGGCCCGCTCCAGGGCGACCTTGCCCGTACGTGCGATCTCGAGGATGCCAAAGGTCTCCATCACCTGCTCCAGGGCCACCAGTTTGCCCGGATCTCCCACCACCTCGAGGGTCAGGGCGTTATCAGCCACATCCACCACGTTTGCCCGGAAAACCTGCACCAGATCCAGGATGGCGCTGCGGGTGGCCGCAGGTGCCGCCACCTTCAGCAGCATCAACTCCCGCTCCACCGCAGGAATCTTGCTCAGGTCGATCACGCCCAGCACGTTGACCAATTTGTCGAGTTGCTTGGTCATCTGCTCGAGGGTGTGGTCGTCACCCTCCACCACCATGGTGAGACGGGAGATACCTGGTCGTTCGGCCGGTCCAACTGCCAGGCTCTCGATGTTGAAGCCCCGCCTGGCGAACAGACCGGAGATGCGACTCAATGCTCCCGATTCATCTTCAACCAACACCGAGAGGGTGTGCTTCATCGCCTGAGTAAGCCGCAGTGCTGATTGATAGCCAAACTACCGTCCGGGGCTGGTGCCGGCGTGGGGACCCGCTAGCTGGTCCAGCCAGTTCAGAAGAACGGCGTTGAAGGCGTCGGGCTGCTCGTCATGGGGGCAGTGACCGCTGCCCTCAAGGAGCTCCAAGGGCAGGTCGGGCCGCAAGCCCCGCACCTGCTCGGCTACCCGCGCCGGCACCAGGCGGTCGTCAAGGCCCCAGATCAGTAGCAGAGGCTGGCTCAGCCGTCTGAGCAGGGAAGGGGCGGTGGCGGCATGGGGTCTCAACGCCATGGCGATGCTCATGGCCCGCAGGGCCCGAACTGCTCCCGGTCGTCTGGCAGGTCGGGCAATCACCCGGTGCAGTTCCCCATCACCTATCACCGCGTTGCGGTACGCCGATTGGATGCCCAGATCCAGCAGGGGTGAATAGGCCAGCAGCGGCACCAGCAGTTCCAGCGGCAGCAGCCGGCAGAGCAGGTTCACCAGCCAGCGCCGCAGACGCCGCAGCCAGGGTCTGCGGCGGGGCGGCCAGTCCGCCGGCGGCAACATCAAGGTGGGATCGGGCAGGGGCGCGGCCACCACCGCCCGTACCAGATCGGGGAAGAAAACGGCGCAGCTCAGGGATACCAGGCCGCCTAGCGAATGGCCCACAAGCACGGCCGGGGTCTGCACCACCTGCTCGATGAAGGCCCGCAGCTGTCTTGCCCAGAGGCGGTTGTCGAGCCAGAGGGCGGGTTGGCTGGAGGCTCCGAAGCCAATCAGATCGAGCCCGTACACCCGCCAGCCCGCTGCGGCCAGCACCGCCGCGTTGCGGCGCCAGTGGCCGCTGCCGGCGGCGAAGCCATGGACCAGCACCAGGGCCGGTGCGGACGCATCACCCAGCACCCGCCAGTGACAGCTGTGCCCGTCCCAGCGCCACTCGGCATGGATGCCCCAGTCGGCACTGCTGCTGTCCTGGCTGGGTCTGCCGATCGAAGGAGCAGGCTGGACGCTGCGAGTCATCGGTCCATCCCCTGAGCAAGCAAGCCGATGCTCACTATTGCGAAGGGTTGGCCCATCTGCAGCCCGGCAGGGGCTTCTTTCGATTGGAGTCCCGCTCCGCCCGCGATCTGGGTGTGCTGCTGGCACGCAGGCTGGCAGAGCGGGGCCCGCTGCGGGTGCTCGACGCGATGGCCGGCTGCGGCATCAGGGGCCTGCGCTACGGGCTTGAGGCAGGGGCGGGAGCGGTGTGGGTCAATGATGCCGATCCGGAGCGTTTACAACTGCTTGAGACGAATCTGGCTGGCCAGGCCGGGCTGCGCTGCACTGCCCTCACGGCCCAGCACCTGCTGGCGGATTGCCTGCTGCGGCAGGAGCGCTTCGAGCTGGTGGATCTCGACGCCTTTGGCTGCCCCGCTTCGCTGCTGGCTCTGGCGCTGGAGGCGGTTGCCTTGGATGGTGCCCTGTATCTGGCCAGCACCGATGGCCGCTCCCCCACCGGCCACGACCGCTCCGCTGCGGTTCGCAGGCTGGGAGCGGCGGCCCGGGCCCATCCAGCCAGTTGGGAGCTGGCATTGCGCCTCCAGCTGGGCGTTGTGGCGCGGGCGGCCTGGGCATTGGGGCGCGGGCTCGAGCCCCTGTTCAGCTTCAGTGAGGGCCGCACCTTCCGCACGGCGGTGAGGCTGCGGCGCCGGGCCAGCGGCGGGCAGGAGGCGCAGCTGGGGATGATTGCCCACTGCCATCGGTGCGGCCACCAGCAGGTGCAGGAGCTGCTTCGGCTGCGCCGATGGCAGGGGTGTCTCTGCCCTGCGAACCAGGCGCCGCCGCTGGCTATCAGCGGACCGCTCTGGATCGGGCCCCTCCAGGATTCGGCCTTCCTGGCAGCGATGGCCGCCGACACCAACGTGATCCTGGGGCCGCTCACTGCCCGCTTGCTGGCCAGGTTGGGCGCCGATCCAGGCCTGCCCGCCCGCTGCTGGCCAACGGCTGAGATTGGCCGCCGCCTGGGATGCGGTCCGCCGCCGTTGGCGGAGCTGGTCGCCGCTCTGCGGTCCAAGGGTTGGCTGGCTGTGGCCAGCGGAGTGATGCCGGGTCAGGTGCGCAGCGATGCCCCCTGGGCGGAGATTTTGCAGACAGGCGCCAAGTTGAATGGAACAGCTCCTGGCACTGCTAAACAGGGGAGTGTTTGCCCATCGGCCCATGGCCTCTGAAATCTTCGGTACCGCCGCCCTCTTCTGGCTGCTCATCCCGATTGGACTGGCCGGTGGCGCCCTGCTGCTGAAACTGGCTGACAACGACTGATTTAGCCAGGCCCTGACGATGGGCTCTGCGGACCCCTAGGCTCAGGCCCGCTTGAGCGTTGACAATGCGGGTTCTGGTGGTTGGCGGAACGGGAACCCTGGGGCGTCAGATTGCTCGACGCGCCCTCGATGCCGGCCACCAGGTGCGCTGCATGGTGCGATCCCCCCGTAAGGCAGCCTTCCTGCAGGAATGGGGATGTGAGCTCACCCGTGGGGATCTGCTGGAACCAGACAGCCTGGCCTATGCCCTCGAGGACCAGCAGGCTGTACTCGATGCTGCCACGGCCCGGGCTACCGATTCGGCCAGTGCCTACGACATCGACTGGGTGGGTAAACAGAATCTCTTCCTGGCCTGCAAGGGCGCTGATCTGAAGCGACTGGTGTTTGTCTCTCTCCTGGATGCCCACCAGCACAGCGACGTGCCGCTGATGAATATCAAGGCCTGCAGTGAAGACTGGCTGATGGCCTCGGATCTGGATTACACGATTCTGCGGGGGGTGGCCTTCATGCAGGGGGTGATCAGTCAGTTTGCGATTCCCGTGCTGGAGAGTCAGACGGTTTGGGTAAGCGGCGCGCCCACTCCGATTGCCTACATGAATACCCAGGACATGGCCCGTTTTGCCGTGGCGGCCCTGGACCATGCCGAAACCGTGCGCCAGGCTTTCCCGGTGGTGGGTCCGCGTGCCTGGACCACAAGTGAAATCACCCAGCTGTGCGAGCGCTTCACGGGCAAGGAGGCCAGGGTGTTCAGGGTGCCTCCGGCCCTGCTGGGGCTGATGCGCGCGGTGACAGGCTTCTTTGAGGCGAGCCTCAACGTGGCAGAGCGTTTGGCCTTTGAGGCGGTGACCGGCGGTGGCAAGGCCCTTGATGCGTCGATGGCTGCCAGTTACGCGGCCTTTGGCCTCGACCCGGGCGAAACCACAGGCCTGGAGGCCTATCTCAAGGAGTATTACGACACCATTCTCAAACGCTTGCGCGAGATGGAATCAGACCTCGACAAGGAAGCCAAGAAAAAACTGCCTTTCTAGTGGTTCAGATGAACTATTCTCGTTCCGGCGCCTTGCTCTGCGCCCCAGGTCATTCTCAAAAATGTCGGTCGCCCAGATCAAGAACCTTCAGCGTCGCCTGGCCAATCTCGAGGCCGAGGCCATCGAGGAGCTGAACCGGGCCTGCGGGCACGAGCTCTGGCAGTCGTTGGGCTTTGATGCCTTCGATGGTCTCGACGACGCAGACCGCCGCGCCCGGGCGAACTATTACTACGGTCAGTTGCAGACCGTGCGGGAACTTCGCGATGGGCTGGGCTGAATCCCCGGAGCCCCCCGCTTGGGACCAGGCTTCAGAATCCGCTCCAGACGCTCTGATTCGGCATCGCTCACATGGCGCCATTCGCCCGGGGCAAGCCCGGCCAGATTCAGCGGCGGCATGCCATCGAGCAGGTCAATGGCGACCCGGATCAGGCGCAGGGTCGGCAGGCCCACCGCGGCGGTCATGCGCCTTACCTGACGATTCCTGCCTTCGCGCAGTTCCAGCTCAAGCCAGCTGGTGGGCACGCTGATTCGGTGGCGGATCGGCGGCTCCCTGGCGGGTAATGCCGCTGCTGTCAGCTCTGCGGGGGGTAGCGCCCGGCAGCGGGCCGCTCGGGTGCGCCTCCCCTGCACCAGGACTCCGCCTCGAAGCTGGCTCAGCCGGGCCGCCTGCTGGGCGGCACTGCCCTCCACCTGGGCCCAGTAACGGCGCCAGTGGCCGAAGCTGGGATCGGTGAGTCGCTCCTGCAGCCGACCTCTGCTGGTCAGCAGCAGCAGCCCTTCGCTGTCAGCGTCGAGACGCCCTGCGGCATAAACCGCCGGGATCGGGATGAATTCCGCCAGGGGGATCCAGCGGCTGCCGGGCTCGGGGCTGAACTGGCTCAGTACCCCATAGGGCTTGTGGAAGAGAAGGGTGGTCAGGGGCCTGAACTCAGCTGGTCTGACGGGCCTTCCAGAGATTCACCAGGCCGATAGAGATCAGCAGGAGCCCCAGATCAGTTGAAAGCGGCGGCAGAACCATGGCTGAGCCGGGGATGCAGGGTGGTGAGCAGACCCTATCGCCCGGAGAGGCTGCAATTAAGCTGACGGTAGCTATCGATCCCGAGCCAGCGCTTTCGCATGATTGAGACCTCCGGAGTTATTGAGAAGGAACAGGGCAATGGTTTTTACCTGGTGACCCTGGAGCAGCCGGCAGGTCACCAATGCCTCTGCCGCGCGGCGGGCAAGCTCACAAAGTTCCGGATCAAGCTGCTGGCGGGCGACAAGGTGCTTGTCGAGATCAGCCCCTACGACCTGACCCGTGGCCGGATCACCTACCGGGAGCGCAACGCGGCTGCCGGTCCCCGTCCTGGGGGCAACCGTCCAGGGGGGCCGAGGCGTCGCTAGGGCCCCTGAAGGGCTTCGATTGCAGCCTTGAATTCGCTGCGCTGCTTCACTCCGCGGAACGTCTGCTTCAGTTCTTTGTGAAAAAAGAGCTGCACGGTGGGGGTCCCGGTTACCCCTGCCTGGGCTGCGATCTCCTGATCCGCCTCGATATCGATCTCCACGCCCTGGGCTGAGCCGCCCAGCTCGGAAAGCACTCGCTTCAGCTGGGGCTTCAGCACGTGGCAGGGTCCGCAGGTGGGTGAGGTGTACACCACCAGCAGGGGCTTGCTGCTGTCGTGGTAGAGCTTGCGCAGGGCGTAGCCGCCCTTCTGCCAGAGGGCATGGGCGTCGAAGTTGGCGGCATCGCTGACGGCGGTGCGCTGGGGCTCGCCCACCGCTGCCGGATCAACGGGATCGTGGCTGACGGTTACCGCCAGATCGTGGTGGCTGAGCCAGCGTTCGGCGGCCAGGGCAGCCTGGCAGCCGCTGCCGGCCGCGGTGATTCCCTGGCGCCATTCGGCATCGGCCACGTCGCCGGCCGCGAAGACTCCCTCGACGCTGGTTTCGGGACGACCTGGTCTGGTCGCCAGGTATCCGCGCCCATCCACCTCCAGCTGGCCCCGCACAAGGCGGGTGTTGGGGGTGTGGCCGATGGCATAGAAGAGGCCCCTGATGGCTAGTTGCTCACTGGTGCTGCCGCTGACATCGCGCAGGGTGATTGCCTCCAGCCAGTCGCCGCCGCTGGCATCGGCCACCAGGCGGTTCCAGTGGACCGTGATGGCGGGGTTGGTGAGCACCCGGTCGGCCATGGCGCCACTGGCGCGCAGCTTGTCACCGCGCACGATCAGGTGCACCTGGCTGCCGTATTTGGTCAGATACACCGCCTCTTCACAGGCGGAATCACCGCCGCCAACCACGGCCAGTTCGGCCTGACGGAACTGGGGAGTGGCGCCATCGCAGATGGCGCATGCGCTGATGCCCTTACTCCAGAACCGCTCTTCGCTGGGCAGCCCCAGTCGGTTGGCACTCGCACCGGTTGCCAGGATCAGGGCCTGGGCCTGGATGGTCTGGCCTTCGGCCGTGATCCGATAGGGCCGCCCGGAGAGGTCGATGGCAGTGGCATCCGCCTCCAGCAGGCGGGTGCCCCAGCGCACGGCCTGGGCTTTCATCTTGTCCATCAGCTCAGGGCCGAGGATGCCGTCGGGAAAGCCCGGATAGTTTTCAACGTGGGTGGTGGTCATCAGCTGACCGCCCGGGATGCCGCCATCCTGAAAGCCGGTGATGAGCAGGGGGCTCAGGTTGGCCCGGGCGGCGTAGATGGCTGCGGTGTAGCCGGCCGGACCAGACCCCACGATCACAAGGTTTTCAAGGGCCCCGGCCGAATCGGACGAAGGGCTTGCAGCCATCCCGGGGGATGTCATGACTAAAGCGGACCGACTATGAGTTGAGCCTAGGGGATGGTCGGCTCGAATCAGAGCTCCAGGAGCCGATCCGTTTCCGGCTGGCTCAGTTCAGTGCCAGCCCGAGGCACCATCGCCACACTGGCGGCGAGCTGCTCTGGATGGTCTTCAAGGCAAACCAGCCATTCCCTGAATTCCTCAGTGACCGCGAAGCTTTCCTCGAAGTGTTCCTGACTATCCAGGGTGGCCCGCCGGGCCAGAGCCCAGCTGACAGCAATGGTGAGACGGCGAGTGACTGCGGCGTCCATACCCCTGCTGCGATGAGTCGCCCCAAGTTGCCGGTACAGGCTCCTTCCTGAGGTAGTGGTTGACACAACGTCGCATTGAGGCTGCAGAGCCCTCAGGCCCAGGCCCGGGTGGGGCCTGCCCAGCCCAGTCCAGCTGCGAATGAGTGATCTGGCCTAATGGGGTTTGGGGCGAGCCGTGCCTAACTTCTGGCAATCCCCCAGGCCGGCGCCACCTAATCCCATGGCCATCCCCTTCCATCAGCCAGATTGCTGGGCCTGGTCAGAAGCCCTGCAGCGGCACCATCTCAGCCTCTGCTGGGCCCAGGAGTGCGATATAGATCCGTTGATCCTGCTGGCCCGCCAGCTGCGGCGTCAGGGGGATCTGCCCCGGGCAAGCTGGGTGGAAGAGGAGTTGTTGCCGCTGTTCTGACGCCAGCACCTCCCATGGGCAACTGCGCATATTTGTGGATGCCATATTGCCCCCGGGTGGGGCATTCCCCCCTAATAGAAGATGGCTTCAAGCGATCCCCTTGGCTGATGTATTGATTCTGCGGGAACGCAGTCCTGGTGAGTGTCGGGTGGCTGCGACCCCGGAAACTGTGCGCAGGCTCAGTTCACGGGGACTGGCTTTGCAGGTGCAGCAAGGTGCCGGCCTGGCTGCTGGCTACAGCGATGCTGATTTTTTTGAGGCAGGTGCCCTCCTGGTGGAGCCCGAAGCCAACTCCGGCGGAGAGGTGGATGCCGTGCTCTGCGTCAATCCTCCGGCAGCCGAGTTGCTCGATCAGCTCAAGCCCGGGGCCCTGGTGGCAGGTTTGCTCTCCCCCTACGGAGCAGTGGGTCTGGTGGAGCAGCTCCTGGCCCGCCGGGTGTCGGCCCTGGCCCTGGAGCTACTGCCACGAATCAGCCGTGCCCAGAGCATGGATGTGCTTTCGTCCCAGGCCAACATTGCTGGCTACAAGGCTGTGCTGTTGGCAGCCGCGGCTCTGGATCGCTATGTGCCCATGCTGATGACCGCTGCAGGCACTATTCAGCCTGCCCGCGCCCTTATTCTGGGAGCTGGGGTGGCTGGCCTGCAGGCCCTTGCCACAGCCCGCCGTCTTGGAGCCGTGGTCTACGTCAGTGATGTGCGCCCGGCGGCCAAGGAGCAGGTGGAATCCCTCGGAGGCAGGTTTCTCTCCCCGCCTGAGCAGGAGGAGGCTCCCGCTGAATCGGGAGGGTATGCCAAGGCTGCAAGCGAAGCCTTTCTCGCGGCCCAGCGCCAGCAGCTGGCCGATCAACTGGCCCTGGCCGACATGGTGATCTGTACTGCCCAGGTGCCTGGCCGGCGGGCCCCGCTGCTGATTTCCGAGGACATGCTCGCGGGCATGCGCCCCGGTTCGGTGGTGGTGGACCTCGCCGTGGCCCAGGGTGGTAACTGCGCCGGCACGGTCTGTGGCCAGACCGTTGAGCGCAACGGGGTGCAGCTGATCGGTGGCGATGGTCTGCCCAGCTCCGTGGCCAACCACGCCAGCGCGCTCTACGCCCGCAATCTGGCCGCCCTGATGGAGCATGTGCTCGATGGATCAGGCTTTCAGCTCGACCAGGAGGATCCGATCGTGGCGGGCTGCCTGCTCACCCACGATGGCCTTTGCCGTTTCCCAGATCTCGTTTCCGGAGTGAATTGATGAGCGCCCTTACCCAGGCCCTGTGGGTGCTGCTGCTGGGCAGCCTGCTCGGCCTTGAACTGATCGGCAAGGTGCCACCCACCCTGCACACTCCATTGATGAGCGGAGCCAACGCCATCAGCGGCATCACCGTTCTGGCGTCACTCACCCTGATCGCCCAGGCCAACGGCCAGGTGCCCCTTCTGTTGCTCGGATCCCTCTCGCTGGGATTCGCCCTGTTCAACGTGGTCGGTGGCTTTCTCGTCACAGACCGCATGCTTGCCATGTTCTCGCGCAAATCCTCCAGAAGCGGGGGGGCAAGCTGATGGCCCTACCCAACCTGTGGCCAGCCTTGATCGATCTGGTGGCCGTGTTGCTGCTGGCACTGGGAATAAAAGGACTCTCGAAGGTAAGTACTGCGCGCTCCGCCAATGGCCTGGCCGCCCTCGCCATGGGACTGGCGGTGTTGGGTCTGTTGATCCAGCAGCCCCTCAGCTCCCAGGCCTGGCTCTGGATCGCCATCGGCACCGGCATCGGCGGCCTGCTCGGCCTGCTGACGGCCCAGCGGGTGCCGATGACCGCCATGCCCGAAACCGTCGCGCTGTTCAACGGGTGCGGCGGCATGGCCTCCCTGCTGGTGGCCCTGGGTGTGGCTGTCTACAGCCCAGGTGGCGCCCCCGGCCTGGTGGAGCAGATCTCGATTGTGATCTCGGTGTTTGTCGGTGCAATCACCTTCACCGGTTCGATCGTGGCCATGGGCAAGCTGCAGGGTTGGATCAGTACTCCGGGGTGGACCCAGAACTCCTTGCGCCATGCGGTCAACATCTCCCTGGCGGTTGCCTGTCTGGCCGGTGCAGTCACCCTGCCCGGCGCCATGGCTGGCCCCCCTCTGTGGGTTCTGTTGCTGGCCTCCTCCCTGCTGGGAATCGGCGTCACCCTGCCGATAGGGGGCGCCGATATGCCTGTGGTTATTTCCCTGCTCAACAGCTACTCGGGTGTTGCTGCGGCAGCTGCAGGTTTTGTGGTGGGCAGCCAGCTGTTGATCGTCGCCGGTGCGATGGTTGGCGCCGCCGGCCTGATTCTCACCCAGGTGATGTGCACGGGCATGAACCGCTCCCTTGTGAGCGTGCTGTTCGGCGGGGCACTCGGGGGCGTAGCTCCCGTTGGCGGGGGCGGAGACGGGGGTGGCTACAGCCGCATCACCAGTTGCAGTCCGGAGGAATGCGCCCTGGCCCTGGAAGCGGCCGAAAGGGTCGTGTTTGTGCCTGGCTATGGCCTGGCTGTGGCCCAGGCCCAGCATGCCCTGCGCGATCTCTCCAAGTTGCTCGAGTTGCACGGTGTGGAGGTGTCCTATGCCATCCACCCCGTGGCAGGTCGCATGCCTGGCCACATGAATGTCCTGCTGGCCGAGGCAGACGTGCCCTACGAGCAGTTGCTTGAGATGGACACGATCAACCCCGAATTTCCGCGTACGGACGTGGTGATCGTGCTTGGCGCCAATGACGTGGTCAATCCCGATGCCAAGACTGATTCCGCCAGCCCCTTATACGGTATGCCTGTGCTTGAGGTTGACCAGGCCCGCCAGGTGTTCGTGGTCAAGCGCAGCCTGGGTGCCGGCTATGCCGGCATCAAGAACGCCCTGTTTGAACTACCCCAGACGGCGATGGTTTTCGGAGACGCCAAGGCCGTGCTCAATGGACTACTCAGCGAGCTGCGTAGCATGGGAATCGGCAAGAAGTGAAATGACGGCAGCTAAAAATAGCTAAAAGTATTGATTAAAATCGATAGTAGAGAACGGTAAAGGCTTCAACGTCTTGGTTGTCTTGATCGGAAGTCTCAAATATATAGTTGAAGCCCAGGCCCAGGCTCAGGTGCTTGACAAGATTGATGTCGAGGCCCGCAGTAATCATGGCATCCGCATTGCCGTTGCTGTCCGTATTGGTTGCCACGCCAACCCCGGCATAGGGGCTGAACTGGCTGTTTGGATATAGGTCAAGCGTTACGGGCATCTGGAAGGCGCCCTGGTTATTCGCGGCGCCATCAGGGCCAACGTTGCCAAATATATAGGCCGGGCGCAATGAAATAGCCGCGTCTTTGCTGATTTCCCTGCCAAAGCGTCCATATACCATTCCGTCGATCGGTTCGTCATAGCCAATGCCGATGCGTATGCCGCCCCCCAATCCCACAATCCAGGGTGCAAGGGAAGTTTGGGCGGAGGGCTTTTGCTGATCCTCCGGCTGAGCAGCCGGCGTTGGCTGGGCCATTGGCTGTTCTGTAGCTGGCGCTGGCTGCCAGGCTGGCGATGAACCGTTAGGGAGAGGAGAAGCTTTTTGCCAGGTTGAGCCAGGCTTGGTATGGGCGGGTCGGCCCAATTCCCAGGCGGGCGCCGGGATTGAATCTGGGTTGGGCTGGGCCGCAAGGGGTGGGTGGAAAAGGGCTGGA
>Ga0169931_10011392_pt1 | contig 12533 bp, 15 predicted proteins | sample Kivu_15m_20L_FD_129675 | JGI IMG/M metagenome (GOLD analysis project Ga0169931, IMG submission 129675) | Freshwater microbial communities from Lake Kivu, Western Province, Rwanda to study Microbial Dark Matter (Phase II) - Kivu_15m_20L... | ecosystem: Environmental > Aquatic > Freshwater > Lake...
AGTTGAAGTTGAGCTCCACCGGGAAGCTGTCCGATCGCCATGATCCGGGGAGGCTCGGGTGCTTGGTTGTCGGTGAGCATCGGGTCAACGGAGACGAAGTCCCATGACTGCGGGAGGCCGAGTTCTAGAGCACGGAGCAGGGCCATCTCGTGGATGACAGAGCCGAGAAGTACGTCGGCGTAAAGCAGGCGCACACCGAGAGCGCTGTCTCCCATGGCCTCATCGTTGCGTGACTCGGTGTATTCGCGGCCCGCCCGGACCACCTCGGCATCGGGAGAGGCGGCAGGAATGAGGTCGACGTGCTCAAACTGGCATTCGTCCGTGGGGTGGAGGACAGTGACGCGTACAACGCGCAGGGAGCCGATGTGTTCAAGAGCACTGCGTGCGGGCTCGATGAGGTCGTCGTGAGCTTTCATTGTGCCGACCTGGAGGACAAGGTCAAGGTCCTCTGCGAGTGAGATGAGGTCGGTGATCTCCGCGCGTGAGTGAGCAAGAGGCTTTTCCGCGAAGACGTGCTTGCCTGCACGGAGGGCCGCCGCCGCGACTTCTCCGTGTGACCCCGGCGTCAGGATCATCACAGCTTCGACGCGGGGGTCCGCGACGACCGCACCCCAGTCCGTGGACGCCGTGACATCGCCAGGGAGGCCGGCAGCGACCGCCTGAGCCAGCGACGGGGAGGCATCGCACACATGCGTGACCTCGAATTCGGCCCGAAGGGTCTCCAGGTTGGGCAGGTGGACGCCCTGCGTGATGAGGCCGAGCCCCACCACACCTACGCGGATGCGCGTCATCGTGTCCCTTCCTCCCCGCCCGAACAATCATGCACTGGTCTACAAAAGTCAACACTGGTTTTTTTGAGAACCACGGTGCTAATCTCGGCACCACCATGCGTACGGAGACCTCGCCGCGTTCAGCAGGGCGCAGCCCGTCCTTGAGTGCCTACCGGGCGCTGGCCTCGAGCCTCGCCTCGGGGCGCTGGCCGCCGGGCTCCCTCCTGCCGAGCGAGCGCGCCCTGGCTGAAGAACTCGGCGTGAGTCGCACCACCCTGCGTCATGCGCTTCGAGAACTCGAGGACGCGGGGTTCTTGGAGCCCGCCCCTCAGCGCGGATGGTTCGTCGCTCGGGCCTACATCAGCGAGGGGCCCAATGTCCTCATGGGCTTCTCCGAAGGCGCCGCCGCTCGGGGACTCACCGCGGGGTCGCGGATCGTGTCGCTGAGTCGGCATCCCTGCAGCTTCGAGATGGCGGAACTCCTGGGCGTGCCGCCAGCGTCGGAAGTCGTGGAGTTGGAGCGCGTGCGGACTCTCGATCACCTGCCAGTCGCCGTACAGTCACTCTCCCTACCGCAGCGCCTTGTGCCTGGCCTCGAGAGCGAACTGCTTGACCACACCTCGCTCTACCGCCTGCTCGCGGAGCGCTATGGGCTTACGCCCTCACGTTGTGACTACACGCTGCAGGCTGAATCGGCGTCGGAGCACATTGCGTCACTGCTCGACATCACGCCAGGATCTCCCGTCCTGGTCGGTCACGAGATCACGGTGGACAGCCAGGATCGCGTGATCGCCGCGGGCCGCATGGTCTATCGGGGCGACGCCTATCGCTTCACCGCCACGCTCTTTCGACTGTAAACGTCCTCATTCGATCCGAGGAGATCCCATGGCCCGGCGAGCGACACCCCGTCCCGTCTTCGACCAACCTCACGTGGTGACGTCAGACAACGTGACGCGCCACCTGTGGGGCGATGCCGCGTCGGGCTACGTCGGTGATGAGGTCCTCCTGTCCACCGACACACTGCACGCACTCATCTTCACGCTGCCTCCGGGCGGTCGATTTGGCCACTCTCCGGACAATCGCACAGTCTTTGCTGCGGACGAGGTGTACGCCGTCCTGCAGGGCACGATCGGTGTCATCGATCCGGCGATCGGCCAGGTGGTGAGAGCCAGTGAGGGAGAAGGCGTCTTCTTCCGTCGAGACACATGGCATCACGGGGTCAACTGGGGCACCGGCCCCGTAAGGGTCCTCGAGTTCTTCTCCCCTCCGCCCGCGACGGGGGCGTCGTCTGCCTATTCCAAGACCGTGCCCTACCTCGAGGCGCCACTGCATGCCAACGACGACATCCTCGGCAATTGGCCCATGGGACGCTCGGCGATTGAGGACAAGGACAGCCTGCAGTTGATCCAGGACCGCGACCTGCGCTGGCGGTCGGAAGGCGCTCTGCAGGTGGGTCTCATGTGCTCCACGGAGCACCTCACCGTGGCCATCATGCACCTTCTCCCTGGCGATGCGAGTGGGTCGCGAAGGCACGCGGGGGATGCCCTCATGCATGTCACGGCAGGGGAGCTCCACGTGCATACGCCCGAAGCCGAGGCGGGCACGTGGTGGCGCGTGCGTGAGGGCGAGTCCATCGTCATCCCGGACGGCATTGCCTATCGGCTCGTCAATCAGTCAGCCAGACCCGTGTCGCTGATCTCCGGTAGCGCTCCCGGCTATCTGCAGTGACGGGACCTCTCGCCCTGGGCGTCGACATAGGCGGCACCAAGACTCGTGCCGCCGTAGTCGACGAGCGCGGCGAGGTCCTCCTGATCGACGAAGTTCCGACCGCTGTAGAGCATCTGGCTGACCCGGGGCTGGCTCGCTCAATGACGCTCGCCGCCGACATGGTCACGCGTGCATACGAGCACGGCTGGCACCTCGAGTGCATCGGGGTAGGTGTGCCGGAGTACGTCGATGCCGTTGGTCAATTGCATAGTCGCGATGTCATCGCTTGGGAACGCCAGCCCATCGAGGTCTTCGGGGCCCTCGGGACTGTCACCATCGAGAGCGACGTCCGATGCGGCGCGATCGCTGAGGCCTACGTGGGGGCAGGCCAGGGGGCGACGTCGATGCTGTACGCCAGCATTGGCACCGGCATCTCGTGCGCGCTGGTCATCGACAATCGCCCCTGGCGGGGCAGCAGGGGCGAAGCGATCGCGCTCGGTGAGTTGCCGGTCGAACGCTCCCTGGATCCTGGCACCGCGGTGACGCTGGAGCAGTTCGCATCGGGCTCGGCCATTGCCCGGCGCTACTCCAGGCTCACGGGCGAATCGGTCGACGGGGCCCGCGACGTTCTTGGCCGAGCCCACTCCCAGGATCGGCGTGCGGGGACCGTGGTGGAGAGTGCAGCGGTCGCCCTTGGTGCGGCTCTCGCCTGGGCAGTGCATCTCACGGATCCCGAACGCGTCGTTCTCGGGGGAGGTTTAGGTGCATCCGGCGGCCCGTGGGTCGATGCAATCCGCGCCACCTATGTGGAGCGATCGCGGCCGGATCCGCCGCCCATCATCGTGGCCGCACTGGGAGCGAACTCCGGGGTCATTGGTGCCGGCTTGGCAGCGTTGACGAGCGACGACGCGTGAGCGATGGGCGGCACATACACTCGAGGTGTCTTGCCGCTCGGCTGCTGAGGAGGCTACATGCGACCACTGATGATCTTCGACGGTGATTGCGCCTTTTGCACGACCTCGGCCAACTTCATGCGCAGCCGTATCCGGCCCCGCTGCGACATCGAGCCTTGGCAGCGCACCGACATTGCGGCCTTCGGGTTGACACCGGACGACTGCACGACCGCGGTGCAGTTCGTCTCGGCCGACGGCCACGTCTCCTCGGGCAGTCGCGCGGTCATGCAGATGCTGCGGGTCGCGCCGCAACCCTGGCCGGTGATCGGCGCGATCGGTGATGCGCCGGGCGTGGCCTGGGTGGCGGACCGCGTCTACCGGTGGATCGCGGTGAATCGTCACCGATTGCCGGGGGGCACTCCGGCGTGCGCTCTGCCCGCCGCCTGAGGTCAGCGAATGATCGTGACGCCCGGTCGGCCCGCCCAGGCCTGATCGGCGGTGAGCACCTCCTCGCCGCGCCGCTCACCGAGGGCCAGGCACAGACGATCGCCCAGTGACAGGCCTGAGCGAGGCTTCCAGAGTTCGGCTGCTCGCTCGGCGTCCTCGATCGTGACGGGCTCCACCGTGAGGCCGAAGCTCATGAAGAGCGCGCGGGCGAGATCCCATCTCGACCCTCGCGCGCGGAGTTGCTGGATGACCTCGGACCAGTTCGCGGCACTGCAGACGGCGGTGCCGGTATCCAGCGCGCCCTCGACGACCGCCTCGCCTGGCTCGCCCTGCGCGTAAGCGAGAAGAGCGGAGGCATCAAGCACGGTCATGTGTCTTCGCGGCCCGCCGCCGCTCGGCGCTCAGCGAGAAGATCGGAGACCAGGCTTGGACCGGCAAGGTCGGCGCGGACGCGGCGCTTGAGTTGCTCCCGAGTGAGCAGCGCGAGCCCGTGTGGCGTGTCAAGGAGTATCAACTCGGCACCCTCATGGATGCCTGTGCGTTCCCGGACCTCGGCGGGGAGCACGAGTCGACCGCGATCTCCCACCGTCACGGAGTACGTCCCACTCATTTCGATACCGTACCACGCACAAGTCAGGAGTCCCACTCACCGTCGTCCAGGAGGATTCGGGGGATGACTGCCTGCTGGATCGTGCCGAGCGGGAACTGGTCCGGCTCGAGGAGCGACTGCATCGTTGCTCCGTCGTGCAGAGCCTCCACCGTGCGCACGAGCAACTCCGTGTCGAGTTGCACCGTCATCCCGTTCGCCGATGCGGCTGCGTCGATCGCCCGCGCGAAGCCCTCGCGGAACTCTCGGCGTACCCGCACGAAGTCGGGACGCCCCGTCTCTCAGTCGAGGGCGCCGATGACGTTCTGGTCCCAGTCGATGATCGAGCCGGTGACAACGCCCGAGCGATCCGAGAGCAGGAACACGATGAAGTCGGCGATCTCGTCGGGCTGACCGAGTTTGCCCATGGGCATCCTCGCGGCGGCTTCGTCGTACCAACCGTCGGTGGCCCCGTGGGCCCTGCGCTGCACGGCATCCTCACCCTCGGTGATGGTCCAGCCGATGTTGAGGCCGTTGATGCGAATGCGGTCGAAGCGATGGGCGTGTGCCGCGTTCTTGGTGACGTGCGCGAGGCCGCCCTTGCTCGCGACGTAGGCCGCCAGGATGGTCTGGCCCACGTGCATGGACGTCGACAGGATGTTGACGATGGTGCCGGGGGCCTCACGCGCCAGCATGTCCCTCACCGCTGCCTGCATCGTGAAGAAGGGCGCCTTGAGGTTGACGTTGACGTGCCAGTCAAAGAACTCCGGGGTCGTCTCGAGCAAGGTGCCCCGATCCACGACCGCCGCGGCATTGACCAGGCAGTCAATGCGACCAAAGGCCTTGATCGTCTCCTCCACCGAGGCGATGGCCTGGTGCACGTCGGCCACGTCGGTCTGCACGTAGGCCGCTTCCGCACCTGCCGCCGTGATCCGATCGAGTGTGCCCGCCGCTGACTCGGGTCGTCGACCCGTGATGACGACGGCGTCAGCGCCTGCCTCGGCTGCCGCGACGGCCGTGGCCGCACCCACGCCCATCGTCCCGCCGCTGACTAGGACGACCCTGTGCTCAAGCAACCTGTCGTATCCCATGTCAGCCGTCGCCTCCGGGGGCATCGGACGCGGGCTCGGGAGGGGTCTCGACGTGACCGCACGTGATGCATACGCGCCGGTCGCCCTCGGGGCGGTAGAGGTGTCCGAGCGCGGAGCAACCGGGATTGCCCTCGAGTGACACCGACATGCGCCAATCCTGACAGGTCGCGGACCTTGGCGGACCATTGACGTCTCACGCCTGGGGCGCCTAGGTTCCCGTGATGACCGGGGGCTGGCGGTATTCCCGCCAACCACCTCGTGCACGATCTTCGTCGGCGCCAACGGTGACGTTCTCTTGCCCGGCCGCACGGCGGTGCGCATCACCTGGGATCGTCAGGGCTCGGGCTGGCTCAATCTTGACTCGCCGGCGGATCTGTCAACGTCCTCCCGAGTCTCCATGCGCGTGGTCATCGATCCGGCGACTTCGGGCAACGTGCGCATGGTGGTCCGCGATGCCGCCGGAGCCACGACCACTGTGCCTACCCGCGGCCAGGCACTCAAGCCGCTGACGAAGGGAGCCGCTGCCAACCGTCTGGTGCCGCAAACCGCGTGGGTCAACGTGGCTGATCTGCGAGGCATTGACGTCACGCGGGTGACCGGCGTCGGTCTCGCGGTCAGCGGATCTGGCGGCGCCTGGATCCTCGATGTGAGTCACCGCACGGGCGAGGCTGCTCCTGCGGCGCGGATCCTGCCTCTGACCACGATCCCGGCCGTGCAGGAGCGCGTGCCTGCGGGTCCGTCGACGGTCAATGTGCGCGTGAAGTTCGACCGACCTGCGTTGCCCGGTTCCCGACTGGCGATCGAGCTGCTGCTGAGCGACATCCTCAAGCCCGTGGCCCCCGCGGCACCCGTGGCGGTGCCCACCGGAGCGAGGTACGTCGACATCCCCGTCCGGATCACGATGCCGGCCGTGGTCGGACCTGACCAGCAGTTCTCCGGAGGGGTCCTCGTCTACCCGTTGCACGGCGTCACCACTCAGGGGATGAATGGCACGTCCCTATCCGTCATCCCCAAGGGCGTGAAGATCCGCACAATCGATGTGGTTGACCCGATGGCCGAGGCCAATCCAGGGGGTGAGTTCGACTGGCGCTTCACATCAAGTGACGGCGCAAACGTCACCGTCGTCCTAGAGATGGTGGACGCCGACATGGACTACGCGGACCTGGATGCAGCATTCCGCGCCGCCCGTGGCCTGCCCCCTCGCGGCCCGATCGCCTCAGGCGAGGGCCTGGACCTCTACACCGAAGAAGTGTCGCCCGGGGTCTTCCAGGCGGTCCTGCCGCTGTCGAAGGAGGCGTATCGCGGCTCGTGGATCACCTACCGCATCCAGAGCGCCTCGGGCGCACTGGTGCCGACGGACGCGCCACTCCTTATGGGGACAATCGGCCTCGATGAGTCGATTTCCCGTGGGTTGGCCCTGCTCAGGCGCTAGCGTCGGGGCATGCCTCGATTCTTCGTCGGCTGGCTCCTCGGGCTCGCAGCCAACGCGATCGCCCTGGTGGTGTGCTGGCTTCTGCTGTCCGGCTTCAGCCTGTCGTTCCCCATCGGCTTCATCGTGGCCGTGGTGCTCTTCGGCATCTTCAGCGCGTTCTTCTCGTGGCTGGTCTTCCGCCTCTTGCGTGACAAGGGCTCGTCGGTCGTTGCGCTGACGGGCCTGCTCTCGACGTTCCTGGCGCTGCTGCTCACATCGCTCCTCACCTCCGGGCTCGCGATCGACGGCATCTCCACCTGGGTCCTGGCCACCTTGATCATCTGGCTTATCTCGGTGCTCATCTGGTTCATCCCCGGCCCGTGGCGCGCCCAACGCCGCGAGACCGACGCCAAGAAGAAGGACTAGGTCGTGACGTACCAGGGCACGTGGGAGTCCGTCAGCACGCATCCGCTGCCCGCTTGGTACGACGACGCGAAGCTCGGGGTCTTCCTGCACTGGGGGCTCTACTCGGTGCCGGGTTGGGGGCCGCAGGTTGCCGACATCCAGCAACTCCTGCACGACGAGGGCCCCGAGGGGATGCTGAGGAACAACCCGTATGCGGAGTGGTATCGCAACACGATGCAGATCGAGGGTAGCCCCACGCAGGTTCATCACGAGCAGACCTATGGCAAGGACTTCCCCTACGACGGATTCATCCCGGCGTTCAACGCCGGTGCTAACGCCGCTGACCTCGATGCGATCGCCGACCTGTGTGCCTCAGCCGGCGCGAAGTATGTCGTCCTGACCACCAAGCACCACGAGGGATTCCGGCTCTGGCCCTCGCAGCTGCCCAATCCACACAAGGGGCTCTACAACGCCGAGCGCGACATCGTCGGAGACATGTCGGCCACCGTGCGCTCCCACGGCATGCGCATGGGGCTGTACTACTCGGGCGGCTACGACTGGCCGTTCAACGGCGCGGTCCTCAAGCACCCGGCCGACGCGATGCTGGCCGTGCCCGCGTCACAGGAGTACGTCGACTACGCCACCGCCCAGGTGCGCGAGCTCATCGATGCCTATGCACCCGACGTGCTGTGGAACGACGTGGCGTGGCCGCCCGGAGGCAATCTCGCCGACCTCTTCGCCTACTACTACAACCACGTGCCCGAGGGCGTCATCAATGACCGTTGGATCGAGCCCACCGGGCGACGCAACATCGTGTCCGACACGCTCAGTCGCGCGGCAGGCGACCTCATTCAGTTGATGTGGAAGCACATCCCCGAGGACAGCAAGAAGCTCACCTTCCCCGGAGCCCACTGGTACGACTTCAACACACCTGAATACACGGTCTTCCACGACATCCAGGCCAAGAAGTGGGAGGCAACCCGCGGAGTCGGTCACTCCTTCGGCGCGAATCGCAATGAGCGACCGCAGGACATCGTCACGACCACCGAGCTCGTGCGTCTCCTGGTCGATGTCGTGTCCAAGAACGGCAACCTCCTCATCGGCATCGGCCCCGATGAGCACGGCCGCATCGTCCCGGAGCAGCAGGCACCGCTGCACGGACTGGGGGCCTGGATGGCCGGCAATGGCAAGGCGATCTACGGCTCGCGACCGTGGACCACGCCCGAGACGACGACGTCGGAGGGCACCGACGTGCGGCTGTGGCAGAACGACGGCCAGGTGTACGCCGCCCTGCTGGACCTGCCCGGCACCCGCACCTTCACGCTGCGCGGCATCGACGGCCGGTCGGTCGATGCCGTGCACATCGTCGGCAGCCGCGCCAAGGTCGGCATCGGTGAGCGTGACGGACTGGTCGAGATCTCCCTGCCTGAGCGCGTGCCCGTCGAGCCGGCGTATGTGTTGAGGCTGGGCTCAGGGGTGCGCGCGACCGAATAGGCGTTTCGCCTAGGCGACGTCCGGTGCTGTCTCCAACTCCTTCATCGCTGCCGCGTTGAGCGTCACGAGTGCTGCATCGCAGTTCTCGCGCAGATGATCCATGGAGCCCGTGCCCGGGATCGGCAGCATGACGGGCGAGCGCTGCAGCAGCCAGGCCAGGGCGACCTGCGCCGGGGTGCAGTCATGGCTGGCCGCGATCTGCGCGAGCGGGCCGTCTGGGGCGACGAGGGCGCGATTGCCGAGGGGGAACCACGGGATGAAGCCGACGCCCTGCTCGGTGCAGTGATCGAGCAATGGCTCGCTCTGCCGCAGGCCCGCGTGGAAGAGGTTTTGCACGCTCACGATCTCCATGACCTTGCGCGCGCGCTCCAGCTCCTCGATCGAGACCTCCGACAGACCCACGTGTCGGATGAGGCCCTCGTCCTGCATCTCCTTGATGACGCCGAACTGCTCATCCTCGGGGACCTGCGGGTCGATCCGGTGCAGTTGCCACAGGTCGATGCGGTCGACGCCGAGTCGGCGCAGTGACATCCGCACGCACTGGCGGAGGTATTCCGGGCGCCCCACCGATGCCCACTCGTCCGGGCCCTGGCGCGTGAGTCCGCCCTTGGTCGCGATGATCACGCCCCGGTAGGGGTCACTCGCGTTGCCCGTGTGCAGCGCTTCGCGCAGCAGGTCTTCGCTGACGAAGGGGCCATAGGAGTCTGCGGTGTCGATGAAGTCCACGCCCAGGTCGACGGCCTCGCGGATCACCCGGATCGCTTCATCGCGGTCGGGTGGGTCGCCCCAGATGCCGGCGCCGGTGACGCGCATGGCCCCGAAGCCGAGGCGGTAGACGGTCACGGGATCAGACGTGCCCAGGGTGAAGGTGCCGGAGGAGTGGACCGGCTTGGTCGATTGGCTCGAAGTCATGGGTGCATCCCACCATGTGATGGAGGCCCTAGGGTGAAGCGGTGTCCGCTTCACCCATGCCCCGCAAGGGAATCCGCCGTGGAGGACAGCAGTACGAAGCCATACACGAGGCGCTGGCGGAAGCGGCCCTGCACGCCTTGGCGGCGGACGGTTACGACGGCGTCACTCATATCGCTGTTGCCGGGTCCGCGGGTGTTTCGGAGCGCACGGGATTCCGCCATTACCCCACCAAGCTCGAACTTGCCATAGCCGGTATCCAGCAACTCCCGACCTACGAGGGCTGGCTCGACGGCCCCGGGACATGCGCTGAGCGCCTACGCCGAGGCCTGTCCATCGGGGCTCAGCATCCGGAGCTCGTCGTTCCGGTCATCTCAGCGTGCATCGCTCAGCGCAATCTCGAGCCTGAGTTGCTGCGCGCCGTGCGCGATCATGTGCTGATGCCTCGTATTGAGTCCATGCGCAGGTACGTCGAGGAGGGACGCCGCTCCGGGGAGTTGCGTGAGACTTTGACGGCCGAGTCCATGGCTGCCCTTGACCTGGGCCTGTTCCTGCGGAGCGCGACTGGGATGTTCGCCTTGGGTCGTGGACGCACGAGGGTTGACCGGCTCTTCTCTGAAGCGTGGCCGTTGCTGGCCGCTCCGGGACATGAGGACGACTAGCCAGTCATAAGTGACAGTGATGGATGTCACATCGACATAAAGTGACACCCGTGGGTGTCACTTTTACCCTCGTGTCATGTCCCGATTGCGCTCTGTGTCCCTGCCCTTTGCCGCCGCCCTTGTCCTGGCCGGCGGCCTCGTCTCCCCTGCCTCCGCGGAGCAGCCCGACATCCCCATGGTCGCCGTCGCAAGCGGTGCGGCGGAGACGGTCGGCGACTGGACGGAGCCCGACGAGTCAGCCGACGCCGCCCCCGAGACGATCCTCGCCGACCTCGAACCCGGTGAGACGGCCACGCTGGTTGCCGTGCGTGTCGAGGACGGCAAGCCCGTTGTCGAGCACATCACCGCTCCCACGGCCCATGCAGCCACGCTGGAGATCCGCCGTCAGCAGGCCGACGAAGACCTCATCGCCATCGAGTTGGAGTCCGAGGTAGGTCTGCTCGAGGATCCGGTCTCACCCCTGCTGACCAATGATCCCCAACGCGCGTCGCTCTGGGGCCTGGATCGCCTCAGGGCCGAGACGGCCTGGCCGGTGGTCGACGGCGCCGGCGTCGTGGTCGCCGTCATCGACACCGGCGTTGCTCGTCACCCGGACCTCGCCGGGTCCGTCGTGCCCGGCGTCGATCTCAGCGGATCCGGGGGAGATGGGCGCAACGATGGTCACTCCCACGGCACTCACGTGGCCGGGACGATCGCTGCGACCGCCAACAACGGCATCGGCATCGCCGGAGTCGCTCCGGGAGTCGCCATCATGCCCGTCAAGGTGCTGGGAGACGGAGGATCCGGCAGCTCGGGTGATGTCGCCCGAGGGATCATCTGGGCGGCCGATCGGGGCGCCGACATCATCAACATGAGCCTGGGAAGCGACACTCCGTCTCCCGCTACCGAGACTGCCGTCCGCTACGCGATCGATCGTGGCGTGACCGTGATCGCAGCGGCCGGCAACGACGGAGGCTTTGGCTCACCCCTGAGCTATCCGGCCAACTATCCGGGAGTCGTGTCAGTCGGCGCGACGACGAGCCAGGACAGACGAGCCTTCTTCTCAAGCTTCAACTCTTCCGTGGATGTCGCCGCTCCGGGTGCCGCGATCCTGTCCACGGTCCCGGGCGGCGGGTACGCGACGAAGAACGGCACGTCCATGGCGGCACCCCATGCTGCGGGGGGTGGCTGCATTGGCGCTCCAGCGCGCGCGACAACTCGGCCTGATCGTCAATATCGGTGGCCTGCTCATGTCCTCGGCCGACGATCTGGGCGCGCCCGGGCGCGACGATGAGTTCGGTGCTGGGCTGGTCAACCCGCTGGCAGCAATCGCCTCCCTCGGCGGGGAACTGCCCACCCCACCTGCCCCCGTCAACGTGCGCGCTGCCAGCCAGTGGTGGAGCCGCGCCGTGGTGCAGTGGGACGCACTGCCCGCGAATAGCGGTGCCTCGACCATTCGCATCATCGTCGACGACGGCGGCTCGGGCTGCACCGTGCCCGCAACCGCGACGTCCTGTGTGGTCACCAATCTCAAGGGCGCGACGGAGTACTCCCTCTATGCCGTCGCCCAGGGCCTGGTGCGCTCCTCGGCACCCAGCGTGGCTGTCACTCTCGCGACGCCTGCACGTCCCGATCGCGCGGGTGACACCCGTGAGGCTGCCGCCAGCCTGCCAGCCTCACGCGTCGTCGATGAGCTTCTTGACCTTGACACAGACGTCGACTGGTGGACCTTCACCCTGCCGACACGAGTCAACAAACCCAATCTGACGCTGTCGAACCTGCCGTCCAACTACTCGCCGACGCTTTACCACGTCAATTCGGGCAACCTGACGCGTCTGTGGACGGGCATGCGCTCGGGCAACTCGACCGAGAGTGCCGCCGGATGGTTCCAGTATTGGGAGCCGGGCACCTACTACGTGCAGGTCGCGGTCGACACGCGCGGCGGGGGTGTCTCAAGTGAGACCCAGCCCTATCGCCTGGAGATCGACCTCGGTGGCGCGACACCGACACCGACACCGACGCCCACGCCTACACCGACACCTACGCCGACACCTACGCCGACACCTACGCCGACACCTACGCCGACGCCGACACCGACGCCCACACCAACCCCGACACCTACGCCGACTCCCGGCGTGCCCGGTGACTCCCGGAGCGGCGCATCACTGCTCCCGGCCGA